>OFMN01000756.1_pt1 | contig 26797 bp, 20 predicted proteins | sample 1541791 | NCBI WGS metagenome assembly OFMN01 (sample SAMN04209248, study PRJEB22552) | human gut metagenome | biome: gut; material: feces | host: Homo sapiens | place: USA: Oklahoma
GCATCATCATGGACGGCAACGGCCGCTGGGCCAAGCAGCGGGGCCTGCCCCGCACGGCCGGGCACAAAAAGGGTGCCGCCGTCTTCCAGGACATCGCCAACTACTGCGAGGAGCTGGGGGTTTCGTCGGTGTATTTCTACGCGTTCTCGACGGAAAACTGGAAGCGCCCGCTGGAAGAAGTCAGCGCCATCATGAAGCTGTTTGGCGAGTACCTGCTCAAGGGCTTCAATTATAAGGACCGCAACATCCGCATCAAGTTCCTGGGCGACCGCGCCGCGCTGGACCCCAAGCTCCAGAAGCTGATGAACGAGCTGGAGGAAGACTCCGCTCACAAGACGGGCATGACCCTGAACATTGCCGTCAACTACGGCGGCCGCCCGGAGATCGTGCGGGCGGCCCGGCAGCTGGCCGAGAAAGTCAAGGCCGGGGAGCTTCAGCCGGAGGACATCACCGAGGAGATGATGTCGGACGCCATGTACACCACCGGCCAGAAAGACCCGGATTTCATCCTCCGTCCCTCGGGCGAGAAGCGGCTGTCCAACTTCATGCTCTGGCAGGCTGCCTATTCCGAGCTGGTAGAGATGGATGTTCTCTGGCCTGATTTCACCCGCGACGACCTGGACGCCGCCATCACGGAATTCAACAAGCGCTCCCGTCGGTTCGGCGGCATCTGAACAAAAGCCGCCCCGGCAGATTTCCAAAGGAGAAACAAAACCCTATGAAAACAAGAATCATCACAGCCGTTGTGGGCATTGTCGTCCTCATTGGCGTTCTGTTCACATTTGACACCCTGATCTTTAATCTGGTCATCACGGCCATCACCCTCATTGCCCTCCATGAAATTTACGCGGCCCTCGGTTTTGAGAAGCAGGGCTGGCCGCTCTTTGGGGTTCTGGTGCCATACACATTCCTGGTCATGCTGTCGAGTTATGAGCTCTACCGCCGTCTGGTCATGCCCGCCTCGTTCCTGGTGGTGCTGTTCTATGCCATCTATCTGGTGGTGCGCAACGGGACCATCAGCTACCAGAAAGCCAGCGGCCTTGCGATGTTTTCGGGCATTGTGATCTTCTGCTTCTACTCGTTCATCCGGCTCAAGGAGCTGCTGCCCGTGGAGGAGTACGGCTATGACGCCGTCTTTTTTATCCTGCTCATCCTCTGCTTTGCCTGGGGCGGCGATACCTGCGCCTACTTTGCAGGCCGCGCGTTCGGCAAGCACAAGCTCTGCCCGGTGGTCAGCCCTAAAAAGACCGTGGAGGGTGCCATTGGCGGCGTGCTGGGCACGATGGTGTTCGGCGTGGCGGCGACCCTCATTTATTCCATCGCGGCGGACCGGATGGAGGCCTTTACCCGCTCCAACATCGGTGTTTCGATGTACGTTGTCATTGCGCTGCTGGCCTGTGTGGCGGCGGTGCTGGGCATTTATGGCGACCTGTTTGCCAGCGTGGTCAAGCGCCAGTGCGGCATCAAGGATTACGGCACCATTTTCCCGGGCCATGGCGGCATCCTGGACCGCTTTGACAGTGTGATGTTCATTGCACCGTTCGTCACCATGGTGATCACGGCGGTCTTCTATCAGTAACCATAGGAGGAAGCTTTTTATGTCGAAAAAAATTACGCTTCTGGGTTCCACCGGCTCCATCGGTACCCAGAGTCTGGATGTCATCCGTGCACAGGGCTATGAGGTGTTTGGCCTCTCGGCCCACAGCCACGTGGATAAAATTCTCGAACAGGTGGAGGAATTCCACCCCAAGTACGTCTGCATGACCAACCCTGAGGCTGCCGCCAAACTGGACGCGGCCCTCTCCGGACGTGCCAACGCGCCCAAGCTGCTGGTGGGCCCCGAGGGCCTGAAAGAGCTGGCCGCCATGGACGGCACCGATGTGGTGCTGAACAGCGTGGTGGGGATCGCGGGTCTGGGAGCCAGCCTGACCGCCATTGAGAGCGGCCACGATCTGGCGCTGGCCAACAAAGAGAGCCTTGTCACGGGCGGCCATCTGGTCACTCAGGCGGTGGCAAAGCACGGCGTCAAGCTGCTGCCCGTGGACAGTGAGCACTCTGCCATCTTTCAGTGCCTGCAGGATAAAGAGAGCGCCAAGAGCCTGACCAAGATTCTGCTCACGGCTTCCGGCGGCCCGTTCTTCGGGATGAAGACCGAGGAACTGCGGGGCAAGACCAAGGCCGATGCCCTCAAGCACCCCAACTGGAACATGGGCGCCAAGATCACCATTGACTCCGCTACCCTGATGAACAAGGGTCTGGAGCTCATCGAGGCCGTCTGGCTGTTCGGCCTGCCCCCGGAAAAAATCCAGATCGTGGTCCAGCGCCAGAGCGTCGTCCACTCGGCCGTGCAGTACAGCGACAACTCCATCATTGCACAGCTGGGCGTGCCCGATATGCGCATTCCCATCCAGTATGCCCTGACCTACCCGGCCCGTGTGCCGGGCGTGGTGCCGGAGCTGGATTTCACCACCCTCAAACTGCTGACCTTTGATGTGGCTGACGAAGAGACGTTCCGCTGCCTGGCGGCCTGCAAAAAGGCCATCAAGAAAGGCGGCCTCGGCCCCTGCGCCGCCAATGGTGCCAACGAGGAGGCCGTCAAACTCTTCCTCGAAGACAAGATCGGCTTCCTGGACATTGGCCGTCTGGTGGAGGCTGTGGTGGACAGCGACAGTTTTGGCGGCGACTATACCCTCGCTGATGTGTACGAGTGCGACAAGATGGCTCGCGCGTTCGTGCGGGCACACCTGTAAACCGGAGAAGCTATGTCTTTTATTATCACGTTTCTGGCAGCCCTCTTTGTCTTTGGCGCGGTGATCGCCATTCACGAGTTTGGCCACTTTGCGGTGGCAAAGCTCTGCGGCGTGCAGGTCAACGAGTTTTCCATTGGCATGGGCCCGGCGCTGTGGCATAACATTTACCACGGCACCCAGTACAGCCTGCGGCTGTTCCCGGTGGGCGGCTATGTGGCGCTGGAGGGCGAGGAAAGCCCCGAGAGCCAGCAGGCGGAGAACCTCCGCGACACGCCAGAGCCTCCCCTGACAGGGGAGATGGCTGCGCGGCAGCCGGAGAGGTTTGGCAAGCCCCTGAGCGAGGCGGCCGTCTGGCAGCGGATGCTGGTGATGGCGGCCGGCGCGTTCATGAACTTTGTGCTGGGCTTTGTGGTGCTGGTGCTGCTGATCTCCGCCCGGAACGAGCCCATCACCAGCCGGGTCATTTATAAAATCAACGAGGGGGCGCTCTGCGGCCAGACAGGTCTGGAAGCAGGGGACAAGGTGCTGGCCGTCAACGGACGGCGGTGCTTTGTGGCCAACGATATGATCTATGAGCTGGTGCGCGCCGAGCAGTACCGCGCGGATTTTACCGTCCTGCGGGATGGCAAGACGGTGGAACTGCCGGATGTCCAGTTTGATACCTGGGTGGATGACTCCGGCGAGACCCATATGAGCCTCGGCTTTACGGTCTACGGCATCCAGAAAACGCCCCTCAATGTCCTGAAAGAGGCGGGCAACAGCGTGCTCTATTACGGGCGGATCATCTACACCTCGCTGGCGGACCTTGTGCGCGGGCGGGAGAGCATCAACGATCTTTCCGGCCCGGTGGGCATCGTAACAGCCATCGGGCAGGCGGCCAGCTATGGCTGGCAGGACCTGCTGGAACTGCTGGCGCTCATTACCATCAACCTGGGCATCCTCAATCTGCTGCCGTTCCCGGCGCTGGATGGCGGCAAGATCGTTTTCCTCCTGATCGAGGGGATCACGGGCTATGCCGTGCCGGAAAAGATCCAGGGCAGCCTGACCGTGGCGGCTTTTGCGCTGTTGTTCGGTCTGATGATTTTTGCAACGTACAACGATATTCTCCGGCTCATTACCGGGGCGATTTGACGAAAGGAAGTAAACCATGCGGCAGCTGAAACGAGAAGTGAAGATCGGCAATGTGACCATCGGCGGCAAAAACCCCATTGCCGTGCAGACCATGCTGAATGTTCCGGTGGAGGATATTGAGGGCAACGTGGCCCAGGCCAAGCGCTGTGAGGCAGCAGGCTGCCAGATCCTGCGGGTGACCTGCCCCAGTGCCGCCGATGCCAAGTGCATCGAGGCTGTCAAAAATGCCGTCAATATTCCCATCGTGGCGGACATCCATTTTGATTACAAGGCTGCACTGGCCTGTGCGGACGTGGGCGTGGATAAAATTCGCATCAACCCGGGCAACATCGGCGACGATGACCGCGTGAAAGCCGTCGTGCAGGCCTGCCAGCAGAAGAATATCCCCATCCGCATCGGCGTCAACGGTGGCAGCTTGGAAAAGCACATCCTGGCCAAGTACGGCGCTCCCGTGCCGGAGGCCATGGTGGAGAGCGCCCTGTATCACGTCCGTCTACTGGAAAAGTTTGATTTCAACAACATCGTCATCTCCATCAAGAACTCCAACGTGCCCCGCATGATGGAGGCATACCGCCAGCTGAGTGCCGTGACGGACTACCCGCTGCATGTGGGCGTCACCGAGGCTGGCACCTACCAGATGGGCCTGCTCAAGAGCGGCATGGGCATTGGTGGAATGCTGCTGGAGGGCATCGGCGATACCATCCGTGTCTCGCTGGCTGCCGAGCCGGAAAAAGAGGTGGAAGCAGGCTACAACATCCTGCGTGCCGTCGGCTTCCCGGTGGCGGGCCCGGAGGTCATCACCTGCCCCACCTGCGGCCGCACCCAGTACCCCTGCACCGAGATCGCCAACGAGGTGGAAAAGCGTCTGCAGGGCTATAAGAAATCCATCAAGGTGGCCGTTATGGGCTGTGTCGTCAACGGCCCCGGTGAGGCCCGCGAGGCCGACATCGGCATTGCCGGCGGCAAGGGCGAGGCGGTGCTGTTTATCCACGGCCAGCCCATCAAGAAGCTGACGGGTGACAACATCCTCGATCAGTTCATGGATGAGATTTATAAGCTGTAAGCAATCATGATAAAGCAATACTGCCACGCCTGAAAACCGGGCGCGGCAGTTTGTGCTGTTTATTCCCCAACACAAAGGAGTATCACTGTGACACCACTCGTTTCCCAGCTCTGGCCGCAGTTTATGGTAGACCCGACGTTTGCATCCTGCTTTGGGCAGGTCATTGTGGAGCGCGCCCGGATGCTGCGGCAGGAAAGGCAGGTGATCTTTACCCTGCGCAGCGCCGCCCCGCTGGACAAAGGCCTGTGCGCGCGGCTGCTGGCCTCGCTGCAGCCGGGCTATGAGGGCTTTGAACTGAAAATTGAGAATCTCTTCGGTTACGCTTCCATGGACGAAGCTGCCCTGCGGGAGCTGATGGAGGAGATGAAGCGGGACGGCGTGCCCATCAACGGCTTTCTGGACCGGTGCAAGATCAGCATTACGGGCCAGAATATCCGCATCGGTGTCTGCCACGGCACCAAGTTTTTGCAGGAGATGGGTTTTGAGGACCTGCTGGCCCAGCGGGTAGCCACCCATACGGGGGTCAAGCCCAAAGTGACCCTGCAGAGCGCAGTGGATGAGGCGGAACAGCGCCAGATGGAAGAAAAGCTGGAGCGCAAGATCGCGCCGCCGGTGGTCAAATTTGAGAAGAAGAACACGGCCCCCTCCATCAAGGTGGAGGGCCTGGACCTGACGGACAAGCCCGTGACCATTTTCCACGGCAAGATGTTCCCCCCAAAGAACCTCACCCCCCTCAAAGATTTGGGCGGCGAGGGCGGCAAGTGCATGATCTGGGGCGATGTCTTCTTTACCGAAGTCAAGGGCAATTTCCGCAAAATCTACACCGTTTCCATCACGGACTACACGGGCTCCATCAATCTGAAAGTCCGTGCACAGGAGGGGGAGGACTGCTCCAAATGGGAGAGCATCCCCAAAGGGACGACGGTCATCGTCAAGGGCGACTGCACTTACGACAAATACGAGCACGACTACATCGTGTATCCCTACGATGTGCTGTTTGTGGAGCGGAAAAAGCGGGAGGACACCGCCCCGGTCAAGCGGGTGGAGCTCCACCTGCATACCAAGCTGTCCAGTATGGACGCTTTCTGTGACCCGGGCGGCATCGTCCGACTGGCTCACCGGATGGGACACCCGGCCATTGCGATTACCGACCACGGTGTCTGTCAGGGCTACCCGGAGGCCATGCTGGCCGCTGATGACATCCACAAGAAAGACCCTGACTTCAAGCTCATCTACGGCTGTGAGGCCTACTTTGTGGACGATATGATCCCCTGCGTCTACGGTGTGAAAGATGAGCCGCTGACCGGGGAGTTCTGCGTCTTTGATACCGAGACGACGGGCCTGGACCCCGGTGTGGAGTACCTGACCGAGATCGGCGGCGTCATCGTCCGGAACGGGGAAGTGGTGGAGGAGTTTGACACCTTTGTCAAGCCCGGCAAGCCCATCACCCCCAAGATCACCGAGCTGACGGGCATCACCAACGAGATGGTGGACAACGCCCCCAGCGAGGCCGAGGCGCTGAAAGCCTTTTTGGAGTTTGCAGATGGTCGCATTCTGGTGGCCCACAACGCCCATTCCTTTGATATCCGCTTTTTGCGGGCAGCGGCCAAGCGGAGCGGCATCGAGTTTGAACCGACCTATATCGACACCTTGACCATGGCACAGGCCATGTACCCGGGCCTGCACAACTACAAGCAGGGCACCATCAACAAGCATCTGGAGCTGCCTGCCTACGAGGCGCACCGTGCCTGCGAGGATGCCGGGGCCCTGGGCCGCATCTTCTGTGTGATGCTCAAAGACCTGGAAGAAAAGCAGGTGGCCAAGGCCAGCGAGATCAACACGGGCCTGGGCGGCAACCGTGAGGTGCTGAAGAAAAAATACTATCACCTCATCATTCTGGTGCGCAACCAGATGGGCCTGAAAAATCTGTATAAGATCGTCAGCGAGGCCCACGTCAACTACTTCTTCAAAAAGCCCCGTGTGCCCCGCAGCCTGCTGAACAAGTACCGTGACGGCCTGATTTTGACCTCGGCCTGCGAGGCAGGCGAGCTCTACCGCGCCATTGTGGAAGGCCGCTCCTACGAGGAACTGAAGAAGATCGCGTCCTACTACGACATCCTGGAAGTGCAGCCTCTGGGCAACAATGCCTATATGGTCCGGGAGGGCAAGGTGGAGAGCGAAGAAGTCATCAAGGACTTCAACCGCACCGTCATCCAGTTGGGCGAAGACCTCCACAAGCCGGTCATTGCCACGGGTGACGTCCACTTTACCGAGCCGGAGGATGCCATTTACCGATCGGTGCTGCAGGCGGGCAACGGCTTTAAAGACGCTGACAACCAGCCGCCGCTGTTTTACCGCACCACGGAGGACATGCTCAAGCAGTTCTACTATCTGCCCAAAGAGAAAGCTTACGAGATCGTGGTCACCAACCCCCGCAAGGTGGCGGCCAGCATCGACAATACCGTCCGGGCCATCCCGCGGGGCACCTATCCGCCCAGCATCGAGGGCGCGGAGCAGCAACTGCGCGACGCCACCTGGAAGCGGGCCAAGGAGGATTACGGTGACCCGCTGCCGGAGATCGTGGAAAAGCGGCTCCAAAAGGAGCTGGACTCCATCTGCGGCCACGGCTACGCGGTGCTGTACGTCATCGCGGTCAAGTTGGTGGCCTACTCCAACGCAGGCGGCTATCAGGTGGGCAGCCGTGGTTCCGTCGGCTCCTCGGCTGTGGCCCACTTCTCCGGCATTTCGGAGGTCAACAGCCTTCCGCCCCACTACCGCTGCCCCAAGTGCAAGCACAGTGAGTTCATCACCGACGGCAGCGTGGACGACGGCTTTGACCTGCCGGACAAGAACTGCCCCCACTGCGGTACCCGGATGCTGGTGGACGGCCATGATATCCCGTTTGAGACGTTCCTGGGCTTCTACGGCGACAAAGAGCCCGATATCGACCTGAACTTCTCGGGCGAATACCAGTCCAATGTCCACCGCTACACGGAAGAGCTGTTCGGCAAGGCCAACGTGTTCAAGGCGGGCACCGTTTCCGGTATCCAGGATAAAACCGCTTACGGCTATGTCCGCAAGTATCTGGAAGAGCGGGGAAAGACCGTGAACCACGCCGAGGAAAACCGCCTCACGCTGGGCTGCACGGGCGTCAAGCGCACCACGGGCCAGCACCCCGGCGGCATGGTCGTTGTGCCGGACACCTACGAAATTTACGATTTCTGCCCCATCCAGCACCCGGCAGACGATGTGGCGGGCGGCCTGCTGACCACCCACTTTGAATTCAAGTATCTGCACGACACGCTGCTCAAGCTGGACGAGCTGGGCCACGATATGCCCACGTTCTACAAATATTTTGAGGAATATACGGGCATCCCGGTGGACTCCATCCCCATGAACGACCCCAAGGTCTACAGCCTGCTGACCAGCCCGGAGGCGCTGGGCGTGACGCCGGAGCAGATCGACAGCCAGACCGGTACGTTCGGCATCCCGGAGATGGGCACCAACTTTGTCCGCGGAATGCTGGTGGAGGCGCGGCCCAAGAACTTCTCCGAGCTGATCCAGATCTCGGGCCTGTCTCACGGCACCGACGTCTGGACGGGCAACGCCGATGAGCTGATCCGGAACGGCACCTGCACCATTGCAGAGGTCATTGGCTGCCGTGACAGCATCATGCTCTACCTGCTCCGCAAGGGGCTGGAGCCCAAGATGGCGTTCGACATCATGGAGGCTGTCCGTAAGGGCAAGGTGGCCAAGGGCGGCTTTAAAGATGGCTGGGAAGAAGCCATGCGGGAGCACGATGTGCCGGACTGGTATATTGAGAGCTGCCGCAAGATCAAGTATATGTTCCCCAAGGCCCACGCGGTGGCCTACCTGATGTCGGCCATCCGGCTGATGTGGTTCAAAATCTACCACCCGCAGGCGTTCTATGCGGTCTATTTCACCGTCCGTGGTGATGATATCGACTACGAGGCCGCTGTGGGCGGCGCGGCCGTGGCCCGCGCCCACATGAACGAGGTGAAACGCCGCCTGAAAGAGGAGAAGAACGCCAAGGACGAAGACGTGCTGGTCAGCCTGCAGCTGGTCAACGAGATGCTGGTGCGCGGCTACGAGTTTTTGCCCATTGAGCTGGGCAAGAGCCGGGGCTCCCGCTACATCGTGGAGGACGGCAAGGTTCGTCTGCCGTTCTCGTCGCTGAAAGGCCTGGGCGGCGCGGCAGCCGACGCGCTGGAGCGTTCCACCATCCACGGGGAGGAGTACCTTTCCATGGAAGAGCTGCAGCAGGCTTCCGGTGTGTCCAGTGCCATCCTGGACCGCCTGCGCCAGGTCGGTGCTCTGGGTGACCTGCCGGAGAGCAGTCAGGTGAGTTTCTTCTAAATGCAACAAAAATCCCCGGTACAGGAAATTCTGTACCGGGGATTTTGCAATGCAACGGAGGATTACTCCACGCTGATCATATAATAATAGACAGGCTGGCCGCCGCGGATGTGGCTGACTTCCACATGGTTGGGGCATTTGGCCTTGACCAGCTCGGTCACTTTCTCGGCTTCCTCGTCGGAGACGTCGCAGCCGGAGATGATGGTGACGAAGCTGGAATCTTTCTTGCACATGCCGCGTGCCAGACGATAGGTGGCCTTGGCGAGGTCGTTGGAAGTGGAGACGATCTTGCCGTTCTCCAGAGCCATGATCTCGCCTTTCTTGATCCGCTTGCCGTCGTACTCGCTGTCGCGGGCGGCATAGGTGATGAGGCCGGTGGAGACCTTGTCGGCAGCAGCCATCATATTGATGGTGTTGGTCTCGGTGTTGGCAGAGGGGTCAAAGTTGAGCAGAGCGGTGATGCCCATGGGCACGGTGCGGGTGGGCAGGACCACGACCTGACGGTCAGCCAGCTTCTGGGCCTGCTCGGCAGCCATAATGATGTTCTTGTTGTTGGGCAGGACGAAAACGGTCTTGGCAGGCACGCTCTGGATGGCAGCCAGGATATCCTCGGTGGCGGGGTTCATGGTCTGGCCGCCGGAAACGACAGCGTCGGCTGCCAGATCCGTGAAGACGGCTTTCAGGCCCTCACCGGCGGCAACGGCCACGAAGCCATAGTCACGGCTGGGATCCACCGCGGCATAGATGAACTGGCTGGTGGGATCGGACTTCTTCTCGGCAGAGGCCTGCTTTTCCAGGCTCTTGCCCTGGCGCTGACGGGCCAGGAACTGCTCGTGCATGTTCTCGATCTTGAAGTTGGTCAGGTAGCCGTACTTGATGGCCTCGCTCAGGATCTTGCCGGGGTCAGCGGTGTGGACATGCAGGTTGATGACATCGTCATCCTCGATGCAGACCACGCTGTCGCCGTTGGATTCGGCAAAGGCGCGCATCTTTGCGGCGCTTGCGCCCTCGTTCTTGTTGATGAGGAACTGGGTGCAGTAGCCGTTCTTGATGTCCTCCACTTTCATCAGGTCATCGGTGAAGACGCCCTTGCCGGCGTTCTCGGTAGAGAGCTTGGCCTTGTTGGGAGCGGGCTCGCCGCCCTCAACGATGGCCTCGCCGTGGAAGACCTTGCCCATGCCCTCAAAGATGATCATGATGCCCTGGCCGCCTGCATCCACAACGCCGGCTTTCTTCAGCACGGGCAGCAGGTTGGGGGTGTCCTCCAGCGCTTTCTGGCCGGCGCTCATCACCACGTCCCACAGGGCGGGGAGGTCGGCGGCATCGGAGGCGGCAGCCTCCTCGCTGGCGACGCGGGCCACGGTGAGGATGGTGCCCTCGGTGGGCTTCATGACGGCCTTGTAGGCACCCTCGACGCCCTTTTTCAGGGCGGCGACGATATCGGCCACATCGGCTTCTTTCTTGCCCTCCAGAGCCTTGGAGAAGCCGCGGAACAGCAGGCTGGTGATCACGCCGGAGTTGCCGCGCGCGCCGCGCAGCATGGCGGAAGCAGCAGTCTTGGAGGCTTCCGCCACGGTGCAGCTGTCGTCCAGAGCCTGCAGCTCACGGACGGAAGCGCCAATGGTCATGCCCATGTTGGTGCCGGTGTCGCCGTCCGGGACAGGGAAGACGTTCAGCTCGTCCACGCGGGAACGCTGATTGTTGATGTTGTTTGCGCCGGAAATAATCGCGTCGCGCAGGATCTTACCAGAAATCATTGTTTTCTACTCCTTATAATCTCCCGGTACCCCCGGGTGGGCTTGACGTTTGGATCAGGCGATGACGTCATCGACCGAGACGACCACGCGGGCTACTTTGAGGCCGGTAGCCTGCTCTACTTCGTCCTTGACGCGGTGCGAGATGCTCCGCGCGGCAGTCGAGATGTTCAGCCCATAGCTGACGGCAATGTGCAGCTCGATCACGAGACGGCCCTCTTCCTGCGTGACACGGACGCCCTTTTCCGAAAAATCAGCGCCCCGCACCATGCTCTTGACAGTATCGGTCAGGTCACGGGGGGCCATTGCGGCCACACCGTAGCAATGTTTGGTTGCTTCGCCCACCAGCGTAGAGAAGTACTCGGCGGAGAAGCTGACATCTCCCAGCGGGAAACGGGAAGTAATCATAGTCGCTCTGCTCCTTTATTCATTTCAAAATCAGTTCCAAAAGTGTTCTGCCGGCCACGCGATTTCTGTGGTTTCCGACCACCGGTACCGCTATACTGGGACAGTGGACTCCCGTTCCGGGCCGACATCTCTTTTCTAGTATAGCACAAAAGTGGGCGCTGTGCATAGCTTTCCGTGATTTTTTAGTAAAACATTGCAAACCGATTGTGAATAAAATATAAAAACTTGATAGTATGACTTCCTATTCCTATGAAAAAGTGCTAAACTGAAAGTAGGAAAACGCATGGCCGCTGGCTGCATTTGCGGCCGGCGGGGCAGCTGCGCACAAAAATGGTGTATTAGACAGGAATCAGGCGGCCCAGACGGCAGAAATAACAAAATAGGAGAGTTGTTTGATGAATATTCTGTTTTTCCTTTCCCCCAAGCAGGACCTGATGTACGTTTATGACGATTTCACCCTGCGTCAGACCCTTGAAAAATGGGAGAACAACCGCTATGCTTCCATCCCGGTGCTCAACCGCCGGGGCGAGTATGTGGGCACCCTGACGGAGGGAGACATTCTGTGGGGACTGAAAAAGCTCCATGGGCTGGATCTGGAAGCGGCGGAGGAGGTGCCCATCTCGTCGTTCCCTCACAAGCGGGACTACAAGGCCGTGACCGTGACCACCAGCATGGATCAGCTGGTGGAGGCGGCCATGAACCAGAACTTTGTGCCGGTGGTGGATGACCGGGGCATGTTCATTGGCATCGTCCGGCGGCAGGCCATCATTCGTTACTGCTATGATAAGGCCCGCGCTGAGCAGCAGCACATGTCAAAGCCGGAGAAAAAGCCGGAACGCAAGCGGGAAGCGGCGGCAGTGCATTAAAATTTTTGCAGGAAAAGGCCCGGAGATGAAAATTTCCGGGCCTTTTTGCGCAAAAATGCTTCAAAATCCAATTTATTGGACTCAAACTATGCGATACTCTCCCTGTCCTAAGAAATACGACAGGAGGGAACACGAGATGAAAGAGTTTGAGATGCGAAATGTTGGCAGTCACATCGAGGTGTATACCGCGGGCGGGGTGTTCCTGTTTTCCGCGGATACGGTACGGGAAGCCATGGAAGAGCTGGAAGAAGAGGCCCGCGCGGCCTGATGCAGAATTTGTCAGTGCACGGTTTGAAAGGACAAATTGTAAAATGCATGTAAAATAACAGAAAAAGAACCGCGAAGAAACAGCCTGAAACGGCAGAAATGTGTAAAAAATCTATTTTTGTTGTAAAAAATCCCTTGTTGTGTGAGGGGAATCAATGCTATAATAAAAAGGACGGCGTTTGAGCGGGAGGAATACGTCTCGTCTGTTTCAATGCCGTGCGATGCCTTTTTGTCAAAAGAAGATCGAAGATCAATAGTAGGAGCATTGATTCTATGGATATCACACACATCACCTCTCTGCTGGGCGGTATTGCGCTGTTTCTATACGGAATGTCCATCATGGGCGCCGGCCTGGAAAAACTGGCCGGCGGCAAGATGCAGGGCGTGCTGCAGAAGCTGACCTCTTCTACTCTCAAAGCGGTTATTTTCGGCACTTTGATCACGGGCGTGATCCAGTCCTCGGCTGGCACGGTCGTCATCTGTGTCGGCCTTGTCAACTCCGGAATTATGACCCTGACGCAGTCGGTAGGCGTGATCATGGGTGCAAACATTGGTACTACGGTGACCGGCCAGCTGATCCGCATGGCGGATATCTCAGGCGACAGCCTGTGGCTGACCCTCATCCAGCCCAAGACGTTTGCGCCGGTGGTCGCGTTTGTTGGCTGCATTTTTTATGTATTTATCCGCAACGCCAAGAAAAAGAACATCGGCCAGATCATGCTGGGCTTCGGCATTCTGTTTACGGGCATGAGCCTGATGGACACCGGCGTGTCCCCCCTGCGGGAGAGCGCCGCGTTCCAGGAGCTGTTCGTCAGCATGACCAACCCCATCCTGGGCGTGCTGGTGGGCGTGGTGGTCACGGTGATCATCCAGTCTTCCTCGGCCTCGGTGGGTATTTTGCAGGCGCTGTCCAGCACAGGCCTTGTCACCTTTGGCTCGGCCATCCCCATCATTCTGGGCGCGCACATTGGCACGGCGTTCACCCCGCTGCTCACCATCGGCGGCTCTTCCAAGGATGGCAAGCGCACGGCCCTCATCCATCTTTACTTTAACATCATCGGCAGTGTCATTCTGCTGGCCGCTGTCTATCTGGTGCGGTATACCATTGGCATCCCCATGTGGAGCGACGTAATGAACAAGAGCTCCATTGCAAACATCCACACCCTTTCCAGTGTGGCGGCCATGCTGCTTTTCCTGCCCTGCAGCAGTGTGCTCTCCAAGCTGGCGATGCTCACGGTGCCGGATAACAAAGAAGAGGAGCAGGAGCTCAGTATGCCGGTGCTGGACGAGCGTCTGTTCAAGAGCCCGGCTGTGGCCCTGCAGCAGGCCAAGAACGCGGTGGTCAAGATGTCCCGCCGCGCGGCCCGCAATGTGACGCTGGCTACCCCGCTGCTGCTCAAGATGGACGCGGACACGGTCAGCGCCATCAACGTGCGGGAAAACCTCATTGACCGGATGGAGGTGGAAATCTCCAACTACCTCATCAAGATGACCGATCAGGAGCTGAACGACGACGAGAGCCACGAAGTGACCGAGCTGCTGAACTTTGTCACCGAGTACGAGCGCATTGGCGACTATGCTGTCAACATCATGGAAAAAGCTCAGGAGCTGGAAGAAAAAGAGGCTTCGTTCAGTGAAACCGCCAAGAATGAGCTGGGGATCCTGGACGCGGCCCTGGAGAACATCCTGACCCTGACCGTGGATGCCTTTGAAAATGAAGATGTCCGTATGGCCCGCCAGGTAGAGCCGCTGGAGGAGATCATTGACATTCTGGTGGAGCGTCTGCGCGACCAGCACATCAAGCGCCTGAAAGACGGTGTCTGCTCCATTGATACCGGCGTTGTCTTCCTGGATGTGCTGAACAATGCGGAGCGTATCTCCGACCACTGCTCCAATGTGGCGGCCCGTCTGGTGGGCATGGAGGCCGGTGAGGACTACGATTCCCACACCCTCAAAAACATGATGCACCACAACCCCAGCAAGGATTATATGCTCAACTATGAGCAGTGCCGCAAGAACTATCTCGTCCCGCTGGAAGAGATGGAGGCATAATTTTGATCAAGCAGGCAAAAACTCCCCCGGCCGGGGGAGTTTTTGTGCTTTACCCGCCCAGATCTTCCAGCAGCTGCCGCAGCTCGGTCTCGCTGGGGAGGCGCAGCCCCTGCTTGACGCGCAGGGCGTCGCCCTCCGGCAGGAGGTTGACATAGATGCCGGTGCGGAGCACCCGCTGGACAGGGGTACCGTCGGCGTCACACTGCCAGACCACGACCCGCCCGCCCTCGTCACAGAGGTAGTAGGTGGTGGAGCCGGTTTCCGGCACGGCCTGCACCGAGATGCTGGGCAGGGAGGGGACAGGGGTCTCCTCCGCGGAGTCGGCACGGCCCAGCGGAAGCCGGGGCAGGGCCATCCAGAACAGGCTGAACACGATGGTAAAAACGCATAACGCGTAAAACAGGCAGAGCCAGAGCTTGCGCATGGCAGGACGCTCCTTTCCGGGAAAGAGGATTTCAGCCGATAGTATGTGCAAAAACGGAAATGCTCAGACAGGCGGGGAGAATTTTCACACCCGGATGCTGTACTTTCAGCGCCCAGATGTGCTATACTACGCTTGTGAGAGAAAATCTGGCCCTTGCGTGGAGCAGGCCGGAGGACTATAATCTAATATTATGGCCCGGGGCAGAACGGCCCGGGACGAATGATGGGAGGAAACGGGGGAGCCGAGGCTCCGCCCGTCTGGCGGCGCCGGAACACGAGGCGGCCGCAGGAAGTCAGGAGGCGATCCTTATCTCAAACAATGAAACAAGAAAGATCCGCCGCGGGGACGCCATGCAGGAGCGGCCCAAGGCGGGACGTAAAGTGGACCTGAGCCGCAGCCGCAAGGAGCAGAGAACTCCCCGTGCCCCCAAGGAACCCAAAGAGCCGAAAGAAAAGCGGCGTGTCACGTTCTGGGGCGTGCTGGGGCGGCTCATTGCCACGGTGGTCTGCCTGTGCATTATTGGCGGCAGCCTGCTGGCCGTGGGGGCCGTGTACTATGTGGTCAATGCTACAGCCGACGACGGCAATCTGCTGGACCTGGACAACATTGAGCTGAGCCAGTCCAGTGTGGTAATGGCCACCGACCCGGATACCGGTGCTCAGGTGGAATACGCCACCCTGCGCTCCTCCAACAGCCACCGCGTGTGGGCCAACCTGGAGCAGATCCCCAGCTATTTGCAGTATGCGTTCATCTGCACCGAGGACAAAGACTTCTACAATGAGCCGGGCGTCAACTTCAAGCGCACCATCGGCGCGATGATCAACGAGTATATCCTGCCCATCTACAGCTCCAAGCAGGGCGCGTCCACGCTGGAGCAGCAGCTCATCAAGAACCTGACGGACGATGACAGCGCCAGCGGCATAGAGGGTGCACTGCGCAAGCTGCGCGAAATTTACCGCGCCCTCTGCCTGAGCCGCAGCTACTCCAAGGAGACCATCCTGGAAGCTTACCTCAACACCATCAGCTTCACGGGTACCATTCAGGGTGTGCAGACGGCAGCCAACGAGTACTTTAATAAGGATGTCAGCCAGCTCACCCTCTGGGAGTGCGCTTCCATTGCGTCCATTACCAAGAACCCGACCAACTACAACCCCTATACCAACCCTGAAAACCTGATCCACCGCCGGAACTTCCTGCTCTACAACATGTGGCAGCAGGGCGTCATCTCGGAAGAAGATTACCGCAACGCCGCCGCCCAGCCGCTGGTGCTGGCGGAAGAGGACGCAAGCAAGAAGAACGCCTCCACGGCTTCCTCTTACTTCACCGATGCCCTCTTCAATGAGGTGGTGAGCGACATTGCCGCCAAGGAGGGCGTGGACGAGGCCACGGCCCAGAAGATGCTCTACACCGGCGGTTACACCATTGAAGCCACGGTGAACCCCAAGATGCAGACGGCCATGGAAAACCTGATGCTCAACACCGACGACGCGTATTTCCCGGCGGGCTGGCATGAGGAAGAGGTGACCGGCATCTCGGACGACGACGTGCAGGTGTTCAATGCCGACGGCACCCCCAAGACCCGCACGGCCGAGGACGGTACCGTTTACTACTACCGCAATGTCCGCACCCAGGCGGCTATGGTCACGCTGGACTATGATGGCAACGTGATGGCTATGGTGGGCGGTTTAGGTCAAAAGACCAAGAGCCTCTCCCTGAACCGTGCTTACAGCGTGACCCGGCAGACGGGCTCCACCATCAAACCCATCGGTGCCTATTCTCTGGGCATCGAGTATGGCCTGGTCAACTGGTCCACCATGCTCAACAACTCGCCCCTGTACCAGAAGCGGGACATGATCATCCGGGATGAGGACTATTGCCGCAAGAACGGTCTGATGGGCCTTTCGGACAAGCAGCTGCGCGCTTACCCCAATGCATGGCGCAGCTGGCCCCGCAACTACGGCGGCAATTACGGCGACAACACCGATCTCCCGCTGTGGAACGGTCTGGCCCGCTCCCTGAACACCATCGCCATCCGTGTGGGTGACCTGGTGGGCGCAAGCAATATCTTTAACTTTGTTTACAACACCCTGCAGCTGAACACGCTGGATCCGAACAACGATGTGGGTCTGGCCCAGATGGTCATGGGCAGCCAGACCCACGGCGTGACGCCCATGGCACTGGCAGCCGCATTCCAGATCTTCTACGATGGCCAGTACACCACCCCGCACCTGTACACCCGTGTGCTGGACCGGGACGGCAATATCTATCTGGAAAACAACGCCACCAGCTATCAGGCCCTGACCCCGCAGACGGCCTATGTGATGAACCGCCTGCTGAAAAACGTGCTCTACTCCAATGTGGGCACGGCCCGCGGCAACTACCCCAACTCCAGCGGCATGGAGTCCTTTGGTAAGACCGGTACCGCCAGCGATGAAAGAGACCTCTGGTTCGTGGGCGGCACGCCGTACTACGTTACCGCGGTGTGGTGGGGCTACGATGCACCCTATGATATGACCAACACCCTGTCCAAGGATCAGGCCAAGACCAAAACCTGCGTCAAGGCGTGGAAAGCCTATATGGAGCAGGTGCAGGCAGACCTGCCCTACAAGGCGTTCCCGACCTCGGACGGCGTTGTGGAGCGTGCTTACTGCACTCAGAGCGGCCTGCTGGCCGGGCCCAACTGCCCCAGCCGCGCGACCGGGTACTACCGTGCGGACGACCTGCCCGATACCTGCAATTACTCCCACAGCAGCGGTGCGGCGTCCGCGGCCGACACACAGGCGACTCAGATCCCGGACCCCGCCGCAACGGGCGTGGAGACGGATTGAAAATCATACTTTTCCGGGCCTGGCCCTTGTGATTCGGTGCGGGAAAGCGGCGCTTCCGACAGCAAAACTGGATAATCTGACAAAATAGCATCCGACCTCTTGCAATGCGTGAGGCCGGATGCTATTATATTCTCTGCAAGAACACTTGTGTTTGTGAGGTGAACAAGTTGGAACGCCGCTTTTATCTGGTAGACGCACAGGTCCTGCCGGAAGTTTTCCTCAAGGTGGTACGCGCCAAGGAGCTTCTGGCCAGCGGCGAGGCACGCAGCATCTCGGCTGCGACCCGCAGTGTGGACCTGTCCCGCAGTGCTTTTTATAAATATAAGGATTGCATTTTTGATTCCGAGAATGGCCGGGAGGTCATCACCGTCATGGCGACGCTGCGGGACGAAACGGGCGCTTTGCAGAGCCTGCTGGCCGGCATCAGCGCGGCCGGAGCCAGCATCGTGACCATCAATCAGTCCACGCCGGAAAATGGCGCGGCGCTGGTGGCCGTTACCATCCGGACCGACACCATGCAGATGACCCCCGAGGAACTGACCGAAAAGCTCAGCCGCCAGCGGATGGTGGTGGGGGTCCACTGCGGATATAATCTGTAAAACCGACTCTGTATTTTTGAAGCAATAGGGAAAGAGGGAAAATACATGGCCAAGATTGCAATTTTAGGGTTTGGCACGGTTGGCAGCGGCGTGTACGAGGTGCTCTGCCGCAATGCAGCTGGTGTCTCCCGCCGGGCAGGCGAGCCTGTGGAGGTCAAGTATATTCTGGACCCCAAGGATTTCTCCAATCATCCGGCTGCCCATCTGTTCGTCAAGAACTTTGACACCATCCTGGAAGACCCTGAGATCCGCGTCGTGGTAGAGACCATCGGCGGCACGCGGTTCGCGTACCCTTATGTCAAGGCCTGCCTCGAGAGCGGCCGGAGCGTCTGCACCTCCAACAAGGAGATGGTGGCCACCTACGGTGCCGAGCTGCTGGGCCTGGCCAAGGCTCACAACTGTGCGTTCCTGTTTGAGGCTTCGGTGGGCGGCGGCACGCCGATCATCACCCCGATGCATCAGTGCCTGGCCGCCAATGTCATCACTGAGGTGGAGGGCATCGTGAACGGTACCACCAACTTCATGCTGACCAAGATGGTGCGGGAGAATCTGGGCTTTGACGAGGCTTTGAAGATCGCCCAGGAGCTGGGCTACGCCGAGACCAAGGACCCCGGCGATGACGTGGATGGCCGCGACGCCTGCCGCAAGATCGCCATTCTGTCCTCACTGGTCTGCGGCCATCAGATCTACCCCCAGAACATCCCCACCCGAGGCATCCGGGACATCACGGTGGCCGATGTGGCCGCTGCGGAGAAGCTGGGCTGTGTCATCAAGCTCATTGCCTGGATGAAGCGGGGCGAGGACGGCAGCGTGGCCGCGGGCGTGGAGCCCTGCCTCGTGCCCAAAGCCAACCAGCTGGCCGGCGTGGATGATGTGTTCAACGCCGTGCTGGTCAAGGGCGACATGCTGGGCGACGTGGTCTTTTACGGCAAGGGCGCGGGAAAGCTGCCCACCGCCAGCGCTGTGGTGGCCGATGTGGTGGACGCCCTCAAGAACGGCTCCAAGGTCCACGACAGCCTGTTCTGGCAGCCCGCGGAGCCTGTGGATGGGATGCTCACCGACCCGACGCCCACCGCATACTATGTGCGTGTGGCAGGGATTGCTCCGGCGGTGGCGGAAGCCATCTACGGCAAAGGCCGTGTGGTGGATGAGCACTACGAGGGCTGCTCCTACTTTGTGGAGCAGGCCGATGAAAAGGCTCTGGCCGAGGCAGCCCGCAAGGTAGAGGCCGTGGGCGGCAGCGTCAAGCTGTGGCTCAAGCGCCTGCCGGAGGAAGACTGAGTGTTATAAAACAAAGGAAAGGTGCAGCCATGAAGATCAAGGTTTCGGTTCCGGCCACCAGCGCCAACGTTGGCTCCGGTTTTGACGCGCTGGGCCTGGCAGTGACCCTTTACAATACCGTTACGTTTGAGGAGAGCGACCATCTGGAAATTTCCTCGGCGGACGGCACCCGCATCCCCCGCAACGAGTCCAACCTCGTGTACCGCTCGGCCAAGGGCCTGTTTGATAAGGTGGGCAAGACCATCCCGCCCCTCAAGATCGTGCAGACGAATCCCATCCCCATGGCAAGAGGCCTGGGTTCTTCCTCTGCCTGCATCATTGCGGGTCTGTTGGGAGCCAACCGGATGCTGAGCGATGTGCTCAACACCCAGGAACTGCTGACGCTGGCTACTTCCATTGAGGGCCACCCGGACAACGTGGCACCGGCCCTGCTGGGCGGCCTGACCAGCAGCGTGTATGAAAACGGCGTGGTCTACTCCGTCAAGCGGGATGTGGACCAGACCCTCTGCTTTGCGGCCATTGTGCCGGACTACAAGCTCCTGACCGAGGCGGCCCGTGCGGCCCTGCCCAAGGAGATCGCCCACAAGGACGCGGTGTATAACCTGTCCCGCGCGGCGCTGGTACCGGCGGCATTCTGCGAGGGACGGCATGACCTGCTGGCCATTGCCACCGAGGATAAGCTGCACCAGCCCTACCGGATGCCCCTGATGCCGGGCTCCAAAGAGGTGTTTGAGATGGCCCGCCTGTGCGGTGCCAAGGCCGTGTATGTCTCGGGTGCAGGCAGCACCGTGATGGCCGTGGGCGAAAAAGCCACGGCGGAGAAATTCTATTCCAAGCTGGAAAAGGGGCTGGAGCTCCTGGAGGGCCTGGACGGATGTGAAGCATTTACATTGCTGCGGCTGGATGCCGATAATACCGGCGCGACCGTAGAGTGAATTAAAGGAGAGTGACAAACTATGGCGTTGATCGTACAGAAGTTCGGCGGTTCTTCGGTGAAGGACCGGGACCGTATCTTCAACGTGGCCCGTATCGTGGCCAATACCCACAACGCGGGAAATGACGTGGTGGTCGTGGTGTCTGCCCAGGGCGATACCACCGACGACCTGATCGCGAAAGCGGCTGAGATCAGCCACGACCCCTCTGCCCGTGAGATGGATATGCTGCTGGCAGCTGGTGAGGAGATCAGCATCTCACTGCTGGCCATGGCGCTGAACGAGATCGGCTGCCATGCCACCAGCCTGACGGGCTGGCAGGCTGGTTTCCGCACTGACCGTGCCTACACCAAGGCCCGCATCACCAAGCTGGAGACGGAGCGCATCTCCTCCGAGCTGGAGCGCAACCGCGTGGTGGTCGTGGCAGGCTTCCAGGGCCTGAACAAGCTGGATGATATCACCACCCTGGGCCGCGGCGGCTCGGACACCAGCGCGGTTGCCATTGCGGCTGCCCTGCACGCGGACCGCTGCCAGATCTTTACCGACGTGGAGGGCGTTTACACCGCCGACCCGCGCAAGGTGCGCAACACCCGCAAGCTGAAAGAGATCACCTTTGACGAGATGCTGGAGCTGGCCTCCCTCGGCGCACAGGTGCTCAACAACCGCAGCGTGGAGCTGGCAAAGAAGTATAACGTGGAGCTGGAAGTGCTTTCCAGCCTGAATCCCGTCCCGGGAACCATCGTCAAGGAGGTTGTCAAAGACATGGAAGGTATGCTGATCAAGGGCGTCGCAAAGGATACCGACGTTGCTGTTATTACGATTCTGAACGTTCCCGATGAGCCGGGCACCAGCTTCAAGATCTTTGGCCTGCTGGCCCAGAAGAATGTCAACGTGGACATCATCCTGCAGTCCACCGGCCGCGACGGCAAGAAAGACATCAGCTTTACCTGCTCTGAGGGCGATGCCGACATTGCACTGAAAGCTCTGCGCGAGGGTGCAAACTTCCAGGATATCACCTGCGACGAGACCTGCGCAAAGGTCTCCATCGTTGGTGCCGGTATGCAGAGCCACAGCGGCGTGGCTTCCAAGATGTTTGAGGCACTGTCCAATAACAACATCAACATCAAGATGATCTCCACCAGCGAGATCAAGATCTCCTGCATCATCGACCGTGCCGACGCCGACAAGGCTGTCAGCGCCATCCACGATATGCTGTTCGACTAAGCAAAAGAGTTCAGCCTCTCTGCCTGTTTTGGGCAGGGAGGCTTTTTGCATTCATAATTCTTTTACAGCGGTTGGCGTTTACAGCTTCTGCAAAGGGGTGTATAATATAAATTGTGTCTGTAAATGCCGCAGACGCAGTTTTGCACTGCTGTGAGAAGGGAACATTCGTTATGGAGCAAAATCAAGCTACCCCCCGCCGCGCTGCCACGCAGCCGACCCGCCGCCAGCGTCGTATCCGCCGCCGCCTGCGGCTGGTGCGTAACTGGGTGCTTTTTCTGGGTGCCTGTGCCGGAGCCATGGTCCTGATGACCACGGGCATCCTCTGGCTGCTGCCCAAAGCCCACGCCCTCATTGCGGGGCCGGAGGTGTTTGAGGCCCAGCAGTATGACGGCAGTGCCTATACCCTCGACCTTGCGGACGGGCGGCTGGCGCTGGTGAACGCGAACCTCCCCCTGACGGCAGAGCCCACTCCGGAGCTTGCCGTGGCGGACGATGCCACGGGCCAGCAGCTGGAAGCGGAAGCTGCTCAGCAGTACCGCACCATGGCCGAGGCTGCCCGGAACAGCGGCATTGCCCTGACGCTGGAAACCGGCTATCAGGACGCGGCTGCCCGGCAGGCTGCCTTTGATGCCGCAAAACAGGCGTACCTGGAAAAAGGCTGCTCGGAAGAGGAAGCCTCTGCCAAAGCGGCGCTGACCGTGCCCATGCCGGAGGCCAGCGAGTACGCCACCGGATACGCGGCGGATATTCTGGCAGCGGACAGCGCAGCGAAAGATGAGACGTTTGCCCAGAGCCGGGCCTATGAGTGGCTGACGGCTTATGCTGCCGAATATGGCTTCATCCTCCGCTGCCCGGAGGACAGGCAGGCGGCCACGGGCATGGCCTTTGCTCCCTGGCACTGGCGGTATGTAGGGGTGGAAAACGCCCTTGCCATCCGTGCCGGCGGCCTCTCGCTGGAAGAGTTTCTGGCCCTGGGCCAGCTCAGCGCGGCCAACGAGACCTGAAAAACCAAGCTATCACATCGAATGAGGAATATCAATTGAAACGAATGGAGATCGCGCCCGGGGTACACCTTTCCTGGGACCCGGCGCAAAAATTCAACCGCTGCCGCGTCAGCATCCATTTTGCCCTCCCGGCAAAGCGGGAGACCGCCACGGCTCATGCCCTGCTGCCGCTGGTGATGGAGCGCGGCTATGCCGACTGCCCGGATATGACCCAGCTGACCAAGAAGCTGGCCCGCCTCTACGGGGCGGACCTGACTGTGGATGCCCGCCCCATGGGCGCCAACCACAACCTCTGTGTCAGCGTGACGGGCATCAAAGACCAGTTTGCGCTGGAGGGGGAGCCCTTGACGCAGGAATACGCAGAGCTGGCCCTGGGGACCGCGTTCCACCCCTATTTTGTGGGGGAGACCTTTGACCCGGAAGCTGTGAAGATTGAAAAACAGATGCTCAAAAAGGCGCTGGAAGATGAAGTGAACGAGAAGCGCCTCTACTGCCAGCGGCAGGCCAACCGGGAGTTTTTTGGTGACAGCCCGGCGGGCGTCCGGCAGGAGGGCTATCTGGAAGAGGTGGAGGGCCTGACTGCCCGCCAGCTCACCGATGCTTACTACGAGATGCTGCGCGCGGCCAGCATCGAGCTGATCGTGCTGGGCTGCGGCGAGGCCCAGACCGAGGCGGTGAAAAACGCCCTGCTGGAAGAGCTGTCTCAGGTGGAGCGTGCCCCGGCGGCACTGGCGGAGAACATGGCCATGCCCCGGCGGGAGCCGCTTTACAAAACCGAGACGTTTGACACCACCCAGGCCAAGCTCTGTATGCTGTTCACGCTGGGCCAGCCCATGCAGCCCCGGCAGCTGGCAGCCGTCCGGCTGGCCATGGCCCTCTACGGCGGCAGCGTGACCAGCCGCCTGTTTTTGAATGTCCGGGAGCGGGATCACCTGTGCTATTACTGCTCGTCCTCGTTCCAGAGCTTTACGGGCAGTATGGCCGTGAACAGCGGCGTGGAGCATGCCGACGCGGCCAGGGCCGAGAAAGCGGTTTTGAAAGAGCTGGCCGACCTGTGCGACGGGCCCATTACGGACGAGGAACTGGAGGACTGCCGCCGCTCCCTCCTGAGCGGGATGACCGGGCTGGAAGATACCCTCGGCGGCATTGAGACCTGGTATTACATGGAAGTGCTGCGGGGCGGGCCCATCCAGAGCCCGGACGAAGCACGCGCGGCCCTTTGTGCCGTGACCAAAGAGGATGTCCGGGCCATCCTGCGGGCGCTGACCCTTTCGGTCAGCTACTGTCTGACACGAGAGGAGGGGAGCACCCATGCCTGAAAAACAGAGCGTTCTGGAGCAGACCGCTGCCGACCAGTGGAAAGTGCTGCCCTCGGGCCTGACGGTCATCGTGCGGCCCATGCCGGGCTACTCCGGCACCCATGTCATTTATGCCACCCGCTTTGGCTCCATTGACCGGGACTTCCGGCTGGACGACAAAGAGGTACACCTCCCGGCGGGCGTGGCCCATTTCCTGGAGCACAAGATGTTTGAGGATCAGGACGGGGACGCCTTTGCCAAGTTTGCCAAGACCGGTGCCAACGCCAACGCTTTCACGGCCTTTGACCGCACCTGCTATCTCTTTACGGCGACGGAACAGCTGGACGAGAGCCTGGACGTGCTGCTGGAAATGGTGGGCAAGCCCTACTTTACCCAGCAGACCATTGATAAGGAACAGGGCATCATCGGGCAGGAGATCAAGATGTACGACGACAGCGCGGACTGGCGGCTCATCACCGGCCTGTGCGAGTGCCTGTACCACAGTCACCCCATCCGCAGCGACATTGCGGGTACCTGTGAGAGCATTGCCACCATCACGCCCGAGATGCTGTACGACTGCTGCAAGGCGTTCTACGCCCCCAACAACATGGTGCTGGCGGCAGCCGGAAACACCACCATGGAGCAGATCCTGGCCGCCTGTGAGCGGAACGGCCTGATGGAGCTCCGCCCTGCAGAACGGGTTCAGCGCCTGTGGCGGGACGAGCCCATGACGCTGGCGGCCAAAGAAAAGACCCTCCGGATGCCGGTGGCCAAGCCCTGCTTTGGCCTGGGCTTCAAGGAGGAGCCGCTGCCCTCCGGCGACCTGCGGAGCGAGATGCTGTATGATCTGATCCTCTGCTGCATCTGCGGCGGGATGTCCAAACTCTACCGCCGCCTTTACGACGAGGGGCTGACCAACCCCGGCTTTGGCGGCGAGGTGCTCCGGGTGGATGGCTGCTGCTGCATCCTCTTCACGGGCGAAAGTGACGCGCCGGATACCGTCCGGCAGCTGCTGCTGGACGAGATCGCCCGGGTGCGGGCTGAGGGCGTGGACCGTGAAATTTTCACCCTCTGCAAGAATGAAAAATACGGCCAGCTCATTGAGAATCTGGAAAACGTGGAGGACTCGGCCAGCCAGATGGCGGATTTTGCATTGGCAGGCCAGACCGTGGCCCAGCAGATCACCACGCTGGCGGGCCTGAAGGCGGAAGATGCCGACGCGGCTCTCCAGCAGATCCTCTGCGAAGAGCGGATGGCAACCATGTACATCCGGCCGGACGGCACCGCTGTCCTGCCGGAGGACGATGGGGAGGAGGAAGAAGCATGACAAGTTTAACGAATCTGGTACAATTCCCCGGGCTGGGGCTGGAATTCACGATCAACCGGGTGGCGTTCTCCATCGGAGGCATCCACATTTACTGGTACGGTGTCTGCATCGCGGTGGGCCTGTGTCTGGCGCTGGTGTTTGCGTTCCGGCACTGTCAGGAATTCGGCGTGGACCCGGACGCCATGGTGGATGTGATCCTCATCGGCGTGGTGCTGGGCATTGCCAGCGCCCGGGCTTATTACGTTGCCATGGCTCCCTTTGAGTATGAAAGCATCTGGGAGATGCTTGCCATCCGGGACGGCGGCCTTGCCATCTACGGCGGCATCATCGGCGGCTTTTTGTTCGGCGGACTGGCCTGCAAATGGCGGGGCGTGCCCATACTGCCCATGTTTGACCTGACGGCCATGGGCTTCCTCATCGGGCAGGGCTGCGGCCGCTGGGGCAACTTCTTCAATCAGGAGGCTTTTGGCTGCAATACCACCCTGCCCTGGGGCATGTACAGCGAGGCCACCCGCAACTACCTCATGGGCAGCACGGTCACGGCCCAGAAAGGCGTTGTCATTGACCCGAACCTGCCCGTCCACCCCACGTTCCTCTATGAGAGCATCTGGTGCTTTGTGGGCTTTGCGCTGCTGTACTTCTACCGGAAAAAGCGGAAGTTCAATGGTGATATCACCCTGCGGTACCTCATCTGGTACGGCGCGGGCCGTTTCTGGATCGAGGCTCTCCGCACGGACAGCCTGATGCTGGTGCCCTCCATCGGCCTGCGGGCGTCCCAGCTCGTTGCCGGGCTGGCCGTAATCGTTGGTCTCGCACTGGAAATTTACCTGACCCGCAAGCATAAGGACAAACCGCTCATGGTGCCGCTGGCCCTGAACGCGGACAACCGCGCCAAGAAAAAGAAGCTGGACGGGCCGATCGCGTTCTTTGGCCCGGAAAGCAGCCTGCCCGCTTCCACCTCCCGTGCGGAATTTTTGGAAAAGACCGCCGCGTGGAACAAAGAGGTGGGGGAGATCCTGGACGAGAACCTGGCCCGGCAGCAAAAGAACGGGTAAACAAAAAATATTTGCCCCAAAGCGCAAAAAAGCCCTTGAAATCCCGGCATTTTTTTGCTATACTATTCTAGCCGCTTGGTGTGGGCGCTTCAAATGGCCCCTGTGAGGGCCTGCCTTTACGACCAGCGAGTACAACGAAAAGGAATGAAACAAATGT
>OFMN01000773.1_pt1 | contig 26319 bp, 20 predicted proteins | sample 1541791 | NCBI WGS metagenome assembly OFMN01 (sample SAMN04209248, study PRJEB22552) | human gut metagenome | biome: gut; material: feces | host: Homo sapiens | place: USA: Oklahoma
GTTCCGGCATCGACATCACCCAGCCCGATGGCCGGATGATCATTGATATCGGCGGAGGGACCACGGATATCGCGGTGCTGTCGCTGGGCGGCAAGGTCAAGGCCACCAGTGTCCGGGTGGCGGGCAACCACTACGACGACGAGATCCTGAAGCATGTCCGCAGCAAGTTCAGCATTGCCATTGGCCAGCGCACGGCTGAGGAACTGAAAAAGCATGTGGCCTGCTGCCCCCAGAAAGCGGATTTCAACGAGACGATGGAGGTCAAGGGCCGCAGCCTGCTCACCGGCCTGCCCGTCCGTGTCAACGTTTCCACCAGCGACCTGTACGAGCCGGTCATGATGCTGAGCGAGCAGATCGGCACGGCAGCCCATCAGGTGCTGGAGAAGACCCCGCCCGAGCTGGCCGGTGATATCTACCGCAACGGTGTGGTGCTGACAGGCGGCGGTGCCCAGCTGCACGGCCTGACCGAGTACCTGAGCCAGGAGCTGAAAGTGGAAGTGACCGTATCGCCCGACCCCGTTAACTGCGTGGCGCTGGGCACGGCCATGAGCCTTGGCATCGGCGATAAGCTGGAGACCGGTTTTACCGATGCAACGCCCCGGATCGGCCGCCGCTGAGAGCCGCTGAGATTGGACAAAATCTTAACAAGCCCTTAATATTGAGCATGATTTTTGTTCATAGTTGTTGAATCGGCCCGGAAAATAATGTATAATAAGTTCAAATCGCTTTTGTGATCCGGTTGGCTCCGGAGGGCAAAAATACAAACAAAATAGGAGGAAGACCATGGATTTAGGTTTTGATGTGGTCGTGACTATCACCGGTATCGTTCTGGTGTTCGCGATCCTCGTGCTGCTAATGGCCATCATCACGCTGGAGGGCAAGATCTTTGACGCCATGAATGGCAAAAAGGCTGCAGCCAAGGCCGCTCCCAAGGCAGCTGCAAAGCCTGCAGCGCCCGCCGCAAAGCCCGCTGCCGCACAGGCTCCTGCTGCACCCCAGGTGGAGCAGGGCATCCCCGCCGATGTTGTGGCCGCCATCATGGCTGCCATCTACTCGATGGGCAACGGCAAGTATGTGCTCAAGGCAGTGCGCCGCGGCAAAAACGGCTGGGGCAAGGCTGGTGTCAACGACACCACCGCACCTTTTTAACACGGGAGGAAAAATATGACACAGTTTATCAATACTCTGGTCGGTATTTTCCAGAGCTCCGGTTTCGCGCGGTTCGGCGAGCCGGGCGGCTGGCTGTACGCGGTGATGATCTGCGTGGGCTGCTTTTTGCTCTACCTGGCCATTGTCAAAGAGTTTGAGCCCCTGATCCTGCTGCCCATGGCATTTGGCATGATCCTGGCAAACCTGCCCGGCAGCGGCGTGATCCACATGCAGTATTTCGTCGGTGACGGCCTCGAGCACCCGATGTGGGTCGAGATCCTGAACAACGGCGGCCTGGCCGATATGCTCTACATGGGCGTCAAGCTGGGCATCTACCCGCCGCTGATCTTCCTGGGTATCGGCACCATGACCGACTTTGCCCCGCTGATCTCCAACCCCAAGAGCCTGCTGCTGGGCGCTGCCGCTCAGTTCGGTATCTTTGGTACTTACATGGGCGCCCGCCTGCTGGCTGCTACCGGCCTGGTGGACTTCACCCAGAAGCAGTCCGCTGCCATCGCCATCATCGGCGGTGCAGACGGCCCTACCGCCATCTTCGTCACCTCCCGTCTGGCTCCGGAGCTGCTGGGCTCCATCGCCGTGGCAGCGTACAGCTACATGGCTCTGGTGCCCGTGATCCAGCCGCCCATCATGAAAGCGCTGACCACCAAGAAAGAGCGCACTGTTGTGATGAAGCAGCTGCGCGCCGTGACCAAGACCGAGAGGATCATCTTCCCCGTCATGGTCGCCATCATCGTTTCCCTCATCGTGCCGGATGCCGCCGTTCTGGTCGGTATGCTGATGCTGGGCAACCTGATGAAAGAGTGCGGCGTTGTCGATCGTATCCAGAAGACCGCTGGTAATGAGCTGATGAACATTATCACCATCTTCCTGGCACTGTCTGTCGGCTGCACCACCTCCGCCAACACGTTCCTCAACTCCCGCACCCTGTTCATCATCGTGCTGGGCCTGATTGCTTTCTCGTTTGGTACCGCTGCAGGTGTCCTGTGCGGCAAGGTGATGTACGCCCTCACCGGCGGCCAGGTCAACCCGCTGATCGGTTCCGCAGGCGTTTCCGCCGTGCCTATGGCTGCCCGCGTTTCTCAGAGAGTGGGCCAGAGCGAGAACCCCTCCAACTTCCTGCTGATGCACGCCATGGGCCCCAATGTGGCCGGCGTGATCGGCTCTGCCGTTGCTGCTGGTATCCTCATCAACATCTTCGGCTAAGAGCTTCCTGAAAAAATATTTTCCGCCTACCCATGGCAGCGCTGTGGGTGGGCGTTTTTTGTGCCCAAAGCACTGTCAAACCAGGCGCTTTTGTGTTATACTATATCTTGTATGATTCTGATGAAATGAACAGGTGAAACCATGGCAACCAATCTTCAACAGGAATTTTGTAAACTGCGCGATACCTACATTGAAAAGCAGTTTGGCCGCCTGAACGAGATGCAGCGCGCGGCGGTGTTTACCACCAGCGGCCCGCTGCTGATCCTGGCAGGCGCAGGCAGCGGCAAGACCACGGTGCTGGTCAACCGCATTGCAAACCTCATCCGGTTTGGCTCGGCCCACGGCTCCAGCTGGACGCCCCGTGAGGTAACGGAGGATGATGTAAAAGCCCTGCGCACCGCCCTTATGACGGGCACGGATGCCCCCGGCTGGCTGGACGGGATGCTCCGCAAGGACGCGGTCCGCAGCTGGAACGTGATGGCCATTACCTTTACCAACAAGGCGGCAGGCGAGCTGAAAGAGCGCCTGCGCAATATGCTGGGCGGGGAAGAGGGTGATGAGGTGTTTGCCTCCACGTTTCACTCCGCCTGTGTCCGCATCCTCCGCCGCTGGGCCGAGGAGATCGGCTATCCCCGCAGTTTTACCATTTACGACACGGACGACTCCCAGCGGGTGATGAAGACCGTGTACAAAGAGCTGAGCGTGGACGATAAGTTCTTCCCGGTCAAGAGCGCCATCAACCAGATGAGCCGCTGGAAAGACCAGCTCGTCAGCCCGGCCGAAGCACTGCAGACCCCGGCAAAGGACACCAAAGGCGCTCTGGCGGCCCGCGTTTATGCTGCCTACGAAAAGAAGCTGAAAGAGGCCGGCGCGTTCGACTTTGATGATCTGATCTATCAGACCGTCCAGCTGCTGGCCGAGCACAAAGAGGTGCGGGACTTCTACCAGAACAAATACCGTTACCTGCTGGTGGACGAGTATCAGGACACCAGTGTGGCACAGTTCCGCCTTGTCAGCCTGCTCACCGGCCCGGAGAAGAACATCTGCGTTGTCGGCGACGATGACCAGAGCATTTACCGTTTCCGGGGGGCTACCATTGAGAACATCCTCAACTTTGAGCGCGTTTACCCGGGCACCAAGACCATCCGGCTGGAGCAGAATTACCGCTCCACCTCCAACATCCTCAACGCCGCCAACTGCGTCATCCAGCACAACACGGAGCGCAAGGGTAAGACCCTTTGGACCCAAAACGGCGAGGGTGACAAAGTGCAGGTCTACACGGCAGAGAACGAGCAGGACGAGGCCAGCCACATCGCGGACATCATCGGCCAGCACCTGCGGGAGGGCGGCCATCTGGCCGACCACGCGGTGCTCTACCGGATGAACGCCCAGTCGGCCCCGCTGGAAAGCTACTTCACCCGCGCGGGCATCCCGCACAAGATCGTGGGCGGCCAGCGGTTCAACGACCGTAAAGAGGTCAAGGATATCCACTCCTACATGTCCATTGTGGCCAATCCTCGGGATGATGTGCGTCTCCGCCGCATTATCAACGAGCCTGCCCGCAAGATCGGCGCGACCACCATTGACGTCATCGCTGACCTGGCCGGGCAGGAGGGCGTGAGCATGCTGGAGATCATCCGCCATGCGGACCAGTATGCAAAGCTCAGCCGGGCCATTGCACCGCTGTATAAGTTCTATCAGATCTATGAGCGGTTACAGGACTCGCTGGAGAATAAGACGCTGGACGAGTTTGCCAGCGACGTGATTGAGATCACCGGCTACAAGGCGATGCTGGAAGCCGATGCCGCCAAGGGCCACGAGGACGCGGCAGACCGCCTGCAGAACCTGGGCCAGCTGGTCAACAACGTGAAGAACTACTGTGACCAGCATGGCGAGGAGGCCTCTCTGGAGGGCTATCTGGAAGATATCGCCCTGATCAGCGACATTGACAACTACAACGAGAGCGCCGACCAGGTGGTGCTGATGACCATTCACTCGGCCAAGGGTCTGGAGTTTCCGTATGTATTCCTGATCGGCATGGAAGAGGGGGTCTTCCCCAGTGAGATGAGCAAATACTCGGAGGCTGATCTGGAAGAGGAGCGCCGCCTGGCCTACGTCGGCATCACCCGTGCCAAGAAAGAGCTGTACATCTCCAACAGTGTCACCCGGATGCTCTATGGCCGCACCCAGCGCAATGAGCCCAGCCGCTTTTTGCGGGAGATCGAGCCGGAGTATCTGGAAGAGACCCGCAGCCCGGTGCTGGAACAGCGCAGCCGTCTGGGCGGCTGGGGCAGCAGCTACAGCGACACGGTGCCCGGCGGTGCCTCCGGTTATTCCGGGGCTTCGGGCTGGGGCCGCGGTTCGTCTTCTTATGGCGGCAGCACAGGCTACGGGAACCGTTCCGGCTACCTGAACCGGGAGTACAACGCCGGGGAGAGCCGGGGCTTCGGTTCCGGTTACGCCGGGCGGGGGAGTTTTTCAAGCGGTTACGGCAGCAGTTATGGCTCCCATAGCGGCAGCGTGGGCGGTCCGGGCGGCTTTGGCAGCGGCTACAGCCGCCCGGCAGGACCCAAAACACCTGCAAAGCAAATCAACTTTACAGGCACGCTTTCCACAAAAACAAACGCAAACACGACGAAACACTATGAGCCCGGCGATGTGGTGGAGCACAAAGTCTTCGGGCGAGGCACGGTGGTGGCGGTCAAGCCTGCTGCCGGGGACCAGATCGTGGAGATTCGTTTTGAAAAGGTCGGCATCAAAAAGACCATGGCAAACTTTGCGCCGCTGACCAAAATTACGGAGGAATGAGAGTATGATGACCGTTCGATTGATCGCCCACACCCCGGAGCCGGAAAAGGTGGTGGCCGCAGCGGCCAAGCTCTGCTACTCCGATGCCCATATCACCGACCTGCTGGACGGGCTGGACGAGGAAAAGACCGCCCGCTTCCTGACCATGCTCAGTGACCTGGGCCACGCAAGCCCCATTGAGCACGCCAGCTTTACCTTTGGCATTGAGGGAGTCAGCCGCACCCTGCTGGCACAGATCACCCGGCACCGCATTGCGTCGTTCAGCGTCCAGAGCCAGCGGTATGTCCGGCTGGACGATTTCCGCTATGTCATCCCGCCCGAGATCGAGGCCATCCCCGAGGCAAAGGCAGCGTTCATCGAGAGTATGAACGAGGACGCCCAGCGGTATCTTGATCTCGTGCAGAAGCTGGAGGACGGCCACACCGCCCGCCTCATGGCCGAGGGAATGCCTGAGAAGCAGGCCCGCGCGAAGGCCTCCAAGCAGGCCAACGAGGACGCCCGCTTTGTGCTGCCCAACGCCTGCGAGACGAAAATGGTAGTGACGATGAACGCTCGCAGCTTGCAGAACTTCTTCCACCTGCGGTGTTGCAGCCGTGCCCAGTGGGAGATCCGGGCACTGGCCGAAGAGATGCTCCGGCTGGTCTACCCGGTGGCACCCCACCTCTTTGCCAAGGCGGGCCCGGCCTGCGTTTCCGGCCCCTGCCCGGAGGGAAAAATGTGCTGTGGCCGCACGGCGGAAGTCCGTGCCCGGTATGCCGCGCTGAAAGGGGAACCGCAGAATGGTTGATGCAAAAAAAGGCACCCTCATCGTGCTGGAAGGGCTGGACGGCAGCGGCAAGGCGACTCAGGCTAAACTGCTGGCCCAACACCTGAAAGAAGAAAGCAAAAATGTCCAGGAGATCACATTCCCGGATTATGCCAGCGATTCCAGCGCCCTGGTCAAGATGTATCTGGCCGGACAGTTTGGGGACAAGCCCGATGATGTGAACGCCTACGCGGCGTCAAGCTTCTATGCAGTAGACCGCTATGCCAGTTACAAAACCAGCTGGGGCAGCTTTTACGAGGCGGGCGGCGTCATCATTGCGGACCGCTACACCACATCGAATGCCGTACACCAGTGCTCCAAGCTCCCGCCGGAGCAGTGGGAGAGCTTTTTGCAGTGGCTGTTTGATTATGAGTTCCGGCTGCTGGGACTGCCTGCCCCGGATGAAGTCATCTACCTGCAGGTAGACCCCGCCGTGAGCCAGAAGCTGATGACGGGCCGCTACCATGGCGACGAGAGCAAAAAAGACGTCCACGAAAAAGACGTGGAGTACCTGGCCCGGAGCCGGAACGCGGCGGAATTCTGTGCGGCCCATCTGGGCTGGGAGACTGTCCACTGCACCCAGGGCGATGCCATGCGGAGCATCGAGGACATCCAGAGCGAAGTGCGGAAATTGGCCCAGCGGGTTATTTGAGAATAAAGGAGGCATCCTATTCATGTATCGTTTGATGCAGCCGTCGGATCGCGCGGCGGTGGTGGCACTCTGGCAGAAAGAGCGGGGGGATACGGCGGAGTTTATCAACACCGCCATGGACCGTTTTGCCGGGGAACAGAATGTTTACGTGGCCGAAGAAAACGGCCAGATCGAGGCTGCGGCATTGGCGGTGCCGGTCACGCTGCAGGGCCGCCCGGGCAATTACCTGTTTGGCCTGTGCGGGCAGGGCAACCTGATTTTGGCGGGTTTGGTGGATACTCTCTGCGCCCAGCAGAAGCTGCGGGGCGCGGGCTTTACGGTGGCCGTGCCCACCAGCCCGGAGCGGGCAGCGCTGCTGCAGGATAAGGGTTTCCAGAAAGCTTTTGCCCTCCGCTGCCTGCCCCGGGAAGTGGAGCGCAACCTGTGGAGCCAGGCTGAGTTTGACTCGGTGACCGCCAAAAAGCTCTGCGAGCTGCGGGAGCGCTTCTGGCCGGATACGGTCATGCTGACGCCGGAGAAGATGGCCGTGGTGCTGGGAGACCTGTACTCCCGCGGTGCCACCATCGTGTCCAGTGAGCAGGGCTACGGCATTTATTTCCGCAAGGAGGATACCCTCTATTTTGTGGAGCTGATGGCCGAGGATGACCGTTCTGCCGAGAAACTGATGGAAGCGGCCCGGGAGAAAGAGGTCATCGTGGAAAAAGCTGTTATCACGGTGGGTGCTGCCCAGAACCTGTTCCTGGGTGAGGGCACCCGGCAGGACTATGGCATGATCCGCTTTGAGGGCGAACCCTTTGATGTGAGCGAGAGCTACATGCGGCTGATGCTGGAAAACGGTTAAAGGAGTGGGTATGGCACACAAAAATTCCCACAGTGCTCCCCGCAAAAAGGGCGGGGCACTGAAAATAATTCTGGTGCTGCTGGTACTGCTGCTCGTGGTTGCGGGCGGCGGTGTCTGGATGGCAAAGCGGGAGATCGACGGCGGCACGCCGGGCGAGGAAGTTACCGTGAGCATCCAGCAGGGCAGCGGCGTGGGCACCATTGCCAACGCGCTGAAAGAGGCGGGGGTGATCAAATTCCCGCGCCTGTTCCGCTGGTATGTGGGTAAACAGGGAGCCGCCGCAAAATTGCAGTACGGCGAGTTTACGCTTGCACCCGGCAGCTCCTACAACGACCTGATCGAGGTGTTGTCGGAGTATGCCAAGGCCGAGAGCGTCCGCCTGACATTCCCCGAGGGTACCACCGCCATCGCCATGGCCCGGAAGATGGAGGATGCCGGCCTCTGCACGGCTGAGGAATTCCTGAAAGAGGCCAACACCGGCGATTTCAGTGAATATAAGTTCTGGCAGTATGTCCCGGACGACAAGGACGCCCCGGACCGCTTTTTGAAGTGCGAGGGCTATCTCTTCCCGGATACCTACGAGTTTCTGAAAGACGACACCGTCCACAATTATGTGGCCACGTTCTACGCTCACTTTGACAAGCAGATCACCGACGCCATGTACAAGCAGCTGGACGAGCAGGGGATGACCCTGCCGGAGCTGATCACGCTGGCATCGTTCGTGCAGGAGGAAGCGGGCAACGACCAGGACGATAATGTGGCCCAGGTGTTCCGCAACCGGCTGGCGGAGGGTTCGCCCTACCCCAAGCTGCAGAGCAACGCCTCCAGCCATGTTCAGAGCGATGCCGACAACAACTACCTGTGGAACTGGGTGGCCCCCTATTACGGCGGGTGGGACAGCATCCCGGCCAACATCCGGGACGCCTACGACACCTACAACTGCACCGGCCTCCCGGCAGGCCCCATCTCCAACCCCGGCCTTGCGGCCATCCGGGCGGCGCTGGACCCCCAGTGTGACCCGGAAGTCAAGGACTGCTATTTCTTTGTGACAGACCAGAGCGGTCATTATTACTACGCCAAGACCTATGCGGAGCACCAGAAAAACTGCGCCGAGGCCGACAGCGTGAATAAAAGCCTGAAGTAAATGCAATAAGCTCCCCGGCAAGGGGAGCTTATTGTGTGAACCAGAACGATAAAAAGAGAGGATAACGTTATGTTGCAGATCCCGGAACTGCTGGCCCCGGCGGGCGATTTGGAGCGCCTGCGGTACGCCATCAACTACGGCGCGGACGCTGTGTATTGCAGCCTGCCTGAATTTGGAATGCGCTCGGCTCCGGCCAACTTTACGCCGGAGCAGCTGGCGGAGGGCGTCATCTATGCCCACGCCCGCGGCCGAAAGGTCTACCTGACCATGAACACCCTGCCCACCAATGAGGAGGCCGACCGCCTGCCCGAGGCCATCAAGTCCGCCGCGGAGGCGGGCGTGGATGCCTTTATTGTGGCTGACCTGGGTGTGCTGGACGCCTGCAAGCACTTTGCCCCGGACATTGATGTCCACATGTCCACCCAGACGGGCATCACCAACTGGGCTGCTGCCCGCGCTGCCTACAACATGGGTGCCAAGCGGGTGGTGCTGGCCCGGGAGATGACCCTGCAGGACATTGCTACCCTGCGGGACAAGACCCCGCCGGAACTGGAAATTGAGGCCTTTGTCCATGGTGCCATGTGCATGAGCATCTCGGGCCGGTGCCTGCTCTCTAATTACATGGCAGGCCGTGATGCCAACCGGGGCCAGTGTGCCCAGCCCTGCCGCTGGAAGTACTATCTCAGCGAGGAGACCCGCCCCGGCCAGCTGTATGAGATCGGCGAGAACGAGAACGGCAGCTACATCCTCAACGCCAATGATCTGTGCACCGCCCCGTTCCTGGACCTTATCTGCAAGGCGGGTGTGGACAGCCTGAAGATCGAAGGCCGCGCCAAGACGTTCTACTATGTGGCCAGCGTGACCGCTGCTTACCGCAAGGCGCTGGACCAGTACCTTGCCGACCCGCTCAACGATGATTTCGCTCTGCCGGAGCAGGTGCTGGAGGAGCTGACCCGCACCAGCCATCGCCACTATTCGCCCGGCTTCTATTTTGGCCGGGAGCAGGCCCGTCAGGCCACCGACAGCGCCACCTACATCCGCGAGTGGGAGTTTGTGGGCACGGTGGACGGCTGGGAGAATGGCATTGCCAGCTGCCAACAGCGGGGCAAGTGGAGCCTGGGAGATACGCTGGAAGCCCTCTGCCCGGATGGCCGGAGCATTCCGCTGACCCCGGAGTGGATCAAAAACGAGGCCGGGGAGGCCATGGAGTCCACCCCGCACGCGATGGAAAAATACACCATCCCCACCCCGGAGCTGCCTCCCATGAGCCTGCTTCGCCGGAAAGTCTGAGATCATTATACGGATCTACACAAAAAGAAGCTCTCCTGCGCGGAGAGCTTCTTTTCTTATGCAATCGTATCCAAAATCGTTCGTACTTCCCGGATAGTGGCTTCATCGGTCTGCCAGATGTCAAACTCGGAGAAGCCGGGCAGGCCCATGGGCACGCCCTCGCGGCGGAATATCATCCGGCTGTCAAGGACTTTTTTGCCCGAGAGGTGGAACGCCCTGGCACCCGTCTGGGCGGCGAGGGCCGGGAGGTTGGCGGGGCCGACGCCAGCACCCACCAGGATCTCAATGTCATTCCCGGCGGCCTGCACCAGCTGGTGGAGCAGGGACGCTCCCTGCGGGGCACTGGCTGCCTGTCCACTGGTCAGGATGGTGGCAAGCTGCAGCTCTTTGGCGGCTTCCAGCGCCGCAAACGGGTCCCGGCAGACATCAAAGGCGCGGTGCAGCGTGCAAGCGGCCGGGCGTCCGGCCTCCCGCGCGGCACGGCGGGCAGCGGCATAGATGGGCCGCAGCGCCGCTGTATCCAAATCTCCCTCCGGTGTCAGGGCACCGGTCACGATGCCGTCAGCCCCGGCGGCAACCAGCTCTGCGGCCAGCTGCTCCATCTGGGCCAGCTCATAGCGGTCGTAACAGAAATCGCCAAAACGGGGGCGGAGCAGTGCCCGCACGGGGAGGCCGGTTTCGGCCTTGACCTGCCGCACCAGCGCAAGGCTGGGGGTGGTGCCGCCCACAATGAGGTCGGCACAGAGTTCCAGCCGGTCAGCCCCGCCGCGTTTGGCTGCAAGGGCGCTGGCCGTGCTGTCAACACAGACTTCCAGGATCATCTTACACACTCTCCAGGAAGCGCACAAAGCCTGCACGGCCTGCCTCGTCCAGCTTGTAGACACCGGCATCGGCCAGCACCTGTGCGAACACATGGCCTACCTCGTCCTGCAAAATCAGGTGCACATTGTCGGCGTTCAACTCCGGGTGCTTTGCAAGGATCTCCTCTGCCCACGCAGCGTGCTTTTGCAGGGCTTCGGGGTACTCTGCGGTGGGCAGGTGTGCCATCAGCACATCAGCAAGGTCGAACAGCTCCTGTTTCAGGCGGCTGGGGAGCACGGCCAGACCCATGACCTCGATCAGGCCGATGTTCTCTTTTTTGATGTGGTGGAGCTTGGCGTGGGGGTGGTAAACGCCCAGCGGATGCTCCGGGGTGGTGATGTTGTTGCGCAGCACCAAATCGAGCTGGAACTTGCCGTCCCGCATCCGGGCAATGGGGGTGATGGTGTTGTGGGGTTCGCCGTCAGTCTCGGCGTAGACGAAGCACTGCTCGTCCGTGTAGCCGCGCCATGCCGTCAGAATTTTATCTGCCAGCTCCACCAGCCGGGCATCATCGGCGCAGGTGAGGCGGATGCAGCTCATGGGCCAGTGGACGATGCCCGCTTCCACATCCTCAAAGCCGGGAAAGACCCAGGGCTTCTCGATGGGGGCTTTGGCCATGGCGAATTCATAATGGCCGCCCTGGAAATGGTCGTGGCTCAGGATGCTGCCACCCACAATGGGCAGATCGGCGTTGCTGCCCACGAAATAGTGGGGGAAGAGGGCCACAAAGTCCAGCAGCTTGCGGAACGTGGCTCGCTCGATCTTCATGGGGGTGTGGTTGTTGTTGAAGACGATGCAGTGCTCATTGTAATAGACATAAGGGCTGTATTGCAGATTCCACGCACTGTCGTTGATGGTCAGCGGGATGATGCGGTGATTCTCGCGGGCGGGGTGGTTCATCCGGCCCGCGTAGCCCTCGTTCTCCACGCAGAGCTGGCACTTGGGGTAGGAGCTCTGGGGGGCCAGCTTGGCTGCTGCAATGGCCTTGGGGTCTTTTTCGGGCTTGGAGAGATTGATGGTGATATCCAGATCGCCGTAGGGGGTCTTGGTCACCCACTTGAGGTCCCGCTTGATGCGGTAGCGGCGGATGTAGTCCGTATCCTGGCTGAACTGGTAGAACCAGTCGGTGGCGGCCTGCGGGCCCTCATTTTCGTACCGCTCCTCAAAGTTGGCGCGGACGATGCTGGGCCGGGGGGTGAGCACACCCATGAGTTTGGTGTCAAACAGGTCGCGGGCCGTGGAGTTGTCCGCGCAGACACCGCGGGCGACGGCGTCGTCCAGCAGTGTTTTCAGGATGGATTCCAGGTCGGTGTAGCACACTTCGCCCTCAGGCGCGGTGAAGCTGTCCAGCTGCATGGTCATGAGCAGCTGGTTGCGGATGTAAATTTCGTCGTCCGGCAGAATCAGGCCGGTGTCCAGGCCATAGTTGACGAGCTGCTGGATGGCAGTAGAGAGATCACTCACAGGACTGCGCCTCCCTCCGGGCGGATGGAGAGGACATGGCAACGGCCCTCACCCAAAATGGCCTCCATGTTGGCTTTGAACCCCGCCAGAAGCTCCACGGGCACAAAGGCCTGTACGGTGCCGGCAAAGCCGCCGCCGTGGACGCGGACAGCGCCCTTGCCGCCCAGGAAATGTTTGGCCGCCGCAATGGTCACGGCCACCTCCTGGTGCTCCTTGTAACCGGCGGGGATCACGTTCTGCAGGTACTCCCAGCTGCTCTGGCCGGATTCGCCCACCAGATTGAGGAATGTGGTAAAATCGCCCTCCCGCAGGGCAGTGACCTGTTTTGCCACCCGGTCATTGTCCGCATAGATATGGAACGCGCGGAGGACAGCCCGGTCGCCGCACTGTTTACGGCACTCCGGCAGCTTTGCAATAAACGTCTCAAAGGGAACATCCCGCAGCACCTCGCCGCCGCAGACAGCGGCCACGGCGCGGCACTCATTGGGGATGGCGGCATATTCGTCGGTCAGGTCGGCGTGGTCGGCACCGGAATCCAGGATGCAGAGGGCGAGGCCCGCCTGAGAGAAGTCCACGGGCACGGGCTCCACGATGGGCTTGGCGGGGTCGGCAAAATCAATGGTGATGATGTTGCCCACGCTGGAAGCCATCTGGTCCATCAGGCCGCAGGGCTTGCCAAAGTAGACATTCTCTGCCCACTGGCCGATTTGTGCAATGGCGATGGGGGAGACTTTCTCGGCCAGGAACAGATCGTTGAGGATGACACCGATCAGCACCTCAAAGGCGGCAGAGGACGAAACGCCGCTGCCCTTGGGCACGTTGGAAGAGATGTAGACATCCAGGCCGGAGAGCTTGGCCCCCCGCTGGCGGAACGCCTCGCACTCGCCGCGCAGGATGGCGGCACTGGTGTTCTCCTCTTCCTTGCGGGCGGCCAGATCATTCAGGTCGATGACGCACAGGTCATAGCCCTCGCTCTGGACACGGAGCTGGCCCAGCGTGTTGGGGCCTGCGGCGGCGATCATATCAATGTTGACGCTGCCCGCCAGCACCCGGCCATGCTGGTGGTCGGTGTGGTTGCCGCCGATCTCGGTACGGCCGGGGGCGCTGTACAGCCCTGCCTCAGCATGGGGGCCAAACGTTGCTTCCAGCCCCTCCAGCACGGCCTCGTACCGGGCGGCCTGTGCGGGGGTCTGCTCGGGAGCGCAGCAGTAGAGCGCTGCCAGCCGGGCAGCGTGAGCCCCACCGGACAGCTCCTGCTTCCAAACGGAAATAGGCTTCATCATGGCATGTTCCTCCTCTGAACAAATGGTACAAATTGCAGTCGCAGCCCACAGGGCGGGCCGCGGAGAAATCTTTCTGACTCTATAATAAAGAATCCGCGCCCAAAAGACCATGCGTTATTGTTGCATCTGAATGCAAAGTTGCCAAAATTTTGCGGCGGATTTTTGTGCATAAATTCCTGCAAGTGGGCCAAAAAAATCCTCCAAACCGGAAAAGCACTGGGCACAAACCACAAAGAACCGTTCTTTGCGGTAACGCGGCGCAGGGCCTGCCGATATGGAGGATTGGATTTTATACGGTCGTGTGGAGAACACGGGGACAAAAAAGCCGCGTTCCGCTTTCTGAGAGCGGAGCACGGCCTTTTGGAAAAAGGAAATCGTTCTTTTGTTGGGAGTACCAGTATGAGTATGGGGGGAACGGGGAAGAGCGCAAGGGAGCAGCACTCTTCCCCGGAAATTCAGGGGGATTACTTCATCAGGCTGCAGACGGCCTCCGCGTAAGCGGCGGGGTCATCCACGGGCAGGCCCTCAATGAGCTGTGCCTGTGCGTAGAGCAGGGCACTGTACTTGCTGACCTTGTCGGCATCGCCAGCCTCCTGGGCGGCTTTCAGCACCGCGAAGACAGGGTGGTTGACGTTCAGCTCCAGGACTTTATCGCTCTTGACGTCCTCGCTGCCGGGCTGCTTGGAGAGCACTTTCTCCATCTCGATGGAGAGAGGACCCTCGGCGGACAGGCAGACGGGGTGATCTTTCAGGCGGGTAGAAACTTTGACCTCCTTGACCTTGCCGTTCAGGGCGTCTTTCATGGCGTCGAACAGAGGCTTGTTCTCGGCGGTAGCGTCCTCCGCGGCTTTCTTCTCTTCCTCGGTCTCAAGGCCCAGGTCGCCGCTGTTGACATTCTTGAACTCCACGGTACCGTCCTTGCCTTCGGCATCCTTGCGGGGATAGGTGCGGAGGATCTGCAGGCAGAACTCATCCACATCCTCGGTCAGGAGCAGGACATCATAGCCCTTGTCCAATACCAGCTCGGCAGCAGGCAGCTTGGCCAGACGGTCGGTGGAGTCACCGGCGGCAAAGTAGATGTACTTCTGCTCGGCGGGCATCTTGTCGATGTACTCCTGGATGGTGACCATCTTCTGCTCTTTTGCAGACCAGAACAGCAGCAGGTCGCGCAGGAGCTCGGCGTGCATCCCGTAATCCGAGTAAGCGCCAAACTTGATCTGGCGGCCAAACTCTTTCCAGAATGCCTCGTACTTCTCACGGTCGTTGGCCAGCATGGCGTGCAGCTCGTTCTTGATCTTCTTCTCCAGAGCGTTGTGGATGAGCTTGAGCTGGTTGTCTTTCTGCAGCATCTCACGGCTGATGTTCAGGCTCAGGTCCTGGCTGTCCACGATGCCCTTGACGAAGCTGAAGTAATCGGGCAGCAGGTCCGCGCACTTCTCCATGATAAGCACGCCGGAAGCATACAGAGCCAGGCCCTTTTCGTAGTCCTTGGTGTAGAAATCGTAGGGGCGGTGGCTGGGCACGAAGAGCAGGGCGTTGTAGTTGGCGGTGCCCTCGGTGCGGCTCACGATGACGCGGGCGGGGTCGGAGTAATCGTTGAACTTATCCTTATAGAAGCTTGCGTACTCTTCATCGGTCACTTCGCTCTTCTGCTTCTTCCAGATGGGCACCATGCTGTTCAGCGTTTCCAGCTCGGTGTAAGTTTCCCACTCGGGTTTGTAGTCGTCCGGCTTGGGATCGGGTTCGGGCTTCTGGCGGCTCTTCTCCCGCTCCATCTGGATGGGATAGCGGACGTAATCGCTGTACTTCTTCACGATGGCCACGATGCCGTACTCATCGAGGTAGTTCTCGTAGTTGTCGGTATCGGTGCTGTCCTTGATGTGCAGGATGATGTCGGTACCCACAGTGTCTTTCTCGGCGGGCTCCAGCTCATAGCCGTCCGCGCCAGAGGAAGTCCACTGCCAGGCCTCATCGGAGCCGTAGGCCTTGGAGATGACCGTGACCTTATCGGCTACCATGAACGCGGAGTAGAAACCCACGCCGAACTGGCCGATGATATCGATGCTCTCGTCCTGATTGTCTTTCTTGAAATCAAGAGAACCGGAGTGAGCGATGGTGCCCAGGTTCTTTTCCAGTTCGTCTTTCGTCATGCCAATGCCGTTATCGGAGACGGTCAGCAGACGGTTCTCCTTATCACGGGTGATCAGAATGCGGAAATCGCCCTTGTTCATCCCGACAGAAGTGTCGGTCAGGCTCTTATAGTAAAGCTTGTCGATGGCGTCCGAAGCATTGGAGATGAGCTCACGCAGGAAGATCTCCTTGTTGGTGTAGATGGAGTTGATCATCATGTCCATCAGCTTTTTGCTTTCGGCCTGAAATTCTTTTTTCGCCATAATCCAAAACCTCTTTTATATCAGATTAAGCACTGCGGGCAACAAATTGCTTTTGAAACCTTAGCACTCATAACTTTCGAGTGCTAATATACACCGCGACGGCCCAAAAATCAAGGGGTTTCATAAAATGTTCAGAATTATTTGAGGCTGGCTTTACTTCTCTTTGTTAAAGCGCTATAATGAGCAGGTGCAAACCACACCCGCTCTGCAAGGAGCAGATGAAAGACAAGGAGGAACCGCTATGCGTCTGGAACAATGCCCGCTCCCCGGCGGCGGGAGTCTGACCGTCTATCTGCGGGACGCTGCCCAGGCCATGCCCAATGCGCTGCGCCGCCCGGTGGTGGTCGTGGTGCCCGGCGGGGGCTATAACCATGTCAGCGCCCGGGAGGCGGACCCGGTGGCCCTGCAGTTCGCTGCGGCGGGATACCATACGGCCATCCTTACTTATCGTGTAGGGGAGGGCGCGCGGCATTACCAGCCCCTGCGCCAGCTCAACGCGGCCATCGGCCTGCTCCGTTCCCGTGCGGAAGCATGGAACCTGCTGCCGGAGAAGATCGCGGTCTGCGGCTTTTCCGCGGGCGGACACCTGGCTCTTTCCGGCGCGGTGCTCGATTTGCCCGATGGCACCCCGATGCACCGCCCCAATGCGGTGCTGCTGGCCTACCCGGTCATCACAGCAGGGCAATATGCCCACCGGGGCAGTTTTGTCCAGCTGGCGGGCAGCGAAGACCCTGCCGCCCAACAGCCGTTCACGCTGGAGGACAAGATCACACCGGCCACACCGCCGGTCTTCGTCTGGCATACCATGGAGGACCAGACGGTGCCCGTGGAAAACACCCTCCTGCTGCTGACCGCTCTGCGCCGGGCAGGCGTGCCCTGTGAGGCCCATCTGTTTGAGAAAGGGCGGCATGGCACCAGCATCAGCACGGCTGAGGTGGATGCTGCCAGCGCACACCGGCATCACTGGGTGGAGCTGGCGCTGGAATGGCTGGGAGAAACCTTTGATTTCGATTTGAAGGATAACCTCTCACCGTTCCATCCCGCGGATGCGGGCGTGTCGCGGAGCTCCCCTCAGCAGGGGGCTAAAGATTGGTTCTGATAAAAATTCACAAAGAAACCGTTGATTTGTCACGGCGGCTGCCGTATACTGGTCAGCGGAGACAAACAGGAATGAGGGAATGAATATGGAAACCAAAATCTCGGTCAAAGATTTGATGATGCAGGCGTTTCTCACCGGCTGGGAGCTCTCGGATAAGAGCATCTCCCAGGACGAGTATCTGCAGAGCTCCATTGATGTGATCGAAGTGCTGCAGGTGGAACCGGAGAATGTCTACGCCGAGGAGGGCCTTGGCCTGCCGGACGGCGAAGAAGTGGACCATCTGGATGACCTGCTCCGTGCCGACGGCCAGTGGCTGTACTACGGCGTGGAGGAAGAAAACTTCTTCCTCATCCAGTGGTACCCGGATGTGGAGTCCGCCAACGCAAAGCTGGCAGAGCTGGAAGCCATGGGCGACGGCAGCAAGCAGTATCTGGTGGATTTCAGCCTCAAGCGGGAGAACCCCACGCGGGCCGAGAACTTTGGAAACTCCAACCCTGTGCAGCTCCGGTCCTGATTTGATTTTTCTGGCTTTACAGCGAAAGGGAATTTGCCACATGCAGCTTTCTGAATTGGAACGGGAACGGCTTGCCGCCATCCTGGAAAAATATGACCGGCACCCGGAAGTGCAGCGGATGCGGGAGTTTATCCAGCATGGCGATGTGACGACCTACCAGCACTGCAAAAACGTGGTGCTGGTCAGCTTCTGGCTCAACCGCCGCTTTCATCTGGGGGCCGATGAGACCTCCCTGGCGGTGGGAGCTTTCCTGCACGATTTTTATTTGTACGATTGGCACAAGCGCAAAAGTTTCCAGGGGCTGCGCCGTCTGTTTGAGATGCACGGCTTCTCCCACCCGGGGTCTGCCTGCGTGAATGCCCGTAATTATTTCCAGATCACCCAAAAGGAGCAGAACATCATCCAGAGCCACATGTGGCCGTTGACGTTCCGCCACATGCCAACCTGCCGCGAGGCGGTCATCGTCTGTCTGGCCGACAAATACTGTGCTGTGGTGGAGAGCATGTTCCAGCGCGCCCGGGTGGCCGACGGGGATGCTCCGGACAATGAGTGGTAAGAAAGGACGTAAAACCAATGTCTCAGGAAATTACAAAAGAACAGATCGAGGCCTTTGACGCCGATTTCGGCGCCCAGCGCGCCAACCGCGTGGCCATGAACGCCGTGACGAACAACGGCCTGCTGGCTTCCGCCATCCGCCGCGAGGCTGTGGAGCAGGATGTCCATGAGTATTCCATCAGCCTGGAGCAGGGCGAGATCTGCAACCAGAAGCAGAGCGGCCGCTGCTGGATGTTTGCAGCCCTCAACACCCTGCGCTATCAGGTGATGAAGAAGTACGACCTCAAGACCTTTGAGCTCTCGCAGGCCTACCTCTTTTTCTGGGATAAGCTGGAAAAATCCAACTACTTCCTCGAGAGCATCCTCGACACGCTGGACGAGCCTGCCAATGGCCGTCTGGTGTCCTATCTGCTGATGGCCCCTGTGAACGACGGCGGCCAGTGGGATATGCTCTGCAATCTGATCGAGAAGTACGGCGTGGTGCCCAAGACCGCTTACCCCGAGTCCAAGGCTTCTTCCGGCAGCCGCGAGATGGATATGACGCTGACCGAGAAGCTGCGGGAGGATGCCTGCATCCTGCGCAAGCTGCACAAGGAGGGCAAGGACCTGGACGAGCTGCGCGCCCGCAAGACCCGGATGCTGGGCGAGATTTACCGCCTGCTCTGCATCTGCCTGGGCGAGCCTCCCAAGACCTTTACCTTTGAGTACCGCGATAAGGACAACAACTTCCACCGTGAAGAGGGCCTGACCCCCAAGAGCTTCTTTGAAAAGTATGTGGGCGTTGACCTGAGCGACTATGTCAGCCTCATCAATGCTCCCACCGAGGATAAGCCCTACGGCCGCAGTTACACCGTGCAGTACCTGGGCAACGTGAAAGAGGGCAGCGCCGTGCGCTACCTCAACCTGCCTATCGAAGAGCTGAAGAAGGCTGCCATCGCCCAGATGAAAGACGGCCAGCCCGTCTGGTTCGGCTGCGACGTGGGCAAGCACTCCGAGCGGGATTCCGGCATCATGGATCTCGACATCCGTGGTCTGGAAGATCTGTTGGATACCCGGTTCACCATGACCAAAGCCGAGCGCCTGGACTATGGCCAGAGCCTGATGACCCATGCCATGGTCTTCCAGGGCGTCAATCTGGATGAGAACGGCAAGCCCAACCGCTGGCGTGTGGAGAACAGCTGGGGTAAGGAGCCGGGCAAGGACGGTTACTACCTGATGACCGACCGCTGGTTCGATGAGTACATGTATCAGGTCGTGGTCAACAAGAAGTACCTGACCGCCGAGCAGATCGCTGCCTACGAGGCAGAACCCATCGCTCTGGAGCCCTGGGACCCCATGGGCTCTCTGGCTGTGGTGCGATAACTGCGGGAAATGACCTGTAAAGTAAAAATACAGTACAGATAAAAAATACCACTGTGCGTCAAAACGTGCACAGTGGTATTTTTGTTTGTGTGGCTTATAATTTTTTGTATCCCGTCGGCTCGTCCTCTTTGCAGCGGTGCTCCATCAAAAATGTATCCAGCCAGCGGCCATGGCAGTCGCGGGCAATGCGTTCCCGCCGCCCCACCAGACGGAAGCCGCACTTGGCGTGCAGGCGGCGGCTGGCCTCGTTGTCCTGCAATACGGTGGATTGCAGGGTCCAGTAGCCAGACGCATCGGCAGCGTTGCACAGAGCCGTGAGCAGGTGGAAGCCGACGCCCCGGCCCCGGAACTGCTCGCCCACATAGATGCTCACTTCCACCACGCCCCGGTAGCACCAGCGGGGGTCTACCCGGTGCAGGGCGGCCCAACCGGCTACCACGCCGTCGTCCAGCACCACCAGACGGCAGTCCTTGGTGTGGGAGGCGTCCCATGCGGTATAAGGCGGGCAGGTGGTCTGGAACGTGGCGTGTTCCGTGGCGATCCCCTCTAAATAGATTTTGGATACATACGGCCAGTCTTCCGCAGTCATGGGCCGTGTCGTGATCTCACTCATACTTCTTTCCCTGATTTCTCACGCGATTCCAAAAGAGCTCTCCTGCCAGGGAGAGATGCTTTTTCAATATGGCAAGTATAGCAAATTTCGCCTCAAAGCACAACACTCAGACAAGGCCGGGGCGTGGGCATCGCAGCCCAGGATGCAGATTTGTTTTGACAATACAGGCGGTTGTGATACAATAGAAGAAATCAACCGCTGTCAGACAGGCTCCTATTATAGACCTCTTTGGCAAAAAATGCAATCACTGTGGGGCTTGTCGGCTCCGGTATCATACCGGAAAAGGAGAACACACGGGAATGAAATTGAAACGGGTCCTTGCGAGCGCGCTGTTACTGGCCACCCTGCTCACCCTGCCGGCACGGGCAGCCCAGGCATCTGGAGCAAAAGGGGAGGCCAACATCACACCGGACACTCCCATGGCCAAGATCCGGTCTAACCCCAGCGTCATGGGGGCGGGGCTGTATACTTACAATCAGGAGCAGGACAACCCCCGGGATATCCGCAAGTGGAACGATACCACCCTGCGGGAGTATGTCAACGATTGCACCGCTGAGGACTGCGCCAAGGGCCTGAATCGGATGATCGAAAACTACAACTCCGGCATCCAGATCACCTATAAGCTCTACACGGACGAGGAAATCGCCGCCGTGCCTACCCGCCAGAAAGCGGAGATCTATTATTTCCCGGGCAGTGATCCTGGCGGCAAGTTCGTGCTGGTCATCGGCGGCAACGCCATCCACACCAGCGCCGAGATGCGTGAGGGTGTTTCCACGGCGGAGTGGCTCAACGAGCTGGGCTATACCTGCTTTGTGCTGCGGTACCGCATTGGCGATCAGGCGGCAGACAACGCCCCGCTGGAAGATGTGAGCCGGGCCGTGCGGTACATCACCGAGCACGCGGAACAGTTCCATGTTCAGCCCGAGGACTACGCGGTGCTGGCCTATTCCTCCGGCGGGCAGATCGCCGGCCTGTTTGCTTCCGATTCCGACACGCTGGGCTACAAGGCCTATGGCGTGAGCAAGCCGGGCGCTCTGCTGCTGGGCTACCCCGTCAACAACTTCTTTGAGCTGAAACCCGTCTGGGGCCTCCTCATTGACCCTTACGCCGACGGCCCCCGCTACTTCGACTACAATGTTTCCGATTACATCACACCGGATTACCCGCCCGTCTACCATTGGTATGGCAAAAACGATGTGACCCTGGCTAAGATGTACACCCCGGCGCAGGGCCGTGTCATTGAGAAAGCACTGGTAAAAAACGGCGTGCCCCACATCTTCCATCACTATCATAATGCACCTCACAAGATCGGCCCGGGCCGCGGCACCGACGCGGAGGGCTGGATCACCGAGGCGGTCGCGTTCTGGGAGAGCCAGACCGCTGCCAAAGCGGCGGACACAGCCGCGTAACTCCCGGCAAATTTTTGAAAAAGGGCGTGAACTCTGTGAAACCAAGCGCATGTCTTGCCAGCCTGGCGCTGGCCGCAATGCTGGCGCTCCCGGCTATGGCGCAGGAGCCCATCACCCCACAGACCACCATGCGGGAGATCCGCCAGAACCCCGCCGTTCAGGCGTCCGGCCTCTATACCGACATCCACACCTGGGAGCGGGACCTGGCCTGGTTCAAGAATACCCACAACAATGAGACGCTGGAAGAGGTGGTGGGCAGCGGCTCTGCCGCCAGCTGCGCGGCGGGGCTGAACCTGCTGATCCAGAACTACGAGTCTGGCACCCAGATCACCTATAAACTCTACTCGCCGGAGGAGATCGCCGCCCAGCCCAGCCGGGACCACGCCGAGCTGTATTATTTCCCGGCGGATACCCCCCACGCCCGGTATGCCGTGGTGCTCTCGGGCAACGCGCTCTACTACAGCGGCGAGCTGAGGGGCGGCGTGTCCACGGCCTGGGAGCTGCACGAGCAGGGTTACGCGGTGTTTGTTCTGCGGTATCGCATTGGCAGGGAGGCGGGCAACAACGCTCCCATGGACGACCTGGGCCGGGCCATCCAGTTCATCACGGCCAACGCCGAGACGTTCGGCGTCCAGCCGGAGGGCTACGCACTGCTGGGGTATTCTTCCGGCGGGCAGATCGCCGGGGTGTTTGGCGATGCGGAAAAGGGCTGGCAGAAGTACAACGTGCCCAAACCCGGGGCGCTGCTGCTGGCGTACCCCATCAACAACTTCTGGCTGGCAAAGCCCGCCTACACGGCCCTGCTGGACGTGGACGACTGGATGCAGAAACACTATTATGATTACACGCTCTCCAAGCTCATTGCACCGGATTACCCGCCGGTGTTCCTGTGGTACGGCAAGAGCGACCGCATTTTGAAGCTGTTCGGGTTCGATCAGCAGGGGCCTGCCCTCCAGAGTGCTCTGGCGATCGACGGTGTGCCCCACGAGGAAAAGGTATATGAAGACGCAGGCCACGGCATTGGCATTGGGCTTGGCACCGAGGCAGAGGGCTGGCTGAACGCTGCCGTGGCATTCTGGAAGAAAGTAACCTGAGATTTTTAGGAGAGGGGAAAGAAAATATGAACACAAGAGATTGGAACGAAACGCTCCGCAGCCTGAACGTGGGCTTGCCCGACGATGTGGAGCGGCTGAAAGCGGCCGGGTACTACGAGGAGGCCATTGCCCGCATCGACGCCTACCTGGCTGAGGACTGGACCAAGACCCAGAACAGCCCCTACAGCCAGGGCCTGTGCCCCCACATGGATGTCCAGCCCGAGAACCCCACCTCCCACGGGGTGGACGTTCTGCGGGACGCTATGATCGCCCAGCGGGAGATCATGCGGCGGATCCCGGCGGAGTACACCTGGAGCAAGGCGGACGCCATTGCCGAGATGCAGCGCCGGGTAAAAGATTTTACGCCGGAAGAGTTTGAGATGCTGGACCGGGAAAACCGGATGGACTGGCGCTTTGTGGAGGGGGAGAAGCGGTATCAGAACCGTTTTGCTTCCACGCTGATCACCACCCATGCGGACCTTGCCCGGCGGCAGATCGACCCGCCCGCCCAGCCGGACAGCGAGAAAGAGCGCTGCCGCCGTCTGCATGAGAAGATGGCGGAGCAGGGCAGCGCCAGCGCCCGCATCACCCTGAAAGCCAGTGTTGGCATGTCGGACGAGGCCTTTGCCGCGGCCCTTGCCAAGGCCAAAGCTGAGGGCCGGGACGCGGTGCATGTCCGCGCCTGGCTGCCGCTGCCCGCTGCCTGCCTCTCCCAGAGTGACATCGAGCTGGAGGAGTTCACCGAGGAACCGACGGTCATTGCCCCGGAAAACGCTCCTCAGCGCACCGTCTGCTGGGAGGCCGACCTCACCGAGAACCGCAGTTTCGGCGTCCAGTACAGCTACCGCAACACAGCAGTCTACACGGACCCCTCTGATACGCCCTCTGCCCCGGAGCAGCCGGATTTTGACACCGAGGAGCAGCCCTCCCACATTGTGTTCACGCCTTACATCAAGGCGCTGGCGGCCCAGCTCACGGCAGGCATCACCGACCCCATGGAAAAGGCAAAGCGCATCTACGATTACGTCACGCTGAATGTGCGCTACCACTACCAGCCGAGCTACTTTATCCACGAGTCCCTGCCGGAACACTGCGCCCGGGACCGCCGGGGCGACTGCGGCATCATGTCGGTCACGTTCATCACCCTCTGCCGCGCGGCAGGCATCCCGGCCCGCTGGCAGAGCGGCCTCTATGTCACCCCCGATGAAGTGGGCTGCCACGACTGGGCCATGTTCTATGTAGCCCCCAAGGGCTGGCTGTATGCGGATTGCTCTTTCGGTGCCTCCATGGCCCGCCGGGGCGACGAAACGCTCCGCCAGCACTATTTTGGCAATCTGGATCCCGACCGCATGGTGGCCAACAGCGTGTTTGCAGCGCCGTTCACACCGCCCATGCTGGGCTTCCGGGCCGACCCCTGCGATAACCAGACCGGTGAGGTGGAAGCGGACGGCGTAGGCCTCTACGGCGACGAGACCGTCTCCTCCAAAGAGCTGGTCCAGTATATTGAAGAGTAAAAACAAGAGCAAAAAGCTCTCTCTGGGAGAGCGGACACGGTAGCGCCTGAGAGGGCGAGGCCGCTGAAATAAATCCCGAAACACAGCGATACGATGTCTTTGGCAAAACAGAGCGCTCGTATCGCTGTCTGTTTTGAGGGGATACTACAGGAGAATATCAATGGAATTTCTGGCAATGTTATATACCGTGCTTCTGGTGGCCATCTGCCTGATGCTGGCCCTGCTGCTCTACCGCGGCAACAAGCCCCGGCGGGGCGGGGGAGACACCGAGGAGCTCAAGCAGTGGCTCGCCCAGCAGCTGGAAGCCCAGGCCAAATCCTTTGAGCAGAAGCAGGCTGCTATGGCGGAGCAGAACTATACCGCCATCCGCAGCGTGAGCGAAACGCTGCAGACCGCCGTGCAGAACATGAGCAGCACCCTGGCCCAGGGCCAGAGCGGCCAGCAGCAGATCTTGACCCAGCGGCTCCAGAGCCTGGAAGCGGCCAACACCCAGAAGCTGGAAGAGCTGCGCAAGACCCTGGCCGACAGCATGACCGCCCTGCAGGCGGAGAACACCCGCAAACTGGATGAAATTCGCCACACGGTGGACGAGCAATTGCAGGACGCACTGCAAAAGCGGGTGAGCGAGAGCTTCAAGGCGGTCAACGAGCAGCTGGAGCAGGTGTACAAGGGCTTGGGCGAAATGCAGTCGCTGGCGGCGGATGTCGGCGGGCTGAAGCAGGTGCTCTCGGGCGTCAAGACCCGCGGTATCCTGGGCGAGATCCAGCTGGGGGCCATCCTGGAGGAGATTCTGGCCCCGGAGCAGTACGACACCAACGTGGCCACCATCCCGGGCAGCACCCAGCGGGTGGAGTACGCCATCAAGATGCCCGGTGTGGACGGCAGCACCGTCTGGCTCCCCATTGACTCCAAGTTCCCCGGGGATACTTACGCCCACTTACAGGACGCCCAGGCTTCCGGCGATGCTGCTGCCGTGGAGAACGCCCGCCACGCGCTGGAGCTCGTTCTCCGCAGCGAGGCAAAAGACATCCGCGAGAAATACGTGGAGCCGCCTTACACCACGGCATTCGGCATCCTGTTCCTGCCCTTTGAGGGCCTGTATGCCGAGGTGGTCAATGCCGGGCTTTTGGAAGTGTTGCAGCGGGATTATCAGGTCAACGTGGCAGGCCCCAGCACCATGGCGGCGCTGCTCAACAGTCTGCAGATGGGCTTCAAGACCCTTGCCATCCAAAAGCGCTCCGGCGAGGTCTGGCAGCTGTTGGGTGCGGTGAAGACCGAGTTTGATAAGTTCGGGCAGGGGCTTTCCAAGATGCAGCAGCGCCTTCGCCAGACAGACGAAGAGCTGGACAATCTCATTGGCGTGCGGACCCGGGCCATCAGCCGGAAGCTGCGCGGCGTCCAAAGCCTGGATGAAGCCAGCGCGGCCACCCTGCTGGAGCTGGATACCGAGCCGGGCCGCCCGGTGACGGCTCGTTTGCCGGGAGACAATGAGGAGGATGCACGTTGAGGAGAAAGCTCCCCGCGAGCCGCCCGAAAAAGCTGCCTCTTGCGAAAATTTTAACGTTATGTTATACTGAGAACGGTTCCTAAAAGCAATGGCCAAACGGCCCCTGAATAAAACAAAATCAAAGGAGAAACTTGCCATGAGCGTGAAACATATCAGCAGTGCGATTCTCGGTGTGGGTGTGGATGATACCACCATTGATCTGTTCGAGAGCCAGTACCCGGTCCCCACCGGCGTCAGCTATAACTCTTATGTCATTCTGGATGAGAAGACCACGATCTTGGATACCGTGGATCACCGTGCCACGGAGGAGTGGCTGGCAAACCTGACCGAGGCACTGGACGGCCGCAAGCCGGAGTATCTTATTGTCTCCCACATGGAGCCGGACCACGGTGCTAACATTGCAAAGCTGGCGGCCCTTTACCCGGAGATGAAAGTGGTGGGCAACGCCAAGACATTCCTGTATATGGATCAGTTCTTCGGCCCGGAGGCGGTTTCCAAAGACCGCCGTGTGACCGTAAAGGACGGCGAGAGCCTGAATCTGGGCAGCCACACCCTGACTTTCGTGTTCGCACCCATGGTCCACTGGCCGGAGGTCATGGTCAGCTATGAGTCCAGCGAGAAAGTCCTCTTCTCCGCCGATGGCTTTGGCCGATTCGGCGCTGTGGCGAAGTTCGACGAGAAGGCCGACTGGGCCAGCGAAGCCCGCCGCTACTACCTGAACATCGTGGGCAAGTACGG
>OFMN01000778.1_pt1 | contig 26250 bp, 20 predicted proteins | sample 1541791 | NCBI WGS metagenome assembly OFMN01 (sample SAMN04209248, study PRJEB22552) | human gut metagenome | biome: gut; material: feces | host: Homo sapiens | place: USA: Oklahoma
CGCCGGCGATGTTGCCGAACTTGGAGGAGCGGAAGATCTCGCGGATCTCGGAGTGAGAGGTGACGACCTCTTCGTATTCCGGCTTGAGCATGCCCTTGAGGGATGCCTCGATGTCTTCGATCGCACGGTAGATGACCGAGTAGTACTTGATCTCCACGCCCTCGCGCTCGGCGAGGTCCGCGACCTGACGGTTCGGACGCACGTTGAAACCGATGATAACGGCCTTGTCGACCGTGGCCAGGTTGACATCATTCTGGGTGATCGCACCGACGCCGCGGTGGATGACCTGGATGCCGACCTCGTCGGATACCTCGATCTTCATCAAGGAATCCTCGAGCGCCTCGACAGAACCGGACGAATCGCCCTTGATGACAATATTGAGCATGTCGATCTCGGACTCGGCGAACTTCTTCTTGAAGTCCTCGAGGGAGACGACCTTGCGACGCTTGGCCAGCTGGGCGGCACGCTCGGTGGCCTGACGCTTCTCGGCAATCTGGCGAGCGGCACGATCATCGGAGGCGACCAGGAAGAGGTCACCGGCGGTGGGCACGGAGGTCAAGCCCAGCACCTGAACAGGTGTGGACGGACCGGCCGCTTCCATCGGCTGACCGTTCTCGTCGAGCATGGCACGCACGCGGCCGTACGAAGTGCCGGCCACGATGGCATCGCCCACGTGGAGCGTACCCTGCTGAACCAGCACAGTGGCCACGGCACCACGACCCTTGTCGAGTCGGGCTTCGACGGTGGCACCACGGGCGTCCATGTCGGGGTTGGCGCGGAGGTCCAGCTCAGCGTCAGCCGTGAGCAGCACGGCTTCGAGCAGCTTGTCGACGTGCAGGTTCTGCTTGGCGGAGATGTCGACGAACATGGTGTCGCCACCATACTCTTCAGGGACCAAGCCGAACTCGGTGAGCTGGCCGCGGACCTTCTCCGGGTTGGCACCGGGCACATCGATCTTGTTGACGGCCACGACGATCGGCACCTTGGCGGCCTGAGCGTGGTTGATGGCCTCAACGGTCTGGGGCATCACACCATCGTCGGCGGCGACCACGAGGATCGCGACGTCAGTGAGCTCGGCACCACGGGCACGCATGGCGGTGAACGCCTCGTGGCCAGGGGTATCGAGGAAGGTGATCTTGCGCGGTTCGCCTTCAAGGTTCACGGTGACCTGGTAGGCACCGATGCGCTGGGTAATGCCGCCGGCCTCACGTGCGATGACGTTGGTCTTGCGGATGGTATCCAGCAGTCGTGTCTTACCGTGGTCGACGTGGCCCATGACGGTAACGACCGGCGGGCGAGGCTTGAGATCCTCGTCATCCTGCAGTTCTTCCTCGTCAAGGTTGATGTCGAACTGCTGGAGCAGTTCCTTGTCTTCCTCTTCTGCGGAGACGAGCTGGATGTTCCAGCCGATCTCTTCGCCCAGAATCTGGAAGGTCTCCTCATCCAAGGACTGGGTGGCGGTAGCCATCTGACCCAGGTGGAAGAGCACGGTGACCAGCGCGGCCTGGTTGACGTTGATCTTCTCCGCCAAATCGGCCAGGGACGCGCCCTGACGCAGACGGATGGTCTGGCCGTTGCCGTTGGGGATGCGAACGCCGCCGATGGTCGGTGCTTTCAGCTCCTCATACTCATGGCGCTTTGCCAGACGGTTCTTACGGGCCTTTGAGGACTTGCCGCCCTGACGTCCGAATGCGCCTGCGGCACCGCCGCGACCGCCGCGACCGCCGCCACGTGCGGGACCGTTGCTCGGTGCACCGCCACCCTGGAAGTTATTGCCGCCGCCTTGGCCCCCACGGAAGCCGCCGCGTGCGCCGCCCTGACCGGCACCCTGGGAGCCGCCGCCCTGACCCGGACGGTTGTGGCCCCACTGGCCGGGACGCGGACCGCCCTGACCACCTTGGCCCGGACGACCGCCACGGAAGCCGCGGCCCTGCCCCTGGCCTTGGCCGGGACGGCCCGGACGACCGCCACGACCGTTATCAGCAGTCGGACGAGCCATCGGATGCGGACGCGGAATATCACCCGGCGTCGGGGTGTGCATACCCTGCTTGCGGGAGAACGGGTTGTTGCCCGGGCGCGGGCCCTGAGCGTGCGGGCGCGGAATCGCATTTGAAGCGGCATTGCCGCCATTGGCACCGGCGCCGCCCTGAGCGTGCGGGCGCGGAGCCGAAGCATTGCCGCGGTTGTTCTGGTGCTGAACCGGCTGGCTATTGTTCGGACGGCCCTGGTTGTTACGACGATCGTTGTTACGGCGATCGTTCGGGCGACTCTGACGACCGTTCTCACGGCCTTCGCGATTATCGCGACCATTCTCACGGTTGTCGTTCTGACCGTGGCGGCCGGGGGTCGGCATGCCGGGGCGTGCGCCGCCCTGCGGACGCGGTGTCGGTGCACCCGGAGTCGGAGCCTGCTGATGTGCCGAGGCAGGCGATGCCTGACGTGCGGGAGCGGCCGGAGTCGGTGCGGAAGATGAAGTGGAAGCCGGGGCCGAAGGTGCGGCCGGGCGGCGCTGCTGCACGGGCTTGGAATCGCCCTTGGCGTTGTCCTTGGCGAACTCTGCCTTCAGACGCCGGGCTACCGGCGGTTCAATCGTAGAAGAAGCGGACTTGACGAATTCTCCCATGTCCTTAAGCTTCTCAAGCACGGTTTTGCTATCGACATTCAAAACCTTAGCCAGTTCGTATACGCGTGGTTTCGCCACTAATTACTCCTATTCTGTGACCACGCGCGTGCATGGGCGTGGTCAGTTGGTGATGACGGCAAGCCTACCCTGTCTCATCGTGCGACCATGATCGTGTTACCTCGTCTCTGGTGTGGGCGATTTCGCGCACACTGCGCCAGCCCACATACGCCAATCAAGCATACTCATAGCGCTGGATAGCGTAGACGCAGCGAGCAGCGCCATTGCTGACGCGGCTCGTATCAGGAAATAATGCGCCCTGAAGATCATTCGCCTTCGAGCCCGGCGGCCTATTCGGCTTCCGGAGCAGCAGCCTCGGCCGCAGCCTGGGCGGCCTTTTCGGCGGCGACCTTCTTGGCATGGGCCTCGGCGGATTCGATGCCGATCTTCCAGCCGGTCAGCTTGGCTGCCAGTCGTGCGTTCTGGCCTTCCTTGCCGATGGCCAGGGACAGCTGGTCGTCGTGGATGAAGGCGATGGCGGTCTTGTTCTTCTCGCTGATCACCTGCACGCCGGTGGCCACAGCCGGGGACAGCGCGGCTGCCACGAACTTGGCCGGATCGTCGGAGTAGTCGACGATGTCGATCTTCTCCGGGCCAAGGTTCTCCATAACGGCACGCACGCGAGCGCCGCCGGGGCCGATCAGCGCGCCCTTCGGGTTCACGCCATCGGTGTTGGCCTTGACCGCGATCTTGGTGCGGGCGCCGGCCTCACGAGCGATGGCCATGATGGACACGGCACCGGAGACCAGTTCCGGCACTTCGCGCTCGAACAGCTTGCGGACCAGCTCCGGGTGGGAGCGGGACACCACGATTTCCGGGCCCTTGATGCCACGGGCCACGTTCACCACGTACACGCGGATGCGTTCGCCGTGGCGGTAACGTTCGCCGGGCACCTGCTCACGGCGAGGCAGAATGGCTTCGACATCGCCCATCGCGACATGCACGTTGGAGGGGTCGGAAGCATCCTGCTGAATGATGCCGGTGATGAGCTTGCCCTTTTGGCCGGAGAACGCACCGAATACCTTCTCATCTTCGGCGCGGCGGAACAGCTGGGTGATGACCTGGCGTGCGGTGGCTGCGGCGAGACGGCCGAAGTCACGCGGGGTGTCATCGTATTCCTCGCCCAGCTTGGGAGCGGGGTAAGGGTTGTCTTCGGTGGGTTCGACCGGAATTTCGTCGGCGGCCCACACGGTGAAGTTGCCGGAACGTTCGTCAAGCTCCACGCGCGCGTGCTTGGCGGCGTGCGGGGTCTTGAGGTAGGCGAGGCGCAGGGCCTCTGCCAGCGCATCATCCAGGGTTTCGGGGTCGATTCCTTGCTCGGCGGCGAGCTTGTGTATTCCTGTCAGGTCCAGTTCCATCGATCCGTACCTCCTATGAAGTTATGTGGCGCATGGCCTATGAGTAGTCACAGTTAGCTATTAGTGTATGTTTCCATGCAGACACGCTTCTCTTCAGGACGGTTTACCCGGCGCTTGGCATCCGTACTATGCGCGAGCGCGATGCTGTGTTCGCTTTCGGCGTGTTCGATGCCGCGATTGGCCGGACGGGCCGAGGCGGAAGCTCAAATGACCCCTTGCGAGAAAGCGATGACGTTGGCGAACTACGCCACCCATCCGGCTGAAGGCACACCGTTATTAGAGCAGTATGCCACCGGTCTGGCCGCCCCCCTGGCTTGGATTGACGTTGCCGGGTATTGTTCGGGTCGTTTTGCCGAGGGAACGTTACGTGACGCGCAGACCAAGCAATGGATGGCTTTTCTGGCCGATAAATTCGGGCAGTCCGCGCCTGAGGTGACGCCGGCGCGTCTTGATGGCGTCACGTCCGCCAACGTTGACCGATCGGTATTGGATGCGATGGCCGTGGCCGAGGATCGCGCCGGATTCGCTATCGAGGTCTTGGCCGCACGAGGACAGACCGCTGGGGCTACGTTGGCGTTGAGTGATATGCATAAGACCGCCGGGCAGCAGTTGGTTGCGCTGGCGAACGGCAATTTTGATGATTCCGGCGCACAGTCCAGTTCTTCCGGCCAGAGCGACCCCCGCCAAAAGGTCTATGCCATCGACCAACTACTGGCCAACCCCACCACCATCGCCGACAAGGCAAGCGGCCAGACCGTACCGACCGCCGCCGCCATCGAAATGGACTGCGCCCGCGCGCAGATCAAGGCCGTGACCGAATCGAAATCTTCCACCGAGAGCGATATGCTGCTCATCCTCGCCGCACTGGCCGCCAAGCACGCCTACACCGCGTTCCAACTTGGCTACCCAGCGACTGACGCCGAATTGTTCGAGTAGACACACACTCCTCACGAAGCCGATGCGAACTTGTTGGATGCTAGTGGGCAAGTCGAGTTGAGGCACGTTCCACCAATGTGAAATCGGTGGTGTACGTACGGGCCGGGCCTGAGTATCCTTCGATGCGGTCGATAAGCATGTCAACGGCATGCTTGGCATAATCATCGATATGAGGATCGATGGTGGTCAGCGCCGGCACCGAGTACTCGGCTTCCGGCACGTTATCGAAGCCTATCAGTTGCACGTCTTGAGGGACTCGTAAACCACGACGCTGTAGCTCATGAACGGCACCTAGTGCCATGGCGTCATTGAGACAGACCACTGCTTCAGGGCAAGGTAACGAGTCAAGCATCGCTGCAGTGGATTGCACACCACCATGCTGATTCCATCCATGGACCGGAATAACATATCGCCAGTCCACGTCAAGCCCTCGTTCCTTGAACGCCCGTACATAGCCCTGGGTACGTAACTCTTGGGTGCCTTCTTTCTGACTTTTCAAAGAATCCCAATCAGTTATCCCCGGCGGGGCACCCAATAGAGCAATAGCTCTGACTCCGGTATCAAGCAATCTGCCCACGGTCTGCTGTACAGCTGACACGTTAGGCATGGTCACCAAATCACTTTTGCCGTAAGACAGATAATCGCCTGCCATTACCACAGGATATGGCTGTTCAAGTGCAGCACCGTCATCGACAAGAGCGCGTTCAGTAAAGAAAATCCACCCATCGGCTCCCAAGCGATAGGTCTCTTCAATACCATCCGCCAAGCCAGTGCCATCGGAGCCATAGGTATTGATAATAACCCCGTATTGGCGCTCCTTGGCAAAATCAATGACCTTATCAGCTAGATACGGAGCAAACGGCTGCGAAAAGTCGAAGATATTCAGGCCTATCAGCCTGGTGCCACCGGAACGGATGGCACGCGCCGACAAATTAACCGTATATCCAAGTTGTCGCATGGCCCCTTCCACTCTTTGTCGCGTGTCCGGGCGCATTCTTCCAGTGTTGTTAATCACGTTAGATACGGTCTTAATGGAGACATCAGCCGCTTTGGCCACGTCTTTAATCGTTACGCGGCTGCCCATATCTCTCCTTCGCATATCTTGTCGTGGCACCACCATCGCCTATCCACCCATGATATCCCCCTATCTTAAGCCCAAGGTCACAGAAGGTCACACAGATATTGCAGACGCCGGAATGCCGTCATAGATATCATTCCGGCGTCCACGATGCTTGCGCATACTATGGGATCATTGCACCGACAATGTTGCGGCTCCGGCATGCGCTTGAACCCGCTGACCGCCACATTCGACAGTCCATCCGTCTTCCACGGAATCGCAGCGCACTTCAAGCACATCATTCGTACGCCGAATCCGGAAGATCGTCTCAGCGGCATCTTCCTCAAAACCATGCCGCAGGACCAGTTGGCGCCATTCCGAGTCAAGGGCCGCCGGATCATAAATCTTCAGGATCACGTCGTCGGTCAAATCCCCATCGGTGTCGCAACGTCCTTCCTGCATTGGAATGACCGCACCTGGACGCGCCAGCAACGGCATGGTCATGTAATCGAATTGTTCCTCGATCCATCTCGGACCCGCGATTCGCTCTCCATTGAGTACGTTCGTCCAAGTTCCTTCCGGCACATAATAACGAACCACTCCATCTGGAGAAAAGACCGGAGCAACCAGCAAATCATCGCCCAGCATGTACTGACGATCCAGATATTCTGCCGCTGGATCGTGAGGGAACTCCAAAGCCATGGGACGCATCAGCGGAATGCCTTCTTCGCTGACCTGTTTGGATCCATAGGCCAGATACGGCAGCAACGACAACTTCAATTTGGTGAACTTGCGTAGTACATCACAGGATTCTTCATCGAAGGCCCACGGCACACGCACCGAATGGGAACCATGCAGCCGCGAATGCGTCGACAGCAAACCAAACTGCACCCACCGCTTGTACAGGTCAGGACCAGGATTGCCTTCGAATCCACCGATGTCATGCGCCCAGTACCCAAATCCAGACGACATCAACGATAGGCCGCCGCGCAGCGACTCGGCCATCGCCGTATAAGTCGATTCGCAGTCGCCGCCCCAATGGACAGGGAATTGCTGTCCACCAACGGTGGCGGAACGGGCGAACAGCACCGCCTGTCCCTTGCCAAGCTTTCGCTCCAAGAATTCGTAGACAGTCTTGTTGTACAGATACGTGTAGTAGTTATGCATTTTGACCGAATCGGAACCATCTTCATAAACCACTTCAGTAGGCACTGATTCTCCGAAATCGGTTTTAAAGCAATCCACACCCATATCAATAAGCTTCTCAAGCTTAGAGCAGTACCATTCACGAGCTTCCGGCTTCGAGAAATCGACCAGGCCCATGCCCGGCTGCCAAAAATCGGTCTCGTAAACGCTGCCATCAGGAAGCTTGAGCAAGTAGCCCTTAGACATAGCCTCGTCAAACAACGGCGACATGGAACTCAGGTAGGAGTTAATCCATACGCACACCTTGAGACCTTTACGGTGATGCTCGGCAATGGTTCCCCTCGGATCACGGAACATATCTCCATCCCATTCGAAGTCGCAGAAATGGTATTCCTTGAGCCAGAAGCAGTCATAGTGGAAGACTGATAGTGGGATATCTCGTTCCTGCATGCCATCCACGAATCCCGCTACAGTGGCATCATCATAATCGGTCAGGAATGATGTGGTCAGCCATAAACCGTATGACCATGCCGGCAGATAGGGAGCACGTCCGGTCAGCTTCGTATAACGGCGTAGTACATCTTTTGGTTCCGGGCCATTAATCACATAGTATTCAAGTCGATGTCCTTTAGTGGAAAACTGCACTTTGCCCACAGTCTCAGATCCGACCTCAAATGACACGTCTTCGCTATGATTTACGAACACGCCATAGCCTTTATTCGTCCAATAGAAAGGGATGGCTTTGTACACAGCGTCAGATGAGGTACCGGCATCAGAGTTCCACATTTCCACGGTCTGTCCATTCTTGACGAAGTGGCCAAATCGCTCTCCGAAGCCGTAGACTTTTTCGTCTAGGGCAAGACGCAGCTGTTCACGCATGTAATGGATACCGGTCGACTGTTCGGTATATGCGCCCAGCCCCTTGTACGACGTTCCAGTGAGACTATGCCCATTCGCTCGGAAGTCCATGGACCAAATCTCGCCAGGATTGGAGACGGCGACTTCGAGCGAGCCCGCACGAAACACCGTGGCCCCGTCCCCGGTCTCAATGTCGAAATTCGCATCCTCATCAATATTCAGATGAAAATGTGGATCTGGATTCACCGCTCCACGAAAATGCTCTTCCACTACTTTGATGATTCCTTCGGCCGGGGTCGATAAAGTAACTGTGAATACCGGACCTCCTAAGGAATCCCCACGCCCATTGACCAGATTCGCAGAAGCATGTGCACAAATCCCGTTATCGGTTTTCGCGATGTCATGTGTCTGTCGGGCCCATGCTGCGGTAAAGCCTTCACGCACACGCCAATATCCATCGGAAAATTTCATTTGTTTGCCTTTCTTCATTGTTGCCCCACGCTGGGCGAAAGATACATCGATACACTATGGCCAGTGGGAAGGAGAGGAGGAGAACCACCGGCCAACAGTGCATCGGGTTCGGTTATTTCACAGCTCCGGCGGTAATGCCCTTCGTCAACGTCCTCTGGAAGATGAGGAAGAAGACAAACGCCGGAATAAGGGAGATAAGGCTTCCCGCGTTGATAGTCGGAACGTCCATGATGCGGTCGCCCTGCAACGACGCGATTGCCAGCGGTATGGTCTGAGTATCTCCAGACACTAGGAAAATCAAGGTGAAGTAGAACTCGTTCCACGTCCAAATGAAGAAGAAGATGAACAAGACCGCGCAGTTCGACTTCATAATCGGGAACACGACGTCACGGAGTGTGCGCCAACGACCAGCCCCGTCGATTTGTGCAGCTTCCAACAGCTCCTTGGGGAATGTCGACATCACCGAGCTGAGCAAATATGTGCCAAACGCCATATTGATAATGCCGCATATAATTACGATGGTCCATTGAGAATTGCCCATGCCCACCGCGTTGAACATGTAAAACAGTGGGTAGATGAATCCTTCTCCTGGCAGCATGGTCAGAATCATGAACAGTGCAATAATCACTGAGCTACCACGCACACGGCCGATACCCAGCGCATAGGCGTTAAATAGCGAGAGCACCACGGACAACAGCGCAGACACCACGGAAATCCACAATGAATTCCAGAACTTGATGGGGAAGTCGGTCGCTTTCCAGAAATTCACCAAGCCACCGAAATACAGTTCATGAGGCAGGCTCAACGGACCGTTCTGTGTGTAATCTTGTGACGTTTTGAACGCATTGAGCACCATAAGGAACAGAGGCGAGAGAATCAGAATCGCAAACAACACACATGCAATGAGAATTACCCATCGCAATAGATTAATAGGCTTGCGCGTCTTGGACTGCTTAACTCGATCACGCTGTTCAATACGATTCATACGAGCTTGGATGCCTGTTTTGACAGATGATGATGCGCTCATACGATCAGAGCTCCTTCACGTTCCCGAGCAGCGCTACGGTTCTGGAACACCATGATGACAGATGCGACGATGGCGATGACAATCGCCAACACGCTTGCGATGGCCGCTCCATAGCCAATCTGTGATTTACCGAAGAAATTAATGTAGGAATAGTAGGACGGCACAAGGGTGGAGCTTTGCGGACCGCCCTTGGTCAGCATATAAACAGGTCCAAAAACCTTAAGCGCCGCAACAGTGCAGGTCAGTACCACCACGAAAATCTCAGGTTTAATCTGAGGCAGCGTGATGGCGCTGAATCGCCGCCACCACCCGGCACCATCAAGCGATGCAGCTTCATACAGCTCGGGATCGACTCGCCCCAACGCCGACATGAAGATGACAACCGGATATCCTATCTGGCTCCACACCAACATCAGCATCACCGCATAAATCGCAAGATCTGGGTCGCCTAGCCAATCAGGAGTCTTATCCATGCCGAAAAGTCCGGCAAGAATTCGATTAATCGCGCCGGTCTGTGAATTAAGAATCCAATTCCACAGAATGCCGGCTACACCGACGGGAAGAATTTGTGGCAGGTAGTAGCAAGCCCTCAAAAAGCTCGATGTCTTACCACCGAATTCACGACCGATATAATCGAACAATACTGCTGCAAGAATCAGACCGATAAGCAGCGGAATAATTACCATGGCCACAATCATGTACAACGAATTGGAAAATGAGGTCCAGAACTTTTCATCCCCCAGTAGTTTGACATAATTGTCCAAACCGATGAATTTCATTTTGCTGCGGCCACCACGCCAACTGTGCAATGAAATCCAAATATTGGCGATAAAAGGAATCAGCAGAATCACCACGGTACCGATGGCACCGGGAACAATGTAACGGCCATAACCGCTACGAATACGCTTTTCATATATTTTCTCGTTATTGGAAAGCTGCTTCTTCTGCCGCTTTCCTTGAGATGAGCCGTTGCCATGAGACATGGTCTCCTCCTTTTGTCAATGGACACCGACGATATGGGATGCGGGCTGGCGACAGTGCCAGCTCTGTACATGAGTGCGAATGTGTCAGGCACGGTGTGGGAAGATGATCAACAATGAACATCCATCCCACACCATGCCACACTACGTGGCTTTATCGTGTAGTCGAAGAGACAGGAACTCGTTACAGTCCCAGATCTGACTTTCCTTCCTCATAAGCAGCCTTGATTTCACCGGTTGCCTGCTCAGGAGTGGAGTTGCCGTTAATCAAGCCTTGGAGAGCCGAATTCAGAGCATCATACATGCCGGCACTTGGCCAATCCGGGTACAACGCAATCGCATCGTTGTCGAGCAACTGTTCGAACACCGTGTTGAACTCTTTGACAGAGTCCTGCATGTCATCGAAAGTCTTCAGCGGATTCTTAAGCTCATCCGGCAAAGAGTCAATCGAGTAATCATCAGAGGCATTGAACGGCAAACCAGCTTCAGTAGCAAGCATGTTCTGCACATCTTTGGAGAGCAGGAAGTTCAGGAAGTCGGCAGCAAGATCCTTATGCTTAGAGGTTTCCGGAACCACCCATAGTTTGCCGGTTGCACCGGTGTTCAGCTTCTCGTTGCCGGGCAAGGCACGGAACGTGCTCTTGAAGTTGCCATCCTGATTGACACGTCCGAACCACCACGAGCCAGAGAACATGATTGGGTATTCACCTGCACAGAACTATGTAATCATATCCTCAGCGACCAGACCACCGGAGTTGCTCGGAAGATATCCCTTCTGGACCCACTCGGAGAACTTGTTCGCAGCATAGGTGAATGGCTCACTGGAGAAGTCGACGTCGTGCTCATAGGATTGATAATCGTCAACAAACTGGCGATTGGCCTTAGACAGTACCAGCTGATACCACAGATGCTGCGAAGCCGTCTCATTGCCTTCAAAAGCAACCGGCGTAATGCCTTTGTCCACGAACTGCTGCATAGCGGACTCAAGCTCGTCGAAGGTTTCCGGAATAGCGATGCCATTTTTATCGAACATGTCCTGGTTGTAGTACGCCAGAACGAACTCACCGTTGATTGGCACGCCATACCATTCGCCGTCCGAGGACATAACGCCACCATCATCGGCCTTATATTTGGCCACAGTCTGAATGGATTCAGGCAACGTATCGGTCCAACCATATTTGTCCGCATATTCGCTTAAGTCAGCCAGAATACCTTGCGATGCGAGATTGCCAACAGAACTGGTCCCCTGGTTGTACATGGCCACGTCAGGAGCATCGTCAGCCTGCAGAGTCAACGATGCATTCTTCTGCATCTGCGGGAATGAAGTGTGGACTTCATTGATCTTGACATCTGGATTTTCCTTCTTGTACAGCTTGATGGCACGCTCCCACGTGTCACCACCGCCAGAGGAGTAATACCAAGAAATCGTGAGTTCCTTTTCATCGGACTGGGCCGTGTCGCTGCCGCCACATGCGGCAAGGGAAGTCAGCATCACCATTGAACTGACTGCGGCAACCGCACTTCTGAAGGGGTGCTTCATGTTCTTTCTCCTTATCATTGCTGCCAGCGCGGTGTTGCGCAGGCAAATCTTGTTGTTATTTGGTGGAATCCGGCATATCAATCGCATACACTCTGGCACTGCGACGATTGTCGGAAACAGTCAGACGGACATGTGTGCCATCAAGAGGCTCGACATGCCAATCGACTGCACCATGGCTCTTGTCGATGAGTCCCGGCTTCGGGAAAAACGGTCTCAAAGTGGCACCTTGCGGCACTTCTACAACAACGCTGTTTGCACCGCCGCGGTGCCAAATCGTCATATAGCCGGTCTCGTTATTATCCGCATAAGGCAAAAGCCCACTGGCCAACCAATCGCCCGAAAAAACCGGAAGTCCCAATGGCCAGAATGGCACCTGACCGGACTGGTTCCTCAGCACCTGCCGGTGCGCTTCAATGGCACCTCGGACCAGACGCAAGCGCCTCTCATCCATTCGGTTGACGAAACCTGACAGATACAGACGACCGGCGATACCTGCTGCAAGAGTGAAAACCGCAGTCTCGTCATCCATCTCCTGCTGAGCGTAGCCCCAATTGCCTTGTTGCTCCGGCAGAATCGACATTGAGGCTCCAGCTGCAATGGCAGCATATATAGCCGGATCACATTGGTCAGAAGTCGATTGCAGATCGAGACGTTGCAGCATCGCGTAGTCAGCACGCATGGCACCGGAACCACAATTCTCAATGACAAGCTCGGGATGCCGGTGCTTGAGATCGTCTAGCCACCGCACATAAGCACGGCTATGACCAAGCAACCCTTCACCTAGATATCCGGCATCGATTTCGGTACCAACCCCGGGTACGGTGTTGTAGTCGAATTTAAAGAATTTCGGCTGGAATTCAGCGATGATGCGCTCCATCGTGTCATCCATATGAGCGCGCGCATCAGGAGAACGGAAATCGAGATGGTAACGTCCATCGTCTGCCACGCGCTCGCCATGCCGGCAGAAGAATGCGGAATCCGGCAACTCATTAGCAATTGGAGAACGTACTCCTACGACTTCCGGCTCGAGCCATAGTCCCAGTCCCATGCCGGCCTTGCGGATGGCCGAAGCGATTCCTTTCAAGCCAAGATTGCCGAAACGATTGGTAGAGGGCTTCCACTCGCCAACCATGTCCCACCAGCCGCCATCGGCGCTGTCATACCATCCAGCATCGATGCAGAACACGTCCACGCCGAGCTTGCCTGCACCTTCAATTAGCGGCAGTTCTTTATCAGCCGTCGGATTGCCGAACAGGGTATTCATATAGTCGTTGTAAATGACCAGCTGTTCGGAATCATGGTTCTGACCGTTTACAGCCAAACGAGCAGAGCGCAATGCCCGACGATGTAACGTCATTTGTTCGACTACCTGCTGCCAGCCGCCTGAGCAAATGGCAAAGCTAGCTGGAACTGTGACAAAATCAGTGCGTTCGTCAAGCACAACGGCCCATTGATGATCATCCCCATTAGGACCGCCGGCCGTGATATGAAGGCCATCGATGCCTTCACCAATTTCCCAAGTCCATGGACCGTTGTGTTCGATTTGCCAAATCAGAGCCGAGCGACGAATCCCCTCCCCCATGGTTAAAACGCCAAGGGGAAGCTTCTCTCCAGTCGACCAAGTGGATCGCGAAGAGAGATTAAATCGTGCGCCCGGAACACGAGGATTAATGTTGGTATTGATGTCCGGCAAACCAATCTCGCGAAGTGGCGCCTGATGCCAATTATTTTCCGCGGCCCATGTGCTGTCGGCCCAGTAGACCTCGACTCCGTCAACTCCACCCCCAGCGGCATCCAACGGCACGGTGAGATTCAACGAAGACACTGCTTCTACCGGCAGCCGGCGTTCCGATGCGATGCGGGACTGGCAACTCACGGCACTGACTCCGGGGAACATCGAGAACTCCGTCTCAGTCAACAGGCCAGAATGTTCATCTTTCTGATCAATCCTGAGAACATGACGCATGCCGCGCTCATAGGTATAAGCTGCTACAAAACGGAGCTGACTTCCTTCCCGAGTATCGGTCAAGCGTTGATGATTCATGGTACGACCCGAGATAGAAGTAAGTACTTCCACAATGGGAAACGCACCTTTCTCGTTGTTCAATTCGCAGGCAGGACGCATACCATATCCGGACAAACCGGCGAGCACAACCGGAGCATTATCGCGAACTACGAATACCATGCAGATGTCATCGTTATGCCAGATCAATCGTCCATCAGCATCGACAATCTCTGTTCGTCCCTCACATGGAGTGAATTGGCTGCAATTCATGTGACGCTCCTCCCCTTATCTCGTACCTATATTTCGATGTTCACCCGTTCAAATCACCGCACATGCACGGCAGTCCAAGACACCGGAGGCAATGTCACATGTACGATGGCATCGTCGGCACTGAACGTAACAGAATCATTGGTGTGAAGAATCACGCGATCTTGGTTTTCCAAGGTGTTCCTAGCGAGCAAGTCCTCTTCATGTAGCGTCTGTGCGGTCGCTTCAGTGAAGTTGCCATCATCCGGCACTTGGATTTCGAAGTCATTGGACAATTCCAATGACCGATTGACCACGAAAATGGTCACAGATCCATCGGCCCCGCGTACTGCCACAGAGTTGACCACCGGTACCTCTCCATACTTGGCCGTGGCATAAGTATTCGAAGTCAGTTTGGGCTCAAGTACCGTACCGTTCTTGGCATATCTCGCAGTCATCGAGAATGGATAGAACGTCGTCTGGCGCCATGCCGGACCTCCTGGCTCGGTCATAATTGGCGCAATGACATTGACTAGCTGAGCAAGGCTCGCCGCATGAACGCGATCGGCGTTTTTGAGCAACGTAATCATGAGGTCGCCAAAGACCACGGCATCCGCAGCGGTGTAGCTATCTTCAAGCAGACGGGGCGCCACAGGCCAATTACCAATACCTTCCGGATTTTTGCTTGGTTCTTCATCGATATACCACACGTTCCATTCATCAAATGAGATGAATACGTTATGGTCGCTCTTAAGGCGAGCCTTGGTAGCGTCGATGGCGGCAGCGACATCCTTGATGAAGCCATCCATATCAACGCCGGATGCAAGGAAGCTTGCCATATCACGAGTGCCATCAGCCTGAAATTCAGGATGATAATAGGCATGACACGAGATGAAATCGACACTGTCATAGGCCTTTTCAAGAACCGTTTCTTCCCATTTACCAAATGTGTCCATCATGTGACTGGATGATCCACATACGACCAGCTCCACATCCGGATCAATCATGCGCATACCCGCCGCAACCGAGGCAGCCAATGTACCGTAGTCTTCGGCTGATTTGTGCCCAGTCTGCCAGGGGCCATCCATCTCATTGCCAAGGCACCACATCTTGATACCGAACGGGTTTTCCTTGCCATTGGCACGTCGTTCATCAGAGAGCTTAGTACCGCTAGGAACATTCGCGTACTCAAGCAAATCGAGAGCTTCCTCAAGACCACGGGTGCCAAGATTCACAGCTTCCATGAGCTCATTGCCGCCGACCTTGTCTAACCACTGAGACATCTCGTGCAAGCCGAACTGATTGGTTTCAGTGGAATGCCAAGCCAAATCAAGACGACGCGGACGGCTTTCCTTCGGGCCGACACCATCTTCCCAGCGATAACCGGACACAAAATTGCCGCCGGGATAACGTATGGTAGTGGCACCTAACTCACGAACCAGCTCAATGACATCTTTGCGGAATCCATCCTCATCCGCTTCGGGATGACTAGGCTCATAGATGCCGTCATATACACAACGTCCCAAATGTTCCACAAACGAGCCAAAAAGACGATCATTCACCGGAGCCACTTCGAAGGCATCGTCGACGATCAGACGGGAGGAATCTGAGGCGGTGTTGGACTGCTGCTCTGCCATTGTTATCCTTTGCTTCCATAAATTCGATACAACGTTGTCTCAGATAAGTAAAAATCACCGCTTCAGCGCGGAAGATAATTACTGAGTACAACTTGATACAACATTGTACTTATCATTTAGTTAGATGATACAACAAAGAACCAAATCATGCAACGACGAGGCGCAAAACATCTGCATAAGCGTGTATTTTCAAGGCAACACGCCGAAAAGAATCGGGCCAAAAGACAGAAAAAAGAACGTGTAAAGCGCCACTCGCCACTCACATACTTCAACAAATACAAATAACAGCAACCACAATTGATACAACGCTATATCATCATCCGAATCAAATCCATCCAACAACTGCCGCGGTCAAAATACCTAGCGAGGAAACATCATGCTTTAACGACCGTTACATAAGCAGTCTTAGCAAGAGGTAACGGCCAGAGGCCACGCACGTTGGACCGCGCGCATCCGTCATATAGACAATCACAGTGCGTTTGCTCACGGTCAGACTACCGCGCATCATGATACGATTCGTCCCGTAACCTTTGGTTAGGGGCACGACCCCGTAATCAACGCAAGGGCCCGACGTTAGCGCGTCGGACCCTTTTATCGCCCATCATCAATCTCATCGAAACCCGGAACTAGTGTATGAGCAAAAAACTGGTCGGTTCGGGAGACAGTACCGAGTAATCACTCAATTGACGAATCGCGGGACCGCTACCGTAGGACTTTTCCGATGCCTTATGATGCCGAAATGCATGCAACGTATTTCCTAGCCGGTTCCCGATCATGAGGCCGCATGCATAAGAGGACCATTTAAAGCTCCTGAACCGCCCTTCCCGCTTCCCGTCCGCAGATTGCCTCGCATTTCTGCGCTATTTACGGACCCAAATTGCATGCACAAGACGTCGATTTCTGCAATTACATGCATACAGGCGCTAGTTATAGGCGTTCTCGGGTCATAACTGGCCCTTCGCATTTGGGTGTGTATGGGCCGTGCGTTTTTATTCGGTGTGTGATCGAAAAAGCGAAGAAAACCGCGCAGCTTGGTTCCAAGTCTAGCGCGTTCGACGGCCGGGTGCTGCTCGGTCTGGACAGGCTCGGGTTGAACCCGGTCTCGCAACGCCACGTCACGTCGGGCTCGTGTGCCGGCGTGTGGCTGATCGGCTGCGATCCGACGGACGAGACCGACCGGTGCTGCAGCGAATGCGGGGCCGCGGGGCGGGTCCGCTCCTCGTGGCGGCGCCGTTTGTATTTAGTCAAGTCGATGTTTCGTGTTTCGTCACTGATTTTTTTTGGCTGTGAAAAACACTGCCGAACCCGCCCAACAAACATTGAAGCAATACAGGCACCAGCATCGACTGGAACGAGTTCCACACACGGGTCGAATGGCAGTCGAACGACTAGACCGCCGGACACACATTTTGGCCTATAACTCCATTTTGGCCTATAGCCCCAAAGGTGGGGTTTCGCAGAAACAAAAAGGGTTCCGGGACAAACCCGGAACCCTAAAGGCGGATAAGGCGAGATTCGAACTCGCGGAGGCTTTCACCTCACACGCTTTCGAGGCGTGCTCCTTAGACCGCTCGGACACTTATCCATGCTGCCAAAATGGCAACTTGTTCATTATGCCACATTCTGCCGACCTGGCAAATCGGAGTTTCGCTGAGCTCGATTCGGCGTGGGATAATGCGATTTTGTGTGAGATTGCAATGGGTCAGACGATGAGCCGATTAACAGTCCGAATTGGTCAACTACCAAAATCCGAATGTTGCAACGACGAAAATCCGAATATTGGTGGTGGTAGAAGCGGCGGCGGGGCCACTCTGCATTGAGTGCTCTCTCCCTCGGTCAGCCTTACGGCTGACAGCTCGAACGCAATTAAGGACAGCTTTCCAGCTGCCATTTTATTTGCTCACTGTCGTTCGCCTTCGCCTAAAAACGCCTCCGGCGTTTTCTTCACGGCTCAGCTCATCAGAGGGGGCTTGGAATTTTGTTTATGCCACCTGTTCGTGGACGGAGGCGTTGACCCATTGGGACTGCTGGACGTTGTAGCCGGAGAAGATGCCGATGTCGAGCATGCAGTCGCGGTAATCGCGGCCGTGGGCGATGGTGATGTAGCTGTCGTCCACCAATCGGTTATGCGTGGGATCCAGTCCGACCCATCGGCCATCCTGATACACCTCGACCCAAGCATGGGTCGCGCCCTCTCCCCCAAGCAAACCGGCAATGTAGCGCGCGGTCAATCCCACATGCCGGCACACGGACAGCATCACGTGCGCATAATCCTGGCATACGCCCTTGCGCTGAGCCAAGGCCTGTTCGGCGGTGGTGCGAATCGTGGTGGAACCGGGCGTATACACAAACGCCTTGTAGACCTCATCCATCACTTCGGCAGCCTGCTGCACCGGAGTGGCGTCGGAAGGCAGCGCCGCCAAGCGTTCGCGGCATACGGCAATCATCGCCTCCACGTTCGGGCCGGGAATGGTGAGCGCTGAATTGAATCGGTACAGCGGTTTATAGGCTTCCTTATGGATATGCGCATTGTCCACGAAGGCGATACCGGTCACCGAGTAGCTGAATATGTCGTGCGGCTCAGGGATGAATCCGGTCATCACCACGGAGTCAAAGGAGTCGATGGTGGTTTCGAGTTCGGTTTCGGGCTGAATCTTCACTTCCACGTCAATCACCTGTTGGCGAGGGCCAGTGGAGGGAATACAGCGAAGCTGGAACCTGTGATCGGTGACCGGTGCGCTGAAGGACAGCCTCATCTCATAGTCGAACACGAGTTTTTTCACAACGTCTCCTGCACTTACACACGAGCCGGCAACCGGCATATTCTCGGGATAACAACACTACAGCCATGGCTGAGGTATGGTCCGTGCGCTCACAGCCCACGCATATATTCCGGCAATCTGCTGATATGCACAGGCCGGCACTCGGGCGCACGGTTTTTTCGCCATACCACCATAGCATTTGAACCCGTCAGGGTGTCAGGTCGGGATCAGGGACGCTTGGCGTCCATGTTCATGGAGCTCAGTGAGCCCATGTCTTTGATGGCCAGCGCGCTGACACGGCCGGAGTAGTCGTCAAGGTACTTCTTCAGCAGGTCGGCGACTTCCTGATATCCGCGAGACGGCAGCTGACCGACCAGCCAGCTCAGTCCGTCGGCGAAGCAGCTGGGCAGCGGCATGCCGTCCAAGGTCATCGAATAGGCGGCGAGCTTCTTGAGCGGCGCTTCCAGCTCCTCCATCGTCAGGCCGAAGCGCGTGTACAGGTCGATGCGTTCCAGATATTTGCCGATGAAGATGAACGCCTTCAGCGTGGGGTCGACCGGCGAATTCTCGATGCCGCCCCAGAAAGCGAGCATGTCATCGGTAATATCGCGCTGCTTGTAGATGTCCTCGGCATCGGCCGCGTATTTGGCGGCATCGGTGATATTGGTCATCGCCAACTCCACGTACTGCAGCAGACGCGAGCTCAATTCCGGGCGCAGAATCACGGCGTTGTTGAATGCGGAAGTTACGGCCGACCGCACCGAATCAGGATTGGACCCGTCGTACAGGAAGCTGTTCACGAACCCGTCGAAGTCCTCGAAATCTTCGGGCAGGTCGAGTGCGTGAGCGAACGGACGGAAGGCGTCCACATCGGTGTCCATCACACGATCGTAGAACGGGAAGAACTGGTTCAGCGTGGTGAAGGCGCGCTCGGTGTATCGACCCAGCCAATACAGGTTGTCTGCCTTGGAAGCGGTAACCAGCGACAACGAATGGCGGCGGGACTGGCTCAGCAGGTTCGCCACCTGCGTTTCGGCACCGTACTCGTGCTCCACGCCGGATTCGGGTGCCAACACCCACGTATCCTTAAATCCGCCACCCTGCGACGAGTTGACAATCATCTGGCCGGGCACCGACGAGTATCGAGTCAAGCCCGAATACCACACGTGCGTATTCTTGCCGGTAACCACGAAGGCACGCAAATCGCACTTGCGCGGCGACATCTCGCCGGTCTTCGGGTCCACCACATCGATATCACGGAACTGAATCACCTCTTGGGCAATGAATCGACGCGGCTCCTCCTTGATCCGGTTGGCGAGCTCCTCACGTGCGGCGGCATCCAGCGACGAACCAAACACCACGCCGTAACCGCCGGCTTCGGCCACATCCTTGATGACCAGCTCGCCCATCCGATTCAGGACTTCCTTGCGGTCGGCCTCGAACATCGGCATGTACGTGGGCGCGTTGTTGAGAATCGGTTCCTCGCCGAGATAGTACTTGATCATCTGCGGCACGAAGTAGTAGACGGCCTTGTCATCGGCCGCGCCGTTGCCCGGCGCGTTGACGATGGCCACGTTGCCCGCGCGGTAGGCGGACAGGATACCGGGCACACCGATCACCGAATCAGGATTGAAGGCGAACGGGTCGAGGAATTCGTCGGACAGGCGGCGGTAGACCACGCCCACACGGTGGCGTTTGCCGGCGTAGTCGAGGAAGTAGACCTTGTTGTCCACCACTTCGAGGTCTTCGGGGAAGGCCAACGCCGCACCGGTTTTCTCCGCCAGATAGGCGTGCTCGAAGAACGCGGAATTGTAGCGGCCGGGAGTCAGTACCACGGCGATGCCCTCGGTGGAGACAAAGTCCATGGCTTTGCGCAACAGGCGCGGGTATTCGCGATTATCGCGAATACGAACGTCGCGGAACAGGCGCGGGGAGATGCGGCGCTCGATGTCGCGCACGAACAGCGGGTAGCTGGCACCCGAGGGAATACGCAGGTTGTCTTCCAGCACCCACCATCGTCCGTCCTCGCCTTGGACCAGGTCCTCGCCGGCGATGTGAGCAAAAATGCCGCCGGGAGGGGTCACGCCGTTGACCTGCGGGAAGTAGCCGGCCGAGGTGTATACGTATTCCTCCGGCACCACGCCGTCATGGATGATGGCCTTGTCGGAGTAGATGTCCTTCAGATAGGCGTTCAGGGCGTTGACGCGCTGCTTCAAGCCCTTCTCCAATTCGTCGTATTCGTCGGATTCGATAATGCGCGGCACAGGGTCGTACGGGAACAGCCGGTCATGGTATTCGCCGTTCTTGTAGATGCCGAAACGCACACCGTTGCGGGACAGCTCTCGATTGATCGCTTCGCGACGGTTTACCAGTTCATGGGCCAGTCTGCGTGCTGCGGATTCGATCATCGTGCCTGCTCCTTGCTGTGGCGGCTTCTGTGGCTTCAAGCGGTTAGGCGTTTTGAGCGCACGCTGACGCCGCAAGCCGTAACCGGGTTTGATGGTTTCAACCTAAGGCGGGCCCGTTTCAACAAACGCGCGAGAATGTTACAGGCAGGTCACTTCGCCGGCCGCGTGCATCTTGACGACCGCACTCGTCTCGCCGACCGCACTCGTTACAATGAATGGCTATGACACGACTGCGCATTGACTTGGCCTACGACGGCGGCGGATTCTATGGCTGGGCCAAACAGCCCAATCTTCGTACAGTGCAAGGCACCATTGAAGATGCGCTGCACAAGGTGCTGCGGGTGCCGACCGATGACGCGGCCGAACCGTTACGCTTGACAGTGGCTGGACGCACCGACACCGGTGTGCACGCCTCCCACCAAGTGGCGCATCTGGATGTATCCGATGAGGTACTGAATCGCTGCGTAGGTCACATGACCATTCCGGTCACCGAGGCGCTGACTCGCAGACTCAAGGCTGTGCTGCCTTCGGACATCGTCATTCATGGCATTGCCGTAGCTCCGGTCGGCTTCGATGCCAGGTTCTCCGCATTGGAGCGCACTTATGTGTATCGGGTCGCCGATCGTTCGTCTGAGGTCGACCCGCGCCTGCGTGGATGCGTACTTACCGTGGATGAAGCGCTGGATCTGGAGCTTATGAACCGCGCAGCCTCATTGACCATCGGCCTGCACGATTTTGGTTCCTTCGCCACTCCGAATCCGGGAGGCACTACGATCCGTGAAGTCAAGACCGCCTATTGGCGGCGGGTGCCGATCACTCCCCTAGTACCGGATGAGATGGCATCGCATGAAGCATATCGGACTCCGTCGCTGGAGTCCGGCCTGGTAGTGTTCACGATTGTGGCGGACGCCTTTGCCCGCAATATGGTGCGCTCCCTGGTCGGCTCATGCATCAAAGTTGGTTCGGGACGCAAATCACTGGAGTGGTTTGCCGGCAAAATGGCCGAGCCAGTACGTGAAGGCTCAAGCGGGCCGATTGCGCCGCAGGGCCTGACTTTGGAGCATATCGCATATCCCGCCGATGATCAGCTGGCCGCAAGAGCCGAGGCCATTCGGGCCGTACGTACGTTGTAGATTCTATGAAAACAACGCAAAAGGGCTGGAACCCAAACGGATTCCAGCCCTTTCAGCTAGCTTAGCGAAACGCTATTCAGCTCACTCGGCCTTCTCGGCGTCAGCGGCTTCCTCAGCGGGAGCCTCAGCCTCAGCGGCGGCGGTCTCCTCGACCGGAGCCTCAACAGCCTCAGCAGCCTCAGTGGCCTCAGCCTCAACGGCCGGAGCTTCTTCTTCGGCAACCTTGGCGGCGGCTTCAGCTTCCTTCACAACAGCCTTCTTGGCAACCGGCTCGGTGACGAGCTCGATCACAGCGGCCGGAGCGGCATCGCCAACGCGCGGAGCGATCTTGACGATACGGGTGTAGCCACCTTCACGCTGCTCCATCTGCTCGGCAATCTGGGTGAACAGGATGTGCACCACGGACTTGTTGCGGATGACGCGCATCACGCGACGGCGGGAGTGCAGATCACCACGCTTGGCGAAGGTGATCAGGCGCTCTGCCAGCGGACGAAGGCGCTTGGCCTTCGGCAGCGTGGTGGTGATGCGGCCGTTCTGGAACAGGCTGGTCGCCATGTTTGCCAGCATGAGGCGCTCGTGTGCGGGGCTGGAAGCCAGACGCGGGCCCTTCTTAGGTGTAGGCATTGGGTTTACTCCTTATATGTCCGTTCTTCAGGCAAGCAGGTGGGCATATGCCCGAACATCTGCTTGCCTAGTGAACGAACGATTGGTCAAAGAGGCAGATCACTCGTCTTCCGGCGAGAAGAACGTGCCACCTTCGAGATTATTGGTATCGAAGGCCATCGGCGAGGACTTGAGGCTCAGGCCCAAGGTCTGCAGCTTCTCCTTGACCTCATCGATTGACTTCATACCGAAATTGCGGATGTCGAGCAGGTCCTGCTCGGTGTGGGAGACAAGCTCACCGATGGTGTGGATGCCCTCGCGCTTGAGGCAGTTGTAAGAACGCTGCGTCAGGTTGAGGTCCTCAATCGGAACGGCCATCTCGGGGTTGGTCTCCTCGGCCACCGGGGCCGGACCGACCTCGACGCCTTCAGCCTGGGCGTTGAGCTCACGGCACAGGCCGAAGAGCTCCACCAAGGTGGAACCGGCGGAAGCCACCGCGTCACGCGGGGAGATGGCGGGCTTGGTCTCCACGTCCAGGATGAGCTTGTCGAAGTCCGTGCGCTGTTCCACACGGGTGGCCTCGACCTTGTAGCTCACCTTGAGTACCGGGGAGTAGATGGAATCAACCGGAATACGGCCGATCTCATCGTTGTCCTGCTTGTTCATCTGGGCAGGAACATAGCCACGGCCACGCTCGACAGTGAACTCGATCTCGAGTTCGCCATCGTCGGCGAGGGTAGCGATGTGCTGCTCCGGGTTGGCAATGGTGACGCCGGCCGGCGGGGTGATGTCCCCAGCCACGGCTTCGCCCTTGCCGCTCTTGCGCAGATACATGACCACAGGCTCGTCGTATTCGCTGGTGAGCACGATGCCCTTGATGTTCAGCAGGATCTCGGTGACGTCTTCCTGGACACCTGGCAGAGTGGTGAACTCATGCAGGGCACCGGAAATACGCACGGAGGTCACGGCAGCACCCGGGATGGAGCTCAGCAGCGTGCGACGCAGCGAGTTGCCGAGCGTGTAGCCGAAGCCAGGCTCGAGCGGCTCGATGGTGAAGCGGGAGCGCTGCGGATTCAGAGATTCCTCGGTAAGAGTCGGACGCTGTGCAATAAGCACTGTGGTTATCCTTTCAGCTTGAACTCGGTGGTGCACTCACCGGTCAGGCGGTTTTGGATGGATTTGGTATTGCTGAGTGCTCAGACGCGACGACGCTTCGGAGGACGAACGCCGTTGTGGGCTTGCGGGGTGACGTCGGTGATGGAACCAACCTCGAGGCCCGCAGACTGCAGGGAACGGATGGCGGTTTCACGACCGGAACCCGGGCCCTTGACGAACACGTCGACCTTCTTGACGCCGTGTTCCATCGCCTTGCGGGCGGCGGACTCGGCAGCCATACCAGCGGCGTACGGCGTGGACTTACGGGAGCCCTTGAAGCCGACATCGCCACCGGACGCCCAGGACACCACGGCGCCGGACGGATCGGTGATCGAAATGATCGTGTTGTTGAAAGTGGACTTGATGTGAGCCTGGCCGACCGGGACCGACTTGCGGTCGCGACGACGGGGCTTACGAGCGGCTTGCTTAGGCGCTGCCATTGACCCTCGTTTCCTAGTAACGAACTTTGTTGTTGACGTTCGGGCGATGGGATGAAAATCATCCCGTGGCCCGAATCATGCCACCGACTACTTGGTGGCCTTCTTCTTTCCGGCGACCGTGCGCTTCGGGCCCTTGCGGGTACGAGCATTGGTCTTGGTGCGCTGGCCGCGCACAGGAAGTCCCTTACGGTGACGCTGGCCTTGGTAGCAGTTGATCTGAATCTTGCGACGAATATCTGCATCGACTTCACGACGCAGGTCACCCTCGATCTTGTAGTTGGCTTCGAGGTAGTCACGCAGCGTAATCAGCTGCTCGTCGGTGAGATCCTTGACGCGGATGTCCGGGCTAATACCGGTCGCGGCAAGCGTTTCCTTGGCACGAGTGCGACCCACACCGAAAATGTAGGTGAGGGCGATCTCGATGCGCTTCTCATTGGGGATGTCGACTCCGGCAAGACGTGCCATTGCGATTCCTTCTTGTTGCCGTAGGTCTTGCACCCGCTCGCCCGGTTACCCGGCACGGGCCTACGTACCCGTGGTTCAGTGTCGTTCCCTTGCGGGAAGCACTGTGAGAGAGTGCCTTATTTACTTAGTGCCGCTGGAGAATCTGCTCTCAGCCCTGACGCTGCTTGTGGCGCGGGTTGACGCAGATCACCATGACGCGGCCGTGACGGCGGATCACGCGGCAGTTTTCGCAGATCCTCTTCACGCTAGGGCTGACCTTCATGGTTATCCTTTTCTTGTGTACCTTTACTTGTAACGGTACGTAATGCGTCCGCGGTTCAGGTCGTAAGGGCTCATTTCGAGCACGACACGATCCTGCGGCAGAATACGAATGTAGTTCTTACGCATTTTGCCGGAAATCGTGGCGAGCACGATGTGCTTGTTTTCGAGTTCAACGCGGAACATCGCGTTAGGCAGTGCTTCCACGACCTGTCCTTCGACTTCAATCACACCGTCTTTTGCCATGTGCCTCTAGTCCTATTCCGTTGGATGATTACTATGGCATATCCGAAGACACACCAGCTGTCAACTATATACGCACATACCCCTGTACGAACACTCGGCGTGTCGCACAGGGGTATGGAAACGTTGATGTGGTATTTCGGCATCACTCCGGCTTGTTGCCCGGGCTGCCGAACCTACTACTCGAGGTGGCTGATGATACGGCCGCTGATCTCGTCGATGTCGCCGACGCCGTTGACCACGACGAGCAGGCCACGGGCCTCGTAGATGTCGAGCAGCGGAGCGGTTTCCTTCTCATAGGTCTCCAGGCGCTTGGCGATGGCCTCCGGAGTGTCGTCAGCGCGGCCCTGCTCGGCGGCGCGCTTCTTCATACGCTCCAGCAGCACGTCGCGGGCGGCTTCGAGGGCCACCACGTGGTCGAGCGGAGTGTCGAGGTCGGCGAGCATCTCGTCGAGAGCGGTGACCTGGGCGGCGTTACGCGGGTAGCCGTCGAGGATCCAGCCGTTCTTGCAGTCTTCCTTGGCCAGACGATCCTTGACGATCTTGTTGGTCAGGGAGTCCGGAACCAGCTCGCCCTTGTCGGTGTAGCTCATCGCCTCAAGGCCGAGTTCGGTCTTGTTCTTGATGTTGTAGCGGAAGATGTCGCCGGTGGAGATGGTGGGGATGTTGAAGTGTTCGGCGAGCAGAGCAGCCTGGGTGCCCTTGCCCACGCCCTGGGGGCCCATGATGAGCAGACGCATGGTGGTCTCCTTTTATGTCGGTTATTAATACGGTTTTGGCTCCCTTGGTTAAGGGAGCCATTGAGTTATATGCGGAAGAAAGATTGCTCCGTCGTGGAACAG
>OFMN01000865.1_pt1 | contig 24012 bp, 20 predicted proteins | sample 1541791 | NCBI WGS metagenome assembly OFMN01 (sample SAMN04209248, study PRJEB22552) | human gut metagenome | biome: gut; material: feces | host: Homo sapiens | place: USA: Oklahoma
TAATCGTTTCTTTTCGATCGAGCAGAAAAATGAATCACGCCGCCCAATTTACGGGCTTTCGATCTGGCTTTTCCTGTTTCGTTATAAGTTTCCCTTATTATAATATCTGTTCTTTCTATTGGCAAGTTTTTCATTCATCCTTTATAATTTTTAATAGTCAACAAAAGAAAGTGAGTGAAAGGTATGAAACAATTCAAAAATTTCTACGAAGGCACATACGCCAAGTACATTCTGCCGGGTGTCCTGCTGCAATCGGTTCTGATTGGCGGCGGCTATGCAACCGGACGTGAGATTTATTCTTACGGTGCGAAATTCGGAGCGATGGGCTGGATCTCCGGACTGACGATCGGCATCGGTTTTGCCCTGTTTGCCTTCCTGACCTTTGAGATCTGCCGGATCTACAAGGTTTACGATTATAAAAACTATATCAAGCAGGTCATTGGACCGCTCTGGCCGATGATGGATATTTTAACTGTCCTCATCGCGATTCTGCTGATCGCCGTTATGGCAGCCGCAACTGGAAGTATTTTCGAGCAGGTCGGACTTCCGAATATTCTCGGCTCCGTTGTGATCGTTCTGATTTGCGGACTCCTGAACTTTAAGGGTTCCAAGATGATCGAGAAATTTGAATCGATCGGTACTATTTTACTGTACGGCGGCTATATTCTGTTTACAATTCTGGTACTCGTCAACAAGGGCGGCAACATTTCCCATGTATTCAGCACGATGGACACCAGCACCTACGACGGCTCTGTCACTGTTCCGCTGTGCATTTACACCGGTATCCTGTATGTTGCCTACAACATCAATTCCATCCCGATGGGCATGTTCTCCCTGACACGCCAGACCAAACGGAAAGAAACCTTTATTTCCGGTCTGATCGCCGGTCTTCTGATGGTTATTCCGTGGTTTTTGTCTTACTTTGCGATGATGTGCTTCTACGGTGACACCTCCATCGTCGGCGCGGATGTCACAACCCCGTGGATGGAAATGATCAAGGCAGTCAACGGCGGACCGGCACTGATGGCACTGTTCAGTCTCGTTATGGGCTGGACGCTGGTTGAGACGGCAACTGGCTGCATCCACATGATCATCGACCGTTTCGACGTTGCCATGGAGGAAAAGGGCGCTGCCAAGCTGTCCGATACAAACCGCGGTCTGATTACGGTCATCACGCTGATCGCTGCACTCGTATTATCCCGTGTCGGCGTTGTCACCTTGATCGAGCAGGGCTATTCGTACCTGTCTTACGGATTTATCCTCTTCTACCTGCTGCCGACGCTGCTGGTAGGCGGATATAAGATTATTAAACATAAAGACAAATAAATATGTAATGATAAGAACACATCCGCCTGGGGGAGATTTCATCTTATAGGCGGATGTGGTATAATGTAAACACTTGACGAGGTATTTTCGAATCAACATAGAAAGGAAGTATATGCAATGAAATATGTCGGATATTACAATGGAGAAATCGGACCCCTCGAGGAAATGAAAATCCCGATGTTGGACCGCGCCGTTTATTTTGGAGATGGCTGCTACGATGCCACCACCTTTGCAAACAACAACATTTTTGCCGCAGACGACCACCTCGACCGTTTCTACAACAGCTGCAAGCTGCTGGAAATCCCGTTTGAAATGTCGCGCGAAGAACTGCGTGCCGAGCTGCAGAAATGCATCGATGCCAATGAGATTGACCACGGTATGCTGTACTGGCAGTGTTCCCGCGGAACTACCTATCGTGGACATCAGTTTCCACCTGCTTCCGTAAAACCAAATCTGATGATTTTTACTGTTCCGTGCGACCTGATTCCATTTGATAAGACTTTCCGCCTGATCTCGATGGAGGACACCCGTTTCCTGCACTGCAACATCAAGACGCTGAACCTGATTCCAAGTGTCATCGCTTACCAGCGCTGCATCGAACAGGGCTGCCAGGAAACGGTCTTCCACCGCGGCGAACGCGTCACCGAATGCGCCCACAGCAATATCTTAATCATCAAGGACGGCGTTCTCTGCACCCCACCGAGAGACAATCTGATTCTTCCGGGCATCACGTTAAAACATCTGCTGATGTTAGCTGAGAAAAACGGCATCCCGACCAGCGAGGCACCATTTACCATGCAGGAACTGGCAGACGCCGACGAAATCATCGTCAGCAGCTCCGGCGGGCTCTGCATCCAGGCCGTTGAACTCGATGGAAAACCAATCGGAGGAAAAGATCCGAAGACGCTGAAGACTTTGCAGGATGCTTATGCGGAGTTTTATGCGGAAGATACGAAGGTACGGTAAAAATCCATAAATTTTCCAATCAAGGGCTGTCACTCAAAACGTGGCAGCTCTTTTTCGCTTGCGACATGTTTCTGCTTCGCGCAAGTACGCATCCTAGCGGAGCATTTTTGGTTTCATAGGACGCAATTTCCTATGAAATAAAATAAGGGATCCCTGTATTTACAAGGATCCCCAGGACGCGGAGACGGAGGGATTCGAACCCTCGTGCCGGAATGAACCGACAAACGCATTTCGAGTGCGCCGCGTTACGGCCGCTTCGCTACGTCTCCAGATATTAGGTGTTTCTCTTCGAAACACCTATACTATTATACATGATATTTTGACTTTTGTCATCTGTTTTTTTCACTATTTACTGATAATACGCATCAATTCCGTTCGCAATTCCCCCGGCAATCAATTCCTGATAATCATCCTGTGCCATCTTCTGATCTTCTTCCGGGTTGCTCATAAAGCCCATCTCGACAATGGAAACCGGAATCTTACACCAGTTGATGCCGCTCATGCTGTCTGTCTCCTGCACACCGCGGTTCTTGAAGCCGGTTGCCGCGCAGACAGAGTCCGTGATCTTCTTGGAAAGAGAATAGCTTGCCGCGTGAAGCTCGCCGTTGTACGGGTTGGTCGCCGTCTGGCACATGGAGAGTGTTCCGTTGACCGTTGTGTTATCCAGCGAATTGCCATGAATCCGGACAAAAATGGAGGCGCCGCTCTTGTTGGCGATCTCCGCTCTCTCCGCATTGCTTAAGTTGACATCGTTGGACTCCCGGATCATGACGACCTGATAGCCTCTCTCTTCCAGAATCCGTTTTAACTTCTTCGAAACTGATAAAGTCAGCTCATATTCCGGCAGCTTCGTCGATACGCCCTCGGTGCCGGAAGCCACCTTCGCCTTCATGGTCGAGGAGCCCGGTCCAACTGGTTCTTTGTCCGGATTGCCCTTTGCCTGATGTCCCGCGTCGATCGCTACGATACGTCCGTTGGACACCGGTGCACCCTGTGCATCCGCTTCTGCCCCCTGCGCTGTGACCGTCGCTTCCTCACTGCCCGGCTCGGTCGTCGTCAGATATTCGGAACGGATAAAACAGCTCTTGTCCTTATAAAGCACCTCGCTCCAGCCGTCTCCGATACCGACGCGCTGCACGCTGTCGCCCTGATTCAGCTGTGTCACAATCTCATACTCCGTTCCACAGCCCGAACGCACGTTGAGCAGGTTCTCAGTCGCATACACTGTCTCATCGACACTCTGGAAGCCGCTCGCCGTCGTTTTGTCACTCTCCAGCTCGCTCTGGTCCGCAACCGCCGCTGCATCCGCCTCCTGAATGCCCTGTGCATCTTCCAGCTCCAGACTTCGCTTTGCCGCATTCGGCACCTGTTTCTTCGCTGTCTGTTCCGCCGGTTCTGTCTCAGCAGCCGCCATCTGCACCTGCTTCTGTGCCTGATTCGGAAGGGTAAATCCCGCATGGCTTACGCCAATGGAACCCGCCGCGACCACAATCGCGGTCACCGCCGCCCAGAAACGTTTCCGGTAATCCGGTGTGCCTGGCTTTCTTTTTCTGCTTTCTCCTCTTGCCATTTATAAAAAACTCCAATCTTACAGAAGATTCTAACCTCTCCATGATCCGCGCATTCACTGTCTCCAATCAATCGCATCGCAGCACAACTTTGATGCCGACAGAGATTTCTGCCCAATTAAAATCTTCTTTCATTTCTAAATTATTCGATCGTACCGCCGCCTACGACATATTCGCCGTCATAAAAAACGACTGCCTGTCCCGGCGTCGCCGCTCTCTGCGGCTCATCAAATACGCATTCCACCCGATCTTCACCAATCTTGCGGATCGTACAGGATGCCCCTTTGTGGCTGTAACGAATCTTCGCACTGACGCGCATCTCCTGATCGCCCAGATCCTCAATCGACATCCAGTTGAGGTTCCGGCAGGTCAGGCGGTTGGAAAAGACGTCCTCATTTTCCCCGATCACAACCTCGTTCGTCTCCGGACGGATCTCCGTCACGAACACCGGATGACCGAGTGCCAGATTTAAGCCCTTTCTCTGTCCCACCGTATAATGGGTAATTCCTTTATGACGACCTAAAATATTGCCGTACTTATCTACAAAATTGCCTTCGTCAATCCGGCAATCACTATTTTCCTCGATAAATTTTGCATAATCGTTGTCCGGCACGAAACAGATCTCCTGGCTGTCCGGCTTGTGTGCCACCGGAAGTCCAATCTCCTCCGCCATCTCACGAATCTTGTCTTTCATATATTCGCCGACCGGCATCAAAGTGTGTGCAAGCTGATGCTGGGTCAGGTTATAAAGCGCGTAGGTCTGATCCTTCGCCGCCGTCGCAGACTTGCAGATCGCATAGCGGCCATTCGGCAGCTTTCTCACGCGCGCATAATGTCCCGTTGCAATATAATCAGCCCCAATTTCCAGACTTCTCTGCAAAAGGGACTCCCATTTTACATATCGGTTACAGGCAATACATGGATTCGGCGTGTGTCCATCCAGATATTCCTGTACAAAGTAATCCATGACATTTTCTTTGAACTCTTTTTTGAAGTTCATCACATAATACGGGATCTCAAGCCGTTCCGCAACCCGTCTGGCATCATCGACAGCGCTCAGACCACAACAGCCGCCGTGCTCTTCCTGCTCTACATTCGTTTCATCCTGCCAGATCTGCATTGTGACGCCGATCACATCGTATCCTTGTTCTTTTAAAAGCCAGGCAGCCACGGAGGAGTCAACTCCTCCTGACATGCCGACTACTACTTTTTTCTTTTTCATCAATACTCTTCTTCGACTTCTTCCTCGCCGATATCCGTCTTCGGTTTTACGAGTCCTTTGATCTCAATGCCATTCTTCTGAGCATAATCCCAGAGAGCAGCGTGAATTGCCTCCTCTGCGAGCAGAGAACAGTGTACCTTAACTGGCGGAAGTCCGTCCAGTGCCTCCATAACGGCTTTGTTGGTAACTTCCATCGCTTCCTGGATGGTTTTTCCTTTTACCATCTCGGTCGCCATGCTGCTGGTCGCAACGGCTGCACCGCAGCCAAATGTTTTAAATTTTACATCCTGGATGATCTGGTTGTCATCGATATCCAGGTAAATACGCATAATATCACCGCATTTTGCGTTGCCGACGGTACCCATACCGCTGGCATTTTCAATCTCGCCTACATTTCTCGGATGCTGGAAATGATCCATTACTTTCTCTGAATACATCGGGTGTTTCCTCTCTATATCTTCATTCACTGTGGATGTTCATTTTGCTTAAAATGTCTAAATCTTACTGCTGCGGATGTTTCTTAATGTAATCCTCATACAGCGGAGACATAGAACGAAGACGTTCTACAATCTTCTTTAAGCAGTCTACCGTGAAATCAATCTGCTCCATGGTTGTCTCGGCTGACAGGGTCAGACGCAGGGAACCGTGTGCAATCTCATGCGGCAGTCCGATCGCCAGAAGTACATGGGACGGATCCAGGGATCCGGAGGTACATGCAGAACCGCTGGAACCACAGATGCCTTCCATGTCAAGCATGATCAGCATGGATTCACCCTCGATGAACTGGAATGCAAAGTTTGCATTGTTGGAAAGTCTCTGGGACGGATGTCCGTTGAGGCGTGCAAATGGAATTTCTTTTAATACACGCTCGATCAGGTGGTCACGCATCGCTTTTTCTTTTGCTGTGCGCTCTTCCATCGTCGCCATCGCAATCTCAACTGCCTTGCCGAATCCTACGATACCAGCCGTATTCTCGGTACCGCCGCGGCGTTTACGCTCCTGTGCGCCGCCGTGGATGAAGGAACGTGTCTTTAATCCGGTACGGATATAAAGGAAGCCGGTTCCCTTCGGTCCATTTAACTTGTGGGCGCTGGAACTGAGCATATCGATATGGCACTCATCTACATTGATCGGAACATGACAAAATGCCTGTACCGCATCGGTGTGGAATAAAATGCCGTGTTTCTTCGCAATCTCACCAATTTCCTTGATCGGCTCAATCGTACCGATCTCATTGTTTGCAAACATAACAGAGATGAGGATGGTGTCCGGACGGATTGCCTTCTCCAGCTCGTCTAATTTAACAACACCGAACTCATCTACATCCAGATAAGTAACCTCAAAGCCTCTCTGCTCCAGGTACTCACAGGTGTGCAGAATCGCATGGTGCTCAATCTTGGTCGTGATAATGTGCTTGCCCTTTGCCTGATATGCCTCTGCTGTGGAAATCAGCGCCCAGTTATCAGACTCCGTGCCGCCGTAGGTAAAGTAAATCTCGTTGGACTTTGCGCCCAGCGCTTTCGCGATCGTCTCGCGAGCCTGTGCAATCGCTCTCTTCGGCTCTGCCGAAAATTCATAAACGGAAGACGGGTTGCCGTAATACTCCGTAAAATACGGGAGCATTGCCTCCACTACTTCCGGACGCGTTTTGGTTGTCGCCGCATTGTCCAGATAAATCAACTGTTTCATAACTAATAAATCCGCCTTTCTTCTTAGTGTATGCACGCCTGCCTTTATTGTGATTGTATCACACGGAATCTCACAGCAGGAACTCCCCGCCTGTAAACATTTGCTGCGTACATAGTTTGTAGCAATAAAGGTAAAAGCTTCATCTACGTTCTTTATTATTATATAGGAAAATTGAAAAAATACAAGCAAGAATGAGCGGGTTTTTGAAAAAACCTAGTTAAAAATGGGGTATATAATGTGCTCTCTACTAAAAAAGCTGCTCTACTTATCCAGACAATAAAAACTAAACTCTCCTTCCGCCAGCGTTTTCTCGCTCCCATCCTCATGAATGATCGACCGGCAGTTCACGATGCTTTTTCCTCTTTTAATAAAAGAAGCTTCTGCCACCAGCTCTTTCTCCCCCATGCTGGAGCGCAGGTAACGGAAGCTGGTGTCCAGCGTCACGTATTTGCGTCCGTTGCCTCTCGCAAGCAGCCCTGCCGCCATCTCGCCCATGATAAACATCAGCCCGCCATGGACACTTCCCATCGCATTGCGCCCGGTATCTCCCGCCTGTGCGCGGACTTCGGCGCGATCTGCATCCAGATAGGTGGCATAGATGCCATTGTGGCGCATAAATGGGTTGTTTTCGTTGACAGTTTTAATTTGGGCCTGCCAGAATGCCTGCTGGGATTCTGACTGGTAATTGTTTTTTGACTTGTTCGCATCATTTTGTGTTGTCATCATTTTCTCCTTTCCATAATCTCTAGCGATTAGCTTTTTCCGTCTCCAAAATCAAATAAAATTCGAACCCTTTCTATATATAGCATACTAAAGGAAGTGTTCGAATTTTATTTATATTACATAATCTTATCACTCTTTGAACGATTACATTTCCAGCATAAGGTTTGAAGGTTACTCTCCTCAGTAAGTCCTCCTTTTGCAACTGGAATAATGTGATCAATTTCTAACAAAAGATTAGGTTCTTTAAAAGTAGAATTTCCACAATTACAGCAGGTAAAATTATCTCTGTTTTTAATATAGTCCCGCAGCTTTTTAGTCATTAAAGTTCTTTGCTCTTTAGCAAATGCTTTCGCCGTAAGCTTATTTTCAAGCATATTGACAAGCTCAACTATCGTTTCTTCGGTCATTGGTATAGTGAAAGAACGCTGTGCAAATCCTCCCCCAGAAGTGTATGTAAACTTATATTCAACAGTAAGCACACTCTCATCAATATATGCGAAACCTAACCTCGTATAAAAACCAGCTTCATCATTTTCCATAACATAGCTAGGAACATCTCCAATATACTGCTGATATTTCTGCTTGTAATTTTCAATGATTTGTTTTGCCTCTTTCAAGGTTTCTAACTCTTCTATAAGCAGCTGTAACTTCTGTATCTGCTGAGGATACATTTCTTTATTAGGGTAGAAATACTTGACTATATATTCCAATGGATTATTTTCCGCGCTTGCAAATACTGTAGCCGATACTTCCGCTGTAAATGGAGTAATACTCTTTTTATAAGGACGAATATAGTTATGTTCATCATCAACAACCGTTTCATTCCGAACAACTCGTGTTCCAAACAATTTAGATATAGATTGAACTTTTTCATTAATGTATTCATTGAATTCTCGTTGTGTACTCATTAAAGCATCACAAGTATCTTTAATTTTTTGAAATTCAGATGAATCATAGTAATCGAGAATTATCTGATTTCCATTTACAATTTTCTTTATATCCTCTTCAACACGTAAAATAAAATTACTAATAACACCCCATTCTTCACTATCTATTGCCTTGATTTTCTTAATACTATTAACGGTTCTATCAAACAGTTGCGCTATTAAATTATCTAATTTTCCCTGATCGCCTCTAATTACTAGAAGCTCCCTATTTTCATTTGCGTAATCAATAACATTATTTACTCTATCGTAAAATTCATGTTGTTTTTGAGCAAGAGCTTCTTTTTGTTGCTCTTTTAAATATTTATTATATTCTCCCTTTCCCATAAGAATAGAAGGATCTTCCTTATATTTATCAAGATCTCGCTGATTTACACATATTATTTTTTTTGCCAGGTGATTTCCAGCTGAAGAAATATACTCTACTAAAATTCTATAATCATCCGCATATTTCAGGTTTTCATTGATCTTCTCTACAATGCGTTTATACATTGAATGTTTCTTAAAATCATTTTCTCCTAAAAATTTTTTTAATATCTCTGCCTTTTTATGTTTAAGTTGAATTACTTTTTCTGCTGCTGCGAATTTTTCTTTGTTTTCCTTGAAAAACTTTATATCATCATATTTTTCTAATGTTTGACGGCTCTTAACAGCTACATAGGCATCAATATTAGCAATAATATTCCAATTTGAAAATCCCAGATTTTTAAGAACCTCTGACTCTAATTTATTATATCTATAATCCGCTACTGTTTTCAAAACTACATATACCAGTATTATAAACACCACCAGCATAACTATCTCCATCTGTACTCCCCCTAACTATTTCATTTTGCAAAATACACATTTGTATGGACTTTATTATACCACAACTTTCATGCTTTAAGATAGACTTTTTATTAAACCTTTACATTCCCTATTTATCCAAATAAAAAACCGTCCAGCTAGGAGGGGTCAACTCCTGACTAAACGGTTTTTTATTAAATCTTTGCTCCACTTCTGCCTTGAAATCCGTTACCCAATCGGCAGCAATTCCGTGGAAACGCACGTTATCCTCCAAGAGGGAATCTTCGGATAACTGCTGTAGTGCTGTCATTGGCTTCTGACCGCACATGGAGGGTTGATGCAATAGGGTTTACATAAATAAAAAGAAATAAACTGGTAACGGATACCTGTCAATACTTATACATAAAAGGGTTTGGTATAGAATCAGGCCGGTTCTTCACTTGACATATCGCTATTGTAATATTATTATATATTATTAGGATACTTCTAAGTGAAAACTCTTGTTTTTTCCTGATGGCTATAATATAACACGCATCAACTTGAAATGCCATCCCCGGAACGAGAATATAAATATTGTTTTTTTACAATAATATAAGCATTTAAAAATAGTCCTATAAAGCAAAGGCTAATTAAGCCAAATGGAGGCAGAAAAATGTATATTAAAAACCCGGAGTATTTTATTACCACCGTCCGTGAGGGAAGCATTTCCAAAGCGGCTGAAAAATTATATCTGTCACAGCCATATTTAAGCCAGTGTATCGCACGAACTGAAAAGGAATTAGGCGTCAAGCTCTTCGATCGCAGCCATATGCCGCTCAAACTAACTGAGGCAGGAAAAATCTATATGCGTTATCTGGAAAGTGTCGGAGTCCTGACCGGGCAGTTTGAGGAACAGCTCGGCGAGCTGAAAACGGGACGCAGCCGTACTCTGAATGTCGGCATGACGCTGTGGCGCGGATCCGTCCTGCTGCCGGATATCCTGCCAAGCTACTCTGAAAGCCACCCGGATGTCCGCATCACCTTACGTGAACACCACACTGCCCAGCTTTCCAAGCTGTTACAGGAGGATCAGATCGATTTCGCCCTGATGAATATGCCGCTCAATCTGGATGATTTCGTCTATGACACCATTTTCAACGAACGCCTCCTTCTGGTAGCCAGCAAGGACCATCCGGCTATCCGCGGTCTGGAAGCAGGCACTCCGGATCATCCGCTTCCAATCGATATGAAAAAGCTGCGCCGGGAACGCTTCATCCTGCTGCAGGAGGATCAGGTCATGGGACACGCCATGAAAAACCTCTTTGCCAAGATGAATATGGAGCCAAAGGATGCCCTATACACCACCAGCAGTACGACTTCGGTCAACCTGGCGGCAAGAGGATTTGGCATCACCTTCCTCCCGGAAGGCGGAATCCGCCACACTGCCCACGTGGAGCAGCTTGCATTCTTCACCGTAGACAATCCACCGTTCAGCGTGCCGCTGCTGCTTTTATATAAAAAGAACAGCATTATTTCACCACACGCGAAGGATTTTATCGATATGGTGAAGGAGTATTACCGGAATCTGGAGGAAAAGAAGATTCAGGCATAAGAATTTGCTCTTTCTCTGTGCATTCTGTTTCTACATATAAAACAACGAAAAAGACGCTGTGCAGAAGCCTCATTACTTCTTGCACAGCGTCTTTTTATCCGAAATTTAACCGAGCATCTAGGTTGCGATTATTCAGCCTTCTCAGACTCCTTCTTTGCATTCAGGTACTCCTGGATGTTTGCCATAACCTCATCTGCGTTCAGACCATGTACCATGCAAGCCTCCTCCAGAGACTCACCGATCGAAGACGGACAGCCAACACAGTGCATGCCTGCCTCCATCAGAACATATGCAATACCCATATCATACTGAAGCATCTCGCCCATCGTGGTTGCTTTTGTGATTTCCATGATAAATTTTCCTTTCTATTCATACTTGCAGTCTCTTACGCAGCTTTGCAGTTTTCACCGCCGCTGCAAAAACACCGCGATTATTCTTATGCTTTCTTATATTAACACGAATCGCGCGGTTTTACTATCTTTTTTTGTGAAACATAAAAAATGTTACGATTCACTGGAAAAATTTTTCTGAGCTGAAAATTTTGTACAATCCGGCAGCAGCATGGCTATTCTCTTGCATCCTCTTCTTATTTCTCTTATAATTACCATGATTGTTCTATGTTTTCCTGTATTGAGAATACGATAGTCACTGGCTCCGTTTTTCTGCCTGTGTCGGAAAACATTTTAATTTTTATACATAAGGAGTTTTATAAAATGGAGCCTTTTTCCATGTTACAATTACTACTATCCGAAAATCAATTCGAGCTTATTTTCCCGGAAACAGATAACGCTACCCCTAGCACGATCCGCCTGGTTTACCTGATGAATGATGCAGTCGAAAGTTTCCTTCTCTTCCACAACGCCCGCCTGACCGGTACCTACGATCCGGCATACGAGGGCGAACTCGATGCCCTCTTAACCCAGGATGAAAACAGACGCTATGCCCTGATCGTCCATCAGGGAGGCTCGGTTGTCACACTCTTTTTCGAAGATCTGACTCTCGAAAATCACTACTATGACTACAGTCAGATCGGGCACTTCTGGATGAAAGGCTACGAATACCTCCGCCAGCTCGAATACCGCATCGCCATCCTGCGCGACAAGCTCGACTATCTGGGCGAAGAATCCTGCAGCACAGAAGAACGGGAACTTGCCGCCCTCACGGAATTTCCTCCTTTAAACGTATGCTGCTACCCGGCGGTTCCAGAAAAATACCGCGTCGTCCGCAAAAATCCCTGGCACCTCTCCGAAGACGCTTCGCGCGTCTTCCAGTCCATCGCCATCGAAGCCGGTGATCCAAAACTGCTACATCGCCTGAAAGACTATGAGCAGCGCCCCACCAAGCGCCGCGCCCGTCAGATTGCCCGCCTCCTGCACCGGAACGCCCATGCCAAGACAGTCGATCTCCTGGCCCGGAAGCTTCAAAAAGCCTCTTCCGCCTACCCGTCCCGCACCTTCGGAAAAGCCCAGCAGACCCGTCACCTAGCGCTCGAACTTCTTGCCCAAAAAAGACAGAAAGAGCTTGAAAAGCGCGGCATCCGCTCCGAACTGCTGCGCGAAGAACCCTTTACGACAGCGCAGGATTCGATTGAATTTAAGGTGCATTTAATGATATGGGAGAAAGGGGTTTGGAACCGTAAGGCGCGGATTGAGACTTGGGAAGATAAATAATCGGAGAGTTTTTTCAATAACCCCTTCACAATTCCACACCTGTCATCTCATCCACATGAGCCATATCCGTAGTGGGACGCGAAAAAACTGAGAGCGGCTTCCAGTGCTGCTGCCATAGCCTTCTGAGCTGTCAGTTGTACGCGTTTTGAACACATCTGTCCGAATGAGGCGGAAGTCCGTCGCAGGCGAACAGATGTTGTGAAAGCAAGCGAACTACGACAGACAGAGAGGCGGCGGCAACGCTGCCGGAAATGGATCAACTGGACATGGCAGCACGGACGGTACCAGCGGCGCAAATCAGACAGCCATGATCGGAAAACCGATGATGCTGATGAACAAGGAAGAAAAGATTCGTGCACTCGACTATCTTGACCAGAAAGGCGTCTTCAAGATCACAAAAACCAGCCTGCTCCTGTGCGACGCGATGCAGATTTCCAAGTATACACTGTATAACTACTTGGAAGAGGCGCGGATTTCACGAAAGAGTGAAACGAATGAATAAGAATCATAAACTAATTCTTTCAACCTCTGTTTGCTTATCCTTTTATTCATTTTAAAATATAAAAGACCTGAAGAGCAGCCATTTACCGCACCTTTCAGGTCTTTTTATATTCATTTACCATATTTACATTATTTTCTTAATTTTTCTATTATTGTTGCTTCTTACCTATTCTTTTTATCCTATAAACAGACACCACGCCGGAATCGTAATCATCGAAATCAGTGTCGTGAGCACTACCGTTTTCGCTGCAAACGGTGCATCGCTGTCATAGCGCGCCGCAAAGATCGCTGCAGTTGCACCGGCTGGCATTCCCGTCATGATGACTGCTACACCTGCTGCCACCGGATCCAATCCGGCCACCAGGCTGATTCCATATGCCAGAAGCGGAAGAAGGAACAGACGAAGCACACTGAATTTGAGAGCCGTCGGATTAATAATCTCACGCAGTTTGACATCGGTCAGAATCGTGCCGATAATGAACATCGTCAGCGCTGAATTACAGTTTCCGATGTATGTCACCGTCGATTTCAGCACGCCCGGAAGCTGCAGCTGCGTCGCCATCAGGAACATGCCAATGTAGACGCCGACCAGACACGGATGCGTCAGGACATTTTTCAATACCTTTTTCCGATCGGAACCACCGCCAACAAAATAAGACGTACCCGCCGACCACATGACGACGCGCATCGGAATCAAGAAAATAGACGCATAGAGAAGTCCCATGCTTCCATACACACCCTCTGCGACCGGATTTCCGAGAAATCCGCCGTTAGAAACGATCGTGCAGTATTGGAGCACCTTCCGATGCTGCTCCGAGTAGCCCTTAAACAGCACTTTGTTAAGCGCCACACAGACAAGCTGCAAAACAAAGCCAACCGCCAGCAGCAGTCCGCAGGTTTTAAAAATCGAAGCATCAAATGAAATCAGGCACGATTTCACGATATTGCAGGGAATCACGATGTTCACACAGAGATCCGTCAGGCATTTTTCTCCCTCCTTGCTGATGATCCCACGCCGTTTTAGTATCGCGCCCGCCAGTATCATCAGGAATAAAGCCCCCTGTAGGTTGCAAAGTTCGAGTAAATTCATATGGGGCTTCCTCCTTTTTTGTACGACATGCCTTTTATACTGCAATCCTTCTCACTCTGTATCCACTCCAAATACATGAATAAGCCGTTTACAAACACAAAATCCTTGTAAACTATTTCAAAATCAACTCACTCTTGCCCACCATCTATAACAACACAAACCAGCTTACCCCTTTTTTACCAGCCGCATCAAAAAACTCCAGATCGGCAATATGTACAGATACGATGCCACCGCCACACTCGCAATCGGCGCACCGACGGCTGCCAGCGGAACAGCTCCGGCGATCGACCACGGAACCAGCGGTGCCAGCACAACCGCCGTATTTTCCAGATCGATTGCAAATCGTTTATTATCTGGATTTCCTTCTTTGCAGAGCTGATGGGTCAGCATAATCGAGAGTGTCTGGTTGCAGGCAATCATGGAGGCAACCGCCGCCACCGCAAAGGTCGCACCGAACGGAGTAATTTTCCGGCTCAGTGCCTCTATTTTCCCCTGAATCGGCTTCAAGAGCCCGGTTCCCTCGAAAATTCCCGCATAACAGGAAGAAAGGCTTACGATCGCAGCCACCTTAATCATTGATTTCAAACCGCCGCCGTTCATCATGGCATTGAGCGCCGGATCGTTTGCCTGATAACCGGTCAGACACATCTGTAAAATTTCCCCGAATGACCGCCCCTGGAGCACCACGCTCAAAAATGCCGCCAGAATAATACTGATCAGCATCGTTTTCTTGACTTCCACGCGAAAAGTGGACAGCACCAGAATGATCGCCGCCGGAATCACCGCGCTCCAGTGAAGCACAAAACTATTGGAAAACAGCCCTTCCACATCCATCCGTCCGTTTCCGGCACTCATGGAACGTCCCACGATATAATAGAGAATACATGTAGCCACAAATGGCACCAGGGATGTCTTTATCATTTCGCGGATATTTTCATAAATATCCGTCTTCGTCAGCACACAGACGAGATTCGCACTGGACGATACCGGTGAACAGCGGTCGCCAAAATAGATGCCCGAAAGAATCGCGCCGCCGATCCAGAACGGGTCAAGCTCCATCGCACGTCCCATCGCCATACAGATAACACCCATCGTCGCGCCGGTTCCAAAGGAGGTTCCGGTCAGGATCGACACCATACAGTTAAGAAGGAACGCGATCAGCAGAAATGCCGACGGCGACACCAGCTTCGACGACCAGCACACGATCACCGCAATCGTGCCGGATGCCCGCCACAGCGCTGTGATAAAGCCGATCAGTCCGAAAATCATCAGGATATTGCGGACGGTTTTAACGCCGGAAAGCGACATTTTTCCAAGTTCCGCGAGGCTGTGCTTCCGAATCAGGCCATACGCACAGAAAATCAGATAGCCGCCCGCCAGTGCCCAAAGCACGGACGCGCCGGTAAACACGCAGCCTGCCAGCGCTGCGATGAATGCAAGTAATACAATTCCCTCCAGCATACTTCCTCTCTCTTTCCTACCAACCTGTTATTTTTCATCATAATCTTTTGTTTTTGATGTTTTTAGTATATTCCTGTTCCACCTTAATGTCCATCTGTTATTTTATGTATTAAATACAGCTAATTTTTGTATCTTACGCAAAAAATCCCTGCTTTTTCTCTATTCGTTTGTTTCTTGATCTAAAAAAGAAGACTTCCCAACATTTTATAATCGTCCAGCTTTCTTCTACTTTTTTCTATTTCTTCATATACTTTTCTAACATACCCTCCCCGGAGATCTGCTATGCGAAGATTTCATCCTTTGATTACCGGAACCCTGCTCCTGACGGCAGTCGGATTTTTCTGCCGGATTCTCGGCTTTTTCTACCGCATCTTTCTCTCCCGGACGATCGGCGCCGAAGGTCTGGGTTTATATCAGATGATTTTTCCCATACATGGCATCGCATTTGCTCTCTGCGCCGGTCCAATCCAGACTTCACTCTCCCGCCTGACCGCCGCCTCCCCGGAAAAGGGACGCGCCTTTTTGCGGGTCAGCCTCGCACTCTCACTATCGATCGCCCTGCCGCTGACCTCTTTGATCTACACCTTCGCCGATTTTCTCGCCGCGCGCGTCCTTCTTGCGCCCGAATGTGCGCCGCTTCTGCCCGCACTCGCCCTCTCGATCCCCTTCTGCGCGATCCATGCCTGCTGCTGCGGGTATTATTATGGGCTCAAAAAAACGGCAGTCCCGGCATTTTCACAGGTGGTCGAGCAGTGCATCCGCATTTTCTCCGTCCTGCTGATCGTCCATGTCTGCCACACGAACAGGATTCCGATCACGGTGCTGCTGGCTGTCTGGGGGCTGTTGATCGGGGAAGCGGCTTCGGCGGTGTTCTGTCTGTTAGTTTATGGATGCTCGAAGTCCGTTGCCATACTGCCAAATGCAAACACACCTATTACTCCCCTGCTCCTCCCCCTCCTCACCATGGCACTCCCCCTCATGGCGAATCGCCTCACGCTCAGCTTTCTCCAAAGCCTCGAAGCCATCTTTGTACCGAACCAGCTTCTCCTCTCCGGGCTCTCGCGGGTTGAATCGGTCAGTATTTACGGAGTTCTCACAGGCATGGCACTCCCCTTTATCCTCTTTCCATCCGCCATCACCAACTCCCTCGCCGTCGTCCTGCTCCCAGCAGTCTCGGAGGCGCAGGCGCAGAATCAGCCGGACAAAATCGAACACACCATCTCCATGGCGCTCCGATACAGCCTGTACATGGGAATTCTCTGCGTCGGGCTCTTCACCCGCTTCGGTCCAGCACTGGGCGAAACCTTTTACCACAACGCCGATGCCGGACGTTTCATCCAGATTTTATCCTGGCTCTGCCCGTTTCTCTACCTCTCCACCACCATGGGAAGTATTTTAAACGGGCTTGGGAAAACGGGAACCGTCTTCCTCCACCATACGGTTTCCATGCTTCTCACCCTGTCGCTCGTCCTTTTCGCCATCCCGCGATGGGGAATTTTCGCCTATCTGGCAGCGCTTCTCATCAGCGAACTGGTGCTCGCCTTTCTCCACATCCACGCCCTCGCCTGCGAAGTCCCGATCCGGCTGCCGCTTGGCCAAGGGATCGTAAAGCCCGTCTTCTGCCTCCTGACAGCGCTTGGAATCCTGCAGGGTCTTGAGAGGTCAAATCACCTTTTACACACTCTTTTTACGTTTGAAACACTCCCGCACCTGTTTCCGTCGGTGCTTTTCCAGGCTGGGGGTCTCTGTCTTTTGTATGCGGGCGGACTGCTTTTATTACATAAAAAAATATAAAAAATGGCATCGAACTGATTCCAATGCCATTCTCGTTTTAATCCTAACCTGTTTACTGCTTTTATAAAATTATATTTGATAATACAGCTTCCTCTTAACCGTCTTCTATGCTATCATAAGTCTATCATAAATACTAAGTTCAGCCATTTCGTTCGGCTCTGCTTCAATATCACTGCTGCCAAGTCAATCCGCAGCATCAGATATCACACAAATCATTTACTACACATACGGAGGTTCCTAATCATGCTTACAATTGGATGTCATCTTTCCTCTTCCCGCGGCTATCTCGCCATGGGAAAGGAAGCGGTCAAAATAAATGCCAATACGTTTCAGTTTTTTACCCGGAATCCGCGCGGTGCCAAAGCCAAAGACATCGATCCAGAAGATGTTGCTAAATTTTTTTCATTTGCAAAAGAACATGGGATTGAAAAAATTCTCGCCCATGCTCCTTACACCTTGAATGCCTGCTCTGCCGATGAGGGAATCCGTGACTTTGCCCGCCGCACCATGGCGGATGACCTGGCGCGCATGGAATACACACCGGGAAACTGCTATAATTTCCATCCGGGAAGCCATGTAAAGCAGGGCGTTGAAACCGGCATTGCCTTCATTGCCGAAATGTTAAATTCCATTTTGAAACCGGAACAGACTACAACCGTTCTTCTGGAAACCATGTCAGGAAAAGGAAGTGAAGTCGGCAGCCGCTTTGAAGAGCTTCGGGAAATCATCGACCGCATTGAACTCTCCGACCATCTCGGTGTCTGCCTGGATACCTGCCATATCTGGGATGGCGGCTATGACATCGTCAATCACCTGGATGAGGTTCTCACCGAATTTGACCGCGTCATCGGTCTTTCCCGTCTGCGCGCCATCCACTTGAATGACAGCCTGAATCCGCTTGGCGCTCACAAAGACCGCCATGCACGCATCGGCGAAGGTTACATCGGAGCCGAAGCCCTGATCCGCGTCGTACAGCATCCCGCGTTAAAGCATCTTCCCTTCTATCTGGAAACGCCGAACGATCCGGATGGATATGCGGCGGAAATCGCGCTGATGCGGGAACATGCCCGGTAATTTAGATGGAACGCATATAAGACTTGCGCGCGTAATCTAGAAGAGTGGATTTCCTATTTCTGCTCTTCCTGATTTTCTTTCTCCCACTCCCCAAATTCCGGAAGTCTCCTTATAAATCCACTGAACTCTGGTACCGTAAAATCCAATTCTTTATAGCGGACTGCATAAATAATCCCTTTATTGATCAGCTGCGCTCTCGACGTAGAAATGGCACTGACCGTCTTATGCATAACCTGCGCAATATTTGAAATCGTACATGGCAGTTTATCGCATGAGACCATTGCAAAAATAAACTTCTTATCCGCTTCCGAACATCTCTCGTAGCGCACCTTAAAAAATCCATTATCTAAGTTATGGAAAAATTCTGGAATGCAGGATTCCACATGTTTCTCATCGATCCGCTTTCCATCTGTGTTCTGAAAGACAATCTGGCATAATTGCTGGATAAAAAATGGATAGCCCTTCGTAATATCAATGATTTCTCCAACCGCCTCGTCCGTATAGGAAACATTTAATTTTTCCGCTGGTTTCCGGATTGCCTCGATCGACTGATCGCGATCCAGAGAATCTATCTCTTTATAAATAAACAGCCGTTCCGAATATGATTTTGCTTCCGACAGCATGGCATAAATTTTAGGCAGTCCAGCTCCAATCAGCATAAGAGGATAGCCAAGCTGATTGGTCCGATGAAGTGCCGCAATTAAAGCTCCCAGCTCTTCCGGTTTCATATACTGAATTTCATCAATAAAAAAACAAAGCGGCGATTCCGTCTTATACGCCGTTTCCCCTAACGCCGTAAATACATCTGTCAGGCTCTGTGTCAGGTTACTTGTACGATACAGCTCCCGCTCCTGCAGCGACAGCGAAAATGTATTTCCATCTGGATCAAATGAAACAATCAAAGATTTAATTGCATCCAATGGCTTCTGTATCAGTGATTTAAATTTTTCTGCAGTACTGATCTGACGCAAAAAAGCCTGCGAACAGCTTGCAATCTGAGAAATAAAATCTTTTCGTTCTTCCACCTCAATGTGTTTACAAAAAATTCCTTTTTCTTCGGCAATTTCCTGAAGCTTATTGATAAGAACGGTCTTTCCCACTCCTCTTAAACCGCTGAAAATAACCGACTGGGTCGGAATCCCCAATTTCAGGGCATCAAGCAAATCCCGGATCGCATCCATATCGGCATCTCTTCCAGCCAGATACGTCGGCATCAAGCCCGCGCCGGGTCTGTATGGATTAATTTTAAACATACCAATCACCTCTGCGTTCATTATCCCATTTTCATACGTACAAGTCAATGGCAATCCGCTTTTAAGTATCAAAAAGTATCGTTTTTATTCTATAACTTTTAGAAAAGGCTGTCGCCCCAGGCACTCAATCTGCTTCCAATCCATGGAACCAAATTTAAATTTGCCTGATGTGACAGCCTTTTTCTCTTTTTATTCCTGCTCATCCTCTTTCAGCACGTACGGCGTCATCTGGTATACATAGTAATTCAGCCAGTTCGTGTACAGCGTGTTGGACATATTTCTCCATTTCAGCACCGGCATGGAAAATGGATCGTTGTCCGGGTAATAGTTGCACGGTACCTGCGGATTTAAGCCTTTTTTCAGATCGCGGTGGTACTCGTTGTTTAACGTCATGCGATCATACTCTGGATGCCCCTGAACGAAAATCTGGCTTCCATCCTGGTTCATCACCAGAAATACGCCAGCCTCATCCGATTTCGCCAGAATCTGCAATTCCGGATGTTTCAGAATATCCTCTTCCCGGTCTTCCGTGTAACGGGAATGCGGGCAGTAAAAATAATCATCGAGACTACGGACCAGCGGGATCTTCCGGTTCAAAAGACGATGTCTGTAAATGCCGGAAAGCTTTGTCTTTCTCTGATGTTTCTGAATTCCATAATGATAATAGAGTCCCGCCTGCATGCCCCAGCAGATATGAAGTGTCGAAGTCACATGCGTCTTGCTCCACTCCATGATCTTCGTCAGCTCGTCCCAGTAGTTGATCTCCTCGAACTCCATATTCTCCACCGGCGCGCCGGTAATAATCATACCATCAAAGCGCTTGCGGCGGATCTCGTCAAACGTCACATAAAACTTATTCAGATGCGTCTGCGATGTATTTTTCGAAACGTGCGTTTCCAGCATCAGGAATGAACAGTCCACCTGCAGCGGTGTATTCGAAAGTGCCCGCAGAAGCTGCGTCTCCGTATCCTCCTTGATCGGCATCAGGTTCAGAATCAAAATCTCAAGCGGACGAATATCCTGGCTCATCGCCCGATCCTCATCCATCACAAATATATTCTCCGATTCCAAAATTGCCTTAGCAGGAAGATCCTTTTGTATTTTAATTGGCATAGTTATATATCCCCTTTTTATATAAAATTCGTTTGAATTTTAGGATTCTATTATATACCGATATGATTCATTTCTACTTACAATAAAAACTATATCAGCATTCCTAATCATAACACAAGCTGCAAAAAAAAGCCAGCTAAACACAGTCTGGCGTCCGGCTTTTCACCTCTCCTATAGCTTCAAAAACTCCTCCTCCGAAAGAATCGGCACCCCCAATTCCCGCGCCTTCTTATTCTTCGAAGACGACGACGCCACATCATTATTGATCAGATAATTCGTCTTGGACGTCACGCTTCCAGTCACCTTGCCGCCGCGGCGCTCAATCAGCTCCTGCAGCTCTTTCCGGTTTTTGAAATGTTCCAGCGAACCGGTAATGACGAAATTCATCCCGGCGAATGCCTCATCTGCACCCTCGCTGCTTTCTTCGTCTCCTGCCTCAAAGGTCAGCTCCGCCAGCAGATGATCAACGATCGCATTATTCTTTCCATCCGAAAAGAATGCCGTCCACGCCTGCGCCAGAACTTCCCCGATTCCATCAATCTCGACCAGCTCTTCCACGGTGGCATGGCGCATCGCCTCAAAATCATTTTTAAAATGACGGCAAATCATCTTGGCATTTGCCAGACCGATGCCTGCAACGCCCAAACCGTACACCATTCTCGGCAGGGTCGTGTGGGACGCTTTCTCAGCCGCCGCAATCAGATTGTCATACGATTTCTGCCCGAATCCGTCCATCTCGACGATCTCTTCCTGATGGCGGTCCAGATGGAAAATGTCCGCATACTCATGAATCATGCCGACGCCGATAAATTTCTCCAGCGTCGCCTCTGAAAGTCCCGCAATATTTAAGGCATCGCGGCTTGTAAAAAGAGTAAAACTCTTGATCTTCTTCGCCTGGCAGTCCGGGTTCGTGCAGTAGAGTGATTTTACATCGTTGAGCTGGCGCACCTCCGTCTGACCGCCGCACACCGGACATGCCTCCGGAATATCCCGGACGCCGCTGCGCGTCAGGTTATCCGCGATCTGCGGAATGATCATATTTGCCTTATAAACCGTAATCCGGTCGCCTGCCCCCAGCTCCAGCGCCTCCATGATGCTGATGTTGTGAACACTGGCGCGGCTGACCGTCGTTCCCTCCAGCTCAACCGGTTCAAATACTGCCACCGGGTTAATCAGCCCCGTTCTCGACGCGCTCCATTCAATATAGAGAAGCTTCGTCTCCTGAATCTCATCCGCCCACTTGAATGCGATCGAATCGCGCGGGAATTTTGCCGTCCGCCCCAGCGACTGGCCGTAGGCAATATCATCATACAAAAGCACCAGTCCATCCGACGGCGTATCATTTTCCGCAATCGCCTCAGAATACATTTTGACCGTCTCCGGCAGCGTCTCTTTTGTCACCTCATGGTACTCTACGACCTCAAACCCCTGTGTTTTCAGCCATTCAAACTGCTCTTTCCGCGAATTTTTGAAATCAATGCCATCCGCCTTTACAAGGCTGAACGCATAAAAATGGACCTGTCTCTGCGCTGTGATTTCGCTGTTTAACTGACGCACCGAACCGCTGCATAAGTTTCGCGGATTCTTATATTTCGCATCGACATCCTCGATCTGCTCATTGATCTTCTCAAAATCCGAATACCGGATGATCGCCTCGCCACGCAGGATAAGCTCACCCTGGTAGGAAATATTTAACGGCACATTGACGAACGCCTTTGCATTTGCCGTGATAACCTCGCCGATCTCACCATTTCCACGCGTAACCGCCTTGACAAGTGTTCCATTCTGATAGGTCAGGACGATCGTCAGACCGTCCATCTTCCAGGATAAAAGCCCGGTCTGCCCGCCGAGCCAGTCTGCCAGCTCTTCCACGCTCTTCGTCTTATTTAACGAAAGCATCGGTTTCTCATGGCGCTCCTTCGGAAGCGCACTGACTACCTCATATCCTACATTCTGCGTCGGGCTGTTCGCAAACACAATTCCCGTCTCTTTCTCCAATGAAACCAGTTCATCATAAAGCTTATCATACTCAAAGTTGCTCATGATCTCCCGGCTCTCCTGATAATAGGCGCGCCCTGCTGCCCGCAGCGTCCCAATCAGCTCCCGTATCCGTTTTGTCTTGTCCTCTGCCATCTATCTGACTCCACCTTTCCCATCGCTCTCTCCACTGCCTCTGAATGCGTTTTCAAGCATTTCTATGCAACCTCATATGTGAACCTGCACTGACTGCCAGACAACATTGTCTCAGCCATTCTTCTTTCCGTTCAAAATATCTTCTAATTTCTGTCTCTCTGCCGCTGTCACTTCCCGGTACTCGCCTGTTTTCAGCCCATCCAGCGTAATGTTCAGCATCCGAACGCGTTTTAACGTCTGCACCTGGTACCCCAGCGCCTCGCACATCCGGCGGATCTGGCGGTTGAGTCCCTGGGTCAGAATGATCCGGAAACTCGTCTTCCCGGTCTTTTCCACCTCACAAGGACGGGTAACCGTATCTAAAATCTTCACTCCTGCGCTCATCTTCCGGACAAACTCACTATCAATGGGTTTATCCACCGTTACCAGATATTCCTTTTCATGTCCGTAACGAGCCCTTAGAATCCGATTGACCAGCTCGCCCTCATTCGTCATGAGAAGCAGCCCTTCTGAATCCTTGTCCAGACGCCCGATCGGGTAAATCCGGACCGGATAATCTAAAAATTCTACGATATTTTCTGCCCGATCTTTATCAGAAGTCGTGCAGACAATCCCCCGCGGCTTATTGACCGCTAAAAGCACCGGCGCATCCTTGCCGGACACCACTACGCCATCGCACGCCACGCGCTGTCCCGGCATCAGCTTCTGCCCGACCTCTGCCACGCGCCCATCGATCGTCACACGCCCGTCCGCGATCCGCCGATCCGCCTCTCGCCGGGAGCAGATGCCCGCCTCGCTCAAAAAGCGATTCAAACGAACGCCTTCCGCTGGAATCCGGGATTCCTGTTTTTCACTTGGCTGTGCTCTCTTGTATGATTTATCATTTTGATTTTTTTGCATTTTATTCATCTCATTTCGATTTATTGTGCCGTAGGATTCCGGCAACCAAAGTATAAAAATTATAACATTTTCGTCCATGGGGGTGAACCTCACATGGCTAAAGTCACATGCTTCTCAGCCGTTTTAAACGGCAAGACTAAATATCGGCGGATACGCCAGTAACTTAGAATTCGTGCGGATACGCACTTTTCCCATGCCGGATACGGCT
>OFMN01000871.1_pt1 | contig 23772 bp, 26 predicted proteins | sample 1541791 | NCBI WGS metagenome assembly OFMN01 (sample SAMN04209248, study PRJEB22552) | human gut metagenome | biome: gut; material: feces | host: Homo sapiens | place: USA: Oklahoma
GCAGCATAGCGTGGGGACGGCCCTGTGCACTGCGGGCTCCGCCGTGCACGCGCTCGATCTCGCCCAGGCTCGCAAGCTCCTCAAGGTCACGGCGGATCGTCATATCCGAGACACCTAACGCATCCGAAATCTCCTTGACCGAGACCGTTCCCTGTTCCTCGAGCAGCTGCCGAACCTTATCCTGTCGCTCCGCTTTAATCACGATGAGTCCTCGCTGTTCCACGCTCACGTCAATTCAAACAATAACGAACAAATTGTATCAGACTCGCGCGCGTCAGAAATGAACGCCCGCACAGCTCTAATCATCACTTTTTTGAGAAAAATACCCCCTGCTTTAGTGGGGTGTAGTGATAATCTCGCCTGTTCGCGCTACAGTTTGTCGGAAATACCTCGATGTTAGGAACCAAATGATCACTTCCGAGCTTTTCGGCACCGCGCCGTGCGGTACCCCCGTTCATCGTTACACCCTCAACGGGCCCGAGATCTGCGTTCGCATTATGGACTATGGCGCCACCGTGCTTGGTGTCGACGTGCCCGACATTCCCGGCAACGTGCGCGATGTGGTGCTGGGCTTCGATAAGCTCGAGGATTACTTTGACAACCCCGCCTGCTTTGGCGCGACCATCGGCCCCGTGGCAAACCGCACCGCGGGCGCCACGATCACCATCGCCGGCACGGACTGGCATATGCCCGCCAACGAGGGCGCCAACAACCTGCACAGCGATCTTGAGCACGGCCTGCATAAACGCGTGTGGGACGTTGAGCTCGACGAGGCCCATAACGCCGTGCGCATGACCACCTCGCTTGAGGATGGCGAGCTGGGCCTGCCCGGCAACCGCACCTTTACGGCCGTGTTTACCGTGACGCGCACCGGCGTCTTTCGCATCGAGTACGGCTGCGAGAGCGACCGCGCCACCTACGTGTCCATGACCAACCACACGTACTTTAACCTTGCCGGTCATAACGCCGGCATGGACTGTGAGCACTTCTTTGTTACCAACGCTGCCCACTACCTGCCCATCAACGAGCAGAACATCCCCACCGGCGAGATTGCTCCGGTCGAGGGCACGCCGTTTGACTTCCGCGAGCTGCGCCCTGTCGCTCCTGGCATGGAAGCCGATGACCCGCAGATTAAGCAGGCCCGTGGCTACGATCACTGCCTGTGCATCGATGGCTATCAGTACGGCCGTAATCTGCGCCGCGCGATGCACGTCGAGGAGATGTGGACCGGTCGTGAGCTGGACTACTACACCACCGCCCCGGGCGTGCAGCTCTACACCGGCAACTGGCTGGGCGACGAGCACGCCAAGGACGATGCTAACTATGGCTGGGGCGCCGGCTTTGCCCTCGAGGCAGAGATGTACCCCGACACGCCGCACCAGCCGCTGTTCCCGCAGGGCATTGTGGGCCCGGGTCACCCCTACAGCAATGTGATCGAATATCACTTTATGAGGCACTAAGCCCACAACGCAACATATCGCACAACAGCGCCCGCCGGCACACCGCCGACGGGCGCTGTTCTACCTAGTCATTGGGGACGTTCTTAAATGACTAGGTAGATGGGTCGGGATTGGAACTGGGGAGATAGCGGATTTCTAGCTCTATGCCGAGCGCCTGCAGTTCTTTGAGGGCAGCGACGTCTGCGTCGCTCACGGCAACCACGGGCGCTATGGGGCGCTTGCCCTCCCCTGCTTGCATATGGCCAATGCTGATCTTGGTGATTGGCACGCCGCCCTTAACCAGCGCGAGCGCATCGGCGGGTGAGGCCACCATGATCAGAATCAACTGGCGCGGCGTTGCGGTATGAATGATGTCGATGGTCCTTTGCACCGAGAAAAACCGTGTCCAGACGCCTTCTGGCGCCGCCACCCTCATGGGTGCCCATTGGCGCGAATCCGCCGCGATCTCATCGTTGACGATTAGGACAAGGTTGGAACCCACGGCTTCGTTCCACAGCTCAACGTCTTGCCCGTAAATGAAACGGTCGTCGATACGTGTGAGAAGAATCTTGGGTTGAGCCATCGCTGCCCCATTCTGCTTGAGATCCGCAAGAGCAAGACATCACGTCACCAATATTAGTGCATTTAAAGTGAGAAAAGCCGTCAGAACACTTGCGCGGATTTGCGATGTCCCGTATCATAGACAGCCGTTGACGCCTCAGTTGCGTCATCACATGGTCGCCAGCGTAGCTCAGTTGGTAGAGCACCGCTCTCGTAAAGCGGGGGTCACCGGTTCGAGCCCGGTCGCTGGCTCCATTGCATAAGATAGCCACCTTCGGGTGGCTTTTTTGTTGCCGAATTTGAGTGCGCATGCGCCAATCCAAGCACAACGCCGCCGGCAACTCCCCTACTCAACAAAAAGCCCCGCCAACCGCAATCCCCAAGGGGACCGCGATCAGCGGGGCTCAAACGCGTTCCCCAAGGGAAATCACGCTAGCTCACGAGCAGTTCGTTACTCTTCCCAGTAAGCATCTGCAAGCAGCTTAAAGCAGATCTTCTTGACCGGCTGCGCGCCATCGTCCGGGAACTCGAGCGTGGGCATATGAGGCTCGCCGGCAACGAACAGTGCAAACTTATCGTCAGCAAGATCGCCGGCGATCGAGGCGTCGGAATCGACCAGATCGTAGTCGTCCTTCTCGTCAAACTCCTGGACCAGCGTCAAGCTGCCCGTAGCGACCTTAAAGGCCTCGCGACCCTCGACATCGATCTGCAGGTCGTGATAGCGCTGATGCGTCTCATAGTGAGCCTCGGCCTCGGGACGCGTCGTGGGAGCCATGACGTTCGCATAGACCTTGTCGCCCAGAATCGGATGGCTGCCGACCTCGAGCTGCGCCGGATCGTTCTCCTCGAGCCAGTCAATCAGCACATCGAGGCCCTTGAGCATTCCGTGATACTCCTCGATATCGCCCAATGCACCGTAAATCATCTAAATCCCCTCTCGGATCGTTTCTTTGGCGGCTACTCGATAAACGCGTTACCGACGCTGTTGCCGCCCACATACGTCTCGACCAGGGTAAGGTCGGGATTGAACACGACAACGTCGGCGTCGCGCCCCGACATAATGCTATCGCACTTGTCGTCGACATGAGCTAGCAAGCGATGCCGGGGCCGTCGCCCAAGCCCTTACAGCTCGGTCACGACAACGCCGTTGTAGACCTCGTCCCAACGGTCCATGACTAGATGACCGGTCATGGGATCCATGGCATTGAGCTTGCCGCAGGTGTTGGCGGTACGCAGCACCGTCTCGTCGTCTGCGCCAGCAGCAATGGCATGCGCGAAGCCAGCGATAGTGGAGTCACCAGAGCCCGTGGCGTTAACGGCAGGGATATCGGGCGTCTTTGCGCGGAACGCACGGCCATTGTGGAAGCCAACGGAGCCGGCAGCGCCCATGGACACGACGACCCAGGGGATATCGGAGAAGCGGGCATCAGAGGCGAGCGCGGCGCGGAGCTCGTCCACATCGTCGGTGGTAAAGCTCGTGCCCAGAAGGCCGTTGATCTCGGTCAGGTTAGGCTTGACCAGCTCGGGCTTAACCTCGGACTTGAGCGCTGCCTCAAGCGAAGCACCTGAGGTATCGAGCAGCACCTTGGCACCGGCGTTCTCGGCAATGCCCGTGATCTTGGCATAGTAGTCTGCCTCGACGCCGCGGGGCAGCGAACCCGAAATGGTGACGACGTCGGCCTTGCCCGCAAGCTCAGTAAACTTGGCGGTAAAGGCATCGAGTTCCTCGGGGGCAATTGTCGGGCCGCTCTCGAGCAGCTCGGTCTGGTTGCCGGCGTGGAGGATATTGAGGCAAATGCGAGTCTCGCCCTTGATGGGCACAAAGTCGTTGTTAATACCGTTGGCGTCCATGAGCTCAGCCATGTAGGCGCCCATGTGGCCGCCGAGCAAACCTGTTGCCACAACGTCGTCGCCCAGCTGACCCAGCACACGGGCCACGTTGAGGCCCTTGCCGCCGGCGGTCTTTTCGGGCGTCACACGGTTGACGTCGTCGATAACGAGCTCATCGAGCTGATAGCGCGTATCAACAGACGGGTTCATCGTAACGGTGAGGATCATATTTTTAGCTCCTTATCTCGCAGGCTCCTTGTGCCTCGCGATACGAGTCGACAAAACGGAATTACAGAATCTCAATCGTGAACGAGCGAACGACGGTCTCCTTGGGCTTGGCGATAAGGCAGCCGCGCTTATGCTCAAGCACGTCGTCCTCATCGGAGCAGGTCGAGAGACCGCCCCAAGGCTCAACCGCCACAAAATCGCCCTCGGGCTTACTCCACACAATGAGATATGGGAAGCCCTCAAAGCTCAGGCGGACGCCCTTGTCCTCGCCCTTTTTGGAAAGCGTGACCTGACGGCTCTCGAGCACGTCAAAGATGGTCTCCGCAAAATCGAAGAGCTCGTGCGACAGGGGCAGCGTCTTTCCCACCATGGGGTTCTTGGAGCGGTTTGCCACGTCAATCAATCCAGTCGAGGGAACGGCGGTGCAGAGCTCCGCAGCCTCGTCTTTCTCAAAGCGCAACTCGTAGTCCGTATAGGCCTCGCCCTCATCGAGCGAACACCTAAAGCCGGGATGACCGCCGATAAAGAACGGCATGTCCTCGGTTCCCTCGTTGGTCACCTCATAGGAGACGCGAACGGCATCCCCCTCAAGCGTATAACGAGCGACAAGCTTAAACGGATACGGATAATCGCTCAGCAGCGCGGCGTTATCCTCCGAAGCCAGGCACATCGCCAGCTCGTTCTCGCTCTGGCTCAGCAGCTTCCACTCTTGCTTGCGCGCAAACCCGTGGCGGGCGAGCTTCACGTGATGCCCGGCAAACGTCATGGCATTGTTGTCGCGCAAGCCTCCGCAAATCGGGAAGCAAATCGGTGCCTGGCCGGACCACACGGCGGGATCACCCTGCCACAAATACTCGCGACCTCCGGCCTCGATCGAGGTAAACGAACCACCAGCCGTGGACACCTTAATAGAAATCGAATCGTTGGAGAGAGCGTATTCCATTGCCCATCCTTTCGAACAACTGCTTTTTGCTCGCAAGTACCCGTCTCGGCCCTAACCAAAGGACAAACCCGCGCGTTCATCGATGCGTCCGGTATCCCAGCCATGTAACGGGGTACCATACAGACATTGATGCAATTACAGCTGAAAGGCCTTCTTATGCGAACCATCATCCTCTACGCCTCGCGCCATCACGGCAATACGAAAAAGCTCGTGGACGCCATCGTCGAGGCGCACCCCGAGATCGATACCCTCGACGTCAAGGCGCTCGGCAAAAACGAGTACCCCGACCTGCACGAATATCATCTGATTGGCGTCGCCACGGGCATTTATTACTCCGAGATCGACAAAGATATGGCACATGTGCTCACGAACGTGCTGCAGCCGCAGGACAAGGTGTTTGGCCTTATGACCTACGGTGGCAAGAACAAATGGTACGGCAAGGATATCGATGGCATCTGCCGCATGAGGCAGGCCATCTTTATGGGTGTCTACGGCTGCCCCGGCTTTGATACGTGGGGGCCGTTCAAACTCGCCGGCGGTGTCCAAAAGGGGCACCCGACCGCTGAGGAAATTAAGGGCGCCGTCGACTTCTTCGACAAGATCGAAGACGAATATGGCGATATCATCGTCGAAGAGTACGCCAAGCGCGAGAAGCGTCTAGCATACGAGAAGGAGCATCCTGCAGGAGGCCTGGTGGCCGGCGTCAAGCGCACGGCAAAGAAGATCGCTAACAAGCTGTAACTGTTAAGGTGCTTTTGAGCGTTTAACCCATACGGCGGGTCCGAGCAGATTCGGGCCCGCCGTCTTTTTCTATCGTTACTCGGTAAAGGCGTTGCCGACGCTCTGGCCGCCAACATACGTCTCGACGAGGGTGAGCTCATGGTCGAACACGACAAAGTCGGCGTCGCGACCCGGCATGATGCTGCCGCACTTATCCTCGATGTGCGCGGAGCGTGCCGGCACCTCGGTTGCCATGCGAATGGCGATATCGGCGCTGGCGATGCCCCAGTCGACGATGTTCTTGACGCCCTGGGCAAGCGTGAGCACCGAGCCAGCAATGCTCTTGCCGTCGGCGAGCCAGCACAGGTTGTCCTTCATGATGACGTCCATGCCACCACTGGTGTAGCTGCCCTCGGGCATGCCGCCGCAGCCCAGGCAGTCAGTGATGAGCACCGTGTGTTGCCAGCCCTTTGCCTGCAGCAGCGCCTTGATGGCGGCAGGGTTAACGTGCTTGCCGTCACAGATGATCTCGGCGTAGGTCTCGGGCGTGGACATGGCAGCGCCCACGACACCGGGCTCACGGTGATGCAGCCCGCGCTGACCGTTATAGGTATGCGTAAAGCAGCTGGCACCGGCGTTGATGGCGGCGATGCACTCATCGTAGGTGGCGTCGGAGTGACCGATGCTGGTCACCACACCCTTGGCGTTCAGAGCAGCCGCATAAGCAGCGGCACCGTCGCGCTCGGCCGCCATGGCGCTCTTAACGATGCGACCACCCGCAGCCTCCTGCCACTGATCGAAGACCTCCTCGGAGGGATCGATGAGGTAAGCGGGGTTCTGCGCGCCCACATGCTTCATGGTAAAGAAGGGGCCCTCCAGGTAGATGCCCTGAATGCGTGCACCGCAGAAGTCGGGGCCGCGGCCCTCGTCCGCCTGAGCGATAGCGGCGCAGGCGTCCTTGATCTGCTCGACGCCATCGGTGAACGTCGTGGGCAGCCAGCTGGTGGTACCGCGACGGGCGAGCTCAGTCGAGCTGATATCGATGCCCTCGGGATCGTTATCGGTAGTTGAGTGGTTGTAGAAGCCGTGGATGTGAGTATCGACCATACCCGGCGCAATCCACGATCCTGTGTAGTCCTTAATCTCGCAAGAGGGCTCGTCGGCCTGCCAGGCGCCAAAGACGCCATCCTCGACCATAAGATAGCCGCCCAGTTGCGGGCCTGCCGGCAAGAAGAACTTGTCAGCCTTAATTGCGTACGTGCTCATATGCACTCCTTGCTTCTAAAGCAGTTGACTGTAGTGATGCTTATACCCAGCTCACGTAAAACAAAAAGCGCCCGCCCGCCGTTATGAGCGGACGGGCGCCCTTACAGGGGGACGCGATTAAGCGGTGAAGGGGTGAATCGTCACGCCCTTAACCACGCGGTTGACCGTGCCGGTGGGGCTCGGCGTATCGGGCGTGTTGCCCACGCGCACGGAGTTGAGCAGGCTGATAGCCTGGGCAAACATCACGAACGGCAGAGCAAGGTAGCCCTCGGGAAGTGCCTCGTAGCCCTTAAAGGTGAAGGACTCGCCCTCGTAGACGGTGGCACCTTCCTGCTGAACGGCGATGGTGTGCTGAGCGATCTCGTCGCCACCGATCTCGTTGAGGATGTCGATGTCGTACTGACGGGTGTAGGCGTCGTTATTGACGAACACGAAGACGAGCGTCTTATCGTCGACGAAGGACTTAGGTCCATGACGATAGCCCATGGAGGTGTCGTAGGAAGTAGCGACCAGACCGTGAGCGAGCTCGAGGATCTTGAGCTGGCTCTCCTGGGCAAGACCACCGAAGGAGCCAGAACCCAAGTAGGTCACGCGGTTGAAATCGCCAGCCAGGTAATCGGCGATCTCAGGCTCACGGGAGATGACCTCCTCGCCCATCTTAGCAATCGTCTCGACCCACTCGGCCTTCTGCTCGTCAGAGGCAGTGTCGAAAATAAGGGTGGAGAGCAGGGTCATGCAGGAATAAGAACCGGTCATGGCGAAGCCCTTGTCGTTGGCGCGCGGAATGAGCAGCGTCAGCGCGTTAGGATCATCGGCAGACTCGACGGCGAGCTTGCCCTCGGGAGCGCAGGTGATGTTGAGGAACTTGACGTTGTGGACGAGCTCCTTGGCAACGGCAACGGCGGCAAGGCTCTCGGGGCTGTTGCCAGAGCGGGCAAAGGAAACCACGAGCGTGGGATCCTCGGCGCGCAGGAAGTCGCGCGGGGCGCTCACGATGTCGGTCGTGGCGATGGGCTTAAAGTCGTAGAGATCAGTGTTGCCAGCGTGACGCAGGTACGGGGCGCAGGTATCGCCAACGTAGTCGGACGTACCGGCACCGGTGAAGACAACGGACAGACGCCCCTCGCCCATAGCGCGAGCCTCGGCCAGGAAGGCCTCGATGGCCTCCTTGTTCTCGCGATAGATGTTGAGCGTATCACGCCAAAGCTCGGGCTGCTGAGCAATCTCGGCCGTGGTGATCTGGGCGCCGAGCTCGGTGAGCTCCTCGACACTCTTCTCGAACATTTCTAATACCTCTCTCTAGAAGTAATCCTCTGACGTGCAATTATACACTTCGGTTGGTTATCTGGTAGTAACCAGTTAAATGCAAAGAATCACCATATGGAAACGATGCGAGCACTAGTTACTGCGCTGGTGGTAAACCTTGTATTTAAACTGATCGGCACGAGCAACCGAGAGTGTGTACTCCACTACCTCGTTTGACTCGTTATACGTAGTCCTGACCAAATCGAGCACAGGCGAGCCCTCGACAATTCCCAAAAGGTGGGCATCGGTGGGACGGGCTATGCTCGCATAGAACTCCTCTTCGGCCACGCGAATCTTTTGCTGAAAGTCCTGCTCAATCACATCGTAAAGCGGCTTACGCTCCAGCAGCGGTCGCTTTAGGGACAGAAATTGACGAACCGGTAGATAGCTGCGTTCGACCATCATGGGCATGTTGTCGGCAGAACGAAGGCGCTTGAGCTTAAAAATGCGATCACCGATGCGCAATCCCATATGCTCGGCCAGATTCTTATCGGCCTCCATCTCGCAAAACTCGAGAATCGTGGTCTCGGGTTCTCGACCCATCGCGCGCATCTGCTCGGTAAAGCTGTAGGACTGCATAAGATTGGTTGCCTTTGCCGAACGGTCGGTCACAAAGGTACCGCGACCGTGCTGCCGAACCACCAGTCCTAAACGCTCCAGTTCCTGCAGAGCTAGGCGTACCGTTGTGCGCGAGAGACCATAGCGCTCCGAAAGTTCGCGCTCGGAAGGAATCATGTCACCGGCGCGATATTCATGGTCAATCTTTTCGGTCAGAATATCGACCAGCTGATCGTACAGCGGTTGCTTACGCGCTCCGATCGCCATCCTATCCTCCCTTTTGCTCGAATTCGGCTAACTACCTAGGGTGTTTAGCATTATCTGTCTGCCACACCCGAATCATCAAGAAAACAAAAGCCGCGCGCTCTTTCGAGCACGCGGCTTTTAACATACACATGGCTTAAGGGGTCGGGGTGTGAGCCGCGTAGGGACACACCCCTCAAGCTAGAGCCTTACCAGATGCTCGGCCAGAGACCAAGCGGGCCAGCGCCCAGGATGCCAAGGACGAAGAGCAGGAGAATGCCCTTGGTCGGGGTCCAGCTGTGCTTAGCGAACATGTAGTAAAGCAGCAGCGTAAGCATAAGCGGGACGAGCTTCGGGACGATGGTGTTGAGGGTGTCGGCAACGGAGAAGTTGACCGGATCCTCGGTGACGGTGCCGTAGGTAACGGACTCCATGCCGTTGCCCAGATCGGTGACGCCGCACTCGACAGCGTTGCCGTCGGCATCGGAAGCGGTGAGGGCGTTGCCGTCCTCATCGGTCATGGCGATGGTACCGGCCTCAGCGGTCTCGGTATCGATGCCCTCCATACCGGTGAAGTTCTCGGCCTCCTTCTCGGAGACGATCACGGTAGTAGCGGAGAGGCCACGGGTGGTGCCGTTGGGGATCTGGAGGTTGATCTGGGTGCCACCCATGGTGACGACCAGGCAACCGACGACGAAGACGCCCATGATGGAAGCGGCACGCGTGAAGGCCTGCATGTTGGCGGTCAGAGCGTCAATAGCGCTGGTGCCAAGCTTGTAGGACCAGTTCATGAGCCAGAAGCGCAGAGCGAACTGGACGACGTTGAAGATCACCAGGAAGATGATCGGCGCAGCGGCGTTGCCGTTGATGGCCATGTTGGAGGTGATGCCGGCCGTGATAGGCACGAGCGTCAGCCAGAACAGGGCGTCACCGATACCACCGAGCGGGCCCATTGCGGCGACGCGGACGGCGCGGATCGTGGGGATGTCAACCTTGTTCTGCTCGAGCGAAAGCACGATACCCATAACAAAGGTGACGAGGAACGGATGAGTGTTGAAGAACTCCAGGTTGTGGCTCATGGAAGCCGCGAGGTCGTTCTTGTTGGTGTGGATCTTCTCCAGACCGGGGATGATGGAGTAAAGCCAGCCGGCGGCCTGCATGCGCTCGTAGTTGAACGATGCCTGCAGGAAGCAGGAGCGCCAAGCCATCTTGTTGAGGGTCTTCTGGTCGAGCTGCGGAGCAGGAGTGAGATCCTCGTAGTGCTCCGGGATCACATACTCATTAGATGCCATCTTCGAAGTCACCTCCGTCAGAAACAGCTGCACCCTTCAGCTCGGTCTGCTGCTGGAAGTCCCAGAAAGCGATGCCGAAGCCGATGAGAGCGAGGATGAGCAGAGCAGGGGTTGCCAGCGAATCGTTGGCAACAGTGATGAGCGCGAGGCCAAAGCCCATGAGGAAGAAGCCCCACATATCGCGGTTCATCATAACCTTGAGCAGGACGGCGAAGCCGACGAAGCGCATCATGCCGCCTGCAGCGGAGAGACCGGTCTGCAGCCAAGTCGGGATGGCAGAAGCGATGGTCTGACCAATGGTAGCGCCAGCGATGAAGAACAGGGTGACGACGACAGCGAAGATCAGGCCGAGCAGAGCCATGGCGAAGTAGTTCAGGCGCTCGATGCCCTTGGTGTCCGCGTTGTGAGCCATGTTATCGGCCGTGGACATAAGCGGGGACATAAGCGTGAAGACCAGGGTAACGCCAAGCTGGCCAAGCAGAGCGAACGGAATGGCGAGGCCGACTGCCGCGTTGGGCTCGAGGCCCGTGGCGATAGCGAGAATGGCTGCCATGATGCCGCCGATGACGGCGTTAGGCGGCTGAGCGCCTCCGATCGGCATGTTGCCGATCGTCATGAGCTGATAGGTACCACCCACGAGAAGACCGGTGTTGAGGTCGCCAAGGATAAGACCGATGACGGCGCCGGTGACGATGGGCTGATAGAGAGACTCGAGGAAGTCAAACTGGTCGATTGCCGCGATGAACGTGACGACGAAGACCAGAGCGATCTGGATGATCGAGTATTCCATCTTGCTCCTCCTTTCAAAATGTATGTACGCACTTTGGATTTCACGTACAGAACGTCAGGGTTTCACTCCTGACAACGTGGATCACGAGGATTACGAGAAGAGCTTGCTCGTGTCCTCAACAGGCGTGCTCGGAACGCGCCTGATCTCCAACTCCACCCCCAATTCCTGCAGCTCTTTAAACGCAGCGACATCCTCGTCGTTAACTGCGACGGAGGTGGCGACTTGGCGCTTTCCTTCCGACATGTGCATGTTGCCGATGTTTACCTTCTTTATAGGCACACCGCCCTTGACGAGCGTAAGCACGTCTTCCGGTGTTTCGGCCACGATGAAGATCTTCTGGCGCGGGCTCGCCTTGCCAATGACGTCGATGGTCTTCTGCAGAGAGAAGAAACGCGTAGCGACGCCGGCGGGAGCGGCCATCTTCATGAGGTTCTGGCGCATGGTGTTGGACGCCACGTCGTCGTTGGCGACGAGGATGAGGTTGGAGCCCAGGGTGGAGTTCCACTGGGTGGCAACCTGACCATGAACCAGTCGGTTATCGATGCGGGTAAGAAGAATGTTGGGTTCTGCCATGTTGATCAGCTTCCTTTCGTTATTTGCTGACGACAGTTACTTGATCTCCTGAATCGCGTAACGCGAAACATCTACGACGGCTCCGGATCGGACTTTGATCTGGACCTTCTCGCCTTCGATGCCTTTGACGGTTCCGTAGATACCGCCGGCGAAAAGAACCTCTTGACCCGGCTTGAGCTCGGTGTGCAGCTCCTTGAAGTACTTCTGCTTCTTCTTCATGTTGATTTGCGACCAGATGGTGTAAATCAAGCCCATGATGACAAGCAGGCCTAAAAGGGCGACCGAGGAGCTCAGGACGTTGGCTCCGAAATCGGCCATTAGATGCCGTCCTCGTCGCCGAAGATATCCTCTTCGTCGGAGCCGGCAACGGATGCGACCGTCTGGGCGGTGATGCCCGTCTGGCCAACGGTCACGGCCTGCTCGCCAAGCTCGGCGAGCGTGGCGTTGCCGCGGAGGAACAGAAGCTCAATAACCATGGGAAGGTTGGTGCCGGTCAGAACCTCGACGTTGTCGACATCCTGGGCAATCATCATCGACTGATTGAAGGGGGTACCACCGAGCAGGTCGGTAAAGACGAGCACGCCATCGCACTCCTCGCGCATGGCGGTGATGGCGGCGCGGAGATCCTCACCGTAGGAGGCAGCCTGGTCGCCCTCAAAAGGAACGACGGTAAAAGCGGGCTGGTCGCCAGCGACCATAGCGATAGCGCTTGCAAGGCCGGGGGCGAACTGTCCATGACCGGTAAGAATAAAGCCAACCATTCAAATTTCCCTTCCGAAGGTGTGTACGATCTGAGTTCGATGGTTTTCGGAAGCCAGCGGGCGGGTGCCCTTAAAGCTTCTTGGAAAGCGTTCTTTGAAGACCAGTGGTCTCTCAACTGGTAGTAACCACGTGACGTGTTGTTGTCACTATATCACCACAGAAGAGGTCGCTTTCGTTGATTCATACAGTAAAACGTTTTTGCACCGCTCACGGCAAAAAATCGACCGTTTACCGCTCGTTAACACTTCTACCTGCGGTTTTGAAACCGTTTCGAAATGATTGGGCGAAAGATCGGAACTTTCTTTGCGTCTAAACAACGCAGGGCGGCTAAAAATAGCGTGTAGAAAAATTGCAGGTCATTATGAAGATTTGTGAATTGGTCTTTTTGACTTAATACCAGTTAGAACCAGTTTCGAAAATATCGGTGAACGGTAGTTTTTGACCGTTCACCGGTTACTTGCAATCGTTTGCAGTTGTTTTCCCAGATGAATTGAGGAAAGTTACCAGGTCCTCGGCGTTCATGCTGCCCCGTCCGTCGCGGTCTACGAGGCTAACGATATGGCACCATGGGGACACTCGTATGTCAATTCTGGCCTAACAGAGCCAATTAAAAACGGGACAAGTGATGTAGCCCACTTGTCCCGTTTTTATTTATTTTCGAAGAGCATCGGCCAGCCGCAGGATTGAAACCATCGAATGATAGGCGAGCTCCACCTTTTCACCCGCAAGCAGTCGTTTTGAGCTAGCCTCATCTAGCCCCACAAGCCGAGAAAACAGCAAGCTGCTCATCATACCCTCGTCAATAGAGTCATTTATGATTTTAAGGACGTCCGCATCATTAAGCGATGCCGAGCTGTAAGGGGCAACACGAGCGGAACTCTCAATTAACGATGAGACAAAAGGATGGAGATGCTTCGGGCATAGCCCATCAAACATCACATCCCCATTGTCATTCGAGCCGACCAGGCGCCAAGTATAATGTTCGACCCAATCATCCCCGTCATATATGGTGTCCACAAGCGACCTCCCGACTAAACTTGCCACCTCAAAATCCCGCTACCGATATGGTCGAGCTTGACCGTTCCGCCGTCCCCCTCAAAAGTGGCAAGGGGATTTACTCCAGACTGAGAATCGGCATCAACCTCCTTAGCGCTTATGAGCAGGCTGCCCGTATAAGACTGCTGAAGTTCACCTTCAGGACAGGCAGCCTCGGCTCAAGAAGGGCTGCTCAGGCAGAACAGTCCGAGCAACATCATTGCCAATAGAAGAAAACCCTTAGATCTTTTCATCTATATTCCCAACATCTCTCAATATTTGTATATTGTGACTATTTTAGATCTATATAAACAACTCGAGCCCTTAGCAAGTCAATTGCTGAAGCAGGTTATATTTCTTTTGGCTCTGTTAGACCAGACGTTACCATCTTTGTATTTGCAACTATTTAACGTTTATCGTTAAATATATAGTAAGATACAGGTATCAACTGAAGTAATGATTGGGGAAGCCATGATTCGCAGCAATGACTTTGAACCGAATGAAACCATCAGCCGCGAACAGACAATAGTCGAACTGAGGAAGCTCGCTCGCATCTGCAAATGGGCCACGATCTGCATTACCACCGCGCTCGCTCTGGGACTCCTCGCAGTCATTGCGATTGACCTTCTACTCATATTGCCTGGCCTCTCCCAAGGGTCGTGTCTCCAATCCGTAGAACTTCAAGCCGGCGAAGGGCCGTGCCTTGCCATCGTCGGCACCGATGCGCAGGCCCCACTTATGCTCGTCGCACACGATGGTCACACTGCCATAGGGAGTCTCTTGATGACATGTCTCGCGCTTACCATCGCGATAAGCGTGCGCAGGCTTTTCCTCAACATTGAAAAGGAAGGCAGGCCCTTTGACCTTGAATGTAACCAGACACTTCGTCGAGTAGGACATTTATTCCTTATCGGCGGCGTTGCCGTGAGGCTTCTTGGCGCCGTAATCACGGGAATGATACTCTCAGGATTTGGCGGCAGCTTTACGGATGCGTTCGTCGGCCAGTTATTCGAGCCCTCCATGCTCTTTGCAGGCCTGATTATTTGCCTGATTGCCAGCATCTTCCGCTACGGGTATATCCTGCAAAAACAAGATGACGAGTTGCTCTAGGGGGAATCCATGATTATTCTGCGGCTTGACCGCATGCTCGCCGAACGCAAGATTTCATCCAAAGAGCTTGCGGAACGTGTGGGCATCTCCCAGGTCAATATGTCACGCATTAAGACGGGCAAGGTTTCTGCCATACGTTTTTCAACTCTTGACGCGATATGCCGGGCACTCGACTGCCAACCGGGCGATGTACTGGAATATATATCCGACGATGAAGCCGATAGCCTTTTTGGGCTTAAAGATGAATAGCCATAATTAAACTGCCGATCACGCTCTCAACGCAAATAGCCCGCAAGAACGACTTCCGTACTGGCGGGCTACTTGCTGTCTATCGGCTAGATGCTCGATGAGCCGTGCAACTCTTTACGCAAACAGGCCGTAGATGCTGATGTTGGCCTTGGCGTAGAGGCCGTTAGCATACTCGGTCCACTTGGAGCTGGCGCTCGAAGCCTGCGAGGAATACTGCTGGTAGGCGGTGTAATAGGCGGTCATGGCCTGCTTATAGGTAGCGCTATCGGCCGTAAAGGCATCGTCAGCGAAGGCCTTAGCGTAGGTGCTATCGGCGTCCTTCCAGGTACCCTTTTCGCTATCCCACTCGTCGCCGGCAAGGTTGATGATGTAGTCGGCGTAGTCCTTGCTCGCGGTCTCCTCGTTGCCGTCAGCAGGCTCGGTCGGGGCGGTCGGCATGCTTGCGGAGCTATCGCCCACCTTCTTCTTGTAGAGCTTCTGCAGCGTCGCGGACTGGCGGACGATCTGCTTGGCCTGGTCCTTGGACACGCCGTACTGCGTGGCCATGGTCTTGTAGTCGGAGGTGCCGATGGAATCCTCGGCATACTGCTTCATTTCCTTGGAAGAGACGGTAATGCCCTCGTCCTCGGCAGCGTCCAGCAGAATCTGGTTGCGCACGTAGGACAGGATAACGTCGGCAGACGGAGCGGTGTAGTTGCCGTCGTCGTCCTTGACGGTGTCGAGGCTGTACTGACTCTCGATGGCCTCACGCGCGGTGATGTCGCTCTTCTTGCCGTTGTAGCTATAGCTCGCCACGGTCGAATCGAGCTGGTCCTCGGACAGGGTCGCCGAGCCGACGCCCTTGCCGCCAAAACCACCGTTGCCGATAAAGAAGCCGACCACGGCAGCGATCACGATGGCGACCACAAAGGCGACAATCATCGTCTTCTTGTGCTTACAAGCGTGGTCGTCCACGTCGGAGTCGTCGTCCTCGTCCTGCTCCTGGGGCATGAGGTTCTCGTCGGCGGCGTCCGCGGCAATCTTTGCCTCCAGACGGGCGTCCTCCTCCTCGGCGGTCGTACCAGCAGCAATGTGCTCGGCAGACGTGCCGGCGACCAGATCGATCTTCTCGTCCTCGTCACCGTCGGGGCCTTCGCCGCGCTCGATGATCTGGATGCCGTCGATCTCGTCCTTCTCGTCCTTCTTTTGAATCAGACCCATATCAGTTACTCCTTGTTAGGAAACATAGTCCCCAATAGAATACGCCCGGCAGAGCGCCGGGCGTATTGATTCTTAGGTTATACGCAAACACTTAAGTACTATTTAGGCGTTTGCAGTGTGCATGCCTTAGGCCAGGTGCGCGATAACGGCATCGGCAAAGGCCTGCGTGCCCACCGCGCCCTCGACGGAACCGGTCTGGGCACGACGCACGTCACCGGTAACCTGCTCGCCCTCGTCGAGCGTGGCAGATACGGCGGCACGAATGCGATTGGCAGCATCGTTCTCGCCCAGGTGATCGAGCATCATCGCGGCAGAGAGGATCTCGGCCGTGGGGTTGGCGATATCCTTGTCCGCGATATCGGGTGCGGAGCCATGCGTGGCCTCAAAGATGGCGCAGTCGGCACCGATGTTGGAGCCGGGGGCCATACCCAAGCCGCCCACCAGGCCGGCGCACAGGTCGCTCACGATGTCGCCGTACAGGTTGGGCAGCACCAGGACATCGAAGTCGTTGGGGTTCTGGACCAGGCCCATGCAGGTGGCGTCGACGATCTTGTCGTTGAACTCGATATCAGGATAGTTGGCGGCCACCTCGCGCGCCACGCGCAGGAACAGGCCGTCGGTCGCCTTCATGATGTTGGCCTTGTGCACGGCCGTCACCTTTTTGCGGCCGCAGCGACGGGCATACTCAAAGGCATACTCCACAATGCGGCGGCTCTTGGCGATGGAGATCGGCTTGATCGAGATCGCGGAATCGGCGGCGAAGGTCTTTTGGCCCGAACGCTCGACAAGCTGCGAGAGCTCCTCGACCTCGGCAGTGCCCTCATCGAACTCGATGCCGGCGTAGAGGTCCTCGGTGTTCTCGCGCACGATAACCAGGTCGACGTCGCGGAAGCGCGAGCTGTCACCCGGCTGCGACAGGCAGGGGCGCACGCAGGCGTACAGGTCGAATTGCTTGCGCAGGGCCACGTTGACGCTGCGGAAACCCGTGCCGACCGGCGTGGTGATGGGGCCCTTGATGGCAACCTTGGTCTCGGCGACCGCATCGAGCACGTGCTGGGGCAGCGGCGTGCCAAACTCGTCCATGACGCCGGCACCGGCCTCCTGGACGTTCCAATTGATCTGGACACCGGCAGCCTCGACCACGCGGCGCATGGCCTGCGTAATCTCGGGACCGATACCGTCACCGGGAATCAGGACTACATCGTGCGCCATAATCTGTTACTCCTCGTCTTCGGCGTCGTCAGATTTTTTAACGCTAGCACGCTTCTTCTTTTTGGAGAGATCCAGGCCAAAACGTTTAACAAGCATTTCGCAAATCTCGCTCGAACGGGCCTTGAGATAGCTGCCCTTGCCGTTCTCGGCGTCGAACTTAAGGCGCAGCGCGAGCTTCTCGGCAACCTCGGCGTCGATCTCGCCCTGGCAAAACTCGTACAGGCAACCGAGCATGTCGCGATACTCAAGGTCGCCGTGGTAGCACTGGATGGCCTCGTCCAGGATGGGCCAAGCCTCGCGCGAACGCTCGACGCTCGTGGCACCCCACACGCACAGCAGGCGGAAGGCGGCATAGCGCAGCGTGGAGGAGATCTCGTCGAACAGCGCAGTCTCGGCGCCCTCAAAGGCATCGCCCAGCTGCTCGGGGCAGGTGGTAGCGAGCGCCGTCAGGGCATCGAGGGCCTCCCAGCGGGTCTGCGCCTCGGGGCGGTCGAGCGCCTCGATCAGCGCGGGCACGCAGGGCACGACGCGCTGCGGATCGCGCTCGGCAAGCAGGTGAAGCACGCGGGCGGCAAACTGGCGGATGCGGCGCGTGGGGCAGCCGAGCTCCTTGACCAGGCGGTCGACGGCGTTCTCGTTCTCCTCTGCCAGCTGAAGCTGTGCCAGCTCCTCGTCGGTGAGCTGTTCTTCCTTGTTTTCTGCCATAGTTACCTCTTCTTACTATTTCTTAGCGTGCTTGCCAGCACCCTTGCTGTCATCGGTGACCGAGATGAGCTGTCGGTCGGCCGCGCCATTGCGACGTGCGCGGCGACGCTCCTCGGCGTCGCCCGCATCGGCGGCGGCGCGGTGTGCCTTGTTGACGTTAAAGACCTCATCGTGCTTGCGCCATGGGCCGACGGACTCGCCAAAGCTCATCTTAAGACCGGCGATAAAACCGCCGAGCCAGCCGATCGGCGCAAACTGCACCAGCGGGAACAGCGAGAACACCCAGGTCAGCAGGACGACTGCCGCCGCGCCTACAAAATTGGCGATCCAGTAGTCGCGCTTGGTGATGACGCGCTTTTCGCACGCCCACTGGCCGCACAAAAAGCCGATGTAGATCGCAAAGAGAAAGAGCACCAGTGCAAGCACCACGAACGTCCAGCTCATGGGCGCTACTCCCCGTGATGGTGGCCGCAGCAGCACTCGTGGCCGTCGTCATGGCCGTGGCCGCCGCAGCACTCGTGGTCCTCGCCATGGTGGTGGCCGCAACCGCACTCGTGGTCGTCGCCATGCTCGCCGCAACCGCAGCCTTCCTCGTGAGCGCCATGCTCTTCGGGACGATACTGCGACCAGTCCAGACCGGCGGCAATGGCATCGGCCTCCTCCTTATAGAGGACCGTGATGGCCTGGGTACCCAGCTTGGCGCCGCCGATGGCGTCGAGCATGTCATAGAGCGTAAAGGCGACGTCGGCGCCGGGCAGCGCGAGCTCGCGATCATCGGCGTAGGCGAGCGCCAGACGCAGGTCCTTAATGAAGTGCTCGACCATAAAGCCGGGCTTGTAGTCGCCGTCGAGCGCCTTGGGCGCCAGGCTCTCCATGGCGCCGGACTTACCGGTGCCGCCCAGGATCATCTGGCGGGTCTTCTCCAGGTCAAGGCCGCTCAGCTCGGCAAATGCCATGGCGTCTGCCATGCCGACCATGCAGGCGCCCAGCGACACCTGGTTGGCGAGTTTGGCAGCCTGGCCCTTGCCGGCGCCATCGAAGCAGCAGATGTTGGCCGCAAAGGTGGCAAGGATGTCGCGGACCGGCGCGATGTCGTTCTCGGTAGCACCCACGATAGCCGTGAGCGAACCGGCGATAGCGCCCGACTCGCCGCCGGTGACGGGGCAGTCAAACGCCATGCGGCCAGAAACCTGGGCGGCCTCGGCAATGTCACGGGCGAGCTCGGGCGAGCTCGTGGTGAGGTCGATCAAGACCGCGCCGGGCTTAGTGCACGCGAGCAGGCCGTCGCCCGCCAGGTAGAGCTCCTCGACCTCGGAGGGATAGCCCACCATGGTAAAGACGACGTCGGCGTTCGCCACGGCGTCGGCCGGCGTATCGGCCCAGGCGGCGCCGTGCTCGATAAGCGCGGCGGCCTTGGACTTGGTGCGGTTGTTGACCGTGACGGGGTAGCCGGCGTCCAGGATGTGGCCGGCGATGGGGGCACCCATGATTCCGGTGCCGATGAATGCGACGGAGAGCTTGTTTGCCATGAAACCTTTCCTTTTGGGTTGGGTGTTGTTACCAGGTTAAAATACTCGGTGCCAGCGTTTCGGCCGTGACTTGAGGGCACTTGCAGCCGCAGCGCCTACCTACTCGCCGCGCACGCGACGCGCGATGCGGTCGGAAAGCGAGGCTTTCTCGGCGCGATTCTTACCCCAAAACGCGCAGGCCACCATGCCGGGGCCCACGTGCGAGCCGATGGTGGGACCCACGGAGCTGCGAATGATCGTGACGTCGGCGCAACCCTCCTCCTTGCGGATGGCGGCCTCGAGCCAGTCGCCGTCCTTCTCGGCATCGGCCGTCATGATGGCGATGGGCATGGTGCGGTCGGGCACGTAGTTCTCGCGGAACGACTTGAGGATGGACTTGAGCGCCTTCTTGCGGCCGCGGTTGACGCCGATCAGCGACAGCGAGCCGGCAAGGTCGTAGGAGAGCTCGGGCTTGACATCGAGCTTTGCCGTGAGCTGTGCCGCCGCGGGCGGAATGCGGCCACCGGCAGCCAGTGCGTCGAAGCTCTCGAGCGTAAAGTAACCGTGGACGTAGGTCTTTGCCTCGTTTGCCCAATCGACCAGCTGCTTGGCGGTCAGTCCCGCCGAACGCTGGCGCACGGCCTCGAGCGCCAAGAGCGCGCCGGTCGCACAGGGCAGAGCGTTGTCGACCACGTACAGCTCAAAATCGGGATACTCGGCGCGCACGGCGTCCGCCGCCTGGCACGCGGAGTTGTAGCTCGACGACAGCGCCGAGGTAAAGCACAGGTAGACCGTGGGCGTGCCCTCCTTGGCACACTCGGTAAAGAACTCGATATAGCGACCGAGCGACACGGCGGAGGTAGACACGCGAGCGCCGGCGCGCATGCGGTCGTAGAACTCCTTAGGGCTCATGCTCGACCAGATATCGTCCGTGCGCTCCTCGCCATCGATGATAAAGGGGAAGCCCAAGATATCGACATCGAGGTTCGCGGCGACCTCGGGGCTAAAGTCGCAGCAGGTATCGACGACGATGCGGCAGCGGTCAGAATGGCCGGTAGATGCAGCCTTGTCCATCAAAGCGACTCCTTACGTAAAAAGGCGGCCATCCGCATGGGATGGCCGCCAACCGTTAACTCATGCAAGTTAACGTATTTTACTCGTCAAGTGTTTCGATACGGGGCTTGATGATGCCATATCCACCATTCTTACGGTGATACACCACATTGATGAGGCCAGTCGTCGCGTTCTCGAACACGTAGAAGTCGTGGCCGAGCAGATCGGTCTGCACCAGCGCCTGCTCCTCAGTCATCGGGGTGACATCGATGACCTTCTCGCGGACGAGCAGGTCGTCCTCCTCCTCGGGCAGCAGCAGGTCGGCCAGATCCTCGACGCGCTCGACCGGTGCGACATCCGCCGCGCTGGCACCGCCCTGGCGGTTGTCCACGACCTTGGTCTTGAACTTGCGCAGCTGGCGGGTGACCTTATCGGCGGAGAGGTCGATGGCGGCGTACATATCCGCACCGTGCTCGGCAACGCGAATCACCGAACCGCGGGCACGAACCGTAACCTCGACGATTGCCGGGTTGGGGTTCGAGGGGTTCTTCTCATAGCGAAGTACAACGTCGACCGTCATGGGCTCGATATCGAAAACCTTGAGCGCCTCGCCGATCTTCTCATCCACATGCGCACGCAGAGCATCGGTTACCGTCGTCTTGCGTCCAGAAACCTTGATATCCATACGTGGCTCCAATCTGCCTCGGGGACTTACTGTACTGGCTATGTACCCATTGCCGTGCATTTAATCACGCGGATTCCTAAAGACCCGAATAACGATTGCTTGATACCGCATACCGAAGTCTCGTACTTTTCCATGGCAAAGTGCGCTATAGGAGGGAGCCGACAGATTTGTATTTGGTCCCGAAAATTGGCTTTGACCTGCTGGTTTTATAGAAATGAAAAAGCCGGGCTCCCCTATTTGGGAGACCCGGCTTTGCGTGTTGAAACCGTGAAGAGGTGCCCTTTCCAACGTATAGGAGACACCACCCCTAGCAATAACTAGCTATTGAGTTTGTTAATGTCGTCGTCAGTGATGGTGCCTTCCTGGCTGGACGATTTGTCCTCGGAGGATGCGGTCTCATTGTTGGAATCGGAAGACTCGCCGCCGGAGGACGTGGTCTCACTGGACTCAGAGTCGCCCGGTTGCACGTTAGCGCCCGAAACCGTCTTAGTGGTGAGGTCGTAGGGCATCGTGCCATACCAGACGCAGTGGACTGCCTCGAGCGTACCGTCGACCGTGATGCCGTTGAGGGCATCGCTCACGGCACGGCACAGTTCGTCATTGGACGAGAGGCCCGCAACACCGAGCGTCGAGGGCGCCTCGAGCGCACCGACATAGGAGATCTCGCTCATCAGACGTGCAAGGTAGCCGCCGGCCGTGGAGTCGCAGATCACATAGTCGACCTCGCCGGACTCGAGCGCCTCAAAGCACTCGTTGATGTTGGAGTAGGTCTTTTGGTTGGCGGCAATGCTCTGCTTGGCAAGCGCCTCCTGCGAGGCCGAGGACATCTGGACACCCAGGGTAGACGTGTTAAGGGTATCGGTGGAAACGCTTAGCGACCCACCATCGCTGGTTTTACCGAACACGGAAGCGGCATCGTACAGGCAGGTGCCGAGCGAGCTAATGTCCCCGTCCGTGGAGTTAATCTCGCCGATAAAGATATCGGCCTTTTTGTCGCCGAGCGCGGAACCTGCCGAGGACGCATCGACAAAGGCGACCTTAAGGCCCATGCGGCTTGCGAGGGCGCGGGCGGCGTCAACCGCATACCCCGTGAGCTCGCCGTCGGCGTCCTGCATGGCCTGCGGCGCATCGGAAGTATCGAGGGCGACCGTCAGGGTTCCGGGAGTGACCAGGGCATCGTCCGACACCGCCGGCGTGACGGTCTCGTACTCGATCTGGTCGATCGTGGGAGTCGTGAACGTAGACAGCGGGTTGAACGCGCATCCGCTCAGGCCCAAAACGGCGATGACCGCTGCGGTCCCAGTACCTAACCGAGCCGCGTGCATCAAGCTGCCCCTCACCATGTCCACTACCCTGCCTTCTGTGTCGTATACGATCCGTGCGTTGCGCGGAATATCAGGTTGTTCCCACCAGCTGACCTGGTATTTGACCCCACACTTGCGCACCGGGGTGTTTGCTCGGGAGGCCGCAGCCACCTTCACGACTGGCCCGCTCGCCCGCGAGGCGGTATTGCCCCAAAGAAAGTAGAACGGACGGTGCGGCTTACATCTAGGACGCGCCATGATCGCGCCGCGCGCACGCGGTCGCTTACGTGGATCCCTTTGACCGCGTCTGTCTTGGACTAGGACGGGCATTTCGTCCGCCCGCAACCACAGCCTGGCAGGAACGTAGCGCATTATAGCTAAGTTCAAGCTAAAGTTTAAGGTTAGGGGCGTTATTCGCATCGCGAGTACAGATTTCGCAGGTCAGGACGGGCTATTCGTGCCCCCATGAAGCCCGGAGCTCCCCCACGGGGAGCTCCGGGGCACCCGTCTCAGGGCGCCCTGTGCAAAAAACGGCAAATATGAGTACTGTCACCAATTTAGTAGCAGCGTATTACCGCCTCACGAGCCCTTTTTGAGTTCCGCACAGCCTGCTTGGCGCCAAGATATTCCACATTCGTTTACTATCTCTTCGCTGAATCCAGATTTTCGGCCCAAGTTTCTTTGTTTTTGCTGTCACTAATCTAGTAACAGTACTCATATTTGCCGTTTTTTGCACAGAGCATATAAACAGACCCCCTATAAAGCCATAGTTTTACGCTGGCTTGAGCCCAAAGCACGCTCGGAGCGTATTCAGCAGAGCATCTTGCCTCTTTCGACGAGCCTCTACGCGATTCTGATATCGCTTACCCATACGCTGGTGGATGCGCCATGCGAGCGCTTCCATCGCTTCCATGTCGCGGAGCATTTCGTTGTTGACCGTCGCGACCTCGATTCCCATAGTAATCAAGCCCGTGTTGCGTTTTTCATCATGGATACGTCCCCTCCGGGAGGAATGACCCAGCTCACCGTTGTATTCCAGGTCAAACCGGGCTGCCTCCTGATACGCATCGCAAACTGCATGCGGCATCCCCGAGATTGCCTGCGCGCGGTCATCGAACTCAATCTTGTAGTCGGTCTTAAAGGGATCGCAGGCAAATCCGCCATAGGAAAACGGAAGCGAAAACAGAGCGAGCATGATGCA
>OFMN01000873.1_pt1 | contig 23723 bp, 23 predicted proteins | sample 1541791 | NCBI WGS metagenome assembly OFMN01 (sample SAMN04209248, study PRJEB22552) | human gut metagenome | biome: gut; material: feces | host: Homo sapiens | place: USA: Oklahoma
ATCGTGTGGTACTTTTTCCCATCTGCGCATTTGTTGATGTAAATTATACTATAAATCGGCCTTTTGTCAATCGACAATTTGTAACCTGAATCACCCCAAACATGAAGTTAATTGAACACCTCTTGCGCCATGGCACAATGCGCTGTATACTTCTGATATGCGCGCCTGCGCGTTTAATTTAAGACCAACTAGAGGACAGGAATATGAAATTGAGAGAATGGAATGCCCGGCTGCACGGGCTTGTTGTTTTCCGCAGCCTGCTGGACGACCCCGTTGTGGCAAAGCTTTTGGACCTGACCGACCGCATGGAAGCCGGTGCGCCCGGCTATGGCCCAGTGTGCGACGCTGTGGCCCAATTTGAAGCCGCACTGTTCGAGCACACCACCAACTGGGGCAGCTACCTCAGCGCCGCTGTGCTGGAAGCCGAGACCGTCTGCGTGCGTCAGGCTGCATCGGGCACCCTTGCCCCTGCACTGCAGACCGCGCTGGACAGTGAACTGGCTTTTCTGCAGGCTCTGTGCGGCCTGACGCTGGACGAGCTGCTGGCCGCTGCCGGTTCTGCCACAGGGCAGGCGCAGGAGCTGGCTTTCCTGCCCCGGTGGGAGACCTCCAGCATCGACCTGCCTGCCGCCTACGCCCAGCGCATGAGCGAGGTGGGAAAAAAGGGCTATGGCATGTTTGCCAAGCACCATGTGTTCACGGTGGAGAATGGCCAGCTGGTGCCGGTGAAATACCCGGACCCTCAGCGCCTTTCCGAGCTGCCCGGCTACGAGAAGGAGCGGGAAAAGGTCATTGCCAACACAAAGGCCCTGCTGGCCGGGATGCCCGCCAACAATGTGCTGCTGTACGGCGATGCAGGCACCGGCAAGTCCAGTGCGGTGAAAGCCATTGCCAATGAGTTTGCGCCTGAAGGCCTGCGGCTGGTGGAAGTGAAGAAGAACCAGCTCTACCAGATCCCGGATCTGATGGACAAGCTGGCCGCGAACCCGCTCAAATTCATCCTGTTCATCGACGACCTGAGCTTTACCGCCAACGACGACAACTTTGCCGCGCTCAAGGCCATTCTGGAGGGCAGCGTAGGCGGCCGGGCCAAGAACATCGCGGTATACGCCACCTCCAACCGCCGCCACCTTATTAAAGAAACACTGACCGACCGCACCGGCGACGACATCCACGAAGCCGATACCCGGCAGGAGCTGATGAGCCTTTCGGCCCGGTTCGGCCTGACGGTCACTTTCCAGCGGCCGGAGAAGGCCCGGTTTGAGAACATTCTGGCCGAACTGGCAAAGCAGCACGGCATCGACATGCCGATGGATCAGCTGCTGGTCAAAGCCGAAGCCTTTGCCATCCGCGCCGGCGGCCGCAGCCCCCGCGTGGCAAAGCAGTTTATTGAGCAGTGCGAGGCGGGCGTGCAGAAGTAATTAGTTTGTCTTTATTTTAACATCAAAGTCTCTGACAAATCTTTCACAAAATGCCGAGAAGTCGTGAATTTTTTCACCTTCTCGGCATTCTTTGTCTATTTTTTATTTATCGGTAAAAAGCCTTGCATTCTATGGAAATTCAGGCTATAATATGGCCAACATCAGCCAATTGATATATCAACTGAGCACTTCTGGAGGGCAACTATGGGCTTTTTAACGGGTAAGACCGCTATCATCACCGGCGCAGGCCGCGCCGTACTTTCCGATGGCAGCTGCGGCTCCATCGGCTATGGCATTGCCACCGCCTTTGCAAAAGAGGGCGCAAATCTGGTCATCACTGGCCGTAATGTGAAAAAACTGGAAGAGGCAAAAAACGAGCTGGAAGCCAAGTATGGCATCCGCGTTCTGCCGGTGCAGGCAGATGTGTGTGCAGGCACCGACAACGAAGCCACCGTGCAAAATGTCGTCAATCAGGCTGTGGATACCTTTGGCGGCATTCAAGTGCTGGTGAACAACGCACAGGCATCCGCTTCCGGCGTGCCGCTGGCAGAGCACACCACCGAGCAGTTTGATCTGGCCCTTTATTCCGGCCTGTACGCTACATTTTACTATATGAAGGCCTGCTATCCCTATCTGGCCAAGTCCAAGGGCAGCGTGATCAACTTTGCATCCGGTGCAGGCTTGTTTGGCAACTTTGGCCAGTGCTCCTACGCTGCCGCCAAGGAGGGCATCCGCGGCCTGTCCCGCGTGGCCGCTACTGAGTGGGGCAAGGATGGCATCAATGTCAACGTGATCTGTCCGCTGGCCTGGACCGCCAAGCTGGAGCAGTTCCAGCAGGCATACCCGGATGCGTTCAAAGCCAACGTCAAGATGCCGCCCATGGGCCACTACGCCAACCCCGAGACCGAGATCGGCCGGGTATGCGTGCAGCTGGCCATGCCGGACTTCAAGTATCTGTCCGGCGAGACCCTCACGCTGGAGGGCGGCATGGGTCTGCGCCCGTAATTGCTGTTCTCATTCTTCCTCATACATGCAAAAGGGGCTGTGCCAGCGGCACAGCCCCTTTTATGTTTAGGCCTGATCATTCGCGCACGGCGATGCACTCGATCTCCAGCTTTGCGCCCTTGGGGATGGCGGCCACCTGCACGCAGCTGCGGGCAGGGAACGGCTCAGCAAAGGCCTTGGCATACACGGCATTCACAGCGGCAAAATCGTTGATGTCAGCAAGGAAAATGACAGTCTTGACCACATTTGCCATGGAAAGGCCAGCCTCGGCCAGAATGGCCTTGAGGTTTGCAAGGCTCTGTGCAGCCTGCTCTTCAACCGTATCGGCCATCTTGCCGGTAGCAGGGTCTACCGGGATCTGGCCGGAAACAAACACCATATTGCCCAGATCGATCGCCTGGCTGTAAGGGCCGATGGCTGCGGGTGCGTTGGAAGTGGAAACGACTTTCATGATAAAACGTTCCTTTCTTTTTTCTTCTATTATACTCTTTCGCTCACAAGCTGGAAACCCTCTTTTGCAAGCTCTGCGCGGATCTGCTCGATCTGCTCGGCATCGCGGGTCTCAAGGGTGAGCTTGAGGAAGCAGCTGGAAATGGGCATATTGGGATCGGAGCCATCGTGCTGCACCGACACCACATTGCTGCCGCAGCGGGACACGATCTCGGCCACCTTCTTGAGCTGGCCGGGCTTGTCCTCCAGCGCAATGGTCATGTTCGCCTTGCGGCCGCTCATGACCAGACCACGGGTGATCACGCGGTTGAGGATGTTCACATCGATGTTGCCGCCGGAGACGACGCAGGCCACCTTTTTGCCCTCGACCGGCAGCTTGTGGAACAGCACTGCAGCCACCGGCACGGCTCCGGCACCCTCGGCAACCAGCTTCTGGTTCTCCATCAGCGAGAGGATGGCGGCAGCGGTCTCATCCTCGCTCACGGTCACGATGTCGTCCACATACTGCTCACAGATCTGGTAGGTCAGCTCACCGGGAGTCTTGACCTGAATGCCGTCTGCAAAGGTAGAAACGGCTTTCAGGGTCTGGTACTTATGCTCGTGCAGGCTGCGGTACATGCTGGGTGCACCCTCGGCCTGTACGCCATAGACCTTCACCTCCGGGCGCAGACTCTTGATGGCAAAGGCCACGCCGGAGATCAGGCCGCCGCCGCCCACCGGCACAACGACCGCATCCACATCCGGCAGCTGATCCAGAATTTCCAGACCAATGGTTCCCTGCCCCGCGATGACCTGCTCATCGTCATAGGGGTGGATAAAGGTCATGCCGGTCTCTTCCTGCAGCTCCACAGCCTTGTCGTGGGCATCATCATAGGTGCCGGGCACCAGACACACCTCTGCGCCCAGATTCTTGGTATTCTCCACCTTCATGATGGGGGCACCATCCGGCATACAGACGATGCTCTTGATGCCGCGACGGGTAGCAGCCAGCGCCACGCCCTGTGCGTGGTTGCCGGCAGAGCAGGCGATCACGCCCTTGGCGCTCTCCTCCTCGGAAAGCTGGCTGATCTTATAGTAAGCACCGCGCACCTTAAAGCTGCCGGTGGCCTGCAGGTTTTCGGTTTTCAGGTACAGCTGGCAGTCCTTGGAGAGCTTGGGTGCCTCGATGAGGTCGGTCTTGCGGGCAACATCCTTGAGCACAAAGGCTGCATGGTAGATCTTATCCAGAGTCAGCATGGTTTTCTCCCTCTATTTTTATCGTTCCCTGCTCTGCGGCTTTTCCGCCCTCAGAGCCTTTATTTCTGGCTTATTATGCATGTTTCTCAGTATAGGTTAACAAAGTTGATTTGTCAAATGAATTTCCTTCACGCCTGAAACCTAAAAAGAGAACTGCCGCAGGCATACCGCCCACAGCAGTTCTCCGTGTTTTTGTGTTTTTAACGGCCGCGGCCACCGCCGCCGCCGTGGCTGCCGCCGCCGCCCATTCCACCGAACGAGCCGCCGCCAAAGGAGCCGCCGCCAAAGCTGCCGCCACCGAAGGACCCGCCGCCAAAGCCGCCGCCCGTGGGAGGCCGGGGCGGACGCCGGTTGTTGTTCCGGGGCGGGCGGGGCCGGTCATTGCGGGGGCCGGGGCCATAGCCCGAGCCGTATCCGGGGCCGAAGCCGGGGCCCGGAGGGGGCGGCGGGCCGGGACGGTGCCGACGGGCCGAACCTGCCATGTAGCCCCATGCGAAGGGACCCCAGTTCCAGCCTGCTGCGTGGCCGATGGGTGCAATGAACACCCGGAACACGAACAGTACGATGATCAGCATCACCATCAGGGACATGAACAGGATCACGATACCCAGAACGACATCCTCAAAGGTAGTGGGGCCGTCGTCCGGCTCCGCGTAGCTGCCATCGTCGTAGCTGCCATTGTTCAGATTTACCCCATAAACACTTGCAATGGTGTCGGCCACATTGTTGGCACAGGTGATTACTGCATCGCTGTAATCGCGGTTAACAAAATCACCTTCCATGGTCTGAGCGAGGGCACTGGCCTGACTTTCCAGCGTGGTGTTGCGGAAGCCGTCGCCGTAGGTCACGTAGTAATCGCCGTCCTCGTAGATGGGCGATTCCATCACCAGCAGGATCAGCACACCGTTGTTCTCGGAAGCCGAGCCGATGTCCCAGGCGTTGAAGGCCTGTGTTGCATAATCCTCAGTGGAATAATTACCCGTATAATCTACAGTCAGTACGCCGATCTGTGCTCCGTTGCAGCTGGACTGCAGCTGGTTGTTCAGATCAACGATGGTCTGGGTAGTGCTGTCGCTCAGGATGTTGGCATCGTCCACCACACATTCGTCTTTGGGCAGGTCCGGCAGGCTGGCGGCGGCAAGGGCCGCCGGGCACAGGGCCGCTGCGCCCACCACAAGGGCCAGCACCAGAGCGCTTACGCGTTTTGCAAAATTTTTCATGCGAAGGGTTCAACCTCCTTTACACCGGCAATGCTGCCCAGCACGCTGGCCGGGAAGCCGCCGGTCTCTTTCTGGTAGTCGTAAACGGCATCGTTGTATTTCAGGGTGCCGATAATGGTAGCCGCACTGTTGAACTGGCCGTACTGGCCCTGCACCGCGCCCATCTTCATGGGGTCTGCGGCCTGCTCCTGCAGCTTTGCGTAGAGCTGATCGATCCGCGACCCCAGCACCTCGTTGGCCTGATACAGCGCATGCATCGTGCTGCCCTGATAATAGGGCAGCGAGGTGAGTGCCTGACTTTTGCCGCCGTTCTGCACGGCTTCCAGACAGGCGGTAAAATCGCTCAGCGCGCTCTGTGCGGCCTGTACCTCGGCACTGTCCGCTCCCAGCGTGCTGCCGGCGGTGGTGATGATGTTTGCCGCCGTGTTCATGCGGGTGGTCAGCTCCTCGTTGAGGTTATAGCCGTTGTCTGCCGCCACACCCACCGTGTACCATTTGCGGACTTCGTTGTACCGGCTGCGCAGCTTGGCGCTGCCAAAGCCCAAAAAGGCCGCCAGCATCACCACCACGCTCAGCGCCAGTGCAGCTGCGCGGGTGGAAAGGGCTGCGGGCAGCTTTGCTTCCAGCCCTGTCAGCTTCTGCTGCAGAGGTGTCAGCGGCACGGCCTGCTCCGGCTGCTTTTGTTCGCGGTAGCTGCCCGCGTCAAAACCGCCGGAAGTGCTGTTCTGTTTTTGCGAAAAATCTGCGTTTGCCATCTCAGCTCCGGATCTCCATCATTTTTGCTTTCAGTTCGTCCTCGATGCGGTTCAGCTCCTGCTCGGCGGCAGCGCGCTTTGCGCGGCCCTCGCTCTGGATCTTGTTCAGCTCGTCCAGCGTCTCGATCAGGCTCTTGTTGGTCTGCTGCAGGGTCTCGATGTCCACCACACCGCGCTGAGATTCCTTTGCGGTCTCGATGGTACCCATCTTCAGGGCCTCGGCGTTCTTCTTGAGCAGGTCGTTGGTCATGTCGGTCACGGCACGCTCGGCCTGCATGGCCTGCTGGCTGTGGGCCAGGCCCAGTGCCAGCACCATCTGGTTCTTCCACAGGGGGATGGTGTTGACGATGGTGGACTGGATCTTCTCTGCCATCATGGTGTCGTTGTTCTGCAGCAGGCGGATCTGCGGCCCCATCTGCAGGCTGATGTTGCGGGTCAGCTCCAGATCATAGAGCTTCTTCTCAAAGCGTTCGCACTGGTCGGCCAGATCACGAGCCGCCTGTGCATCCTCCGGCAGGCCGGAAACCTTGGCCTTATCCATGGCCTGCTGCAGCTCGTTTGCGCGCACATCGGCCAGCTTCTTTTTGCCGGCAAGGATATACATGCTCAGCTCCTTGAAGTAGGCCATGTTCAGATCATACATCTTATCCAGCATGGCGATGTCCTTGAGCAGCTGCACCTGATGGCCCTCCAGCATGGACTGGATCTTTTCCACGTTGGTCTCGGCCTTGTTGTACTTCATCTTCATGGCATCCAGCTGGTCGCCCTTCTTCTTGAAGAAGCCGAGGATGCCCTTTTTTTCTTCCTCGCCTGCATCAAAGCTCTTCAGCTCACCGATCAGGCTGGTGATCATATCGCCCACTTCGCCCAGATCCTTGGTGGACACCTTGGAGAGCGCAGCCTCGGAGAAATCGCCGATCTTCTTCTGACAGGCGGAGCCGTACTGCAGCACCTGCTGGCTGTTGGTAATATCGATCTTTTCAGCAAACTGATCCACCATGGCCTGTTCTTCCGGGGTCAGGTTCACCTGCGGCTGCTCCGGTGCGGCAGCTTCCTGCTGGGCGGGTGCTGCCTTTTCCTCTTCTGCCGGGGTGGGGTCCAGCGTCAGGGTGGGTACTGCGGGTGCATCGAGGTCAAAGTTGAATGTATTATCAGCCATAAGAGATTCCTTCCTTTCCAAATACCATTTACCTTTTTTCTTAGCTCAGGCCCTGCCCTTTGAGCATGTTCTGCAGCACCGTGATATCTGCAGAAAGGTCCATGCTCTCGGCGGCGTACAGGGCATCCAGCTGGTTTTCAAACGCCGTGGCAATGGAAGCAGCATTGTGCTCCACCTCGGTACGGATGGCTGCGGCATTCTCGCCGCGCACGCCCTGCTTTGCCAGCTTTGCATACTGCTGCAGAACGTTCACCGCATCCGGCAGGTAATAGTTTGCGAACCTGCGCACCTGCTTTGCCTTTTCCGGGTTTGCTTCCACCGCTTCCACAATGGAGCGGCCCGCCTTTTCCATGCGGGTCATGGCGGCAGAGAGCTGCGGGTCCGGCAGCTGCTCGTTGAGGGTGTGCAGGGTATCCAGTTTCTGCTGAATGTCGGTCAGCATCGCGTCCACATCCTCCACACCGGTGTGGAAAGGCACTTCGTGCTCCACCACCCGGGGCGGGCAGACCTTCTGTGCCGCACCAAAGGCCACAAATGCACCGCCCAGCGCCGCCAGAAGCGCCCACAGCTTATACACCGGCAGTACCGCGCACAATACCAAAAAGACCAGTGCCATTGCATAAAATGGCAGAACGCTGGGCTTTCTGGTGCGGATGATCTTGCTCATGTTTCTTCTCCTTGTCCGGGGCATTGCCCCTTATGTCATCCATAATACCGCACCCCGCGAAAAACGCAAGGCTTTCACGGATAATTTACAACCTGGCCATCATTTGTTGATCCACGGCAAGAGGGCCGCGCCCCAGATTTCGCGCAGCTTTTCCGGGCGGCAGGCAGCGTTTGCCGGGCTGGTGCTGGGCAGCTTTACCGCTGCAATGCCGGACACCGGCTGCAGATACTTTGTATAGATCCGGTATGCGGTGGCTCCGTTGCAGAATACTGCCTCGATGGGTGCCTTTGCCAGCAGAGCGGCAATATCATTCGGCACTGCATCCTTGATGGAAGCATCCGCTGCGCCGGTGATGGTGCAGCGTTCCAGCGTGTCCCAGAGGGCCAGCCCATGGCGCAGGATGATCTGCTTTTTGGCTTCAATGTCCTCACGGGCAGGCACCGGCTCACCGGTCAGCGCGGCCATCATGGGCCAGAAGCGGTTCTGCGGGTGGCCGTAGTAAAAGGCCATCTCCCGGCTTTTGGGGCTGGGCCATGTGCCAAGGATCAGCGCCCGGCTGTGTTCGTTATACACCGGTTCAAAGCTCATTGTCCGCCTGCACTTTCAATTTTATCCCAAGGCGAGCCAAGGTCGCGGCCGGACGGCTCTGCTCTGGGGCCGTCGAACCACAGCTCATCGATCAGGTCGGCAAGGCCGTCCTCCCGCACATCGCCAATGATGCGGTCGGCGGCAGCCTTTGCGTCCGGCGTGCCGTTTGCCATGCAGCAGCCAAGGCCCGCTGCCTTCAGCATGGCCACATCGTTGGCAGAATCGCCTGCTGCCACGGCATCGGCCAGTGTCAGGCCCATCTTTTCGCACAGGTCGGCAAGGCCAACGCCCTTGTCCATTCCACCGCGCACGATGTCGTAGTAGCACAGGCCGTCGGCATTCTGCGCACCCACCTGCATCCAGTGCAGGCCCAGATGGCCGTACTTTGCCGCAAAATCTGCCACGTGCTCCGGCGGCACTGCCGCAAAGGCCGCGTGGGGCATGTCGATCAGGTGGCGATCCTGATCTTCGCCGTCCATACAGTCCAGCCCGATGCTGTTCATCTGCTGATAGCCCCTGTGCAGATATTCATACTCGCAGTAGGCGTAGCAGGCATCCCTGAAATTGAACTGCAGCGGATAGTTATAATCCTCGCAGAAATCCACCAGCGCGTACATTTCCTCAGCGGTGAGCGGGTGCTCGGCCACGATGCGGCCCTCGCGGTCCACCACACAGGCACCGTTGCAGGTGATGGCATAATCGAACCGGATGCCGCCCAGCTGGCCTTTGAGGTTGACGCACGGATACGCGCGTCCGGTGCTGAGCACAAATCTGCCGCCTGCGGCCTGCAGCTTCTTTACCGCCTTGACCACCTTCTGACGCGGCTTGCCCTCGCCAAAGGGCACCAGTGTGTTGTCGTAATCGCTTGCCAGAATCTTATATTGCATTCTATTCTCCCCTATGGAACTGAGTTTTGTACCAGTATACCATACTTTTTTAAAATTGGGGTGCATTTGGGCATAAAAATAAGGCTACTGCACAGAATTCCATGCAATAGCCTTATTTTGTTTCACGATGCCGTTTTCTTTGCAGCGCCTTCTCGTGATCACGCAAACACGGCCACGACCACCTGCATTGCCACGCCGAGGAATGCGCCTGCACCCCATGTCAGGCCGGTGATGAACAAGTTCTGCTTCCACGAAGGATTGGTGCGCCACAGCACCGCAAGGCCCACGCCTGCACCGGTGCAAAGGCCCGCTACCAGACTGGAAAAGCGCAGAGCACCCTCCACATACAGCTGGGTCAGCAGCACGCTGGCGGCGCAGTTGGGGATCAAGCCCACCAGTGCGGCCACTACCGGCTGGAAGAAGCCCATGCTGCCCAGAAGGTCTGCAAACACATCTTCGCCCACGCCTTCCACGATCAGGCCGAACACCAGACTGAACGCAAAAATGAACACAAAGATCTCCAGCGTGTGGCGCAGGGCCGCTTTCCAGATGGGGGCGGGCTTACCCTCTTCGTCGCTGTGCTCCTCGTGACAGTCCACCTCGTCGGCATGGCCGGTGTAGCCGCCGCGCAGCGATTTGGGCAGCACGCCGCGCAGCACAAAATCCAGCACAAAGCCCACCACAATGGCGTATACCACCTTGATGACCATGAGCACAGCCAGCTTATTCCAGTAGGCCGGCATGGATACCAGCAGCGGGATGGCTTCGTCGCTGGTGGCAAGGTAGACGGCCATCAGGGTGCCCAGTGTGATGACGCGGGAGGAGTAGAAGTTGGACGCAATGGCCGAAAAGCCACACTGCGGCACACAGCCCAGCACCGCGCCCGGAATCGCGCCCCAGCGCCCGCCGCCTGCCAGCAGTGCTTCAATGCGCTCACCGTGGCGGGTCTCGATATACTCGATCAGAAGATAAGCCAAAAACAGGAAGGGCAGCATCTTGGCGGTATCCACCAGAGACTCGCCCAGAACATCCAGAAACAGTTCCATATACGCTCCTAAAAACGACCGTTCGTCGCTTCATTTTAGTAAATTGCAAATTGGTTGCATTTTTGAACAGGGATGATTATACACGATATTCTCTCCAATTGCAATACTAAAATGCAAATTAGTTGCAAATTTATGTTATGGAACGCTGCATCGCAAAAAATACGATTTTAAATGGTCTCCGCTGATGCTCTGACCATTTTCAGCGGAATTATTATTTTATTTCGCAATTCTGGAAAATCTGCGGATTTTCCAGAATTGCCTTTTCACGGGAGGAGTCATAACCGAAAGCGGAAGCTGCCGCGCTGGTTTCCTGTGGAAACATTCGCGCGGCGGAGTTAACATTCTGCTTGTTTTCAGCGGGCTGAACCCTCTCAGGAGCTGGCACGCCGCAGGCGTGACCGAGAGGGTTCTGCCCGCAAGCACAAGCCTTTCCTCCACGACCCCCGCCCATGAAAATGGGGTCCAGAAACACCCGCAGGCGTTTCTGGACCCCAAAATCAAAAATATAATTTCCTTAGCTTATGCGCAAAGCAACGCGGAGCGCATTCAAAATCGTCCCACACAGCAGGAGTCTGCAGTCTGTTTTACCCCTTCATCGGTACAAAGCCCACAAGGTCTTTTACCACCTCGCCGCCGATGATCAGGCCGGCCACCGAGGGTACAAAGGCATTGGAGCCCGGCACCGAACGGCGCTGGGTGCACTTGCGCTGGGTGCCCGGAGGGCAGATGCAGTGATACTTGCAGCTGATGTCGTCATCCTCGATGGGGGTCATGGCAGGCTCCTTGGAGTAGACCACCTTCAGGTGCTTGATTTTGCGCTTGCGGCACTCGGTGCGCATTACCTTGGCCAGCGGGCAGACCGAGGTCTTGTAGATATCGGTCACTTCAAAGCGGGTCGGGTCCATCTTGTTGCCTGCGCCCATGGAGCAGATGATGGGGGTGCCCACCTCCTTGCACTTCATCACCAGCGCCAGCTTGCCGGTAACGGTGTCAATGGCATCCACCACATAGTCGTACTGGGTAAAGTCGAACTGGTCCTGTGTTTCCGGGCCAAAGAAGCACCGGTGGGTGGTCACCCTGATGTCCGGGTCAATGTCGTGGATGCGCTGCGCAGCCACATCTACCTTATATTGCCCTACCGTGCTGCGGGTGGCGATGATCTGGCGGTTGAGGTTGGTCAGGCAGACCTTATCATCATCGATCAGATCCAGTGCCCCCACGCCGCTGCGCGCCAGCGCTTCCACCGTGTAGCCGCCCACGCCGCCGATGCCGAACACCGCCACGCGGGAATTGTGCAGTTTTTCCATAGCTTCCGCGCCCAGCAGCAACTGCGTGCGGGAATACTGATTTTGCATTTCGTTCTCCTTGTTACTTTTCCACTCTCGTAATGGTGCCGCCGCCCAGCACGGTGTCGCCCTGATACAGCACCACGGCCTGACCGGGCGTAGGGGCGCGCTGGGGCTGGTCAAATTCCAGCCGGAAGCCGCACTCCGCCGGGTAGACGGTGGCGGCCTGCTCCACCTGATGGTACCGGGTGCGGGCTGTGACCCGCAGCGGCCCGGTCAGCTCCGGAATGGCGATCCAGTTCACCTCGTCCGCGTACACGATGCGGTCGAACAGCATCTCCTCCGGCCCTACCGTGACGGTGTTTGCCTGCATGTCCTTGCCGCAGACGTACACAGGTGCCCCCATGGCAAGGCCCAGCCCCTTGCGCTGGCCGATGGTGTACCGCACCGCGCCGTTGTGGGTGCCCACCACCCTGCCGCTCTCATCCAGAAAATCACCTGCCGGGTAGTGTTTGCCGGTGAAGTCCTCCATAAAGCGGGCATAGTCGCCATCCGGCACGAAGCAGATGTCCTGACTGTCGTGCTTGCGGGCATTGACAAATTTGTGCTGCTCCGCGATCTCGCGCACCTCAGTCTTGTGCAGGCCGCCCAGCGGCAGACGGATATGCGCCAGCTGCTCCTGAGTGAGGTTGTAGAGCACGTAGCTCTGGTCTTTGCCCTCGTCCAGCCCCTTTTTGAGCAGGAAACGGCCGGTGGCCTCGTCCTGCTCCACCCGGGCATAGTGGCCCGTGACCACATACTCCATGCCGTGTGCCCGGGCCCAGTCCAGCAGATGGCGGAACTTCATATATTTATTGCAGTCGATGCAGGGGTTCGGCGTGCCGCCCGCCTCATACACGCGGACGAATTTTTCAATGATCTGTTCCCGGAAGTCGGCCGTGAAATCCAGCACCTCGTACGGGATATCCATGGCATACGCCACCTCTGCCGCGTCCTCGATGTCCTTTTCCGAGCAGCAGGTGTGAAAGCCGGACTGTCCCAGCGTTTCGTTGCGGGTGAGCCGCATGGTGATGCCGGTGCAGTCATAGCCTGCCTGCTGCATGAGCCATGCCGCCACCGAGCTGTCCACGCCGCCGCTCATGGCAATGAGGGCACGCGGCTTTGAATCAGGGGTCTGTGTGGTCATAAGTTCTCCTTTGGTGCATTCAACACACTAAAACAGTAGTATAATAGTAACTCTGAAAAAAGAGCTTGTCAAGACGCAGCGAGCTGCTGCACTGCGGCCAGCAGGGCTTGCCGCTCGTTGGGATATTCTTCCCGGATCACACCGTCCAGCAGCGCTTCCAGCACTTTGCGGATGCCCGGCCCCGCCGGGACGCCTGCCGCCATCAGGTCGCGGCCATTCACAGCCAGCTGGCTGACGCGGCAGCATACGCCGTCCGCGTCCAATTGTTCGGCCAATTCGGAAAGTGCAGCAAAATCAGCCGCCCGTTCCGGCTGCAGGGCTGTGCCCAGTGCAGCAATGCGCTGCACGGTACACAAGTTATATTTGCCCAGTAGTCGGCGGGCGTAGATGGTAAAGCCGGGTGTGACGGTAGTTTCTCTGAGGACCGTCCGCTGGGGTGGGACCCTGTTGCCGAAGGCAATAGGGCGGGCGATGGAATGGCCTGCAACGGCAACGACTGCCGCCTGCGGCGGAAACAAGGAGTTGCTGTTGGGGCAGCGGCCAGCAGGATGCGAGTGCTGCTCAAAGCACGAAGCATCCGCTGGGTGCCGCAACTCGAACTCGTGTCCGAAGAGAAAGCTACCGTCACACCCTCTGGCTTCCCGCACCAACACCGCCGCCTCTTCAATCAAGGCGTTGGAGCAGCGCAGGCGCTTGAGGGTGCGGCGGATGCCATCCTCGCCAAGGCTCAGCAGCAGCGCCGCCAGCCGGATGGGCAGGTTTTCCGCACCCGCCGGGCAGGCATCCACCACCGGCTTTGCCGCCGCCAGTGCCTCCGGTGAAAGCTCGGGCAAAACAACACCGAGTATTTTTTCGTCAAGATATGCCGCAGGGGCGGGTGCGCTCAGCAGCTTTGCAAGCTCTTCCTCGATGCGCTCCACCGATACACAGTCCAGATGGGCGCACAGCTCCTGTGCCGCCTGCGCCGTGGGCGGGTCGATGGCAAAGCCAAACCGGGCTGCGAAGCGGTACAGCCGCAGGATGCGCAGCGCGTCCTCGGTGAACCGCTGGCGGGGCACACCCACCGCCCGTACGATGCCGCTTTGCAGGTCGGCCTGCCCGCCAAAGGGGTCCACAAGGCCCTCTTTTTCATTGTAGGCCATAGCGTTGATGGTAAAATCCCGCCGGGCCAGATCCTCCCGCACATCCGGCACAAAGTGCACCTCGTCCGGGTGGCGGCCATCTGTGTAGGTGCCTTCTGTACGGAAGGTGGTGATCTCGTAAAGGGCACCGCTCTGCTTCACCGTTACCGTGCCGTGCTGCAGGCCGGTGGGGATGCACCGCTGCGCGCCGAACAGCTCCATCACCTGCTGCGGCAGAGCACTGGTGCACAGGTCCCAGTCGTGCGGTGTAAGGCCCAGCAGACTGTCCCGCACGCAGCCGCCCACCACGTAGGCTGCATAGCCCGCCCTGTGCAGGGTGTCCAGCAGCTCTGCCGCACCCTCGTCCATCCGGATGGTCATGGCTGTGCCTCCTCGTACTGCAGGGTGATGCTTTTGCCGTCAAAGCCGCACTCCGCCGCCGGGAAGATGCTCTGTGCCTGCGCGGCATATTCCTCCGGGTCGGTGATCATGGGGGAATAATGGGTCAGCCAAAGCCGCTTTGCTCTCGCCTGCGCGGCAAGGGATGCGCTCTGCCCAAAGGTGCTGTGCCCCCACTGACGGGCCTGGTCTTCCTGCTCCGGAAGGGCATAGGTGGCATCGCATATCAGCAGGTCTGCGTCATGCGCCGCCTGCAAATAATACGGGCAGGGGGCCGTATCGCCGGAAAATACCACGCTCAACCCCTTACGCGGGGCACCCAGCACCTGCGCAGGCTGCACCGTTCTGCCCTCCACGGCAACGCTCTGCCCTTTCTGCAGCAGCTTCCATTGCTGCACCGGCACCCCCAGCGCCTGGGCCTGCTCCGGCGAAAATTTGCCTGCACGGGGCAGCTCCAGCCGGTAGCCAAGGCTTTTTACCCGGTGCTTTGTGGCAAACGGCACCAGCCGCGCACCGGCAGGCCAGCCATCGCTCAGCGCATCCAGCGCCAGCGGCTGGCCCGGCATAAGCACCTGCGGCTTCACCGGATAGGGCAGCGGGCCGGTCAGTGCCCGCACCGCCGCCCAGATATCCGGCAGGCCCTCCGGACCCAGCAGCGCAAGCGGCCTTGTGCGGCCCTGCGCCCCCAGAGTCTGCAAAAGGCCCGGCAGACCAAAGATGTGGTCGCCATGGTAGTGGGTCAGGCAGATGGCATCTGCCCGCATCAGGTTCACGCCCGCACGGCGCGCTGCCGCCTGCGTGCCCTCGCCGCAGTCCCACAGCAGGCCGTGGCCGCCGCAGGCAGCAAACGCCGCCGAGAGTGCCCGGTCCGGCAGTGGCATGGTAGCCGCAGTGCCCAGCAGTGTGATGGTCAGCATAAAATCGTTCTCCCTGCACAGTAGATTTCGATATTTTATTGTACCACAGCCGTGCCGGTTGCACAATCGGTGCCTGCGGCGCATAGGATGGCCCAGCACAGCAAAAAGGGGGCAGCTGGATGAGACGCAAAAAAGGGGATCCTTTTTCCGGCAGGCCGCACAGCGGCCTTGGATGGGTGCTGCTGCTCGCCGCACTGGCCCTGTTTCTGCTGGCCGGTGCGCCCGGCTGCATGGCCCAGCGGATGGCGTGGTCTGCCCGGGGAACGATGATCTTTCTGCCCAGCGGGTTTTGAAAAAATGGGAGCATCCTGCTGCACAGAACGCTCCCATTTTTCTTTTTACTTTCCATCCGAATAGGGCAGCTGGCCGGTCAGGGTCAGCGTTTCGGCAAGCTCGTCCTCCGAGCGGAACCGCCACGCCGCCGCTCCCACGGCCACATAGCAGGCATCGGCACGACCCTCCGGTGTAACGGCAAGGATCATCGTTTCACCGTCGCCCACCGCCGTTACCATGCCATCCGCACTTACAGTTGCCACGCCCGGATTGCTGCTGAACCATGTCATCGTTCCGTTTTGGGTGCCTGCAGCCTGCGCTGTCAGCTTCTGACTGGCTCCCACTGCCTGCAGCAGCATGGCGTTTTTGCTCATCTGCACCCGTCCGATCTCCGATGTGACCGTTACCGTGCAGCGCAGCACCTGCCCGGCTGTGGTCAGTGCGCTGATGACGGCCTTGCCGGACCCCTGCGCCTTTACGGTACCGTTTGTGCTTACCGATGCCACCGCCGGGTTGCTGCTGACCCACTGCCGCACATAGGTAAACCCGCCTTTGTTCTGTTCCAGCTTCAGCTGTTTCGTCGGGGCAGGCTCCTGCTCTGTAATGGTAAGCGTCAGATCGCTGGTGTTCAGCACCAGGCGGCTGGCTGTGCTTTTGCGCACCGTGATGGTACAGGTGGTCTTTTCGCCGCGCTCATTGCGGGCCGTGACGGCCGCAGTGCCCTCGGCATGGCCGGTCACCTTGCCAGTGCCGTCCACCGATGCCACTGCCGGATCACTGGAAGTCCAGATCAGAAAGAAGTAGTCGTTGGGTGCCTGCACATTCAGGTAGGCCACCGGGGCCGGGTCTCCTTCGGTGATATCCAGCGTCAGTTCGGCAGTGTCCAATGTCATGCCGCTGTCCGGCAGCGGCTGCTCCTGCGCAGCATAGGCCGACAAGGCCCCGGCTGCAAACAGTTCTGCGCACAGCACCACTGCACAAACACACGCTTTGAACCCCTGCTTCATGGGCTTTGCCCTCCCCGCCTGCTTTGCTGCAAGATCCTTTAAATATTCCTGTCTCCGTATTATTTTACACGCAGTGCAAAACCGGGTCAAGTTTTTTGCCCATTCTGCCGGGCAGCTGAGCCTTATTTTGTGGAGAATAATAAAATCCGCTTTTCAATTTTGTACAAAACGCCGCCGCACCCGGCAAACCGGATGCGGCGGCGCTGTTCTGCTTTTGAATTTTCAGCTTAGTAGTTGATCTTTTTCAGCTCAAAGTAGCTCTGCGGATGTGCGCACACCGGGCACTTGAGCGGTGCGGACTTGCCGATATAGGTGTAGCCGCAGTTCCGGCACTGCCATACCTGCTGCTCCTCGCGGGCAAAGACCTTGTTGTTTTTCAGGTTTTCGGCCAGCGCACGGTAGCGCTCCTCGTGCTCCTTCTCGATCTGTGCCACCATGGTGAACAGTGCTGCGATCTGAGGGAAGCCCTCTTCTTTGGCCTCCTTAGCCATGCGGGGGTACATCTCGGTCCACTCGTCGTGCTCACCGCCTGCTGCCATGTCCAGACAAGTCAGGGTATCGGGGATCGCGCCGCCGCACAGCAGCTTGAACCAGATCTTTGCGTGCTCCTTCTCATTGCCGGCGGTCTCCTCAAAGATCGCGGCCAGCTGCTCGTAGCCTTCTTTTTTTGCCATGCTGGCAAAGAAGGTGTACTTGTTGCGTGCCTGGCTCTCGCCTGCAAACGCTTCCATCAGATTTTTCTCGGTTTTGGTACCCTTCAGTTCCATGATGCTCTCCTTTCAAAAACGGATCTTCTGTCAGGATCGACCGATCCCGGCTCTATCATTCAGCCCGGCGGTAATTTTTTCGCCTGCGGCTCAGGTTCTGAACAGAGTATACCATATTTTTTGATGGAAATCAAGAACGATTCCTATTTATTCTGAGAATATTTCTCAGTTATGCTGCTTCAGTGCACACACAGCAATGCTCAGGGCGCTCCACGCTGCCTGGTACATCAGCACCGTTGCCACCGAAAGCTCCCAGATGCTGCCTGCACTGGTGAGCAGCGCTGCAATGATAATGGAGAACAGCACCGAGACCATCTGTACCGTGGTGGCGCTGCTCTCGGCGTTCTGGGCCTGATCCGCAGCCTGCAGACCGCCGGTCAGGCTGGCAAACGCCTTGAGATGGATCATGCAGCAGGTGTCCTCCGGGTCTTCCGGTGCGGCCTTGATGGCGTTGCACTGCTCCTGATCCAGCACGGTGATCATGCCTTCCGGCAGGCGGTATGCTTCGGTAATGTGGTGTGCAGTCAGACTGGGGTCCTGGCATGTGACCAGCAGGCGGATGTTCTCCTTTTGCAGCACGGCAAGGCCGCGGGCCACATTGCGCCCGCCCACATATTTCAGCACGAACATAGCGTGCAGATTGCCGGACACAGCCAGATACAAAATTTGCAGCTCGCCGTTCTTCGAGTGCTGCATCTCGTATTCCTCGTCCGGCAGCGGCACGCCCTCCTGCTCCAGATAGCGGCGGGTACCAATGAGGATGCGGTTGTTATCGCACCAGGCGGAAAAGCCCAGCCCATGGTGCTGCTCCAGATCCTTGACCGGGAACAGGATGTCTGTGCGTTCCTCAACGATCTGGCGAAACAGCCCCTTCAGGGTGCCGTGGCTCTCGTTCAACACGCTGGCCGCGTACAGGATGGCGCGGTCGATGCGGCCGCCCTTGAAGATGCGGATATCCTCCAGCTGTGCGCTGTCGGCGGTGAACAGGTCGTCTGCATCGATCTGCAGCGTATCAATGCCGCCCAGCTGCTCAATGGCCTGCCAACCGGGCACGACTGCGCCCACAGCCGCAGCCGCACGCTGCAGCCGTAGCGAGGCAACACCCGCGATCAGGGTAGAAGAAAGCGGTGCGCCCATGCACAGCACAGCTGCCATGGCAGCCGCAGCTTTGTTCCAGCCGGCACCTGCCAGCAGGAACAGCACACCGCTGAGCAAGGCAACGCCCAGCAGGATGTACGAAACTTTGCGTGCACGGCGCTCGCTTGCGCGTTCGCTCAAGCTCTGCTCCACAAAGCCGTCAGCTTCCTTCATCGGGCGGCTCAGCAGCACCCAGGGGTCCTTCTGTTCCAGATCCCGTGCAAGGGCACGCAACAGGTCTTTATCCTTGGCGCGGTAGGCACCCTCGAACTCCACACCATTGGTCACCAGCTCATAGCCGCCCTTGACAGCAGCCAGCATCACCCGGCTGCCCAGCAGCGCAAGGAACAGCCCCAGCGCGGCCATGCCGCTGAGCAGCGAGATGCCGGTGGTGCCGCGGTAAACATTTGCGTTCAGCATGGCTGTAACCGCCTGCACCAGCGCTGCTACTGCGGCCAGCGCCGGCATCGTCTCGGAAGAAGACCGTCCGCGCAGGCCGTTCAGGCCGTCGCGCAGCACCGGGAAGCCCACGCACAGGCTTGCTGCCAGCAGCAGCAGGTTTGCACCATAGAATGCCGCCGGGGCAGCATCCGGGTCCAGCGCCGCCATGGCGGGCAGCAGCCCATCCGACACCAAACCAAAATGCAGCAGCACCACAGCCAGAATGCCGCCCAGCACGCAGCGCAGCGTCAGCTCTGCACTCATACGGTGCAGCTTATCCACCGTAGCCTCCGGCTCGGGCAGCTCCGTTTCGGCATGTTCCTCCGGAGACACCGCGTCCTCCGCCTCAGCTTTCAGTTCCGGCTGTGGCGCAGCGGGTGCCTTCTCCGGTGCCTGCTGCGGCTCTTCACCGTCCAGCGGCAGCAGCGGCAGGCTCATAGTGTCCTCTTTTGCGGCAGGCTCCTCTGCCGGGGCCAAAGGTGCCTGCGGTGCGTCCTCGCTCTGCGCCTTGCCAAAGAAATCGGCCACCGGCTGCTCCGTTTTTTCCGGCTGCGGCACAGGTTCCGGCTGCAGCTCCGGTGCCGTCTCCTTTACCGCTGCAAACACAGCCGCGGGCAGCGGTGCACCGGACGGTTTCTTTTTGCTTTCAGCCGGTTCAGTTTCTGCTGCCGGGGCTGCTTCGGCCCTCGGTGCAGGCTTTTCCGGCTTCTGGTCGCTCAGGCCGTTGATCATCGCCTTGAGCTGTGCCATCTCCTGCTGCTCCTGCTCTTCCTGCGGCAGCAGCACCTCCGGCGCATTCTTGGGGTGCCGGAGAGGCTTTGCCGTGCTGTGCTGCTCTGCGGGTCTTGCCGCCGGGACAGCGCTCTGCCGGGGTGTTTCCGGCTTCACTGCCGCCGGGGGTTCCGCCGTTTGCGGTGCAGATTTTTCCTCCGGCTTTTTGGCGGGTGCTTCCGGCTGTGCATCCTCTGCTTCCTTCTCCAGAAAAGGCCACGGGGCCAGTTCCTGTTCCGGGTCTGCCTCCGGCTTCAGCATCAGTTCCAGATCCGCTTCCGGTTCCGGCTGCGCATCCTCACCCAGCCGCACCTCACCGGTGGGCATTTCCTGCGGCTGCTCTGCTGCAGCTTCGTCAGTCTCCTGCTTTTCCTTACCACGGCCAAACAGGCCAAACCGTTTCTGCGGCTTTTCCTCCGGCTGGTTTTCGTCTCTCCGGGTCATCTCCTCCGGGATATCCACCGCCGTGGTGCTGAAAAAGGAGCGGAACTTTTCATCCGGGGTCATTTCCCGGCCATTATTTTTATCTTTCGGCATTCTTGTCCCTCCTGTAATTCAAATTGAGGTTCCGGCCCGAATGCCGGATCATGCCTGCTGTGCTGCGCGCTGGGACTGGATCTCGTACAGAATAATGCCCGCAGCCACCGACACGTTGTAGCTGTCCACACCGGTGCCCGGTGCTGCCATATCCAGCCGCACCACACCGTCGCACAGCTTTTTCACCAGCTGCGAAACACCGCTGCCCTCGCTGCCCAGCACCAGTGCAATGGGGCCGGTCAGGTTGTTCCTGCGCAGAGACACGCCGTCCATATCGGCGCAGTAGACGAACACACCCTGCTCCTTCAGGCGGCGGATGGTCTCGCCGATGTTGGCCACACGAGCCACCGGCAGGCGTTCTGCGGCACCTGCGCTGGACTTGATGACGGTAGGCGTGACCGATGCGCCGCCGCGCTTTGGGATCACGATGCCATGCGCACCGCACAGCAGAGCACTGCGCATCACGGCACCCAGATTGTGCGGGTCTTCAATGCCATCGCTCAGCACCAGAAAAGGTGCCTCGCCCTTGTCCTTGGCTGCTGCCATCAGGTCGTCTACCGTCACGTATTCGATCTCGCTGGCAAATGCCGCCACACCCTGATGGCTCTCGGTGCCGGTCATCAGGCGCAGCTTGTTAGGGTGCACCCGCTTCACCGTGGCACCCGCTTCCTTTGCCAATGCGGTATAGTAAGCCGCCACGGCCGGAGCCATGCCCTCAGCAATGAGCACGGTGTCCACGCCGGAACCGCTTTTCAGCAGTTCGGTCACCGGATTTTTGCCATAAACAAGGCTCTCGTTCTTCTGCAGCGGCTCTTCCGGGCTGCGGCGCGGACGGCGCGGCTGGTTCTTTTCTTCCATGATGATTTTCTCCTTCCGTTGTATCACCGGAAGGTGCTGTGCACACCCTCCAAAAGGCGCGCCGCACTCTGGGCCGCGCACCGGTATGATCTGAAGATGATAACTCATCTTGAAGTATAGCATAAGCCGACCTTGTTTGCCAGCAAATTACCGTTTTTTATCCGCGTCCTGCAAAAGTTTTTCTGTTCGTGGTGCCGGAGACCGTTTCCTCTTTTTTGCAGAAATGTTCTGCCGCCCTGCATCAGCTTTACCCGGCTGCTGGGTAGATATCCCTCTGTTTTGCCGGAGAAAAAAGTTTTCCACAAAAACGCGGTATACAATCCGTAGAAGAGCGATTATTTTTCCACATGTTGAAAACCCTGTGGAGAAAGTTCAAAAGTCCAGCTTTAAAGCCTGTTTTGCCTGTGGAATTCCACACTTTCCACAAGGTTTTCCACTTTTTGGTTCGACCTTTTTTGATTTCCTGCGTACAATTTGTAGAATACAAGTCGGAAATATGACAATTTTTTGAACTGCATCCTGTCCGCTTTTGCCAAATTGCCCAATATCATTTTGACGAATGTGGATCTGTGTTGAAAATCCGTCCTTCATCAAGCTTTCTGTCTTTCGGCCGCTTATTGCACATTATATGGAAATTTGTTGCATTCTATCGAATATACGCGCTTCTGGCAGTAACCCCCTGCACCCTGCCAGAAACAGAATCCCCGCATTGTTACAGGAAAAACACCGGTTTGGATTGATTTTGGCCGCTGTTTGGGGTATACTAATTCTGTAGGTTCGTTAAACCGTGCACAAAGCGGATATGAAACGAGCAAGACCCCAATGATTTTGTGGAGGTAATGAATAATGTTGGTAAATGCAACCGAAATGCTGATCAAAGCACGTGATGGCCACTACGGTGTGCCTCAGTTCAACATCAACAATCTGGAGTGGACCAAGTCCGTTCTGACCGCCTGCGAGGAAATGAAGAGCCCTGTGATTCTGGGTGTTTCCGAGGGTGCCGGCAAGTACATGACCGGTTTCAAGACCGTCGCTGCCATGGTCAGCGCAATGGTCGATTCCATGGGCATCACCGTTCCCGTTGCCCTGCATCTGGATCACGGCACCTATGAGGGCTGCAAAGCCTGCATCGAGGCCGGCTTCTCTTCCATCATGTTCGATGGCAGCCACTACTCCATCGAGGAGAATGTGGAAAAGACCAAGGAGCTGGTTGCTCTGGCACACGCTAAGGGCCTGAGCATCGAGGCCGAGGTCGGTTCCATCGGCGGTGTCGAGGACGGCGTTGTGGGTGCCGGCGAGATCGCAGACCCCGAGGAGTGCGCAAAGATCACCGCTCTGGGCATTGACTTCCTGGCTGCCGGCATCGGCAACATCCACGGTGTCTACCCGGCAAACTGGAAGGGTCTGGACTTCGAGGCTCTGGACCGCATCCACAAGGCCACCAATAACATCCCTCTGGTCCTGCACGGCGGCACCGGCATCCCCGACGAGATGATCGCAAAGGCAATCAGCCTGGGCGTTTCCAAGATCAACATCAACACCGAGTGCCAGCTGGTGTTTGCTGAGGCCACCCGCAAGTACATCGAAGAGGGCAAGGATCAGCAGGGCAAGGGCTTCGACCCCCGCAAGCTGCTGGCTCCCGGCGCAAAGGCCATCGAGGCCAAGTGCAAGGAGAAGATCGAGCTGTTCGGCTGCGCAGGCAAGGGCTAAGCGGAAGCTCGTATCGTAACCGGTACACCACCCAATAAAGTATGCGCCCCCGCTGCACCGTTATGCACAGTGCAGCGGGGGCGCTTTTTACTTTATATGCGAGCACTCAGACGCGGGTCTTTTCCATATCTCCAAAAATGTATTGCATACAGTCCTGCACCCAGAAGCAGGCAAAAAATCGAATAGCTAAGGATCGGAAGCCGCAGCAGTACGATCTTACCCGCGATCTGGGTAAAGAACCAGCCCGTTCCATACAGAGTCACGATATAAAGCACCAGCCATGTAGCATATTTCAGCCAATGCTCTCGTGGCGGAAAGCCTACCTGCTCCATCATCCGGCGGAACAGTGCGCAAAAAACCGTCACTGCAACAACAAGCTGCATCAGATAGCCTACAGAAAGTTCAAAAACCCAATCACCAATTACCGGGTAAAGCAGCAGCCCTTCCACGCCCCACTCCAAAAAAAAAATACAGCGGTGCAACAAACCAGAAGTAATCCCCAGCCCCCAGTGTTTTCAAGCTGGGTTTGACTTCCTCCACAAAGGTCTTTGCGTCCGGAATTGAATGAAACAGTTCCCGGTTCTCCGCATTTGCCTGGATGGCAATATCAAGTAGATCGCTGCGTACAAGCTCGATCCCGCAGAAATCCCAGCTGACCCGGCGAAGATACCGGATCACTTCTTTCAGCTGCTCCTGGCTTTTTTCGTTCAGCAGCTTTGTACGCATCCGATTTGCCTTTCGCAACGCAAAATACTTATTCATATGGCTCCTCCTTAAAAATTTTTTCCACCAGCTGGCATAGCTGGCTCCAATCTTGTCGGAATTCAAGAAGCGCCTGCCGCCCTTCTTCCGTTACAACGTAGTATTTCCGGCTCGGTC
>OFMN01000896.1_pt1 | contig 23299 bp, 23 predicted proteins | sample 1541791 | NCBI WGS metagenome assembly OFMN01 (sample SAMN04209248, study PRJEB22552) | human gut metagenome | biome: gut; material: feces | host: Homo sapiens | place: USA: Oklahoma
TGCTCATATGTATTCATATGTTTTATATCGGTCACCCGACTTGATATATATTACATTATAAATACATATTTGTAAAGCACTTTTTAAATATTTTTTATATTTTATTAAAATACCTCTCCAACCACCTGATACATATTATAATCAGATATAACATTTATTACATTAGTGTACTTTTTAAATATATCTGCAAGCCTGTCTGCCTCCATAAGTCCGTCAGACACCTTATATGCACGGCCCTTATGATGTGCATCTATCTTTTCACGGCTCATGCCATGTGCCACTGTTATTCTTCCACCAGCCTTCAGCTTTCCTGATAATATTTCTATAAGTCTGTCAGGCTGTGTAAAATGTGGAAACGCATTATATATAACAACCGAATCATAGCCATCACATAAATCATATTCCATGACATCTGCACAGATGAATTCCACTCTTTTATCTTTAAACTTACTCTGTGCTATTTTAATCATTTCACTGGATATATCTATGGCTGTAACAGCGCTTACGTCACGCGATAAATAATCAGGTATAAGTACTCCTGTTCCACAGGCTACATCAAGAACCCTGCTATCCTTTTTTACGCCGGCATTATCAAGGATCATTTGGATAATATCATCATTTCTTATCATACAGGAATCCCAGCCTGGTGCACATTTATCAAAGAATTCTATAACCTCTTTCTTATCAATCATTATAGTCCTCCATTCTTCATTTCTACACTCTATTTCATTTAGTTAAAGAATGTTGCGGTATCTATTTTCTTATATCCACCAAAGCTTAACGGTGCAGAAAATATCTCATCTGACATAGCTTTTCCTAAAAATGCCTCAGTAACCTCATCTGTTTTTTCTTTTATATCAACATCCTTAAATAATTCAGGATATACTGTTTTAGCTATATACCATGTATTGATCAGAGCTATTTCATAATTAGTATAATAAGCATTATATGCCATCTCAAGATATACCTCATTATTATTCCATGCCTTACATGTATTAAACATATCCGGATTATTCTTATATAATGGCTTAATATTCTTAACAGCTGCTGCATCAATAATCATTATATCTATTGAAGCTCCGATATCTGTGAATTTTTCTTCTTCTATAGACTGAATACCATTCTTTGCAAGTCCTGTTACCGCATTTTTTACATTTGCTATATTAAATGATACATAATTCTGTGCTGTCATAAGATGATTGGTTGTTCCCCAGTTACCAAGACCACATATATATACAGATGGTTTATCTTTATCTTCAATACCAGTAGTTCTTTCTGTTATCTGTTTTCTCTGATCATCTATATATTGTGTAAGCTGTTCTGCCTCATTTTCTCTTTCAAATATCTTACCAAGAAGTTCCATGCTTTCCTTAAATGAATCATCAAACACACCATTAACTCCTGCCTTTAAAGTAATAACAGGTACTCCAAGCTGTTCATAAAGTGCATTTTCTTTTTCTACGTCCTCATACTCTGATATAACTATATCAGGGTCACATGAAAGAATCTTCTCTGCTTCCGCTGTCTGTGCATTAGGACCTCCAACACCACAGGATGGCAGTTTGTTAAAGCTTTCGCTATATGCCATAACATAAGGTCTTGCTACCGAATCAAACATTTTAGGTCTGTCCTTAAGAGTTGTGTTATCTATATCTTCAACACCACACAACAGGCTGACATCTCCAACGTAGCTATACATTCTTAACGCTCCGGCACCTATACATACAACTCTTTTATAGCTTCCCGGCTTAACTGTAACACTTCTTCCAATCATATCTGTTATTGTAAGCTCTGCCTGATTTTGTGTCGTGCCTGTACTATTATCAGAAGTTGTTTTACATGCACACATGGCAAATATGGATACAACAACCATAAGACATGCAGCTACCTTTTTGATTAATTTACTTTTCTTCATATTTTTCATATTATTTTGCCCTTTCCTTTTTATCATCATGAGATTCTTGTCATCATGGGATTCTTGACTACAACTTTTCTGTCATCCACAGTAATAATTTTTACATCAACATCGTATATATCCTTTATGACCTCTTTTGTAACTATATTATGTGAACCGGCATACTTTATTTTTCCATCTTTAAGGAAGAAAAACTTATCGCCGAAATATAAAGCCTGGTTTATATCGTGCAGAGATGACAGTATAGATATATTCTTTTGTTTAGCAAGCTTCCTTGCTTCAAGAATGATTAGTTCTTCGTTGGCAGGATCAAGATTCCCCGTCGGTTCATCAAACACTATAAGTCCAGGTTGCTGTGCCATGGCTCTTGCAATAGCAATCTTTTGTCTCTCGCCTCCTGATAACTCTGAAACACTGCGCACTGCAAGTTCCTCAAGCTTCATCTCTTTTATTATATTCTCGACAACCCTTCTGTCACTATCTGCCGCCCTTACTCCAAAATATGAAAGCCGTCCAAGCATTATAGAATCATACACTGATAATGTACCAAACTGTATATTCTGTGGTACATATGCTATTTTCCTCGCTCTCTGGCTCCTTGAAGCCTTAGTCATATCAATACCATCATAGCTTATAGTTCCTGACACAGGTCTGCTTATTCCTAATATACTGTTAAAAAGTGTAGTCTTTCCTGCTCCATTTCTGCCCAGCATTATTCCTATTTCACCTTTTTCAAGCTCTAAAGATACACCATCAAGAACATATGGGGATGTTTTTTTATATCTGTAACACAGATTGTCTATCTTAAACATTATTGCACCTCCGTGAAAATATAATTGCAACAAAAAAAGGTGCACCAAGCAGTGAGGTTATGGCTCCTACTGGCAGAGCCGAACCATTTCCTATGCTTCTTGATATTGTATCAGCAAACAAAAGTAAAAGACTTCCCGTAAGCGCTGACACAGGTATGGAATAGTGGTGATTCTGTCCCCATATTTTTTTCGTTATATGCGGACAGATAATACCAACAAAGCCTATTATCCCAAGAAATGATACGCATACCGCAACTATAACAGAACTAAGAAGCAGCGATATGAATCTTAATAATTCAACATTTACTCCTACACTTTTAGCTGCAACATCACCACTAAGTAGTGCATTATATCTCCATGATAGTATCATAAACACCAAAAATCCTGCTGCCACGACAACAAACATAATCAGATCTGTCTTATAAGTAGCTCTCCCAAGATCACCAAAATTCCATATAACAGCTGCCGACAGACCTACATCTGTTGCATAAAACTGAAGTATCGTTGTGGCAGCAGTCCAGACAGAACCAATAGCAATCCCGGCAAGTACTACAACACCCGGATCAAACGAACGTATCCTGCATAATCCAAGTATAACAAGCACTGAAAGCACTGAGAATATGAAAGCCATAAGTGATGCTGCATATGGATTAATACCTGATGTATAGTTACTTATATTGTTTCCTGTTGATAAAAAGCCACCTGCAAATGCTATGATGGACAGATTAGCACCAAACACAGCTGCATTAGATACACCTAATGTAGATGGTGAAGCCATAGGATTGTTAAGTGTTGTCTGCATAATAAGCCCTGATACAGACAATCCTGCCCCTGCTATAAGTGCTGCAAGCACACGCGGAACCCTTATATTCCATATTATCCTTATCTGTGCAGGTGTTCCTTTTCTTAAAAGTGCATGTATGCAATCCATGAAGGTCATATTGGCAGAGCCTGCAAAAAGACATTCTATTGTCATTAGCAGTACTATTAATACAAGCACAGCTGCTGCTATACTTTTCTTCCTGTTTTTACTTTTAATATATTCAGTCATATATCCAAATCCTTATTTCTTTTACAATACAAATGTCCCAAACAAATCTTTTTCAGATACCTTAACTATACAGCATACCTGAATGTTTTATCTGGGACATTAAACCTTATCAATATATTATATATAATTTTTACACTTTCACAAGCCGGGTGGGGGGATAATCATAAGAACTTTTTAACAGACTTCTGGAAGTCTTCTACTGCTTTCATATCACCATTTTCAATGGCATGTACTATACAATGTGTCATATGTTCATTAATAATCTCTTTACCAAGATTATGTAATGCTGAATTAACTGCTGTTAACTGGATAAGTACATCAGCACAATCATCATCGTTTTCAATCATTGTCTTTACATGCTGAAGATGTCCTATAGCCTTTGATATTCTGTTAAGCTGTTTCTTTTTAGCTTCAGGTGAATGATAGTGTCCATGTGGATGTATTGTTTCGCTCATTATCAGCCTCTCTTATAACCTATATAAATATGTCAGGAATAAATATCCTGCTGCTTATATCATATTATCCCACACAGTAATAATCTGCAACCTTTTTCTTTGACTCTTCACTTTTCCTGTATACATACATTGCTTATATTTTTACGTTTCTTTATCTCAACTAGTTTCTTTATCTTAACTGCATAGTCTGGCAATAACTTCTATAACCTCGTCAAGGTCAAGTGGTTTAGCCATATGTACATTCATGCCTGCTGCTATACATTTTCTTGCATCCTCTTCAAATGCATTTGCAGTCATGGCTATTATTGGTATCACCCTGGCATCAGCTCTATCCATAGCCCTTATTAATCTTGTCGCTGTCATTCCATCAAGCTTAGGCATCATAACATCCATGAGTATGGCATCATATGTACCTTCCTTACACATACCAAACTCTTCTACAGCCTGCTGTCCATCAGAAACGGTCTTAACTAAAGCCCCTTCATCCCTAAGAAATGTTTCTATTATCTCCTGGTTAAGTTTGTTATCCTCAGCAAGTAAAAGACGTACACCTGTAATATCCAGTGCTTCACCTGTATTCTTTTGTGCATATCCTGTCATATATTCTTTTTCTGACTTTTTATGTGTGATAAGTTCTTCACTGGTATTATTCTTCACATCTTGTACATCTGCTGTTTTAAACGGAATTCTTATAACAAATGTTGTTCCTTCATCCTTTTTACTTATGGTTTTCACAGTTCCATCCATCTTATCTATAAGTCTTTTTACTATAGCCATCCCAAGTCCGGTACCCTGATATATACTTCTCGCATCTGATTTTTCCTGTGCAAAGGGTTCAAATATGTGTTTTAAGAACTCTTCATTCATTCCTACTCCGTTATCGGATATAGTCCACTCATATAAAACCTTATCACTTGTTTTATATACACACGAAAAATCAGTTCTAACATATCCCCCTACTTTATTATATTTAATACAGTTTCCATATATATTAAGAAATATCTGTCTTAAATGCAGCGGACTGCCATATACATAAGGATAAAACATCTTTTCTGATGGTCTGTCATATTCTAGTGTAACACCTGCATCTGCCGCCCGCTGTTCTACAATCGTGATTACATCCACTGCTAGCTGGTTAAGATCAACAACCTCATTGGCAAGCTCTATATCTCCATCCTCAAGCTTGCTCATCTGTAAAACATCATTGATAAGTGAAAGAAGATGATTGGCAGCAACCTCCATCTTTTTCCTGTTTTCATTAACCAGTGCTGTATCTGTCATATGTTTCTCATCTATCTTTAAAAGTCCGATAATTCCATTAAGAGGAGTTCTTATATCATGTGTCATCCTCGAAAGGAAATCCGATTTTGCTGCATTTGCCTGTTCTTCCCTGCTTATAGCTTCCTTTAACTGCTCATTCTTTTTGGCAAGCTCAGAAGCATACTGTTGTGAAAGTTCGCTTTGGTTTTTTTCATAAATCTGTGCTGTTTTCCATCTTAACATATTATATATTACTATTATGTACATATATATGGCAAATGTATATATTATGTGTGATATTGTGTTATCAAATATAGCTCTCTCAGGAAGATATATATATACATAATAATCCCTTCCCCGCTTCATAAGGCCAAAATCATGACTATAAGGTGATTTGCTGCTCTGTGCGTGCATAAGTCTTCCGCTCTCATCTGAATCCTTTATTTTCTTTAATATAATATAATCATCAACACTATTACCTATCATATCTTCATTGCTGGATGATATTATTTTATCTCCACTTGTTACAACAACGGTTCCACCCTCGCTGTCATAATATCCAGACAATATATGATCAAAAGACAGATTGTAATCATCAGCATATTCTGTCGATGTATGATAGCAGGTTATAACTATTCCTGTTCCATCTGCCATACCCTTAGCAGCCATATCTACATAAGAGCCATCCTCTAAGTCTATTCTGGTTGCAAATGATTTCAAAGCATTATCTGCAACATCTAATAATGAACTGCTTTCCATATACTCATCAAGCTCCACAGTTTCCATATCATCTTTATAATACTGTGCTACAGGCTTTCCATTATTGTCTAATAATATAACTGCACTAAGATAACATTCTTCTGTATTCTTTTTAAGAAATTCCTGTGAAAATATATAATCTGTATTTTCTTTTATTCTTTTTTCATATACTATATTCTGTTTTACCTGCTGTGCGCTTTCAATAATCCTCATAAGACTCTTTGTCTCGGCTGCAAGATTAATTCTTGTCACACTATTACACTGGTCATTAATATGTCCTGCTGTATATGACAGATTTTTCTGTGCTGATATGATATCTGTTCTTATTGCAAAAGCAGCTACAATAGCAATAAGAATCACTCCCATCACCGTTTCTATAAGAAATATATTTATGTTTTTTTTACCAATATAATGCTTCTTATTCATAAGCTCCTACCTCCAGATACTTATCAGTATCTCCTACGTATTTTTCCAGTATTTCCTTTTCCGTACCATCATCACGCATATTAATAAGTATATCTGTGAGTCTTCTGTCTATATCACGTTTATCATTTTTATCAAATGCAACGCCAAGACCAACTGTATCTAATGCTTCATCAAGTATTCTGAACTGCATATTATAATCCTTCATATACTGATTTATGATAACCTCATTTACAGCAAGAGCATCAGCGTATCCTTTACTCAACATAGGATATGTAAGCTCCCTGTTTTTCATGGACAACAGTGAACGTATCCTTGGTATTCTGCTGTCTTCCATATTAAGAAACATCTCCTCCGGCTTACTTGCTGCCTGTACAGCTACAGTTTTATCCAAAAGGTCTTCTATAGTATATATATTACTGTCTTTATTAACTGCGATCACTATACGGCTTTTCATATATGGACCTGCCCATCTGTACTTATCTTCTCTTCCATTCATGCTAAAGCTTCCCCATATACAATCTATAGTATGGCTTGATAAAAGCTCCTGCTTATCATCCCAGTTTATATTTACAAATACTGCTTTATATCCCATCCTTCTGAATGCCTCTGTAGCAAGCTCCACATCTATACCTGTCGGATTACCATCAGAATCCACATAATTAAAAGGCGGCTGAATATCACTTCCGATTATAATTTCCTTAAGCTGCACACCTTCATTTGCATTAACATCATACTGATTATCCCTACATCCACACAGTACAGCTATAAACATATATATAATAAAGCTGATTGATATCTTTCTTTTTATATTGTTCATCTTTCTCACCCTTCTTAGCCTTTATCCCACTCTTTTAATAATAAGCTCCTTAGTAAATCTCATTACACCAAAGGAAATGTTTACAATATTTATACCACTAGTTAATAGTCATATTTTGTCGAAAAAGGAATAAGTGATACATTTTAACATTTATATAGCTTTATAAAATATACTTAAAATATATGTTAAAATTATGCCATTAAATGTTCGACAAAGCATAAAATGTATGCTATGATACATAAAAATCAAGAAAGGAGTACTCAAAGTGATGAAAAAAAGAACATTGCGACTTATTAATTACATATTTATAATCGCTATTCTTTTGGGAACTATGTACCTCGATAAAGTACAGGCTTATTCCTGTGACCTTTTTAATGAGAATATTTTTTCTGACACATCATACTCATATAGTTGTGAAAGTACTCCAGATGCCAGTTTTAATTCTAATATCAGATACAATCATGAATGCAGGGTTTTTGCGACACCAGAGCCTTCTATAGATGATTCAAGACCTTGCACCACACAGATGTTAGGTAATCCTAACTCTAATATATCAGAAACCATAAATATAAGAACTGGCATACGCTATTCTGCAAGAATTAATGCTATGCTTATATCAGCTTATTACAATGCTGATAATAACCATGAGCATTATTTTACATATAACAGATCTACGGAAAATCTTTTTTCCATCCTGACGGTTGTCGTCGATTATATCCACAATATGGACGGTGAAAAATAGGCTGATTCTCTTTTTATGATGATGTCAATATTTTATGTTTAGTGCAGACAACTAAAAAACTAAACTAAAAATATGCAAAGCATATATACAGAAAATGCGCATAGAAAAGAGGATTATTATGAACATATTAACATATATAGCTATCGCTATTGGTGGATTTGTAGCTATAGGTTCTACACTAAGTATTACACTTGGAATTTTCGGAACTATCATATATAAAATCATACGTTCCATCAGATATCGTATATCTTTATTTGACTAATTAACAGATTTAACTAATTATTATTTATATTGCAGGCTGTGATTATTAAACAACTAGCATACGAAGCATAATAATAAGGTATCAAAGTCGGGGGCTTTTGACCACGACACCATATATATCTATAGTATAGATTTACAGCCTGCGGAATGGAGTTTATATGGCAGGAAATATAACTGTTGCTATTGTTATAATACTTATTGTTGGTGGAATTATATTCGGCTGCTGGATTGACAGAGCTGATACTAAAATAGCCGACAGGAAAAATGAAGCAGCTTCTGATAAGCAGACTGCTGACAAATAAAAAATATTAATACGACTTTGCTTCCCACTACTCCGCCGTGCGCAAGTCTAAGAAAGCGTTCGCTTTCTTAGACTGTAGGGCATTCGCCCTATCAGCTAAAATCGCATCAAAGTGCTTTGTGCAAGCACAGCACTTTGCTACGACTTTAGCTGGCACGGCTCATTTAGATCACATAGTCCCAGACTTCATCCTTGAATACTATTTTTCTATATGTTCCGAAGTCTGTCCACTTGTTGAAGAATGTATCATTGAGAGCTTCTTTGCCTTCCTTAACGGCATCAAGTTCTGCGAGTAACTGGGCGTATTCGCTCTCGTTGGCTGCTTTGACTGCAAAACCTCTGCTGTTTACAACTGGAAGTCCTGTGTATGTATAATCTTCTATCTTTTCTATAGACTCTATCTTCTTATTTCTTACAGTAACCGCTACTCTGTCCCTGAATACTATTACATCAAAGCTGTCAGGATAGTTGTAAGAGTCACCACTTACACTGATTTCCTGTCCTACTGTATAATTCTTTCCGGCAGGACTTACCTTTGTAACTGTGGCACTTTCAAGATTGTAATAATATTCTTCAAATAAATCTGCATTACCCTTGATATTGCCATTTACAAATGCACACTTGACTTCCTTCTTGTCATATGCACTTGTGTCAGTAACAACACCGCAGGCAGATGTCATGTTGCTTATTCTGTCTATAAGTATAAGCTCACCAAGTGTCTTATGTTTAGCGAATTCATCTATGACAACAGGCTCCTGTAGTCCGATATCGCATACTGCGATTTCATTCTTGCTAAGTCCGTTAGCCTCAATAAACTTACCTGTATTAACATCTATCTTGTACTGGATATTCCTTAATACACCAAGTACCTGCTTAGTTCCTATCTTTACGATATAATCCTTACCAACTGTAAGTTCTTCATCATCCATCCATAGCATTGTAGCTGTGAAAGACTTGATAACTGGAAGTGTTGTCTTTGCTGCAAGAACGCATCCTCTTGATACATCAACTTCCTTATCCAGCTGGATAGTAACAGGCTGTCCTGCCTGTGCACTCTGGCTGTCCTTATCTCCTATAAGAATACTCTTTACATTGGCAGTTTCACCACTTGGAAGAGTTGTTATCTCATCACCTACAGATACTACACCAGACTCTATCTGACCCTGGAAGCCTCTGAATGTATGGTCTGGACGGCATACTCTCTGAACTGGCATATAGAAGCCTTCTTCCTGCTTCTTCTGACTTACATCAACATTTTCAAGATAAGTAAGAAGTGCTTCACCATCATACCAAGGTGTGTTATCTGACCTCTTAGTAATATTATCACCCTCTGTAGCTGAAACAGGAATAATCTTTACACTGGCAAGTCCTAATTCCTTAGATAATTCATCTATCTGTGCTGTAATCTCATCAAATCTTTCCTTAGAATAACCAACTAGATCCATCTTATTAACTGCAAATACGAAATACTTGATGCCCATAAGCGAGCATATTCTTGCATGTCTTTTTGTCTGCACAAGTACACCCTGCTTTGCATCTACAAGAATGATTGCAAGGTCTGCAAATGATGCACCAACCGCCATATTTCTTGTATATTCTTCATGTCCCGGTGTATCTGCCACGATAAAGCTTCTCTTATCTGTTGTAAAATATCTGTATGCAACATCAATTGTGATACCCTGTTCTCTTTCTGCCATAAGTCCGTCAAGAAGAAGTGAGTAATCAATAGCACCCCCACGGCTTCCTACTTTACTGTCAAGCTCTAAAGCCTTTTCCTGATCAGCATATAAAAGCTTTGAATCATATAATATATGTCCTATTAATGTAGACTTTCCATCATCCACGCTTCCGCATGTTATAAACTTTAATAATCCTGTCATCTTAGAAATACCCCTCTCTCTTTCTTCTTTCCATACTTCCTGCTGCTTCGTTATCAATAACTCTTGTTGTTCTCTCAGAAGATACAGCACTGAGTGTTTCATCGATTATCTCATCAAGAGTTGTAGCATTTGACTCTATTCCACCAGTTAAAGGATAGCAGCCAAGTGTTCTGAATCTTACATTCCTGTATTCTATCTTTTCGCCTTCCTTTAACTTGAAACGGTCATCATCAACCATTATAAGCATGCCATCTCTTTCAACTACAGGACGCTTATCTGCATAGTAAAGAGGTACTATATCAATATTTTCTCTCTTGATATACTGCCATATATCTGTTTCAGTCCAGTTTGATATAGGAAATACTCTTATGCTCTCACCCTTATTGATACGTGAGTTGTAAAGCTTCCACATTTCTGGCCGCTGGTTCTTAGGATCCCATGCCTGATTTTCATTTCTGAATGAGAATATTCTTTCCTTAGCCCTTGACTTTTCCTCATCTCTTCTGCCACCGCCAAATGCTGCTGTAAAACCATACTTGTTAAGAGCCTGCTTTAAAGCCTGTGTCTTCATAATATCTGTATACACTGAACCATAGTCAAAAGGATTAATTCCCTTCTTAACACCATCTTCATTGATATATTCTAACATTTCGATGCCAAGCTTCTTAGCTGTTTCATCCCTGAACTTAATCATTTCCTTGAACTTCCAGGTTGTATTAACGTGAAGAAATGGAAATGGTGGCTTCTCTGGATAAAATGCTTTCATAGCAAGATGAAGCATTACTGAGCTGTCCTTTCCTATAGAATAAAGCATAACCGGCTTTTCACACTCCGCCGCTACCTCTCTTATTATATATATTGCCTCAGCTTCAAGCTGATCAAGATGCGATAATTCTGCCATTGTTTTATCCGTCCTTTCCTTATATATTACTTTAGAATAATTATATACTTTCATAGTATGTTTATATGTTTATATGCTAATAATCATTTAAGTTAAATAAACTAATTTTTTATTACAAACATCAGTTATTCAATATAATATAATCCTTCTAATACCTTTTACAGCATTAATCTTACATCAGTACTTATTAGATTCTTTCTTATTAATAACTATTGTTTCCCTGCTGCCATCTGTTTTATCTATGTTCCAGTTAAGGTAGTCACCTTTGGTAGTAACACTCATCTTACTTCCCATACCACCCATATCTGCTCCAAGATACAGTGCAATAGCCTCGAACTTACATTCCTTAAGACATGATGAACATCCCCAGCAATCCTTAGGATACTTTATATATGCCTTTTTATCCTCACCCATCTTTATAAGGCTTCCTGGACAGACGATACTACATTGTCCACATCCTGCACATCTGCTTTTATCTATCATTATGCTCATATGTCTCACCTCTTCCTACAAGATTTCTGAATATAACTTCTATGTTATCACCATTCTTTCTGGTGTTGACATACTTAAGCCACTCATCTGACTTATCAGGATAATCAAGATTTTCAGCAAAGCTATGCCATCTTGTTTCCTTTCTTGCCTTTAAATGCTCTATAAGCACCTGACAGACTGTAAGTCTTTCCTTAAGCTCATATACAAACATAAGTCCATGGTAATCTGCTGCTGACACATTTCCTGAAAGTGTGATAATCTGTTCTATCTTCTGCTTTGCAAGCTCAAGCTGCTTTTCATTAAACTGATAGTGGCTTCCAATACCACCAGCATAGGTATCCATAACCTTCTGCATAGCTTCTTCAAGCTGTTCTGTCGAAAATACTTCATCCTGTCTTTCAAGATATGCATTATATTCCTCAAGCTTTTTACTTACGAATTCTTCTGCAAAGCTTTCTAAGGCTTTATAATCATCATTAATATCATGACAGCCATAAGCGGCATCCTGTGAACTAAAGGTATCTGCCAGCTCTGCCTCTTCTTTAAGACTTTTAACTATATCCAAGGCAGCTATCTCACCCTCTGCCATAGCTCCTGTTACATACTTCTGAGGACATCCACCTGCAACATCACCTGCCGCATACAGTCCATCTATGGTAGTTCTTCTGTTAGTATCTACCCAGTAACCACTGGCTGTATGTCCACCTACGATATAAGGTTCTGTTCCTTCTATCTCAACATTCTGCTCACTTGGATTCTTTCCTGACTCTATCCACTTAAGTGTCTGGCTTGGTGCCATATTAAGATAAGCCTTCTTTAAAGATTCATCCTTTTCGCTGCTTATTCCTTCTGTTCTTAAGTAACATGGGCCTCTTCCTTCGATATTCTCTCTTACAGTTCCATATACTCTCTGTGAGGTTGTAAGACCATATTTATCTTCATACACTTCTCCCTTTGAGTTAATCTGCTTAGCCCCGACTCCCTGAGCTATAGTTCCTGTTGGTGCTATAGTATCTTTACAACGTAATGCTATGAATCTCATCTCAAATGTTGTCATCTCAGCACCGGCATTAATCCCCATTGCATATCCAGCTCCGGTATTAAACGGTGGATACCACATCTTATGCCTTGAAAATCCAGGGTTGTTAGGCTTATAAAGTCCAGCCGCCCCTCCTGTTGCACATAAAACTTTCTTTGCCTTTATCTCATATGCATATCCATCATCAATGTTAAAACCTACAGCACCAAGAATTTTATTATCCTTAACTATATAATCTGTTATATTAAGTCTGTTTATAACTGTCACTCCATCAAGTGCTTCCACTGCCGAAGCAAGTATAGGCTTAATGTTTTCACCATTAATCTTAATATTACGATTGCCTCTTTCAACATACTTTCCATTCTCATCCTTAAGTATGACAAGGCCAAGCTTCTCCATCTTAGCAGTAACTTCATTAAGTCTTTCCGACATAGTAAGAAGCAGATCCTCTCTTACTATATCATCAGCATCATTTTTAGCATAATCAACATAATCTTCTGGCTTTCTGCCTTCTACTATATATGCATTGATAGCATTAACACCTGCTGCAAGACATCCACTTCGTTTTATATTAGCTTTCTCCGCTATAATGATACTCGCTGTATCTGACTGCTCTTTTATAGTAAGTGCCGCATAACAGCCCGCTGTACCACCACCTATTATAAGAACATCCGTTGTAAGCTTCTTTAATCCATTTATCTTCATAAGCACTCCTTTTTGAAGTAAAGTAATTTCTATTTTACTACTATCACCTTAAAGATTTCACAATACTATAATAATACACCATCAGATATAGAATACGTCATCTGACTTCATACCCTTATTCTCACACAGATAAGTTTTCTCACTGTCAACCGCATATATTCTGTATATAAGCACATGGACCTTCTCACCTATCGCAAGAGGTTCCTTTTCCAGCGACCACTCACCTGTTATCCTTGTACATCCGATATTAACTGTGACATCCAGATGATTGCCCCTGAATAATATATCCTCAACATATCCTTCTTCTGATACACTGTTGTACTGTTGAAGCTTTCCATACTTTGATATTTTTACAAACTCTGGTCTTATGACAGCCCTGTCAGCCCCCTTAACTTCATCAAAGCCCTTAAGCCTTGAATAATCACTAACCTCTGATGCCTTTCCTATATACAATTAATAACTGCTGCTATAAAGGAACAGCTTATACTTGTTATAAATGCATTTACAACATTTTTCTTAGTCACAAGTGCCATAAACTCGCCGGGCGAAAGCTTTAACGAATAAACCATAACCGATGCCAGTGGTATAAGCACTATAAGCGATAACATTGTCACTGTTATTCCTAATGTAAGATGAAATCCAGGAATAACCCTTACCTTCCTGTCCTTTACTTTTTTTCCGTTGAATTCAGGTTCTTTATTAGTTTTATCAGTTGTCGTATATTTCATCGAACCATCCTCCATCATCAAAATATATTCTGTAAGCTTCATCCCATCCACCATAATCTTCTATTGATGTAAGCCGTACATTCAAATCAAATTTATCACCATACTCAGATAATATATTCTTATCTGATGGCCTGTAGCCATATTTTGCTGCCAGTCTTTGTGTGCTCTCAGAATACAGATATGAAAGATATGCTCTTGCAAGCTCTTCTGACCTGTTAACTTTAACATTATCATCAACAACTGCCACACTAGGCTGTGCAAGTATACTGACTGAAGGTGTTACTATCTCGTATTCATCAGGATAAGAATTCATCGAGTTAATCGCTTCGTTTTCCCATGCTATAAGCACATCACCTTTTTTATTCTCAACAAATGTTGTTGTTGAACCTCTTGCTCCTGAATCAAGCACTGAAACATTGGAATATAATTTTCTTAAAAATTCTTTCTTAGAACTCTCATCCGTATATTTTTCTTCTGCAAAGCTTAATGCCGCAAGAAAATTCCAACATGCACCACCACTGCTCTTAGGATCAGGTGTTATTATCTCAACTCCATCGGCAGTAAGATCATCCCAGTCCTTTATTCCAAATGGATTATCTTTTCTTACTAAGAACACAATCGTTGATGTATATGGTGCTGAATCTTTATCATACTCATCCTTCCATCCAGCAGCTATCAGTCCGGTATTTTCTATAAGCGTTATATCATGCTCAAGTGCCAGTGTCACAACATCAGCATTGCAGCCTTCAACCACTGATCTTGCCTGGCTTCCTGAACCCCCATGCGACTGTATCACCTTTATCTGTTTTCCATAATGGTTCATATAATAATCAGCAAATATGTCGTTATACTCCTCATAAAACTCTCTTGTTGGATCATATGAAACATTAGTTATTGTAAGTCCGTCTCTCTTATTTGCGCATCCGGAAAGAAAAAATACTGATAATGTCATACATGCCATACCAACCGCTTTTATTGTTTTAATTTTATTATTAAGCTTACTGATATTTATTGTCTTCATTATTCATATCTCCTTTCCTTATTTTGTATAGCTGTTATTTAATGTTAATTTTAAACCTGTTTTCATATATACATAGTCTGTTAGTATGTTTATTGGTTAAAAAATATTGCCAGGCTTCTTTGAGTTGCCTGGCAACCTTTGGAAATTGTATTGTTATATTATACTTATTTCCCTACAAAGTCAATATGTTTATGTGTTTTATTTTAATTTTATTTAATTTCTGATATTTTGCGTACCATAAATTCTATCATAAGCTTATATATTCATGTTAACAGTATCACCTGTAACAATAACAGCAGGTGACTGTATACCTTCTTTAGCAGTTTTTTCTACTATGTCTTTAAGTGTACCTCTCACTGCCTTATATGTACCATCAAACCCTCCACTTATAACAGCAGCCGGTGTGTTTTCTGATTTTCCTTCTTTCATAAGGGTATCTGCTATCTCTTTAAGATGTGTAAGTCCCATCAGATATACACATGTTCCATCCATGGCAGCAGAATTTCTGATATCAGCATGCAATGTTTTTTCACCATCTTTCACATCACCTGATGTATGTCCTGTTATAATTGAAAAGCTTCTGCTTACATCTCTGTGTGTAACTGGTATTCCTGCCATTGCAGGAACTGCTATCGCAGAACTTATGCCTGGTATTTCCTCTGTTTCTATACCTGCTTCCTTAAGATACTGTATCTCTTCAGCACCCCTTCCAAACACATAAGGATCACCGCCTTTAAGGCGTACCACATATTTTCCTTCATTTGCTTTGGCAAGAAGAAGCTCATTGATATCCTGCTGTGGTGTTGAATGTCTTTCATTTCTTTTACCAACGTATATCTTCTCACAGCTCTCTAAGGCATATTCTAACAGTCTTTCATCTATCAGGTCATCATATACAAGAACCTCTGCTGCCTTGACCGCATTAAGTGCTCTTACGGTTATCAGGTCATATGCACCACAGCCAGCTCCTGCTATCACAACTCTGCCTTTCTTTGTTTCATCAGCCTCGTTTTCTTTAACAGATGCTATTATTTCATCAAGTTCATCATCATCCAGCTTTCTTCCAAGAACCATGCACCTTCTTGCTGATGCTTTAAATATAGCAGCTCTCTTAGATGATTCTTCCACCTTAGCTTTTATATTTTCCCTTATTGAACACAGATAATCAAGTATCTGCTCTATATCAGGCGGAAGCTCTGATGCTATACGATTTTTTATATCAGCAGCTATATATGGGCTGGCTCCCTGTGTCGATATGCCTATAGACAGATTTCCAGCTTTATACACTGATGGGAATAAAAACTGACAGTTATCCTTATCATCTACAACATTTATAAAAATATGATATTTTCTGCATACACCAGCAACATATGCATTGAATTTTTTATCATCCGTTGCCGCTATACAGAATGAACATCCTTCAAGATCTGAATTAACGAATTCTCTTTCGATGAACTTGACACCCTCTATGCTCTTTATACTGTCACTTATCTTTGTTGCAACCACAGTTATATCAGGCTCATATGCAAGAATCTTTCTTAGCTTATGCTCCGCAATCCTGCCACCACCTATGATTAATCCTTTTTTTCCTTTAATGTCAATAAAAAACGGAAAATATCCCATTTATTTATCCTCCTATAACATTCTGAATTTATTATGTATTATACTTTTACCTTATAACATGTTATTGTTTTAGAATATCTGCAAGCTGCTTGTATGCTGTTCCCCATCTGGCATTAGGTTTAATGTTATATAACTTTTTATCCAGCACATAATATTTTCCTTCTTTCACAGCCCTTAGCGAATTCCATGCTGCATTATCTGTCAATAGATTATTAATACTCTTCATAGCTGCCTGGATATCATTACCCTGCGTTGTAACAAATATATAGTCTGGATCAGCCGCCACTATACCCTCAAGACTTAAATCGTCCAGCATACTTTTATCCGAATCTGCTATATTGACACAGCCAAGATCTGATAGCATCTCACCACACACAGAGCCTGTACTTCCCTTTGCTTTAACACTGCTGGCAGCTGTTCTTATAAAAAGCACCTTTGGATGATTATTACCCATTGTACTTTTTATTTCATCTATCTGCTGCTTCACATCCTCACCATTAGTCTTATACAGATCTCTTCTCCCAGTAATCATTGTACAGTGATCAAGCATATTAAGATACTGGGTAAAATTAGAAACATCAAAGTATGCTACTGTTATGCCAGCATTTTCAAGTGTATCCATAAGTGCTATATCAGCCTCAGTATTACAGCTTGCTATGACAAAATCCGGCTGTGAAGCTATAAGCAGTTCTACGTTAGGATTCAGTATGCTTCCAAGATTAATGACTGAATCTGTAAGCTCCAAATCAAAATTCGTCCATGTATCATTGGCAGCTGCAACAAGGTTTCCTCCTGCAGACACCCATATATCAGCAAAGCTTCCTATAAGTGCTGCGGCTCTCTTATGTGAAGTCACTGTTACCTCTCTGCCATAATCATCTGTAAATGTATACGGATTACTTACAGATGCGCCTTCCGTCATATCATACTCTCCTGAATTAACCTTACTATCAGATACTGCTGTTTTAGCACTTCCAGCACCACACCCATACAGTCCTGTTACTATTATTGTTAAAACAGCTGTCGTTACAAGTGCTTTAACAATTCTTTTTTTGTTTAAAAACATATTTTCACTCTTTCACTCTTATTTTTCTTTCCAGTTTTACATAATATTTCGTTTAATATTCTGATGCAGCATATTATTCCTAATTGGTAAGATAACTTGATACAGCATACAGCTTCTGCCCATTATACTCAACCTGTGACCATCCACGTACACTCGTTGCTGTGCGTTTTACATATTCTCCATTCTTTATGGATGTAACTACAGTACCTGTATCAGTACTTGGAAGAGTTCTTAGGTTTGTTTCTTCCTTTGCCGTTACATTATCATTATATGGAGAGAATTCCATGCCGTTCACAGAAAAGTTACCATTGCTGTTATCGTATGGTTTACTATTAAGATCTGTCGTCAGATAGCTTGATATTGCATAGACAGTTGTTCCCTCATATTCAAGCCTTGACCATCCATTATCTCCTATTCCTGTACGTCTTGCTGTATCACCATTATACAATACCGAAGCTAAAGCCCCTCTTATGTCCGGAGAAGTACGAAGATTGGTTTCTTCCTTTGCTGTAACTGTTTCATCAACATTCTTAAACACTATGCCAAGCTCAGCCACATTTATATCATCATGCGGCTTATCAGGATCAAAAGGATCAGCAGCTGAATCATAGCTGAAATAAGCTACATTCATATCCACATAGCCTTCTATGCCATCAACTCTTCCTCTGTTCGTATACTGCCACATAGCAACTGTTCCAGTATACGAAGGAGACGTAACCTTAGGATATGCACCTTCGCTATAAGAAGCTATCCATAATGGATACTGTTTTTTTATGTCATCTGTATTCCATAACCTGTTGTCAACAAGTTCATTCTTTCCTGCATACAACATAGCATCATAACCTTCATCTGAAATCGTGTTCATAAATGCAATAGCATTATTGGTTCTGTCCTCATTAGTAATACCATACATTCTGCTTGTCTGGCTTGTAAAATCCTCACAATTATATACGACCGGGTATGTAATGGCATAACCTGCTATATAATCTACAACCCACTCAGCCTCTTCTATTGCCTCAGCCTCATTAACCGCTGTAGAAAAGAAATATACACCTGTTTTAATGCCAGCCGCCTGCGCACTTATAAGATTATATGATGCATACTCATCTTCACATATTGTTCCGTTTATGTCTGTCCGATAGCCTATTCTTATCATGGCATAATCTATACCACTGGCTGCCACTTTCTTCCAGTCTATCGTTCCCTGCCACTTTGAAACATCTATTCCATTTGAATATGAAGCACTATCACCTGGCAGTGACGATACATTTACCTCTTCTCCATAAACAAGAGCATCCTGTTTTTCCGGGTCACCATCTGTATCTGATTCATATGACTCTTCACTTTGTGCATTTTCATTTTCGGTTATATCCACGTAATCATTATTCGTAGCTTTATTACTCTGTGCATTATTTAATAAACCATTGTTTTTCTTATATTTTGCCCCTGATGTAATAAGAACAACAATACATATTATTATTATTACAACCGCTGCCACACCAACAATAATATATTGTCTGTATTTTTTCAGCATTTTCCTGAATTTGTTCTGATTTCTTTTTCTTATCTCCATATACAACTCCCTCAATTATAACTACATTTACAGCTACATTTATATCTCCATTTACAGTTTTATTTACAACTTCATTAATAATACCTGCTTTAAAGTATATCCTAAGCTGCTGTTTTAAAAAAATATATCCCAATTTATTTAAAATAACTGTATTATCTCATTTAGTCAATAATAATTATAATCATTGCCATATTATTTAAGAATTATTTTATATATGTTAATTTATATATTTCATTCAGTCTAATTTAACATAATAAGCATCATATTTTTTGTGATTTTGCACAAAAATATGTTTCATATATAATTCTTGCATACAATGTACTAAATGTGTTAACCTTTGTTAAAGAAATAACAATATGTTCTTTATACTTGTTCAGATGAATAATACATGTGTTATTACATATTCTATTTTAAATATACAACCTGTTTGTCCTGCAGACATTGCAAACGGCTGTAGCTATAAATAATTACAATGTCTGCAGAAATGAGGATTAATATGAAAGTAAATAGTAGAAAAGTCGCTGTAATTGGTTGTGGATTTGTTGGTTCTTCTTCTGCATTTGCACTTATGCAGAGTGGATTATTCTCTGAAATGGTTTTAATAGATGCAGATACTAACCGTGCAGAGGGTGAGGCTATGGATATAAGCCATGGTATTTCTTTTGCACGTCCTATGCAGATATACGCTGGAAGCTACGATGATATAGCAGATGCAGCTATTATCGTTATAACAGCCGGTGCAAACCAGAAGCCTGGTGAAACCCGTCTTGACCTTATAAAGAAAAATGCAGCTATTATGAAATCGATTGTTGGCGAGATTAAGAAAAGAGATTTTGGTGGAATTCTTCTCATAGTATCTAACCCTGTTGATATACTTACACTTATTGCTCTTAAAGAATCTGGCTATCCTGCAAACCGTGTAATCGGTTCAGGTACAGTTCTTGACACTGGACGTTTTAAGTATCTTCTTGGTGAGCATCTTGCTATCGACAGCCGTAGTGTCCATGCATTTATAATCGGTGAACACGGTGACAGTGAACTTGCTGCCTGGAGTAACGCAACAATCGGTGGACTTTCTGTCAATGAATTCTGTGAACTCAGAGGACACTTCAACCACGAAGCATCTATGAAGAGAATATTTGATGATGTTAAAAACAGTGCCTATGAAATAATCGAAAGAAAGCATGCAACTTACTATGGAATAGCCATGGCTGTTAAAAGAATATGTGAAGCAATCGTCAGAAACGAAAAATCCATTCTTCCTGTATCAAGTCTTATGACTGGAGAATATGGCCTTAATGATGTCGTACTAAGTATTCCATCAGTTGTTGGCGAAACAGGTGTTGAAAAGGTTGTTCCTATTGGACTTAACGATGATGAAATGTCTGAGCTGAGAAAATCTGCTGATATTCTTAAAAATATAGCTGCAGATTATATTTCGTAAGAAGCTAATAAAGCAGGGCCACATATTCTTGTGACTCTGCTTTATTATATATAGTTTTGAGGGAGGTAGTAACCTTGTAAGCTTTAATAAATAATACGATATCAGCCTTTAACGCCACCTAATGTAACACCTCGTACTATGAACTTTGACAAACACAGATAAACTATAATAACTGGAAGAATAGCACACCCTAGCATCATGTATACCTTGCCCATATCAAACTTCAGGAAATCTGCACTTCTTAGCTGTGCGATAAGTATAGGCAATGTTTTCTTTGAATCTCTGTTAATAATAAGAGATGGTATAAAGTAATTATTCCATGATGATACAAACGTAAATATCGCCTGTACAGCTATTGCCGGTTTCATAAGAGGAAGAACTATCTGGTTAAATATACGAAACTCATGTGCGCCATCTATTCTTGCTGCTTCTACCAGCTCAATCGGAAGAACACTGTCCATATACTGCTTTATAAAAAAGAATACAACTGGCGATGCAATGGATGGAACAATCAATGGAATAAACGAATTCATAAGTCTCATCTTGCTCATCTGATCAACAAAACCAAGTGCAGATACCTGTGTAGGAACCATCATTATAACCATGATAATTGTAAATGCCAGATTCTTGAATCTAAAATTATATGCATGAATAGCATAAGCTGTTAAAGCTGAAAAATACACAGATAACAATGCAGAACCACCAGCAACAACAAGGCTGTTAAACATACCACTAAGCACTGGAAGATTAGCATCTTTTAAAAGATTCTTTAAGTTGTTAAGAAACGACCTTCCTGGCAACAAAGAGAATCCCTTCTGTATATCTGGATGTGACCTTGTAGTGTTTATAACCAATACATAAAATGAAAAGAGACAAAGTATAGATAAGAGTATTAACACTATATAACATAATGTTCTTTGAATATTCAGCACTACTTTGTCTTTTCTATCAGACCTTTTCTTAGTAACCACTGTACTCATAGTTATACCCCCTTACCTGCTGCTTTACTTTCTTTTACTTTTTTTGATTTCTTATATGTAGATGCACCTGAATCAACCATTCCCTTAGTTACATATTTAAATACAAACACACTAAGAACCGCTGTTATTATAAAAAGAATCACTGATAATGCTCCCGCCATTCCATAATTCTTACTATACAAATGCTTATTCAGATACATTATAACTGTCATACTTGTATCGTTAGGATTACCATTACCATTAGTAAGAATCTGTGGAACATCAAACATCTGGATACCACCTATAAGTGATGTTACAAGTGTATACGCCATAATAGGCTTTATAATAGGAAGTGTAATCTTTCTGAAAATCTGTAATGAATTCGCACCGTCTATTCTTGCTGCCTCGAATATACCTGTATCTATTCCCATAATACCTGCCATAAGAACTATAGTAGTGTTACCAAACCACATAAGGAAATTCATAAGTGCTATAAGTCCTCTTGTTCCTGCAACCTCTGATAAGAATCTATATGTAGGAAGTCCCATTGCATTAAGGAGATTGTTAATAGGACCAATATCTGAGAATATCGTATAAAATAACATCGAAAATGCTGATGCCATAATCAGATTTGGCATATATATAACTGTCTTAAAAAAGCCAGTACATTTCAATCTAAGTCTCAGATCTGTAAACCATGAAGCTAACAGAAGAGAAAATATCATCTGTGGGATAAATCCCATCATCCATATAATAAATGTATTCTTAAGATACATAAGAAGTGGTGTATTCGATAATATTTCTTTATAATTGGCTAAGCCAACAAACTTAGGCCCCACCTGCATAAGTCCAACTCTGTAATTTTCAAAAAAGCTGTTATAGAAAGTGGAAATCAGCGGAATCAGCTGAAATATAATATATACAAGGAAAAATGGTATTAAAAATATATATCCCCACTTAGCATAACTGACACATTTAGATTTTTTCTTTTTCATGCCACCCTCCAATTCCTAGTAATAAATATACGTATAATCATATAATGCCGGTGCCAGTTATACCTGTTCCATAC
>OFMN01000909.1_pt1 | contig 23037 bp, 21 predicted proteins | sample 1541791 | NCBI WGS metagenome assembly OFMN01 (sample SAMN04209248, study PRJEB22552) | human gut metagenome | biome: gut; material: feces | host: Homo sapiens | place: USA: Oklahoma
TGTCGTCGCGCTCAAAGATCTTGATCGCGTACCAGCGCTGCTGCTCTTCCGGCATCTTGTGCACGGCTGCCTCTTCGATGTGGGCGATCGCGTGCTCGACCGGGCCGGAGAACGTGTGCATCGGCACGGTCTTGGTGGACTTGGCAGCCTCGATGGCGGCTTCTGCCGCGGCCATGACGCCGTCACCCTTCAGGGCCGAGATCTCCACGACCTTGCAGCCGAGCTGCTGCGACAGCTGGCCGATGTTGATCTGGTCGCCGCTCTTGCGCACGATGTCCATCATGTTCACGGCCATGACCACCGGGATGCCCAGTTCGGTCAGCTGCGTGGTCAGGTACAGGTTGCGCTCGAGGTTCGTGCCGTCCACGATGTTGAGGATGGCGTCCGGACGCTCATCGATCAGATAGTTGCGGGCGACGACCTCTTCGAGCGTGTACGGGCTGAGCGAGTAGATGCCGGGAAGGTCCATGATGACAACGTCGTCATGCTTTTTCAGGCGGCCTTCTTTTTTCTCGACCGTGACGCCCGGCCAGTTGCCCACAAACTGATTGGAGCCGGTCAGCGCATTGAACAGCGTCGTTTTGCCGCAGTTCGGGTTGCCGGCTAAGGCAATCTTGATTTGCTTTTCCATTCGGATGCTCCTTTGCGATATTCTCCTCTGCTGATGGGGGATCCTACCTTATGTAATAAATTTTGCTTACGGATGATTATGCCTGGATCTCGATCATCTCGGCATCGGCCTTGCGCAGGCTCAGCTCATAGCCGCGGACCGTGACTTCCACCGGATCGCCGAGCGGTGCGACCTTGCGCACATACACTTCGGTGCCCTTCGTGATGCCCATGTCCATGATGCGGCGCTTGATGGCACCTTCACCATGCAGCTTCACCACCTTGACCGTTTCGCCGATCTTGGCTTCTCGCAGCGTTTTCATCGTGCTTCCTCCCTTAAATCATGATTTTGCGTGCCATTTCATCGCTGATGGCAACGCGGGATTCTTTGACCTTCACGATCAGATTCCCGCCGATCGCCGATACGACCGTGGCCGTCCCACCGGGGACGAAACCCAGATCTTCCAAGTGCTTTCTGGTCTCCGGGTTTCCGCCGACTTTCAGAATCAGTGTCTCCTCGCCGATATTGGCGAGATTCAGCGGCATCATAGATATCCCTCCACTGGTAACGGTTAGAGCGTGCTAACCTTGGATGAAAAAAGAACGGTTATATTTGTTTAACATGAGTTAAACTTCCCTAACCTTGCTAAAGTTTAATCTATCTAACATCGCGTGTCAAGGGGTATTTGTAAAAATTTTTGCATTGCTTGCATTTTTGGTTAAGGTGTGCTAACCTAGAAGCAATTTTACGAAAAGGTTGGTGGAATCCGCTATGCAGATCTTGAGAGCTGCGGAAGACTATCTGGAAGCAATGCTGATGATGCAGCAGAAACACGGTTACATCCGCTCGATCGACATCGCGGAGCAGCTCGGCGTGACGAAGCCGAGCGTGACCTACACGACCAAGCGCCTGCGCGAAAACGGCTACATCACGATGGACCGCGACGGGCTCATCACGCTCACGCCGCGCGGCATGGACATTGCCGCGCGCATGCTCGACCGGCACCATACGCTCACGAAGTTTCTCATGGAGCTCGGCGTCGATGCCAAGACCGCCGAGGAGGACGCCTGCAAGATGGAGCATGACATCAGCGAGCAGACGTACACGGCGCTCTGTCGCCACGCCATCGGCAAGCTCGGCATCCTCGGGGAGGACGACGCGGGCCTCGGCGAGACGGCCGGGACCGACGAGAACTGAACACGCCTTCGGACAGTTCCGCCCGCGGCAGCTCTGGCTGCCGCGGGCGGTTTTGCTTGTCGGGAAAGCCCGGAGGGCTTTCCCGACAAAAGGCCTGCAGGCTGCTGCGCGCAGACTTTGTACGCCGGGGGCGCACAAAGTCCACACTTGCAGCCAGAGAAGTATTTTCTCTCATGCACATGTCGCGAGAGAAAATAATTGCAATGCTTTGCCGCCTGCGGGCGGCAAACTCTGCGAGGCTTTTTTGACACGCTGGGCCGCCCGCGGGCATTGACGCGGCGGCGCGGATTTGCTATGCTGAAAAAAGAGAAAACTCGTTTTCCGGAGGTGTCCCCATGCTCCAGACCCGCAGACCGGCCCTGAGCGGCAACGCGCTCAAGGGCATCGCCATCCTCGCCATGACGCTCGACCACCTCACGTGGACGCTCTGGCCCGGCTACGCCACCGACTGGTGGGTGCTCGTGTGCCATGTGCTCGGCCGCGTGACGGCGCCGATCATGTGGTTTTTCATCGTCGAGGGCTACCACTACACGCACGATGTGAAAAAGTACGCCGCGCGCCTGTTCGCGCTCGCGCTCATCTCGCACTTTGCGTATGATTTCTGCTTCGGCATCCCGTTTGTGCCGCTGTCCACCGGGCCGTTCAATCAGACGGGCGTCGTGTGGTCGCTCGCGTGGGGGCTGGTGCTGCTCGTCATCCACGACGACGCGCGGCTGAAAGACTGGGTCAAGATCGCGCTGACGTTTGTGATCTGCGCGGTCACGTTCCCGTCGGACTGGAGCTGCGTGGCCGCGATGGCGATCTTGTTCATGGGGCAGGCGCGCGGGGACTTCCGAAAGCAGATGGGCTGGCTCATGGTGTGGTCGGCCGTGTACGCGCTCGTGTATTTCTTCTTTATAGATAAGGTATATGCGCTCGTGCAGCTCGGCACGGCGCTCGCCATCCCGCTGCTGCGGTGCTATGACGGCACGCGGGGCAAATGGCGCGGCATGGGCAAGCTCTTTTACGTCTATTATCCCGCGCACCTCGCGCTCATCGGCGTGCTGCGCGTGCTGCTCTGGGGCGCGGGGGCGTCCACCGCCGCCGGCAGCTTCTGACGGCAATGTGCACAACGGCATCCGCCCGGACGGGGGAAAACTTCGTCCGGGCGTTTTTGCGCCCGGTGGTGGCATTTCGCAGGGGTTCGTGGTAAAATGCTGTGCAATGTGAGACAAAGGAGGCGGCGCGCATGCGCTACCAATGTCTGGTACTCGACCACGACGACACCGTCGTCAACAGCACCGCGACCATCAATTACCCGGCCTTCGTGCAGACGCTGCAAAAGCTGCGGCCGGACGTACACATGACGCTCGACGACTTTTTTTCCTACTCGTTCGAGCCGGGCTTCGGCGCGCTGTGCAGTGACATTCTGGGCTTTTCCGATGCGGAGATGGACATCCAGTACCAGACGTGGCTGGACTATGTGCGCACGCACGTGCCCGACACGTTCCCCGGTATGCGTGACCTGCTGCAGCGGTTTCACGCCGCGGGCGGGCATATCTGCGTCGTGAGCCACTCCGTGCCGGAAAACATCCTGCGCGACTACCGCGCGCACGATCTGCCCACGCCGGAGCGCATCTACGGCTGGGATTCAGACCCCGAGCGGCGCAAGCCCGCGCCGTGGCCCATCTACCAGATCGAGCGGGAGCTCGGCCTGCGGCCGGAGCAGCTCGTGGTCATCGACGATCTCAAGCCCGGCAAGGACATGGCTGACCGCGCGGGCGTGGACTTCATCGCGGCGGGGTGGACGCACACCGTGCCGCACATCATCGAAACGATGCAGCGCATCTGCCCGCACTACTGCCGCACGGTGGCGGAGCTGGCGGCGCTGCTGCTGGACGAAACGGAGGCATAACGATGGATACTAGAATGATTCGCACGGCGACGCTCGCCGATCTCGACGCCGTGGCGGCGGTGGAGGCAGCGTGCTTCCCGGCGGCGGAGGCCGCGACACGGGAAGAACTCGCTGACCGGCTGGCGCACTATGGCGACCACTTTTGGCTGATGTTTGACGGCGGCACGCTCATCGCGTTCGTGGACGGCATGGTCACGGACCGCACCGACCTCACGGACGACCTCTACGCGGACGCCGCGCTGCACGACGCGCACGGCGCGTGGCAGATGATCTTCGGCGTGAATACGCTGCCAGACTACCGCCGGCACGGCTATGCGGGGCAGCTCATCGAGCGCGCCATCGCCGACGCGCGCGCGCAGGGCCGCCGCGGCCTCGTGCTCACGTGCAAGGACCGGCTCGTGCACTACTACGCGAAGTTCGGCTTCGTGAGCGAGGGCGTGTCGAGTTCTACCCACGGCGGCGTCGTCTGGTATCAGATGCGCCTGACGTTCTGAAAAATGCAGCCCCGGCGCGAAAAAAATCCGCGCCGGGGCAAAACAAAACCTTGACTCTACAGCCATTGTAGAGTTTACAATGACGGTATTCCACGCAAAGGGGCAAACGCCATGGAGAAAAATCTCACGACCGGCAGCGTCTTTGGCAACATTGTGCGCTTTTCGCTGCCGTATCTGCTCTCGTACTTCCTGCAGACGCTCTACGGCATGGCCGACCTGTTCATCATCGGCCAGTACGAGGGCGTGGCCAGCACGACGGCCGTGTCCATCGGCAGTCAGGTCATGCACATGCTCACGGTCATGATCGTGGGCCTTGCCATGGGCGCGACGGTCACGATCGGTCAGGCCGTCGGCGCGCGCGACCGCCGGGGCGCGGCGGGCTACATCGGCAACACGACGACGCTGTTTCTGGCGCTGAGCGTCGTGGTGACGGGGGTGCTGCTGGCGCTCGCGCGGCCGATCGCGGCGGTCATGTCCACGCCGGCCGAGGCCGTGCCCGGCACGGTCGCCTATCTGCGCATCTGCTTTCTCGGCGTGCCACTGATCACGGCGTACAACATCATCGCATCCATCTTCCGCGGTCTGGGCGACTCGAAGCGCCCGATGTACTTCATCGCCGTCGCGTGCGCGGCAAACATCGCGCTCGACTATCTGTTCATGGGCGCGCTACACATGGGCCCGGCGGGCGCCGCGCTCGGCACGACGCTGGCGCAGGCGGCCAGCGTGGTCGTGTCGCTGGCCGTCATCCGCCGCGAGCGCGACGGCATCGCCCTCACGCGGAGCGATCTGCGCCCGCGGCGGGCGGTCATGGGGCGCATTTTGCGCATCGGCGTGCCGGTCGCGCTGCAGGATGGGCTGATCCAGATCGCGTTTTTGTTTATCACCGTCATCGCCAACCGCCGCGGCCTCACGGACGCCGCCGCCGTCGGCATCGTGGAGAAGATCATCAGCTTTTTGTTCCTCGTGCCGTCGTCCATGCTCTCGACGGTGTCGGCCCTCGGTGCGCAATGCATCGGCGCGGGCAAGCCCCGCCGCGCGCTGCAGACGCTGTGGTACGCCATCGCCGTTGCGTTCGGCTTCGGCGTGCTCATCTCGGTCGTCATCCAGTTCGTGGCAGAGCCCGTCGTGAGCCTGTTCACGGACAGCGCGGCCGTCGCCGCCGCGGGCGGGCAGTACCTGCGCGGGTACATTCTCGACTGCTGCTTTGCCGGGCTGCACTTTTGCTTCAGCGGGTATTTCTGCGCCATCGGCCGCTCGGAGCTGTCGTTTCTGCACAACATCACGGCCGTGGTGCTCGTGCGCGTGCCGGGCGCGTACCTGATGAGCAAGCGGTTTCCCACGACGCTGCTGCCCATGGGTCTGGCCACGGCGGCGGGCTCGCTGCTGTCGGTCATCATCTGCGTGATCGCGTTTCTCGTGCTGCGCCGGCGCGGCCGGCTCGTGCCGGAGGAGGCATGACATGGCGCGGACACAGGAGCTGTTTTCCATCGGCGACGTGGCGCAGCTGTTTCACCTGAGCGTGAGCAGCCTGCGCCACTATGAGACCATCGGCCTGCTTACGCCGGAATACACCGACCCCGCGACCGGCTACCGCTACTACGGGCCGCGGCAGTTTGAGGTGCTCAACACCATCCGCTACCTGCGCGCGCTGGATATGCCGCTCGGGCAGATCCGCGCCTTTCTGCGCAACCGCGACGGCGGGTGCATCGAGCAGCTGCTGCGCGAGCAGAAGGCCGCCGTCGTGCGCAAGCAGGCGGAGCTGCAGCGCGTCGAGCGCAAGATCGACAACCGCCTGCGCCAGCTGCACGATGCGCAGACAGCCGAGCTCGGCGCCATCCGCCTCGTGCGCAGCTCCGCGTGCCGCATTGTGTGGATGTCCGGCGCGCTCGAGCTGCACAGCTTTCTCGACATGGAGCCGTCCATCCGCATGCTCGAGCGCTCGCAGGCGGAGGCCGTGGTGTTCCTCGGCAAGGTGGGCGTGGGCCTCTCGGCCGAGCGGCTGCTGGCCGGGGCGTTTGCGCCGTATGACCGCGCGTTTCTCGTGCTCGACGACGAGGACGCCTTCGATGGCGACGTGACCACCCTGCCCGAGACGACGTGCGCCGCCGTGTGCTTTCGCGGCAGCCACCCTGAAGCCCCGGCGCAGTATGCGCGCCTGATGGACTACCTGCGCGCGCACGCGCTCGCCCCGGCGGACTTCTCGCGCGAGATTACGATGATCGACTACGGCCTGACGAGCGACCCGGAAAAATTCGTGACCGAGATCCGCATCCCCGTCACGGAGGCATGAAAAAACGCTGTCCCGAAAATGGGACAGCGTTTTTGGGTTTTGGTGCGTCAGAAGCTGCCGCTGCGGCCGTGGCCGCCGCCACCGGAAAAGCTCGACCCGCCGCTACCGGAGTGCTGGTCGTTGTCGCGCTCGATCTTGCGGCGCGTCGTGGTCGTGTGGGTGTAGACATCGTCGCGCCGCGTCAGGTGCAGGCCCTCGGGCGTGACGTAGGCGCGCGCCTCGGTCTGGCGGCGCACGGAGCGCATCTTCGCCTTGAGGATCAGGCAGACGATGAGCGCGATGACGCACGAGATCACGAGCGCGATGCCCAAATTGCGCAGCAGCGACGGCGCGGAGAAGCCGGGGTCAACGTCGGCGTCATGGCCGGGGCTGTAGGCATAGTTAGAGTCGCTGCCGGTATAGGACTCGCCGCTGAGCAGGTCGGCGCAGCCGTCGATGTAGTCGCAGAAGCCGCCGTACCAGTCGTCGTTGCGGAAGTCGTCGAGAAAGCCGTCCTCGAGCTGCTGCAGGGCAGAGTCCGGGAAGAGGCGCTCTGCCTTGTCGCCGTAGACGAAGGCGGCGTACTTGCGGTTCGACACGCTCAGCAGCAGGAGCACACCGTCGCGCCCGTCACCGACGCCGAGCGAGTCGTTGTGGTAGAGCGTGTAGGACGCCGTCTCCACGTCGGTGAAGCCGTAGTCGGCATAGTCGTCCACGGTGCGGATGTACACGCCGACGCCGCTGCTGTGCGCGAGGGCGGCGGCGCGCTGCGAGAGCTGGCTGATCTGTTGGTCGGTGAGCAGGCCGGCCTCGTCCGTGACCCAGTCCCCGGCGGCCAGCGCCGGTACTGCGAGCGTCATGGCCAGCAGCAGCACGAGCAGCAGGGCGGTCAGTTTGCGTTTCATATCCGTCGCCTCCTTACAGCAGGAACTGCAAAATTGCAGTCAGCGCCACCGTGAGCGGGGCCGCGATGGCGGCGAACATGCCCCAGAAGCGGCCGCGGTCCGTCGGCAGGTCGCCGACGAGCTTGCCGGTCTGGCCGTTCATGGCGAAGAGGAAGTCCTGCCCGTGCCACTTCGTGCTCAGCATCCACACCGGCAGCAGGGCGTAGTGCACCTTGCCGCGCCGCAGCGCGATGTCCTCGCGCTCGGTCACGCACGCGCCGTAGCCGGTGACGGTGTCGCGCAGGGCCTGCGCGAGCGTCTCGCGGCAACGCGTGTCCGCCCGGTCGCGGCTGTCGTCGATGGTCACGTCGTATTTATCCGCCAGATAGCCCGGCAGGTACGCCGTGGAAAACGGGCGCAGCTGGGCATAGTCAAACGGCTCGATGGAGTCCATGTGGTCGTCCGGCATCTTGGAGGATGCGTCGACCGGGATCTTCTCAAACGCGAGCGACCCGGCGCGCACCACGTGGTAGTGCCGCGTCTCGGTGATCTCATAGTCGCCGGTCTCGTACACGTTCGTGTTGCTGGCGCGGTAGCTGGCCGCGCCCTCCGCGCCGCCGTCAAACAGCCAGAACGGGACGTACACGCCCTGGATCTGCTCGATGTGGTTGGCGGACGTGAACGAGCGCGGCAGGAAGGGTTTGCCCTTGTAGTGCGCGCGCAGCGCCTGCACGGCGTCGTCCTTGCTCAGGCGAAACGGGAGGATATAGTCCGGCCGCAGCGCGCCCGAAAACTGCCCCGGCACGATCGCCGGGTTGCCGCAGTAGGGGCAGGCCGTGGCCGCGGTGCTCCGGTCGCAGATGAGCTCCGCGCCGCACGACGGGCAACTGTAGACGCGCAGGCCGTCCGCCTCCGCGCCCCAGTCGCGGCTGAGGTCGGAGGTGTCCCAGCCGCCGGAGGCCGCGGCGGCTTCCGCAGCCTCGGCCTTGGCAGCCTGCGCTGCTTCGGCCTTCGCGTCGGCCGCATGCTTGGCTGCGGCGGCCTCGGCCTCCTTGCGGGCATAGAGCGCCTCGATCTCGGCCACGTCGAATGACGAGTCGCAGTAGTCGCACTCGAGCTTGCCGCTCTTGGCCGAATAGTGCAGCGGGCCGGTGCAGGCCGGGCACTGATAGTTCGTTACCTGGGTCGGCATGGCGCATGCCTCATTTCGTCCGGGCGGGGGTTAGGACTGGATGTCCCCATCGTCAAACGGGTCGCCGCACTCGGGACAGAATTTCGGCGGGTGGGTCGGGTCGTCCGGCTCCCAGCCGCATTTGTCGCACTTGTATTTCGGTGTGCCGGCCGGTTTCGGGCGGCCGCACTCGGAGCAGAACTTGCCCTTGTTCACCGCGCCGCACACGCACGTCCAGCCCTCCGGCGCGGCCGGGCGCGGCCGGCCGCAGTTGCCGCAGAACTTGCCGGTGTTGCCCGTCTGGCCGCAGGCGCACGTCCAGCTCCCGGCCGCCGGGGCGGCGGGCTGCTGTGCCGCCTGCTGCCGGCCCATGGCATAGAGGTCCTGCGCGTTGACGCCGCCCACCTGGCCGGCCATGCCCATGCCCATGAACGCCATGGCCGGGCCGGTGGCCGTGTTGGACGCGGCCGCCTTCATCGCATCGCCCTGCGAGCGCGAGAGCATCGCCGCCGCGCGCGTCGGGTCCATGTAGGCCGCGTCGCGCTGCATGTCCTTAATCATCTGCTCGTCGGCCTCGTCGGCCTTCACGGACGAGACGCCGAAGGCCACGATCTCCAGGCCACGGCGGTCGCGCCACTGGGCCGAGAGCTCTTCGTTGAGCGCCGCGGCGATCTCCTGCGTGTGGCCGGGCAGCGCCGAGTAGCGGATGCCCATGTCGCTGATGCGCGCGAACGCCGGCTGCAGCGCCGTGAGCAGCTCGCTCTTGAGCTGGCTGTCGAGCGTGTCGCGCGTGTAGTCCTCGGTCACGTTGCCGCAGACGTTGGTGTAAAACAGCAGCGGGTTTGCGATGCGGTAGCTGTACTCGCCGAAGCAGCGGATGCCGATATCGATGTCGATGCCGGCGCGCTGATCCACCACGCGAAACGGCACGGGGCTCGGCGTACCGTACTTGTTGCCGGTCAGCTCCTTGGTGTTGAAGTAGTAGATGCGCTGATCCTTCGGGGCCTCGCCGCCGAAGGTGAAGCGCTTGCCGATGTTGCGGAACACCTGCCCGATGCTCTCGCCGAGGTTCCCGGCGAAGATCGACGGCTCGGTCGATGCGTCATACGTGTACTCGCCCGGCTCGGCGCAGACCTCCACGACCTTGCCCTGCTCGACGATGAGCATGCACTGCCCGTCGGCGACGGCGATGCGCGAGCCGGTGGTGATGATGTTCTCGTCGCCGTGTGTGTTGCTCGAGCGGCGGGTGGTCTTTTTCTGTCCCTTCACGGCCAGCACGTTTGCCGGCAGGGCCTCACAGAGGAAAAATTCCTTCCACTGGTCGGCCAGAACGCCGCCGGCAGCGCCCGCGGCAGCTTTGATCAGTCCCATATACAAACTCCTTTTTGGTGATGGTTTTTCGTCGGATGCGGATGGTTGTGACGGTTTTTCGTCCGCGCTTACATTATAAGGGCGCGCGCGCGCAAAAGCTACACCGGAAGCAAAAATTCAGGCAAAATTCAGAATTTTTTCCCGCCCCGGCGCGATTTTTCGCCGCCCGCTTGACAGCGCCCGCGCGCGGGGGCTATCCTGTCGGCGGAGCTGAGCGACGGCGAGTGGTATCTCACGTCCGACCACCCCATGCGCCGGGAGCACTACCTGTCGTTCGCGGCGCTGGTCAATGAGGACACGGTCGTGCTGCGGCGGCTCTACCCCGAGTGGGGCGCGCAGACGCGCCTGCCGTACTTCGCGCACGGCACACTGCTGTGGTACTGCACGCAGCACGGGCTGTTCGCGCAGAAGATCGACGCGCACAAAAAGTGAGCAGAAAACAGCAAAGGCGTCCCCGAGAGGGGACGCCTTTGCTGCGGTTTTGGATGCATTACGCGATGCCGGTGACCTTATAGTCCTTGGCCTCGACCGTGCTCTTGAGCACGGCGTCGTCCACCGGGGCGCTGAGCGTCACGACGGCGGTGCCCGCCGTGTGGCTGACCTCGGCCTCGGTGACTTCCGGCAGCGCCTCGAGTGCCTTTTTCACGGTCGCCTCGCAGTGAGCGCACATCATGCCTTCAATTTGAATGGTCTTTTTCATTGCAGTTTCCTCCTTGATTTCGGGTACTTCTTTGAGATGGTTTGCACGTTTATGATCGTGGCGCGTATCGCGCAGCTTGAACAGATTCAGGCGCAGGGCGTTCGTGACCACGCAGAAGCTCGACAGGCTCATGGCCGCCGCGCCGATCATGGGGTTGAGCGTCAGGCCGAGCGGGACGAACACGCCCGCCGCGATGGGGATGCCGATGGTGTTGTAGAAAAACGCCCAGAACAGATTCTCGTGGATGTTGCGCAGCGTCGCGCGGCTGAGCCGGATGGCCGCCGGCACGTCGCTCAGATGGCTGTTGACGAGCACGACGTCGGCCGCGTCGATGGCCACGTCCGTGCCTGCGCCGATGGCGATGCCGATGTCCGCGCGCGTGAGCGCCGGCGCGTCGTTGATGCCGTCGCCGACCATGGCGACCTTACCGCGCGCGCTCAGGCGGCGGATCTCGCGCTCCTTGCTGTCGGGCAGCACGCCCGCGATCACCTCGTCCACGCCGGCCTGCGCGCCGATGGCCCTGGCCGTGCGCGCGTTGTCGCCCGTGATCATGACGACGCGGATGCCCATATTCTGCAGCTCACGGATGGCCTGCGGGCTGTCGGGCTTGAGCACGTCCGCCACGGCGACGATGCCGAGAAGCTTCCCGCCGCGGGCGAAAAACAGCGGCGTCTTGCCGGCCTCGGCCAGCGCCTGCGCCTGCGCCTGCATGGGCGCGGGAATGTCGGCCGCCGTGCGGATGAAGTCCGCGTTGCCGCCGCAGAGCGGCTGCCCGTCGAGCGTGGCCCTGAGCCCGTTGCCCGGCAGGGCCTGAAAGTCCGCGACCTCGGCGGCGGTCAGCCCGTCCGCCTCCGCGCGGCGCAGCACCGCCTTGGCCAGCGGGTGCTCGCTCCGGCGCTCGAGCGCATAGGCCAGGCGCAGCAGCTCCGTCTCCGTCACGCCCGGGGCGGGGCAGAGGTCCGTCACGGTCGGGTCGCCGGAGGTGATGGTGCCGGTCTTGTCGAGCGCGACGATCTGGATGCGGCCGGTTTCCTCAAGGGAGGCCGCCGTCTTGAAGAGGATGCCGTTTTTCGCGCCCATGCCGCTGCCGACCATGATCGCCACCGGGGTGGCGAGGCCGAGCGCGCACGGGCAGCTGATGACGAGCACGGAGATGCCGCGCGCGAGCGCGTAGCCCACGGTGCGGCCGAGCAGCAGCCAGACGACGAACGTCACGAGCGCGATGCCCATGACCGCCGGTACGAACACGCCGGACACCTTGTCGGCGATCTTGGCGATCGGCGCTTTCGTGGCCGCCGCGTCGCTGACCATCTGGATGATCTGCGAGAGCGTCGTGTCCTCGCCGACGCGCGTGGCGCGGCACTTGAGAAAGCCCGACTGGTTCACCGTCGCGGCCGAGACGGACGCGCCCGGCGCCTTGTCGGCCGGGATGCTCTCGCCCGTGAGCGCCGCCTCGTTGACTGCGCTCGTGCCGGCGAGCACAACCCCGTCGACCGGGATGCGCTCACCCGGTCGGACGACGAAGACGTCGCCGGTTTGCACCTGCTCGACCGGGACGGTCACCTCCGCGCCGCCGCGCTCGACGGTGGCGGTCTTCGGCGCGAGCTCCATGAGGCTGCGCAGCGCGTCGGTCGTCTTGCCCTTCGAGCGGGCCTCGAGCGTCTTGCCCACCGTGATGAGCGTGAGGATCATGGCGGCGGACTCGAAGTAAAAGTCCATCATGTAGTTCATGACGGCCTGCTCGTCACCGCGCACCTGCGCGCCCGTCATGGCAAAGAGCGCGTACGTGCTGTACACGAACGCCGCCGTCGCCCCGAGGGCCACGAGCGTGTCCATGTTCGGCGCGCGGTGCCAGAGCGCCTGGAAGCCGCTGATGAAAAACTTCTGGTTGATGACCATGATGATCACCGTCAGCAGCAGCTGCGTCAGGCCCATGGCGACGTGGTTGCCGTCATAAAACTTCGGCAGCGGCCAGCCCCACATCATGTGGCCCATGGAAAAATACATCAGCACGAGCAGAAAGCCCAGCGACCAGAAGAGCCTGCGCCGCAGCTTCGGCGTCTCGTGGTCGGCGAGCGCGTCGGCGCCGGCGGAGGGGCCTGCGCTCTGCTGCGCGCCCTTGACCGACGCGCCGTAGCCCGCGGCCTGCACCGCGTCGATGATAGCCTGATCGGCCGCCGTGCCCTCCACCCCCATGGAGTTGGTCAGCAGGCTGACCGAGCACGCCGTCACGCCCGGTACGTTCGACACCGCCTTTTCCACGCGCGCCGAGCAGGCCGCGCAGCTCATGCCGGTGACGTTATATTGCTTCAATGTCGTTCCTCCTTTGCGGTGCGGCTCATTTCATGAGTTTCTGCAGCGTCGCCACCAGCTCGTCGATCACCTCATCCTTGCCGTCGCGGATGTCCTCGACGACGCAGGTGCGGATGTGACTGGCCAGCAGCTCCTTATTGAATGCATTGAGCGCCGCGCCCGCCGCCGCCGACTGCACGAGAATGTCCGGGCAGTAGGCGTCGTTCTCGACCATGCCGCGGATGCCACGGATCTGGCCCTCGATGCGGTTGAGCCGGTGGATGAGCCGCTTGTATTCCTCCGGCGAGCGCTCCTTTTTGCGCTGCGAACAGCCGCAGCAGCACGTTTTTTTCTCATCGTCCATGTATTCGTACCTCATTGTTTCCCATATACCCCTTGGGGGTATTTTTGAATATATACCCCCGGAGGGTATTTGTCAAGAGGGAAGGTGCATGTTCTTGACAGCGGGCGCGCGCGATCTGCTCGATTCCGCCGGCTGCCAGAATGTCAAGGGCGGCTGGCCGGTGCAGGCGTCCGACCGCATCGAGGCCGTGCTCGAGGCCGTCGGCCTGCGCGGATAAGTTGCAGGCAGAAAACCGCCACGCCCCTGCGCGCCGGAATGGCGCGCAGGGGCGTGGTTTTTATTTTGCTGCCGGTGCTCAGCCGTGGTAGTCGCCGGTCGCGGAATCGACCGTGACGTAGGGCACGACTTTGCCGTCGATCTTCACATAGACCTGATAGATGCCGTTTCCGAGATCCTCGTAGTGGTCGGGCGTGACGCCGTAGTCTTCGAGCAGGCTCCGTTCAAACTTGGCCTTCCAGCCGTCGCTGCCGGCGTCTTTTCCGGCGGCGGGCGTCGGTGTCGCGGCCGGGGCGGCGATGACGGGCGTCTCAACGACCGGGGCCGCAGGCGTCTGTGCGGGATCGGATGCGGCGGCGGTCTGCCTGCCGCAGGCAGTCAGCGCCAGCAGGAGCACGGCGGTCAGCAGCGCGGCCGCGTGTTTGCGGTGGGTCATGGGCAGTGCCTCCTTGGTGATGGTGTTTTCGGTGTTTTCGCAGGCATTTTACATCAAAATTCGCAGAAATACCACCCTGGGGTGCAAAATTCAGATATGAATGTTGCGCCCGCCGGTCATTCTTTCAGCGTTCGGACGGAAAACGGGCAGGCGCAGGTCATGCGGTACAAAAATTCCGGCGCGGTTTTTGCCGGATCGTCCGCCGCTGCGATGACATCGGTCCCGTCCTCGATGATGTTCTGGAAGAAAAACGCGCAGACTCTCTGCCACTGCTCCGTGCCGCAGACAAACGCCTCGAGATCCTCCACGACCAGAAGGTCGGCGTTTCCGCACGGCGACCCCGCCGCGTCGTCGAGCGCCCCGGACGGTGTGGCGCACCGGCTGCGCAGCTGCGCGCCGCCGGTGCGCACGACGTGCGCGTGGTCGAGCCGGTCCGCGAGCTCGGCGGCGAACTGTGCACGGTCCGCCATGCTGAGCACCAGCAGGGAACAGGGCAGCGCCTGACGCGCTTGCGTGCGGCGCAGCAGGCAGCGCCGCCGCAGTGCCGCGAACGCCTTCCGGCAGAGCGACAGGAACTGCTGCAGGCTGTATGTACCGGCCAGAACGCACAGCAGAAGGGTGCCGGCCCACGGGAGCACATACCGGAAGATGCCGATGCCGCCGCGGTAAGTCAGGTCCGTGCGCACCAGGTTTTCATACATGTGCGGCACGTGTACCCAGCCGCTGTCCAGCCGGCAGAGCATGTGCAGATAGTTGTTGTGCAGACAGACCAGCGCCGTGGCGATCAGCGCAAAGACCGCCGCCGGCAGCCAGCGGAGCCGGGGCCTGCGGATGCGCGCCAGCAGCCTGCCGCAGCCGTATGCCGTCAGGGGGAAAAACAGGGCATAACCGGCCAGCTTCAGGAAGCGGAACGCGGGCAGCCGGCCGGGATACGGGCCGATATCGAACAGCGCGCGATAACCGGGCAGCAGCGGCAGAAGCAGCAGCGCCGCGTCCAGACAGATCAGCAGGATCAGAAATACGGTATGCCATGTTTTTTTCATGTCTCGAGTCCCCTCTCTTTTGCGGATTCTGTTCCATGATAGCATAAAAAGGCAGCCGGAGCAAACGGACGATAGACGCCATCCGGGCGCAACACCTGCGGCGGGCGGATTTTTTGCGCTTGACAGGGCCTCCGGCGCAGGATATTCTGTCAGCAGAACGGAGGGAACGCACCAGATGAGACAACGAATTCCAGTAACGCCTGTTCCGGAGCGCCCGCCGGACGTAGAGGCGTTTTTTTCATTCAATGACGTTCGGAAAAGCCCCGCCCGTGACGGGTATCGCCCGGCGCATCGGCTGACCGATACCTGTCTGACGACCGGCGTTCACTATTATTATGATGTGGGCTCCGTGCCGCCGGGCGCGTCGGCCCGCGGAACGATCACGTTCCTTTCTCCCGAGGCGTATCCGCATTGCCTGTGGGTCGGAAAACGGATCCCGATGCAGGAAGGCGCGCATGTGGTGGGGTATGCAGTGATCACGCGCATCGACAACCCGCTCCTGCAGGCGGAAAAGCCGGAAGCGCGAGCGTCAGTCGTGGCTTCCCCCGACCGCAGCGACGACAGAAAGCCGCGGTGATGACATGCGCGGAAAACAGAGTTCAAAAATCAGTCTGAAAAAGCGGCTGCTCAAACGGCGGCAGGCGCTGACCAGGCGCTGGGACAAGCAAAGCACGCGCCGTCATCTGCCGCTGTACCTGCTGCTTCTTAGCAAAACGTAAAAAACACCGCCGCAGGTTTTTCCCTGCGGCGGTGTTTTTCTGCCCACGTGCGAATAGAACAAAAAAATTGAATGAATAAATACTAATGTGCGCCGTTTCTCCTCAATTGCCCGCAAGCTGGAAAAACGCTGGAATATATGGGTTTTCAGACCTATAATAAGCGCATATAACCGTATCAAAAATAATTCATGTATGAATATGCTAATAATACGACGAATAATGAAATTAAATTCACCAAAAACCTTGTGTGCTTTGTCAATTGAAAAACTTACATTTCAGACGTAAACTGCACATAAGATTTTTTCCGTCTGCGGCGCACTCCTGCTGCTCCGGCGGTGAAGAATCCAATCTCATACAGAAAGAAGGCTTATCATGAAGAGGAGAATCTTGACTCTGCTGCTGACGCTGGTCATGGTGCTGTCGCTTCTGCCCGGCACGGCGCTCGCCGTGAACGACAGCAGCGCACCCGCCGTGACGTATGCCGATCTGGCAGACATCAACGGTACTGCGCTCGTCCCTGACGGCGCAGGCGAAAACACGGAACTGACCGTAGCGGATGCAGTGCGTGCACTGCTGCTGTGGACGGCATGACCGAGCAGCAGCTCGGCTCGTTCCCGGATGACTATCTGGCTCAGGCTCGCAGCATGGGCATGATCGACACGGACACCGACGCCGACGCGCCCTGCACGCTCGCGGCTTACCGCCAGATGAAGGCGGTCGCCGACCAGATGTATGACGCGCTGCACGCCGACAAGCTGCAGCCGCTGTACATGAACGGTATGGCGCAGCCCATCTTCCCCTACACGACCGGCGAGGTCACGGAGGGCTACAGCAACGACGAGAGCGACATCATCCGCTACTGCGTCTATGTCGAGACCAACTACGACACCGACGACGACGGCAAGCTCGACCTCGTCAAGGCGCTCGTGCAGATCCCGCGCGCAGCGATGGAGGGCAACTACAAGGCGGCCACCATCTACGAGGCGCGCCCGTACATCACCGGCTGCAACGAGAGCATGAACCCCGGCAAGAACCTCGGCAGCGAGAGCTATGACATCTCCAAGCTCTACAGCCAGCCGGACAAGCGCGTGCCCGCCGGCACCGCCACGACCGCGGACGCGGCAGCTGCTGCCGACAGTGCCGACTGGTACTACTGGAACCCGTATGAGCAGATGTACGACTACGAGGACCTCAACTGGTATGACTACTATCTTGTGCGCGGCTTTGCCGTGGTCGAGTGCGGCGGTCTGGGCACGAAGGGCTCCGACGGCTTTGAGACTTGCGGCACCGATCTGGAGATCGATGCGTTCAAGTGCGTGATCGAATGGCTGCACGGCGACCGCGTGGCCTACACCGACAAGACCAGCAACGTCGCCATCTCGGCCGACTGGTCGAGCGGCAAGATCGGCATGACCGGCCGCTCCTACGCCGGCACGACGCAGTTCGGTTTGGCAACGACCGGCGTCGCCGGCCTTGAGACCATCGTCCCCGTCGCCGGCATCGCGAGCTGGTATGAGTACACCAACTCTCAGGGCATCTCCACCAACAGCCTCGTCAACTACTCCGAGCGGCTCGGCTGGTACTGCAACGGCCGCTACCTCGATCCGGACGACTACGCGACCATCGCCGAAAAGTACGGCAACTACATGTACCAGATCCAGCAGGATCAGCTCAAGAGCAACGGCGACTACTCCGAGCACTGGGCGACCCGCGACTACACGCTTGACGCGGAAAACATCAAGTGCCCGGCGCTGATCGTGCACGGCCTCAACGACGACAACGTGCGCACGAAGGAATTTGACCTCATGTATCAGGCCTATCAGAAGGCCGGCGTGAACGTTAAGCTCCTGCTGCATCAGGATGCGCACCTGACCCCGAGCTACCCCGCCGGCAACCTCGAGTTCTACATTGACGGCGAGAGCTACAACAACGTCCTCAACCGCTGGTTCAGCCACTACCTGTGCGGCGTGGAAAACGGCGCCGAGAACATGGCCGCCGTCACCGCGCAGAGCAATGTCGACGCCTCCGTCTGGAACACCTATGACAGCTGGACGACCGACGAGAGCATTGCCCTCTCCAACGCCGACGACACCGGCACGACCACCATCAACAGCGACTACGCCACGCAGGGCATCAACCGCAGAAACTGGCGTGACGCGCTGACCGCCGGCTCCACCGACGTGAGCGCCATGTACACCATGGATGTCGACGCCGACACCGTCATCAAGGGCAGCGTGGCCGTGAGCTTCACCGCCAGCGCTGATAACTATGACGCGCCGGAGACGACCAGCCCGCGCGGCACCGTCGACCACGACAACTATGTCGGCGAAGAGACGAACGCCCTTGACCACGACAACTACGTTGGCGCGGCGAGCGCTGACGGCGCTGTGACCGTGTCCCTGCCGGACGGCGCCGATCTGATCGACCGCGACGCGCTCATGGTCAGCGCCATGCTCGTCGACATCGCGCCCGAGGGCACGACGTTCCCGGCCTACAACACGCAGGGCAGCTATGTGCCCAAGACCATCACCGCCGGCGGCGCGTGGATGGGCGGCGGCCTGAACAACTATGACTACGCCGAGCTCAACGCCACCGACGTCAGCTACAAGATCATTGCGCGCGGCTGGATGGACCTCTGCAACCCCGGCGCTGGCTATGACTCCGCCTCCGCCGGCACGAAGGTCGCCCTCAAGGTCGGCGAGAACCACGACTACACCATCTACCTGCAGCCGAACCTCTACACCGTCAAGGAAGGCCACAAGCTCGCACTCGTGATCTACACCTATGAGCCGGGCAAGGCCAACTACAGCCAGGACTACCAGATCACGCTCGAAAACGCTTCCGTCAGCGCGGAGATCCCCGTTGATAAGATCCCGGCCGTTCCGGCGCTTCCGTTCACGGACGTCCCCGCAGACACCGAGCTCTACGCCGCTGTGAAGTGGGCCTACTTCAGCGCCCCGCAGATCACGGTCGGCGTGACCGAGACCACCTTTGCCCCCGCCAGCACCTGCACCCGTGCCGAGGTTGTCACCTTCCTGTACCGTCTGGCCGGTGAGCCGGATGTGTCCGGCACGGCGCTTCCGTTCACGGATGTGGCCGAGGATGCCTACTATACCGACGCGGTGAAGTGGGCGGCAGCCAACGGCGTGACCGCCGGCACGAGCGCCACCACCTTCAGCCCGAACGACACATGCACGCGCGCACAGGCCGTCACGCTGCTGTATAACGCAGCCGGCGCACCGGCCGTGAGCGACACGGTGAGCTTCGCGGATGTGGCGGCAGACGCCTACTACGCCGATGCTGTTGCATGGGCGGCAGCCAACGGCGTGACCGTCGGCACGAGCGCCACCACCTTCAGCCCGGACGACGCATGCACGCGCGGCCAGATCGTGTGCATGCTCTACCGCGGCGACACGCAGGCCTGAGCAAGACACAGAAAATCACCCCAAAAAGCGGCAGCGCCCATTGCGAATGCAATGGGCGCTGGTTTTTTGTACAGACGGCTTGCCGTTTGAGGATCACGCCGGAAGCTCTCTTGCGCGCTGCGGCGCGTGTTTGACAACATCCTGAGCAACGCCGCCAAATATTCCGCCGGCGACCTGACCGTCACGCTGACGCCGGACGGCGCGGTCACGTTCGCCAATCATGCGCCAAACCTCAGCTGCGTACAGGCAAACCAGCTCGTCGACCGCTTTTTCACCGTCGAGACGGCGCGCGCTCGGCCGGGCGGGGGAGCGGGGGAGCGGGGGAGCGGCGCCGCGGCCCGCCGGTCCCCGGCATCCGCCGCGGCGGGGAAAGCGCCGGAAACCTTGCGCCGGGTGACAGTTTTTGACCCGGAAGTTGCGTTTTGCCGGACAGTTTTGCGGGAAAACCCGGCGCCGCTTGACAATATCCACCGGCTTTATGCTATAATGACTCTCCTGCTTTGCGGCTGCGGCCGCAGCGGGAACGATCCGTTATGCTGAAAATCCATAAGGAGGTCAGAAATGACGAAATACAATCAGGTCACGCCGGAGATCGCCGCGCAGCTTCAGGCCATCGTGGGCGCGAAGCGCTTTTTCGCAGGCGACGCGGTGAAGGACGACTTCAGCCACGACGAAATGCCCATCTACGGCAAGTATTACCCCGAGGTGGTCTGCGAGGCCGAGAGCACCGAGGAAGTGTCCGCAATTCTGCGCGTGTGCTACGATAACAACATTCCCGTCACGCCGCGCGGCGCGGGCACGGGCCTCGTCGGCGGATGCGTGCCGCTGTGCGGCGGCGTGGTGCTGTGCACGACGCGCATGAACAAGATCCTCTCCTATGACATGAACAACCTCGTCGTGCACATCCAGCCCGGCGTGCTGCTGTGTGACCTCGCGGCCGACGCGCTCACGCACGGCCTGATGTACCCGCCCGACCCGGGCGAAAAGACCGCGACCGTGGGCGGCAACGTGTCCACGAACGCGGGCGGCATGCGCGCCGTGAAGTACGGCGTCACGCGCGACTACGTGCTGGCCATGACCGTGGTGCTGCCCGACGGCAGAGTCATGGAACTCGGCAAGACCGTGTGCAAGACCAGCTCCGGCTACAGTCTGCTGCACCTGATGATCGGCTCGGAGGGCACGCTCGGCGTCATCACGGAGCTGACGCTCAAGCTCATCCCGAAGCCGGAAATGAACGTGAGCCTCATCCTCCCGTTTGCCGACGTGGAGACCGCCATCGCCTCCGTGCCGAAGATCAAGCTGGCCAACCTTGACCCGCAGTCGATCGAGTTCATGGAGCGCGACATCGTCGATTCCTCGGCGGCATTCACCGGCAACACCATCTTCCCCACGGTCGTGGACGGCAAAGAGGCGGGCGCGTACATCCTCGTCACCCTCGTCGGCGACAGCGAGGCCGAACTGACCGCGAAGATGGACCGCCTCGGCGCACTTGCCGAGCAGTGCGGCGCGTACGACACGCTCGTCGTCTGGACCGACGGCCTGAAAAAGGACGTCTGGGCCGCGCGCAGCGCATTCCTGACCGTCATCGAGGCGGACACGAAGCTGCTCGACGAGATGGACGTCGTCGTGCCGGTCGACCGCATCGCGGAGTTTCTCGTCTACACCCGCGCCACCGGCAAGGCGGAGGGCATCACCATCCGCAACTTCGGCCACGCGGGCGACGGCAACCTGCACATCTACTGCTGCGCCAACGACATGGCGCTCGACGAGTTCAAGCGCCGCAGCAAGGCCGTCATGGACAAATGCTATGCCAAGTGCATCGAGTTCGGCGGGCAGGTCTCCGGCGAGCACGCCATCGGCCACGCAAAGAAGCAGTACCTGGTGGAGTCCGTCGGCGAGACGGCGTTCGGGCTCATGCAGGCGATCAAGCAGGTGTTTGACCCCAAGGGCATCCTCAACCCCGGCAAGGTCTGCACCAATGTGGAGGAGGGCTGAAGCATGCTGAATATTCTTGTTTGCGTCAAGCAGGTGCCCGACATCAACCTCGTGAAGATGGACCCCGTCACGGGCAGCCTGATCCGCGCGGGCGTGCCGGCGATCCTCAATCCGCTGGACGCCAACGCGCTCGAGGCGGCCGTGCGCGTCAAGGAGGCGCACGGCGGCACGGTCACCGTCATCACGATGGGGCCGGACATGGCCAAGGAGGCGCTGCGCGAGTGCCTCGCCGCGGGCGCGGACCGCGCCGTGCTGCTGTCTGACCGCGCGTTTGCCAACGCCGACACCCTCGCCACGAGCTACGTCATTGCGAGCGCGGCAAAGCTGCTCGGTGCGTTTGACCTCATCTTCTGCGGCAAGGAGTCGCTCGACGGCGCGACCGGGCAGATGGGCTCGCAGCTGGCCGAGCGCTTCGGCGCGAGCCAGATCTCCTCGACGGCGAAGATCGTCGAGGTGGACACGGCCGCGCACACCATTACGGCCGAGCGCGACCTCGAGCGCGGCACGGAGGTGCTGCGCGCGAAGTATCCCTGCCTGCTCACGGTCGAGAAGGCGAACTTCCGCCCCCGCATCCCGAACCTGAAGCGCTGGAAGGCCTCGCGCACCGCGCCCATTGCGGTCTACAGCGCGGCCACCATCCCGGGGCTCGACCCCGCGCAGATCGGCGACCCCGGCTCGCCCACGAAAGTGCCGCGCACCTACCCGCCGGAGGTCGGCGCGAAGGGCAGCATGATCGACGAGGGCAGCACGGAAAAGAACGTGGACCGGCTCTTCGATCTGATCGCGGACGTGCTTTGAGGAGGTGCAGGCAGTGAATAAGACAGATTACAAAGACATGTGGGTCTTCATCGAGCGCGACGGCGACAGCGTGCTGCCGGTCTCGCTCGAGCTGTGCTCGGAAACGCGCAAGCTCTGCGACGCAAGCGGCGAGAAACTCGTCGCGGTCATCGTCGGCAGCATCTCGGACGGCGAGCTGCAGCGCGTGCTCGACTGCGGCGTGGACAAGGTCATCCACGTGACCGGCACGGGCTATGACTACTTCAATAACGATGCGTACACCAACCTCTTCACCGTCCTGTGCCGGAAGTACCGGCCCACGGCGGTCATGGTCGGCGGCACGATCAACGGGCGCGACTTTGCGCCGCGCTTCGCCGCACGCCTCGGCACCGGCTGCACTTCGGACGCGACCGAGCTCGTCTGGGATCCCAAGACAACGGACATCGAGTTCGTTGAGCCTGCCGTCGGCGGCAAGATGATGGCCGTCATCACCGTGCCGGTGGCGCGCCCGCAGGTCGGCACGATCCGCCCGGGCACGTTCAAGTGTGTGCCCTGCGGCGCGCGTGCACACGAGGTCATCGAGGAGCACATCGACTTCCCGGTCGCGGACATCCGCACCGAGATTCTCGATTTCCGCGCCGACGATCTCGACGAGAGCCTGAACATCGCGGACGCGGACGTGATCGTCTGCGTCGGCAACGCGATCAAGGGGGCGGACGCCCTGCCGCGCTACCGCCGCCTGGCCGAGCGCCTCGGCGGCAAGCTTGCCTGCACGCGCCCGGTGTTCGACCGCGGCGTGCTGCCGTTCAAGCTCGTCATCGGGCAGTCCGGCGCCGTGGTCAAGCCGAAGCTGCTGCTGTCGTTCGGTGTGTCGGGCGCGGTCAACCACGTCACGGGCTTCTCGGATGCAGACGTGGTCGTCGCCGTGAACACCGATCCCGAGGCGGCAATCTTCAACTACTGCACCTACGGCATCGTCGGCGACATGGACGAGGTCTGCGAGGCCATGCTCGCAAAGCTCGGCGCGTGAGCCGGGATGAAAAGACAAAAAAGCACCCGAAAGGGTGCTTTTTTGCGTGCTGCGGCGCTGGGGCATGCAGGATGACGTAGATAAAATGCGGAAAGCGAATATAATGTTGAAATTCGTCTTGAACCGCTTCCTTATGAGCATATCCGCTGG
>OFMN01000917.1_pt1 | contig 22893 bp, 20 predicted proteins | sample 1541791 | NCBI WGS metagenome assembly OFMN01 (sample SAMN04209248, study PRJEB22552) | human gut metagenome | biome: gut; material: feces | host: Homo sapiens | place: USA: Oklahoma
GGTCGATGCGCTCCACCCGGTCGTAGCGGGTCAGCTCCCGCACCACGCCGCCGTCGCCTGCGCCGATGACAAGGATATCCTTTGCCTCCCGGTGCACGGCCATGGGCACATGGACGATCATCTCGTCGTAGATGAACTCGTCCCGCTCGGTCAGCATCACATTGCCGTCCAGTGTGAGCACCCGGCCAAACTCGGGCGTTTCAAAAATATCAATGCGCTGATAATCGCTCTGCTTGGAGTAGAGCTGCTTGTTCACCCGGATGCTGTGCTTCACATCGGGGGTGTGAAATTCCGAAAACCAAAACTCCATCTGTTTTCCCTCCTTATGCCAGAACGTTCAGGTGCAAAATATCAGGGTCCTCGGGGCCGGTCATGCTGCAGCCCTTGGCCTTGGCGTACTCGATATAGTTCAGGATCTCCTTGGTGATGCGCTCGCCGGGGGCCAGAATGGGGATGCCCGGCGGGTAGCACATGACGAACTCGCTGCAGACCATGCCCTCGGTCTCCCTCAGAGGCAGGCTCTTTTTGGGGGCGTAGAACGCCTCCTGCGGGCTGGCGGCAACGACGGGGTCGATGTATTCCTGGCTCAGCAGGCCGGTGCCGTCGGTGTGGTAGCGGCGCTTGATCTCGGCCAGAGCGCTGACCAGCCGCTCAATCTCCTGGGGGCGGTCGCCGATGGAGAGGTAGGCCAGGATGTTGCCGATATCGCCGAACTCGATCTGGATGTCGTACTCGTCCCGCAGGATGTCGTAGACCTCGATACCGGCAAGGCCGATGTCCAGCGTGTGGACGCTGAGCTTGGTGGTGTCAAAGTCAAAGACAGAGTTGCCGTTGCACAGCTCCTTGCCAAAGGCGTAGTAGCCGCCCACGGCGTTGATCTCTTCCCGGGCGTACTCGGCCATATCTGCCACCTGATGGAACACCTGCCGCCCCCGCAGGGCAAGGTTGCGGCGGGAGATGTCCAGACTGGACATGAGCAGATAGCTGCCGGAGGTGGTCTGGGTCAGGTTGATGATCTGCCGCACATAGCCCTGATGCACATTGGGCCCGATGAGCAGCAGGCTGCTCTGGGTCAGGCTGCCGCCGCTTTTGTGCATGGAGACCGAGGCCATATCGGCCCCCGCTGCCATGGCGGAAACGGGCAGGCCGTTGCCAAAGTAAAAGTGGGTGCCGTGGGCCTCGTCGGCCAGGCAGAGCATCCCGGCCTCGTGGGCCATCTTCACGATGGCGCGCAGGTCGGAACAGATGCCGTAGTAGGTGGGGTTGTTCACCAGAACGGCCACGGCGTTGGGGTGCTCCTTGATGGCCTTGGCCACCTGCTCCCGCTTCATGCCCAGCGAGATGCCCAGCCGCTTGTCCACCTCGGGATTTACATAGACCGGGACCGCGCCGCAGAGCACCAGTGCGTTTAGCACACTGCGGTGCACATTGCGGGGCAGGATGATCTCATCGCCCCGCTTGCAGGCTGTCAGCACCATGCTCTGCACAGAGCTGGTGGTGCCGCCCACCATTAAAAAGGCATGGGCCGCGCCAAAGGCATCGGCGGCCAGCTCCTCGGCCTCCCGGATGACCGATACCGGGTGGCAGAGATTATCCAGCGGCTTCATGCTGTTCACGTCCACACCCACGCACTGCTGGCCCAGAAAGGCCGTCAGCTCCGGGTTGCCGCGGCCCCGCTTGTGGCCGGGCACATCAAAAGGTACCACACGCATCTGCCGGAACTGCTCCAGCGCCTCATAAATGGGCGCGCGGCGCTGATCCAGCCGGAACCGTGTACGGTTCTCACTCATCTTTTCTCCTCCGTCCCTGGTTCCGGCGCAGCAAAAAAGCGCAGGCCCACCACACTGGTGCAGACCTGCGCTTGAAAAAGCGTTCTGAACATGCAGACAAAGCCCCCGGTGACACTGGGGAAAACCTCCGCATGGTTCAAAAAGACGGGATGACGAGAGTCTATATAGCAATTACACTTTTACTACTCTTATTGACCGTTTCACAAGTCTGCGCACGTTCTGCGCAATTTCATGGCTGTAAAGGAACCAACTTATAAAATTTGAGCTTTCAACTCAATCAATAATGGCAGCTTGCGCCGCCGGTCGGCAGTGGACCCGGCTGTCCGTATGGCCTTAGCCCCGATGGGCGGTCCCAGGTAATTTGCTTTGAAAAGACTCTGACACGCTTTGTCTCTCAAAATCGATGATATCTTATCATGCTATGAGGGTGGTGTCAATACTTTTTGGGAAAATAAAGCGGAAAATGGGCAAGCGGATCGCATTATGACAAGGACACTGTAAAGACATGGTAAAAATGTGGCGAAACACTTTGCACAGACACGGCATAACGCTTTTGCTTGACAAATGAAAGAAATTCTACTATACTGATTCTTACCGGTGCGCCATCGCCAAGCGGTAAGGCAGGGGACTTTGACTCCCCCATCGTAGGTTCGACTCCTGCTGGCGCAACTGAAAAAGAACCCGCAGGGGGCCTGGGCGATAGGTTCCCTGCGGGTTTTATTTTTTGTGAAAAGAGGGTGTTTGTGTGAACGAAGAGAATTCTCTGCTGACCGGGGCAGTGCGGCCCGCGCTGCTGCGGTACGCGCTGCCCATTATCCTGAGCATGGTGGCAACACAGTTTTACGCCGTGGCCGATACCATGATCATCGGCCTGCGGCTGGATGCCGATGCGCTGGCGGCAGTGTCCAATGCTTCCACGGTGCTGATGATCTTTCTGTTCGTCTCCGGCGGCATGGAGCTGGGCGGCGGCCTGCTGGTGGCGGCGGGCAAGCCCACTGCCACAAAGCATGAGATGACAGAGCTGCTGTACAACCTGCTGTTTGTGGATGAGGTCATCGCCCTGATGACCACGGCAGTGGGCTTTGTGACCCTGCCGGCCCTGCTGCGGCTGATCAACACGCCTGCGGAGATCCTGGATACCGCTGTGCTCTATGGGCGCATCTATCTGCTGGGGCTGCCATTTCTGATGCCCTACGATCTGAGCAAGGAGTGTGTCATGGGCTGCGGCGATTCCAAAACGCCGCTCAAGGTCATTGTGGCGACCAGCGTGATGAACATTGTGCTTGACCTTGTTCTGGTGGGGCCCTTCGGGGTGGCCGGTGCGGCGGCTGCCACAGCGGCGGCGCAGGTGGCGGGCGCGGTCTACATGGTGGCGTTTCTGCGCCGCACCCAGATGGACGCGGCCTTCTCGCCCCGGATGCTCAAGGCGCGCTATGCCAGGGATATCTTCCGGCTGTCGGCCCCCAACAGTGTCCAGCAGGCCAGCGGCACCATCATCACCACGGTCAAACAGGGGCTGCTGGGCGGCCTGGGTGTGGAAGCCATTGCAGGCTTCTCATGCGCAGGCAAGCTGTCCAGCCTGCTGATGATGCCGGTGTTCGGCTTTGTGCAGTCCACAGTGTTCTTTATTGCGCAAAACACAGCCGCCCTTCAGCCGGGCCGTGTGAAAGAGGGCCTGCGGGAAGGGCGGCGGATCTTGTTGGTGTATTCGCTTGGGGTGGTGGCGGTCTGCATCGGCCTGCGGGGGCCGCTGCTCCGGCTCTTTACCACCGACCCGGCAGCGGCCAGCTACGGCTGCACCATGCTGGCCTTTGAGTCGGTGACCTACCTGTTTGTGGCACAGAAGCATCTGTTCGAGGCCCGCCTGCGCGGTGCCCAGAAGATGGGGCTGTATCTGGCCTCCAGCCTGGGGCAGATTGCCCTGAACCTGCTGGCCTGCGTGATCCTGGTGCCCCGCATCGGTTTTGCAGGCTTCTGGATGTCCAGCTGGATCAGCGCACCCATCGGAATGCTGCTGGCGGCGGCGCTGGCGAACCTCTCAGGCGCTTCGCACCAGCTCCCCTAATAGGGGGGGCTTGCCTCTCCTATTAGGAGAGGTGGCATCCCGCAGGGATGACGGAGAGGTTCAGCCGATCACCTCATACTGAAAATACTCGCACTTGACCTTGCTGCCCACCTCGATCTCGGGCGGCAGCAGGGCCAGCGCAACGGGATTCAGCTCGTCGCTTTCAATGTCGGTGCGGCGCAGGTTGACATAATCGCCGTCAAAGCTGACGACCTCGTAATACCAGGGGCCCATAGGATACCTTCTTTCAGTTGAGCTTTTCTTTGAGCTGTCGCTTCCTGGAGCGGCGGCTTTTTTAATGCTTCCGTCTTTTCTTTTCGTCCCAGGCAAAGTGCCCGGCGTAGAGCAGGAACACGGGCAGGGCGGCAAGGGTGACAGTCCGGCTCAGGCGGATGCCGTCCGGCTGATAGACAAAGTCGATGGTGACCGTTCCGGCGGGGCAGAGGACGGCCATCAGGCCCTCGTCCACCCGCAGGATCTCGGTCTCCTGCCCGTCCACATAGGCCGTGAAGCCGTCATCGTAGGGCACGGAGAAGAACATCAGGTTGGTCCTGTCCAGCGTGGCTTCAGCGTGGAAGCCTGCGCTGGTCATCTCAAAGGCGGTGCAGGCAGAGGCCCGGCGGTCGGCGCAGTCCTGAGTGTAGCGGGTGTAGGTCAGGTCGTTGAGCTCTGCCGTGGGCAGGGGCGTGAGGTACTGCCCGTAGGCCACCGCATCCTCCTCAGTGAGCACCAGTGCCCGCATGAGCAGGTTGGAGCGGGTGGGGGTCACGGTGTCCTCGTACTGGGTCTCGGTGAGGTAGTAATCGTAGGTGAAGCCCATGGGAACGTAGTTCTGATTCTCGTAAAGAACATAGCCGTCCAGGGCATCGTAATACGCCCAGCCCTCATCGGCCTCAGCGTGGAACTGCTTCTGATGCGCAAGTGTGGTCAGCAGGTATCTGACGCTGAGCAGGCCGCGCAGGGCGTAGTTGGAGAGCTCGGGCTGACTGCGCACATCCCGCTTGACCCCCAGTGCCGGGTAGAAGCTGAGGATGCTGGGAGCGGCGGTGCTGCCGAAATACTGCAGGCAGCTCTTGTCCAGCCACAGGCCCAGATTGTCGTGGGTCTTGTAGGTGTCAATGCGCCAGTCGCCCTCGGGCAGATCCTCCTTCAGGGCCAGCGCGTTGATGTACTGCTCCACAAGGTCACTGTCGGTGTTCCACTGGCCGAACTTGCCAATGCCGATGTGGACGATGCCGAACAGGCAGCTGAACGCCAGCACACCGGCCAGCAGGCGGCGGGCAAAGACCCTGCGCTGCTGCCAGTGCCTGCAGATGCAATGGTAGACGGCCAGCCCGCTCAGACCAAAGGCGAGCACGGCGCAGTACTGGCCCGGATTCTGAAGCACGCCCAGGCTCCACTCCTTGGTGGTGGCATCCTGCACGGGCACCAGTGCAAAGGCCAGCGTGGCGATCATCACAAAGGCAATGCTCCGGGCGGGGCGGGCGAGGTCGAGGCTGGGGTCCTCCCACGCGCTCACCGTCATGGCAGCAAGGATGAGCACCGGCATGTAGAACCACCGGGCATAGTAGCTGGAATTGAGGGCGTAGAACGCGCTGTTCAGGATGGGCACCAGCGCAAATACCATGCAGACGGCAATGATCCGCTTTTTGCTGTCGCCCTGCCGGGCACGCCAGTAGGCCACCACACCGGCCAGACTGCACAGGGGCAGATAGGCTGTCATGCTGGTCCATTTGATGATGCCCTCAGACCAGATGGAGGTCATATAGGGGGAATCCGGGGGCAGCACCCAGCTCAGCAGGATGGCCAGATACTGCTGGGGCTTGGAATAGGTCAGAAAGCCCCAGCCGGAGGAAAGATCGATGGTGCGCGGGTTCTGCAGCACGCTGAGGACAGTGGGCCAGAGCACCACAAAGCCCAGTGCCACGCCCAGCAGGCTCTCAAAGGCCAGCTGACCGAAGAGGCGGGGCGTGAGCCGGAACTCCCCGGCGGAGAGCTTGCAGACGAAGTAGATGACAAGGAAGAGCACCTGCCCCACAAAGAAAAAGTAGTTGTTGAGCAGGTTCACCGCCACCCAGAAGGCAAACCACCCGTGGCGGTGTTCGTAGATGGTCTCATCCAGTGCCCAGAGCATCCAGGGGAAGAGGGCCAGCACATCGATGAAGTGGTTGAAGAAGATGTTGTACAGCCCCCAGCCCGAAAAGGCGTAGAGGGCCGCACCCAGCACCGCAAAGTTCGGGTCTTTGACGTAGCGGCGCAGGTACAGATACGCGCCGCCGCCCGCCACCGCGAACTTGAGCACCAGCAGCGGCACCATGAGGTAGGGGAGCCAGTTCTGCGGGAAGAGCAGGGAAAACCAGAAGAAGGGGGAGCCGTACAGGTAGAACGAATAGGCGTTCATGGTTCCACTGCCCAGGTCAGTTGCCCAGGAAAAGGTGTTCTTCACGCCTTCGTATCCGGCGGGGTAGCCTGCCCCCTTGAGAAAGCCGTTCATGTAGCGGTAAAAGCTGATCTGCTGGCTGTTGAAATCGCCTGCATAGTGGAAAAAGCCGCCGTCCAGCAGATAGAACGGCAGGAAGATGAAGGCGGCTGTCAGGGCGCAGAGCCCCACGGTGAGCCAGAACTTGTCCTGCTTCTGCCCCAGCATCCGGGGCGAAGAATGAAATGCAGTCATGCGTCAGTCCTCTTTTCAGTATCGGAAATTTCCCGCTTACGGGAACGGCACCTCGCGGGTGTCATCGGGGTCCTGCGCGGCCCTGCGCTGCTGCTCGAACACCGCGTCGATGAGGGTGTCGAGGTCAGAGAGGCGGCTCAGCTCACAGCAGTAGCGCCGCAGGCTGGCGGCCCCCTTCAGGCCCTTCATGTAGTGCATGGTCTGGGCCCGGGCCTGGGGCATGGCAACGAACTCGCCCTTCTGCTCCACCATCTCCTCCACCTGTCGGCGCAGGGCATTCATCCGGGCCTGCAGGTTCGGCTCCTTGGGGGCGGGCAGGCCCTCCAGCGCGGCGTTCACCCGCTCAAAGAGCCATGGGTCGCCCAGAGCAGCCCGGGCAATCATCACGCCGTCGCAGCCGGTCTCCTCCACCATCCGCACAGCATCCTCGGCGGTGCGGATATCGCCGTTGCCCAGCACGGGAACATGGACGGCATCCTTCACCGCCGCAATGATGGACGGGTCGATGCCCGGGGTGTACATCTGCTCCCGGGTGCGGGCGTGGACGGCGATGAGCACCGCGCCCGCCTGCTCACAGGCTTTGGCGCATTCCACGGCCGTGACGTGCTCCGCGTCCCAGCCCTTGCGCATCTTCACGGTGACGGGGCGGGAGGTGTTTTTGACCACTTCCTCCACAATACGGCCGCAGCGGTCGGGGTCAAGCATCAGCTTGCTGCCCGCCCCGCCCGAGACGATCTTGGGGGCAGGACAGCCCATGTTGATGTCCAGAAAATCGAACGCGTACTGCTCCACGGCGGCAGCGGCCTGCCCCATGATCTCGGGCACCTCGCCAAAGATCTGCACGCCGTAGGGGGCACCGTTGGGTTCGGCCTTGAGCAGGCTGACGGTTTTGTGGTCGCCGTATACCAGCGCCCGGCTGGACACCATCTCACTGACGGTAAAACCGGCTCCGTGCTGGGCCATCAGCCGCCGGGCCGGGGCATCGGTAAAGCCCGCCATGGGGCCGAACACTGCCCGGTGGGGCAGGGAGATCTCCCTGATCTTCAAAGGGGTGTTGAAAGGTTCCATGATACTCCTTAGCGCTATCTGATTTAGTTGATAACATGATAAAATTTGGATTATAAGTATACCATATTTCCGGCGGCAGAACAAGAAGCGGAACATCTTTCTTGTCAGCGCGGGATTTTTCCGGTATACTGGGGACAAAAGGAGGAGCGGCTGGAACACGGCAGCCAGCTGCACAAAAGAGATGGAATACAGAGCATGGAAAAAGCAGAACGGCGCAGGGGAGAGCATCCGCACCTCCCTGCTGGGCTATGGCTGTATGCGGTTCCCCACCACACCGGAGGGAGCCATTGACGAGCCCCGGGCCGAAGCGCTGCTGAATGCCGCGCGGGATGCAGGTGTGAACTATTTTGACACCGCCTACCCCTACCACGGCGGCCAGAGCGAGCCCTTTTTGGGCAGGGTCATTGCAAAGTGGCCCCGGGAGAGCTTTTATCTGGCCACCAAGATGCCGCTGTGGCAGTGCGGGAGCCTGGAGGAGGCCCAGCATATCTTTGAAGAGCAGCTCCGGCGGCTGGGCGTGGAGTACATCGACTTCTACCTGCTGCACTCCCTGTACGCCGCCCGATACGACCGGGCCAAGGAAATGGGCATCGTGGACTGGCTGTGGGAGCAGAAAAAGCTGGGCCGCATCCGCAGCTTCGGCTTCTCCTGCCACGACAACGCGGCGGGTCTTGAGCACATCCTGCGGGATCAGCCCTGGGATTTCTGCCAGCTGCAGTATAACTATCTGGACACCGATGACCGTGCCGAGGAGATCTCGGGTGACCGCGGCTATCAGCTGACCGAGGAGCTGAACATCCCCCTCATCATCATGGAGCCCATCAAGGGCGGCACGCTGGCCAACCTGCCCCCGGAGGCCGAAGCACCCCTCAAGGCCCTGCGGCCCGAGGCCTCGGATGCCTCCTGGGCTCTGCGCTGGGTGGGCAGCCACCGGAACGTCCATGTCATCCTCTCGGGCATGAGCGCCGAGGATCAGCTCACGGATAACCTGGCCACCTTTGCCCGCTTTGAGCCGCTGACCGCTGCAGAGACCGCCGCGGTGGAGCAGACCGCCGCCTTCCTGCACAGCCGCATCAAGGTCGGCTGCACCGGCTGCCGGTACTGTATGCCCTGCCCCATGGGGGTGGACATCCCGGACAACTTCAGCATCTGGAACAAGCTGGGGATGTTCGGCCAGCCTGAGGCCATCAAGCACCAGTGGGAAGCCCACTTCCCCGATGCCGAAAAGGCCAGCCACTGCGTCCGCTGCGGCAAGTGCGAGGCGGCCTGCCCCCAGCATCTGCCCATCCGCAATGCGCTGGCCCAGCTGCAGCAGGAGCTGGATCAGCTGTAATCTGCATCAGAAAAGCCACCGGCAAAAACCGGTGGCTTTTTTCTCTTATTCGCTCCACTCCATCCCGATCTTATCCAGCATTGCGCGGCGCTCAGGGGTGAGCTTGGGGTCGTGGGTGGTATCCCACTCCCGCATCCGGCGGAGCCAGTCGCCCAGGCAGAAGCCGGTTTCGTCGGATTTGTAGTTGGCGGCGGCGTGGAGGTTGCCGTGGGCCTTGTAGTAGGCCTTGGCCTGCTGATAGGCAGTTCCCCACTTGGCATCCCGGGCATCCCACACCATGCCGATGCTGTTCAGCTTTTTGATGTGGGCGGGCGTGACCTGATAGGAATCCGGGCGGTTCTTGCGGGCTGCACGCAGGTTGGAGACCCACACGCCCAGCCGGACACCGTCGCTGTCCACATAGCTGGCGGGGACCAGCAGGTGCTTGTATTTGCGGGCATAGCGGGCGGCACTGCGGAAGTTCCGCTCCCAGTTGGCCTCGCGCACGGTGCCGTGGTCAGCAGCGGGATCACTGGGGCGGCGCTCACCCTTGAACAGGGTGCGCAGCAGCTTGCGGCGCTCACTGCTCAGGGCGCTGCTGCCGGAGTTCAGGGCCTGCCGCTGGCGGCTGACCCAGCTGCCCAGCCAAACACCGTCCGCAGTCTTGTAGACAGAGGGAATCTCCAGATCGCCGTGCTCTGTCTTGTAGGCCAGAGCCAGATCATAGCGCTCCTGCCAGGGGTCATACTTTTCCCACACCATGCCCAGCTTGTCCAGCAGGGCCTTGCGCTCAGGGGTGACCCGGGCGCTGGAGCGGTCCGGGTTCAGGTAGGCGTAGCGCTGGCGCGCCACCCACTTGCCCAGCAGCACTCCGTCCGGCGTGACATACTCCGAGGGAACGTTCAGGTTGCCGTGCTCATGGTAGTAGGCGGCGGCAACATCGTACAGGGACATCCACTTGCGGTCGTTGCGGTTGGTCCAGTCCATGCCCAGAGCGTCCAGCCGCTCCACCTGCTCCTGTGGCAGCTCGCCTGCCTTGTGAGCGGCGCGCTGGGCCCCCAGCCAGACCCCCAGACCGAAGCCGGAGGGCGTTTCGTACTTGATGGGCACTTCCAGATCGCCGTGTTCCAGATAATACTGGGTGGCGGCGGCATAGTTCTGCTCCCACAGGTCGTTGGAGGTGCTCCACACCATGCCGATGGCTTCCAGCCGCTCGATGCGGTTCTGGGTCAGGTTGCCGCCCAGATAGCGCTGGCGGTTGTAGACGATCCATTCGCCCAGTGCAAAATCATTTTTATCGCGGTAGCGCACCGGCACCAGCAGGTCACCGTGCTCGGTGCGGTATTTCTGTGCGGAGGCAAAGCCCTTTTCCCAGGCAGCTTCCAGCCGGTGGTTCCAGCGGATGCCCAGTTTTTCCAGCTTGGCGGCCTGCTCCGCCGTCAGGCGGCCCGGGCGCTGCCCGGCCTGTACCTGCCGCTGGAGCTCGAGCCACTTGCCCACAGGCACGCCGCTGTGGATGGTATAGCTCCGGGGCAGCTCCAGGGTGCCTTCTTTGACGGCGGCATCGGCGGCGGCCTGGCACAGCACCTCCCAGCGGGCTTCCATCTCCCGGCGCAGCTTGCCATACAGGCGGTAGGTCTGCTGCATGGGGCGCTCCTGCCGGAAGCCCGGCGTTTTGCTGCCGGCCCTGGTCATGGCCTCGGTGCAGTCACGCTGCAGGGTACGGCCGTTGCCCAGCCCTTCGAACTGCGCCACAAGGTCGAACACCGGCACGCTGCGGCTGCCTGCAGCCACCAGCGCGCGGCAGAGCATCTGCTTGAAGGTGGACATCAGGCTGGACTGGCGTACCAGAATGACCCCGGCCAGCCCCTCCAGCGGCTGCTGGACTCCCGGCGCGTTGACGCAGAGCAGGACCTTGGGGCCGGGGGCCGTATCGGAGAGGAAGGTCTCCACGGCAGCAGAATCCGCAAAGCAGGCGTGATCCGCGGCGTAAAAGCGGACAGCAGGGTCCACAGTGCGCAGCAGCTGTTCCAGCTCCGTGCCCAGCTTTTCCTGATAGGCGGCGGATTCAAACAGGACCAGATAATGGCCGCTGGTATCGCTGAGCAGGCGGGGCAGCAGAACGGTCAGGTTTTCCACCTGACGCAGAGACCAGCTCAGCTCTTCATATTGAACACGCAGGGAGGTGTCGCCCTTGGGCATACACAGGTTTTTGATCCGGGCGCGCAGGGTGGCCAGCTCCTCCTCCTGAGGCCAGAGCAGGGCTGCATAGGCTGAGGGCACCGGCATGGTCCCGGCGGCCATAGCCTCGGCCACAGTCATGTGAGAGACGATGCAGTCGGCAAACAGCTCCTGCGCGGCGGCGCAGACGGGGGCACCGTTGGGCACACCCAGCCCCAGCACCTTTGCCTGGGGGCACATCCGCAGCAGCTTCTGCACCGACTGCGCCCAACACACGGCGCTCAACTCATGGTAGCAGTCCAGCACGATGCAGCCGGGTTTCTGCTCCCCCAGCCGCACCCACTGCTCCGGGGTGGCGGCGGCCAGCTTTTCGCAATCACAGAAGCGGACATTGCCGGGCAGGGTGCCGCCGTTGTAGCGTGTCAGCTCTGCCTGCCGCAGGGCCAGACGCTGTGCACCGGCCACCAGCCAGAAAAAGGTGGTCTGGGGGTGAGCCTCCACCACCTTCCAGGCAATACAGCTTTTGCCGGTGCCGGTGGGGTGGAACACGGCGGCCCGGTTCAGGGTCTCCAGAGACTGTACAGCTTTCTGAAAAGCGGCTTCGTTGACGGGATTCAGGGTCATCGACATGGTGATAGTGTCCTCTCCGAGTTGCATGTTTGACATCGTTGGATACAACGAAAATATTTCATAGAATTAGTTTATCGCAAAAAACATTTTTCTGTCAAGCCCTTTGAAGAGAATTTAGAGCAAAACTCGGGAAAAGAATAAAAATAGTGTGGAATCTGTGGCAGAAACTGCGAACTTTGTGCGCAGCAACGGGGATACTGAAAGTGGAAATGCGTCCCGGAGCGGAGAGAAAGTATGACCTATGGCAGGAAGAAGGCTTCTTTTGCCCCGGCAGAGCTGCCCGGGCCGCACCGGGGAGATTTGGGAGGAAGGCTGCTGCGGAACATCCAAGAAGCATTTCATCTTTGCGGCCGAAAAAATGAAAAATTCCCTCTTGACTTTATGAAAATAAAGCGTATAATGCAATCAACAAACCGATGAGGCGGAAGAGAACCTGCAAGCGCACTTACAGTGAGCCCGAATGGTGAAAACGGGCAGAGAGCGGGGCAGAGTTCGTGGGCCGCCGAGGGCCGGGCGAACAGGGCAGTGCCTTTAGTAGCTTGGGACGGAAGCCTCCGTTATAGGGCAGGGGAGTGTTGGCTCTCCGTTGAGAGGCTCCTGCAGTTTTCCATGGTGGGAAGACGAGCGGAGCAAGCAAGGTGGCACCGCAGATTCGAATTTCTCGACTCTGTCCTTGTGGATGAACACACAGGGACGGGGCCGTTTTTATTTTACCCGTTCCGCAGGTGGAGCGGGTTTTATTTTTTGGGCCGCCCGCTCCGGGAAAGGAGCAACCGCTATGAAAACCATGAACATGATCTCCCGCCGCAGCTTCCTGAAGGCTACCGCCGCAGCCGCTGTCGTATCCGCACTGGGCCTGACCGGCTGCGGCTCCTCCGGTTCTTCTGCCGCAGCATCCAGCACCGCTTCCAGCGCTGCCGGTTCCGCTGCCGCCGCTTCTGAGGCAGGCCAGACCTTTAAGGTGGGCATCGTCAACTATGTGGATCATGCTTCCCTGAACCAGATCGTGGCCTCTGTTGAGAGCCGCCTGGATGAGGTGGGCGCGGAAAAGGGCGTGACCTTCGACTATGCCGATTACTACGCCAACGCCCAGGCTGACCAGTCCAACCTGAACCAGATCGGTGCAGACCTGGTGGCCGACGGGGTGGACGTGATCGTGGCCGTGGCCACCCCCACTGCCGCCACCATGCTGGCCGCTGTGGAAGATACCGACATCCCTGTGGTCTACTCTGCCGTCACCGACCCTGTTTCTGCCGGGTTTGACGGGGAGGAGGGCATCACCGGCACCTCCGATGCCCTGAACACCGAGGCCATTATGAACCTCATCACTGCCATCAACCCCGACATCGACACCATCGGTCTGCTGTACGACCTGAGCCAGGATGCCTCCACCCAGGCCATCGCCGATGCCAAGGCGTTCTGCGACAGCAAGGGCATCAAGTACATTGAAAAGAACGGCACCACCACGGCTGAGGTGCAGATGGCTGCCGAGGCCCTTGTGGCTGCCGGTGTCAAGGCAGTGTTCACCCCCACCGACAACACCGTGATGACCGCCGAGCTGTCCATCTACGAGACCTTTACCGATGCAGGCGTGATGCACTTCACTGGTGCCGACAGCTTTGCACTGAACGGTGCCTTTGTGGGCTACGGCGTGGATTACGTCCAGCTGGGCGAGGCCACCGCCGATATGGTAGTGGAGCTGCTCTGCGAGGGTAAGACCACCGCCGACCTGCCCTATCAGACCTTCGACAACGGCATTGTGACCATCAATACAGAAACGGCCGCAGCATTGGGCATGGACGACAATACCCTGAACATGATTAAGGAAGCCTTCAAGCCCTACTGCACCGAAATTGTGGAAGTGACCACGCAGGAGAATTTCTAAAAAGGAGTACATCAACCATGCTGGCGAGTATCTTTTCGCTCAACGTGATCCAGACGGCGCTGGAGCTGGGCTGCATTTACGGTCTGGTGGCGCTGGCGCTGTTTCTGAGCTATTCGATCCTGAACATTGCCGACCTGTCCACCGATGGCTGCTTCACCCTTGGCTGTGCCGTGGCCTGCCAGGTGGCGCTGACAGGCCACCCCATCCTGGCCCTGTTCGCGGCCATGGCAGCGGGTGTGTGTTCGGGCTTTGTCACCGCCTTTTTGCAGACACGTCTGGGCGTTGAGAGCATCATGGCAGGCATCATCGTGAACACCGGCCTGTACACCATCAATCTGGCGGTTATGGGCTTTTCGTCCACGATGTCCCTGGTCAAGACCGATACGGTATTCTCGCTGGCAAAATCCGCACTGGCCTTTACGGGCGGCTGGTATAAGCTGGTCATCGCGGCGGCGGTCATTGTGATCGCCTGTGCCGCCATGGTGGGTTTCCTGGGCACCCGGCTGGGCCTTTCCATTCGTGCTACCGGCGACAATGCCGCCATGGTGCGGGCCTCCAGCATCAACCCGGCCTTCACCATCACAGTGGGCCTGTGCATCTCGGGCGCGCTGACCGCCCTTTCCGGCGGCCTGCTGGCCCAGTACCAGAAGAGCAGCGACATCAACGTGGGCACCGGCATGGTGACCATTGCACTGGCTTCCCTTATCATCGGCGAAACGCTGGTGGGCAAGCGCACCATGGTGCGCCGGGTACTGGGCGTGGTGTTCGGCAGCTGCCTGTATCGCTTTATCGTGGCCGTGGCCCTGCGCTTCAATGTGCCCGCCGCCGCCATGAAGCTGGTGAGCGCCCTCATCGTGGCTGTGGCCATCTCGATGCCCGCCATCCGGGCAAAGTTTGCCTTTGAGCAGCGCAAGCACAATGCCCGGAAGGAGGTGCACTGAGATGGAAATGCTGGAGCTGAACAACCTGCACAAGACCTTTAACCCCGGCACCGTCAACGAAAAAGTGGCCCTGAACGGTGTGAGCCTGCACATGGAGGCGGGCGACTTTGCCACCATCGTGGGCTCCAACGGCGCGGGCAAATCCACCATGTTCAACGCCATCACCGGCGGTTTCATTGCCGACGAGGGCAGCATCGTGCTGGGCGGGCAGGACATTACCTTTGCGCCCGAGTACGAGCGCAGCAAGGTCATTGGCCACCTGTTCCAGGACCCCCTCAAGGGCACGGCCCCCAATATGACCATTGAGGAAAACCTTGCGCTGGCCTATCTCCGGGCAGGAACCGCCCCCCACGCTATCTTCTCCCGCATCTCCCGCAAGGATAAGGAGCTGTTCCGGGAAAAACTTGCCCTGCTGAACATGGGCCTTGAGGACCGGATGAAGCAGCCGGTGGGTCTGCTTTCTGGCGGCCAGCGGCAGGCGCTGACCCTGCTCATGGCTACCCTCGTTACCCCCAAGCTCCTGCTGCTGGACGAGCACACTGCCGCCCTGGACCCTGCCACGGCGGAGAAGGTACTGGAGCTGACCAAGAGCATCGTGGCCGAGAAAAAGATCACCTGCCTGATGGTCACCCACAACATGCATCAGGCCCTCGAGCTGGGCAACCGCACCCTGATGATGGACGGCGGCCGCATCGTGTTCGATGTCAAGGGCGAGGAGCGCAGCAGGATGACCGTGGACGACCTGCTGGAAAAATTCCGTGAGAACGCCGGCAAGGCCCTGGACAATGACCGCATCCTGCTGAGCAAGGTGGAAGCGGGTAACTGAAAAGAAACTCAAAATACCCTGTCTGGACCCGAAACCGTGTCAGACAGGGTATTTTTGATACAACAAGGAGAAAACGAAATGAAAATTACGATTCGTACCCCGCAAATGCAGGATTATGACCGCTTTTCTGCTATTATGGATCAGGTGCAGCAGATGCATGTCGAGTGGCGGCCGGATGTCTACAAGCCGGCCAGCCCATTGATCACAAAGGAACTGTTTGGCGAACTCCTGAAAGGGGACAGCTGGTATATTGCCGAGACGGACGGCATCGTTGTTGGTGTTCTGGAAGTGTTTAAGCGCCATGTGGAAGGCCCGGCACAGGTGACGAAAGATATTTTGTTCGTCAGCACCATGGCGGTGGATGAGGCGTATCGCGGCAAGGGAATCGGGCACCAGTTCTTTGATAAGGTGAAGCAACTCAAAGCAGAAAAGGGATGCGACACCATTGAACTGCAGGTGAACGCTAAAAATAAAATGGCGTATGAGATGTACCGGAACTACGGCTTTACGGAAAAGTCCATCAATATGGAGCTGAAATAAAACGATTGTAATGATCCTTGTATATGTAGTCATAATGTGATACAATGCTTTTGACAGGAGGTGTCACTTATGATGCAGACATTTGTTCGCCCATCCCGTGATCTGCGCAACCACTACGCTGAAATTTCAGAGATGTTGAAAGACCACAACCATGTTATTATCACAAATCATGGTCGTGGGGAATCCGTCCTCATCAACATTGAGGACTACGCCAAGTATGAGGAGTTCATGCACCAGCGGTATGTTGCCGAGGAGCTTGCCAAGGCAAAACAGCAGGCGGCAGACCCCAACACGCAGTGGACAGAGCATGAAAGCGTATGGGAGACGCTCCACGAACAGTATGACGTATAAGATCAAATACCTGCCCCTTGCTGTACAGGACTTGAATGACATTGCCCGGTATTTGTCCGGCTTCTACCCCCAAACGGCCCGCCGTGTGCTGAAAGAAATGCGGGAAAAGATCACAAAGCTGGGGGATACCCCACGGATGTGTGAAGTCTATGCCCTTGACCCGACCTACCGCAAGCTGGTGGCAGACCAGTATCTGGTGTTTTACCATGTCAATGAGAACGTCAAGGTGGTGGAGATCCACCGTGTACTGCGCGGCTCATGGAATTTGCCGCAGTACCTGGAATAAAACAAAGAGCAGAGCGCTCCAGCCAACTGGCCAGACGCTCTGCTCTTTTTAATGCAATATACTGAAAACCAGAACTTATTTCACATACTCAACGGTGTACTCGAAACCATACTCTTCCTGCAGTTTCTTGACGGCAGGCTCGCAGTCCTCGATGAAGCTGGGTGCGTAGACGGAAGCACCGTTGTGGTCCTTCTTGTAGTCCTCCACGATCTGCTGCAGCTTTGCCCAGCCCTCGTTGGCCTTGGCGTTGTCAACAGTGTCGGGGAAGTTGATGATGAATTCACGGTGCTGCGGAATACGAGCTTTCATAAGTGATATCTCCTTGATTGACTATTTGTAGTTTGTTGCTTGATTTATACAGAAGCATAATGCTTTTGTAGATAACGGATAGATTGTATAGAAGGATGGCCTGCCCTCTGTGCCCGGCTGCTGCCGGTTTCAGACGGAGAGGTTATATATCTGGCAGGCATTCTCCACCGTCTGCCGGAACACCTGCTCCGGTTCCTCACCCTTGAGGTTGGCGATATGCTCGCCCACATAGCGGATGAGGGAGCTGTCGCAGCGGGTGCCGCGGACAGGCTCTGGGGCCATATAGGGGCAGTCGGTTTCCAGGACGATGCGTTCCAGCGGCAGGGCGGCAATGGCCTTGGCGGCACGCTTGGCACCCTTGAAGGTGCAGGCTCCGCCAAAACCGATGTAGAGCCCCTGCTCTGCCAGCCAGAGCGCGTCATCGGCGCTGCCGGAATAGCAGTGGACGATGCCCTTGGGCCGGTACTTTTTCAGCAGGGCGTAGACATCGGCGTGGGCGCTGCGGTCGTGCACGATGATGGGCTTGTTCAGTTCCAGCGCCAGCCGGATCTCGGCCTCAAACAGCGCCAGCTGGGCATCCTTGGGCACGGGCCAGTGGTAATCCAGTCCGCACTCCCCCACAGCCACCACCTTGGGGTCCTCATAATAGGGGGCAAGGGAACGCATCTCTGCGGCCCAGTCGCCGCCGTATACCGAAACAGTAGGGGCGGGGCCTTCCTCACCGCAATCCTCCGGGGCCAGCAGGCTCTCCGGATGGATGCCGACGGCGGCGTACACCCAGGGATATTTGTGGGCCAGCTCCAGCACCTTGGGTGCATCGCCCGAATGGGTGGCCTGCTCGCACACGCCCACCACCCCTTTGCCGGGCAGGTTGTCTAGCAGGGCAAAGCGGTCCGCGTCAAAGGCACGGGCGCTGTAATGGGCGTGGGTGTCAAAGATGGGGTATTCCATGTTACAGGGCACGCTCCTTTTTGGCGGGGGCCTTGTTTACCAGCCAGATGCCGATGCAGACCAGCACCAGCGCCCCCAGATACTGCCACCGGAACAGCGGCTCCCCATTGATGAGGGCACTGAGCAGGACGTTCACCACCGGGTTCACGAACCCGAAGATGGCAATCCGGCTGACGGGGTTGTTCTTCATCAGCAGGGCCCAGACGATGTAGCCCGCGCCGCAGATGAAGGCCAGCGCCAGCAGGTCCAACACGCTGAGCACAGACCAGTGTTCCAGCCGTCCGCCCAGAACAGCGCCCAGCAGGAACAGGGCTGCACCGCCCACGAACAGGTTCACAAAGCAGACGGCAAAGCTGTCTGCCCGGCGGGTGACGGATTTGTTCCAGGGGCCTGCCAGCGTGAAGAGGACGGTAGCAATGAGCATGTAGGCTACACCCCGGGCGCTGCCGCTGCCGTGGTTGCCCAACGTGGCGATGAGAACGCCCGCAAAGCCGATGCCGCAGCCCAGCGCCTTGGCCGGGGTCATGCGGTCAGCCCTGCCGTAAAGGAAGTGGGCGAAGATGACTCCCAGAAAGCTCTGGGTGCTGTTCAGGATGCCCCCAAAGGCACCGGTGAGCAGGGCAACAGCGCTGTAGAAAAAGGCATACTGCGCTGTGGTCTGCCACAGGCCCAATGCACAGCATTCGGCCAGGATCTTCCCTTTGGGCATGGCGGGGAGCCTGCCCTCCAGCAGCAGGCTGCCGCCCAGTACCAGCACACTGCCCAGCATGAACCGCACCCCTGCAAAGCAGAGAATGGAGGCCGTGTCAGCGGTGTCGATGGCAAAGAGCCGGTAGCCCAGCTTGATGAAAGGGAAAGCCGAACCCCACATGGCGTTGCAGAGAATGGCAATGATAACGGCAAAGGCCGGTGTGCCGAAAAGCCGGTCCAGCTTTTCGGCGCGGCTCAGCTGTGTCTCCATGGCTCAGTGGATGCGGCTGCCAACGGGGGTGTTGTCGCCGTAGAAGGCGATGGAGCAGCCGCCGTCAGCGGTGTCGGCAGCAAAGATCATGCCCTCGCTGACATACTTGCCCTTCAGCATGGGGCGGGGGGCCAGATTGCAGACGATGCCGATCTTCTTGCCGATCAGATCCTCCGGCTTGAACCACTTGGCAATGCCGGACAGGATGCAGCGCTCACGCTCGCCGTCAAACACGGTCAGGTGGAGCAGCTTCTTGCTCTCCTTCAGGTTCTCGCAGGCACGCACCTCGGCCACGCGCAGCTCCACCTTGCAGAAGGTGTCAAAGTCGATCTCTTCCTCGTGGGTAAAATCAACGGTGCTCTCCTCAGCGGCGGGGGCGGCAGCAGCCTTTTCGGCTTCGGCCTTGGCCTTGTTGGCAGCTTCGGCAGCGGCCTTGCGCTTCTCGTCCTCTTCCTTCAGGTGGGCGATCTCCTTGGCCACGTCAATGCGGGGGAACAGGGCATCGCCCTTGTGGACGGTATAGGTCTCCTGCACGCCGTAAGCAGCCTTGCTCAGGTCGATGTCGGCAGTGGACAGGCCCAGCTGATCCATCATCTTGGGAGCGGTGGAGGGCAGGTAAGCGTTCAGCAGGATGCCTGCCACACGCAGTGCCTCGCACAGGTGGTAGAGCACGCTCTCCAGACGGGCCTTGTTGGCCTCATCCTTGGCCAGAGCCCAGGGAGCGGTCTCGTCGATATACTTGTTGGCGCGCTGGATCACGGCAAAGATCTCCATCAGGGCCTGGGGGATGGTCAGGTTGTCCATGTCGGCAGTGACCTTGCCCAGCAGCTCATTGACCATGGTCTCCAGCTCCGTGTCGATGGCCTCGGTGCCAGCGGCCTTGTGGACCGTGCCGCCGAAGTACTTCTCGCACATGGCAACGGTGCGGCTGAGCAGGTTGCCCAGGTCGTTGGCCAGGTCACTGTTGATGCGGTTGATCAGGGCCTCGTTGGTGAACATGCCATCGTTGCCAAAGGGAATCTCACGCAGCAGGAAGTAGCGGATGGAGTCCACGCCGTAGCGGTTACACAGGACCACAGGGTCAACAACGTTGCCCACGGACTTGGACATCTTGCCGCCGTTCATCAGCAGCCAGCCGTGGCCAAACACGCGCTTGGGCAGCGGCAGATCCAGAGCCATCAGCATGGCGGGCCACAGGATGGTGTGGAAGCGCAGGATCTCCTTGCCCACCATGTGCAGGTCAGCAGGCCAGAACTTGTTGTAATCGTGGTAGGTCTCGTTGCCGTAACCCAGCGCGGAGATATAGTTGCTCAGCGCATCGACCCAGACATACATGGTGTGCTTGGGGTCAAAGGGAACGGGGATGCCCCACTTGACAGAGGTGCGGGAAACACAGGTGTCCTGCAGGCCCTGCTTGATAAAGGCGATCATCTCGTTCTTCCGGCTCTCGGGCTGGATGAACTGGGGATTCTCCTCGTAGTACTTCAGCAGGCGGTCGGCATACTTGCCGGTCTTGAAGAAGTAAGCCTCCTCGTGGGCATCATAGACCTCGCGGCCGCAGTCGGGGCACTTGCCGTCCACCAGCTGGCTGTCGGTCCAGAAGCTCTCGCAGGGCTTGCAGTAGTGGCCGATGTACTCGCCCTTGTAGATATCGCCCTGCTCATACAGCTGGGTGAAGATCTTCTGGCAGGTCTCCACATGGTAGTCATCGGTGGTGCGGATGAAGCGGTCATAGCTGACATCCAGCAGCTTCCACAGATCCTTGACGGTGGCAACGATCCGGTCGACGTACTCCTTGGGGGTCACGCCTGCATCGGCGGCCTTGTCCTGGATCTTCTGGCCGTGCTCATCGGTGCCGGTCAGGAACATGACTTCCTTGCCCTGCATCCGCTTGAAGCGGGCCAGCGCGTCGCAGGCCACGGTGGTGTAGCTGTGGCCGATGTGCAGCTTGTCGCTGGGGTAGTAGATGGGGGTCGTGATGTAGAATGTGTTGTGTTCGCTCATGGGGGATGATTCTTCCTTTCTGTTGTGGCTGTGTCACAAAAAAGCTCCCGTCCTGCCGGAATGCACCGGACAAGGACGGGAGCTGAACTTCCGTGGTACCACCTTGCTTCGCCGCGCCCTTGCGGGTATGGCCTTGCGTGCCGGGGTAAAACCGGCCTCCGCGCGGTAACGGGCGCACCCGGCGGGGACTTGGCGGCGTGCCGCTTCACCCCCACAGCTCAGAGGCCATCTTCCACCCCGTGCTCACCTGCCCGGTTCCATCCTTCGGGCTTTCTGTCAGGCGCAGGCGGGGCGTACTCTCCTCGTCAAGGCTGTTCGCTTTTTGCCAAAGGGGCACACGACCCCCTTGTTCCTATTATAATACGCAAAAACGGCGGGTTTGTCAACTCTCCTGGTAAAGTGTTCTGTAAAACGGCTTTTGACTCGGTTTGTGTATATAAACGAGATCGTTATTAACAAAAAGATACGGTCAGGAATTGCTATAGCTGGAAGGTGTGCGGTTGACCCTACACCTATGGTTCAATCAAAACAACTTTTTCTTCTGTGCCAGCAGCACGGTCAGCACACGCTCTTTCAGCAGATAACGGAACTGCTTTGGATAGTAGTCGAGGTAGGCATCCAGAAGCGGCTCAATGTCACTTCTTGCAAAATCAACCTCCAACTGCTTTCCGTAAAGGCTTTGTGCTGTATGGACTGTTCGGGTAAAAGAGGACTTGAATGGTAAGCACTGTGCTTTAGAAAGGAACGCCTGTGTTTCAATATCGGGGCGATACAGATTGAAATCCAGCAGGAACGAAGCCCCGCAATCAAAAATGGGGCAGGGCTTACAGCCGAAATCTGTATGTAAAAGGGCAATGTTGTTCAAATGCCGGTCTTGATTCAAAAACAGGGCATCCAGTTCCAGCAGCGTGGTGAAGTATGCACCAAAACCGGAAAAGCCGGTAGCAGCTTCCACGGAATCGACCAGAAAAACAATGCGGTCTTTCAGACTGCTGCGGTCGTTGAATTCCTGAATATACCCACGACCAAGGCTGTTCCGCAAAATGGTATGGGCGGTGATCAGGCTTTCATTGTCTGTTTTGAAGTTTTCACTGACCGAAAGTACCTGCGGCAAACCATGCACGTCGGCGGTATCGACCCAATAATGCGCAATCGAAATCCCCGGTAGATTGGCAGCATTGGTGAAACGGCGCAGCACTTCGCTGGCCATCGCTTCCGCAAGGGCTTCAAAGTGCCCATTGTCCACCTTGTACCAGAGATTTTTTTCTGCATCGAACCACTTCTCCTGATTGCCCAGCGAGGTGCTGGTCACAACGCGGTCATTGGTATGCAAAATCAGATGATCTTGAGCCATTTGTGATCCTCCGCCATCCGTCCCTGCGTCTTTTCCACCAGCTGCACCGGGTCATATTCCGGTACGCCAACTGCATCAAGGTAGTAGCCAAGGCCGCAGCGAGTTTTCGGAATGCAGCGGCTTGCCAGAAATTCCAGAAAATCGTCCCAAGTGGGTTCCGTGTTGACCCCAAAGGCAGTGTCCAGAATGGAATCCACCTTGTTTTCCACACGAACCTGCTTTGTGGTGAAATCTGCGTCAATGATACTGCAAAGGGTATCTTTGTCGTAATACTGGTATTCCCGCAGCGTATGCGCCTGTTTCATGCTGACCACTCCTTTCTGTAAAAGTGTATCATGTCAGGAGCCGATGTGCAAGACGCGAAAAATGTAAAACAGCGGCAGTTTTCCAAATCGGAAAGCTGTCGCTGTTTATGTATGTATAGCGTGTGCTTCTATGATTTCTACATGCTTATAATCGCAAAGCATTCTCAATATCTTACCGATATCTTTTCTCAGTTTTCCGTATATCACTTTTCTGCGATATTTCGGTACAAGTACAATATGGTATTTGCAATTCCAGCTCGTATGTGAATATGGATGAACCTCCTTTTGCTTTCGTATGCGGTTCGCGTTACCTGCTTCTAATTATAGCAAAAGGAGGTTCTTTTTCTACCGTTTCAACGCTACGGCTCTATTCCTCCACAAGGTTAGCTTGTGGTTTTTCTTATGAATAAAAAAGACCCCCGCAGCGTATGATTTGACGCCGCGGGGTTTCTCAATTGTT
>OFMN01000924.1_pt1 | contig 22760 bp, 10 predicted proteins | sample 1541791 | NCBI WGS metagenome assembly OFMN01 (sample SAMN04209248, study PRJEB22552) | human gut metagenome | biome: gut; material: feces | host: Homo sapiens | place: USA: Oklahoma
TTTGCTTTGCAGCCAATTGGCAGAATTATGAAATATTGCTCATTCTCAACCACTTGCAGTTCATTTCTCTCATCTTCACTTTCCGTTGCTTTTGCTTTAATTGTGCACATGAGCCGTCATTCGTTCGCAACCTCGGTTTGCCTCTCCAACGGAGTTCCAATAGAAACCGTGAGTTCAATGCTTGGTCACAAGAACATAAAGACAACCCAGGTGTATGCCAAGATTACCAAGGAAAAATTGAGCAAAGACGTGGAAAAGTTGTCTCAGCAAATAAATAACATTGAGGAATTCACGTTTGGAAATGTTTGCAACGATAATACTAACACTATAAATGGCAGAGTATGAAACGACAAGTGATAACAATACAAGAAGATATGGTCATCTACGCCCCACATCATGGTGAGGTATGGATGACAGTTTGGGAGATTGCCGAACTGTTGAATGTAACAGGGACAGCAGTGAAGAATACCATCAAGCGCATTTGGAAACAAAGTATGCTGAAAGATTTCCAGCATTCTCAATACATCAAACTTGAAAATGGATATTCTGCGCATGTCTATGATATGGAAGTGATTATCGCCATAGCACTTCAAATGGATACATACCAAGCCTTGTTGTTCAGACAATGGTTTATCAGTAAGGTAGTGAACCGCAAGGATTGCCAAGCAGAGCAAGCAAAACACGAGTATCCGATGATTATTGTGATGAACGGAACGATGCCAAGAGGTGCAAGTTAGAATTTTTAATCTTTTTAATAAGATTCCTACACCTTTATAATATAATAGCGTACAGAGGAAACGATTTTTGTCGTTGTACCCTGTACGCTATTTTTGTTTCGCTATTATGAAGCAGTACCCTCCCCTTGTGAAACAGTGCCGTCGATTATCGGCTTGCGGTAATTACCAGTGAGAAGTGCTTGTATCTCGGATTCCGGATAGAGGGTCTTGCCACATAATATAATGTAGGGCAAGATGCCTTGTTTGCGATATTCCTGCAAGGTGCGGCGACTAAGCTTCAAATGCTCGGAGAGTTCCTTGTCGGTGAGGTATCGCTCCCCGTCCAAAGGTGGGCTGTAGGACTCGATGAATGAGGATAGCCAGTTGTTGGCTTTCTTCAAGGATTGCATGGCGGTGTCTATCGACTTGCTCTCATGCGTAAGAAGTTGGTTCATGTTCATTGTTTACAAGTTGGATTAAGTGGTGAATATAAAATGTGTTGGCTCGCCCAAGGTGAAGTTTTCGGCTTTGCCTTGGGCGAGTTTGGCTTTATGCTATACCGATTTGATTCTGTCGATAAGCGGAACGATGGCTTTGACCTCTTCGGAGCAGTAATAGAATTGGCGACCTATCTGGGTATGCCCCAAGAAACGGCGGTCACGAAGTTTTTGTAAGGTGCGCTGGCTGATGCGAAGTTGCTGGCAGACCTCATGACCTGTAAGCCATTTGTTCAGACGCTTGCCGTTAGCCTTATGCTTCAGCAACTCAACTTTCTTTACCAAGGCATCGTATCTTGCCATCATCAAGTCGAATGCCTTCTTTTCCATTGTTACTACTTCCATATTTTCTGTTTTATTGGTTCAACAAATTCGGATGCAAAGTTAATGTGTGTATGTAGAAAAACAATGAAAATGAATAACTGTGGCAGTGCTTTTCTGGGGTTTGCCGACCGCTTGGCAAGAAAAATCAAGAAAATTATACGTGGGTCATTAATGAGTTGTTAAACGGGTATTTCGCAAATGGTTAATTTTGCCGCCGAGAAATAAAAACAACGAATTATATAACATTTCAAACGGAATTAGAATGGAAGTAATAACAATGGAAAGTGCAGCCTTCAAAAAGCTGACAGAACAGTTGACAGAAATAGTCCAGTACGTGCGATTGGCAAAAATGGCATTTCAAGAGAACTTGACGGGTAAGGGATTGAAGCCGATGTTGACCAATGACGATGCAGCTAAGATGCTTGGTGTGAGCAAGCGCACCTTGCAGCGAATGCGCTCAGAGAACCGCATTGATTTTATTAAAATTGGTAATCAATGCCGATACCAAGTTGAAGCCATTGAAAGAATGGTTGAGGAACGAACAATAGCAAAGGAAACATGAGCATGGAAGATGGAACATTGAGAAAACTGGAGTTATATCTCCATGACCTACACAAAAAGATAGACGGTATCTACGACATGCTGATGTTGAGACACGAACGAGAGACGGAGCAAAAAGGAAGTTCTGCCATCAATGAAAAATTGCTCGACAACCAAGACCTCTGCCTCTTATTTCAAATATCCCCTCGTTCCCTTCAACGCTATCGCAGTCTGGGAGTGCTTCCCTACAAGCGTTTGGGGCAGAAAACCTACTACACGGAAGAGGATGTGATGCAGTTTGTAGAGAATAATGTCAAAGAATTCAAGAAAGAGAATGTGGAGCATTACTTGACTCGCATTCATCAGAAATTCAAATAACAACAGTATTCACCATTAAAAATTTACAATTATGGTACAAAAGAAAAAGAGTGATGAACAGGACGTGCTGGTAGTCCGTGACGAGAAGACGGGCGAGATCAGCGTCGTCGCCGGACTCAGCAGAGACGGCACCCCGAAACGAGCGCCCGCCAAGGCGGAGAACACGTCCGACTTCCTGCGTTTTGACCGCAACAGTGACCTGATGGACAGTTTCTTTAGAAACTTCTTCCGCCAGTGCAAGGAGCCAAGCCGATTCGGATTCTACCGCATAGCGGCAGACCAGATGGAAAACCTGCTTGGCGTGATGAAGGAGTTGCTGAAAGATCCGGAGGCTAACAAGGAGATTCTTTCCGCCCACAAGGTTGACACCTCCAATTATGAGAAAGAGGCAAAGCAATCGGAAGGTCAGGCGAAAGAAACCGCATCATCGGACGATGCGTCCAAGACGCAAGCTAACACAGAAAAAGAGAATGTATCATCTGAACAAACCAACGAAAAAGAGAACGACATGGAACAGAAACCAGAACAGACCGCAACCGCACAGCAGGCACAGACCGCTCCGGGTGTAAAGCAGAACCTCATCAGTGGTAACGATGTGAACCTGCAGGAACTTGGTGCCAAATATGGCATAGACTTCAACAGTATGAATGAGAAGGATATGAAAGCCCTGCTCAACTACGGCAAGACGGGGCTTGTGATTGTGAAGCCGACCTTCGGCGGTGAACAGATAGAGATACAGGCCCGTCTGTCATTCCGCAAGGACGATAACGACCAGTTGCAACTCGTGCCGCATTTCGTGCGCAACGAGCCAAAACTCGATGTTGCTTACAAAGGCTATACCTTCACTCCAGAGGACAAGAAGAACCTGTTGCAGAACGGCAACCTCGGAAAGGTAGTGGATTTCCCCGACAAGAATACAGGTGAGCTGCGTCCTCATTTCATCAGTATCGACCGTCTCACCAATGAGATTGTTGACATCCCGACCAACAAGGTGCGCATACCCGATACCATCGGCAAGACACCTATTACCAAGGACGACAAGAGAGTGCTCTACTCAGGTATTCCGCTTCGCAAGGAGATTGAGCTTGCCAACGGGCGCAAGTTCACACCGCTGCTGCAGGTGAATGTGGAACAGCGTGGCGTGGAGTTCGTGCCTGGCAGCACAAGACAGGCGCAAGGTCAGAAACAGAATGGAGACAAGAAGCAAACCGCTGACAAGCAGGAGCAGAAGGCAGAAGGTGATGCGGGCGGCCAGAAGAAGCAGCAAGATCCCAACCACTGGCTCAATGAGGACGGGACCATCCGCCGACTCAACACCTATTTCAAGAAGGAACTGACCGAGCAGCAGAAGGACGACTATGTGGCAGGCAAGACCATCGAGATCAAGGAAGTGCCGAACAAGAACGGCAGCGGTACCTATACCGCTTATGTGAAGTTCGACTTCGACAAGATGCAGCCACGTTCCTACCGCAACAATCCAGACCTCAAACAGGCGAAGGAACAGATTCCGACCAACGAGAACAAGGTACAAGTCGCCGTCAACGAGCAGGGCAAGACCCATGAGGCGACCAAGCACACCAAGGATCCGCTGAGTCCGGGACAGTCTGCACCAAAGAACGAAAAGCAGCAGAAGGAACAGAACGCCGGGGAACAGAAACCAAAGAGAAGGGCAAGAAGCGTGAAGATGTAGTTGCCGCCACTTGATCCACAGAGTTAATCATCCATCATAACAACCGACATCTGCGACCGTCTATCCCACGGTTGCGGATGTCACAAAAACAACAGACAATGAAGACAATCATCGCAGAGAAACCAAGCGTAGCCAAGGAAATCGCCCACATTGTGGGAGCTGACAAGCGTGAGGAAGGCTATATGCAGGGTAACGGCTATTATGTGACATGGGCATTCGGACATTTAGTGCAGCCAGCCATGCCGGAAACTTACGGCATGAAGGGATTCCATGCAGAGAATCTGCCTGTGATTCCCGACCCGTTCGTTCTTGTTCCCCGACAAGTCAAGACCGAGAACGGCTACAAACCAGATGCAGGTGTGCTTGCCCAGATTAAAATTATCGGCAAGCTGTTTGACAGCAGTGAGCGCATTATCGTAGCAACCGATGCCGGACGTGAGGGAGAGTTGATTTTCCGATACCTCTATGCGTATCTCGGTTGCAGGAAGCCTTTCGACCGTCTCTGGATCAGTTCGCTTACGGACACCGCCATCCGTGAGGGACTTCTGAACCTCAGGGATGGCAAGGAGTATGACAATCTCTATCATGCAGCCAAGGCACGAAGTGAGGCAGACTGGCTCGTCGGCATCAACGGCACACAAGCCCTGACGATAGCTGCAGGACGTGGCACCTATTCCGTAGGTCGTGTGCAGACTCCGACCCTTGGCATGGTGTGCGAACGCTATTGGGAACACAAGCGTTTCGAGTCGAAACCGTTCTGGCAGGTACACTTCGGTGTGGTTGATGCAGACAGTGGCAATATACTGAAGTTCACATCTGCCAACCGCTGGACAGACAAAGCCACCGCAACCGACATATATAATAAGGTGAAAGATACCGGTTCTGCCATCATCACAAAGGTCGCAACCAAGCGGAAGGTGGAGAAGGCACCACTCCTTTACGACCTTACCACCTTGCAGAAAGAAGCCAACACCCAGCATGGCTTCACGGCAGAGCATACACTCTCCATCGCCCAGAAACTCTACGAGGCAAAGTTCATCACCTATCCAAGAACATCAAGCCGCTATATCTCGGATGATGTATTTGCCACCCTTCCCAAACTCTTCAAGAATCTGGAGAATCATTCGGAATATGGAGAGAAAGTGAAACTCTTGCCTGGCAGTGAGGACTATAGCAAGAACAGCGTGAATGCAGCCAAGGTGACCGACCACCATGCCCTGCTCATCACAGAAAATGCAGCCATTGGTCTTTTCAAGGACGAGAAGATCGTTTATGACATGATATTGTGCCGGATGATTGAAGCGTTCTCAGCAGACTGCATCAAGGACATCACATCAGTATCGGCGCAAGTGGATCATGAAGTTGAGTTTGGCATCAGTGGCTCCATCATCCGACAGACTGGCTGGCGAGCGTTGTCGCTCAAGGAAAAGAACAACAGGCAGGACAAAGATGCAGACGCAACAGACAATGAGGTTAAGGAGCAAGTCATTCCCAACTGGCAAGAAGGACAGCATATCTCTTTTTCAGGCAGCACCATCACGGAGGGCAAGACCAAACCAAAGCCATTGCATACGGAATCCACATTGCTTGCAGCAATGGAGACCGCAGGCAAAGAGATAGAAGATGATACGATGCGCCAGGCAATAAAGGACTGCGGTATTGGCACACCTGCCACACGTGCCGCCATCATCGAAACCCTGCTCAAACGAGAGTATATGGTGCGCCAGCAGAAGAAACTTGTGCCGACAGAAAAAGGACTCGCCCTGCATTCCGTGGTGAAGAACATGGCGATTGCCAATGTGGAGATGACGGGCAAATGGGAGGCGGAACTTGCCAAGATTGAACGAGGTGAAGCAAGTGCAGACGGGTTCACACATAGTATCGAAGGCTATACCCGTGAAATCACTGCGGAATTGTTAGGTTGCGACAGACTTTTCAGCCACAAGGATTCCGGCTGCCAGTGTCCTAAATGCAAGCAAGGTACCATGCAGTTCTTCGGAAAGGTAGTAAGATGCAGCAACAAGGAGTGCGGTATGCCAGTGTTCAAGCAGGTAGCAGGAAAGTTGCTCACTGATTCCGACATCACCGACTTGCTTACCAAGGGCAAGACCAGATCGCTCAATGGTTTCACCAGCAGACAAGGCAAATCATTCTCCGCAGCCATAGCCTTTGACGAGAATTTCAACACGAAATTCGTCTTTGCAGAGCACAAAGCAGCAGAAAAGCGAGGAAATGTGAAGAGATACAAGAAATAGTTTGTACCTTTGCCACCGAAACATGGTTCATAAATGGTGTCTTTATTCAGGATGCTTTTATTTACTGTGGATTAAGTGGCGGCACTCGGAGGGATACCGAGTGCCTTTTCTTGCTTTCACACAAACACCAACCGCCATCCACGGTTTATTATTCACCACTTAATCCATTCAACAGACAAATGAACAGAAAGAAACAGGCACAGACAGAGTTGTCCTATTACGGACTGTACCTCTTGAACCACCTCAGAGAGAACCGTTTTCCACAAGCCAGCGATGCGGACTTTATCCGCGAACGTGCAGACCATGCCGCAGAGGTATATGAGCAGGCACGGCGTGATGCCCTCTTTACCGATGCGGCACAAGAGCTTGCCATGTCAGCATTGCTGAAAGGTCTCCGCTTTTCCAAGTACAGCATCCTGTACGATGTTGTTGACAGTGAGTTTCCCCTGGAGGTAGCAGTAGAAGATCAGGAAGCGTTTGTCAAGAACCTCCTGCCTTTGGTTGATAACGTGTATTCCATTTACGACCTCACCGATGACGATTTTGCCCAGTCACCGGACTACGACCAGCTCTATACAGAGTTGACTGGAGCCGTAGCCCTTTTCATTGAGTCAAATGGCGTACAATAGGAAACAACGTCTGAACGACAACATCAAGGCGATAGAGACAGCATTCATCCTTGACAGGGAACAGCGCGCGCCGACCGCCCGTGAGCGTCTCCTTCTGGAGCGTTATTGCGGATTCGGTGGATTGAAGTGCATCCTGAACCCTGCCAGGGAACTGGCGGATGCCGTACATTGGGCAAAGTCAGACCTTGAATTGTTTGCTCCAACAGTGGAGCTGCATAGACTTATCCGTGAAAACAGCAAGAATGAAAGCGAGTACAAACAGTTGATGGACAGTCTGAAACAGTCTGTCCTCACGGCATTCTACACGCCGTCAGCCATTACAGAGGCTTTGACGGATGTGTTGAAAGAGCATCATATCATCCCCGAAAAGGTGCTTGAACCCTCGGCAGGCATCGGAGCCTTTGTCGATTCCGTCTTGGATAACAATCCCAAGGCAGACATTATGGCATTTGAAAAAGACCTGCTTACGGGAAAGATACTCCGCCATCTGCACCCGGAGCAGAAAGTGCGCATAGAGGGATTCGAGAAGATAGAAAAGCCTTTCAATGACTACTTCGACCTCGCCATCTCAAATATTCCCTTTGGCGATGTTGCCGTATTTGATCCGTCCTATACAGCCATGAAAGGCATGAAGGCACTTGTCACCAGACGCATACACAACTACTTCTTTGTCAAGGCTCTTGATACGGTAAGGGACGGCGGGTTGGTTGCCTTCATCACCTCACAAGGCGTATTGAATGCCAAAAACAACAGTGCCGCGCGTTTTATGATGCTCTATCATGCTGATCTCGTGTCAGCGATTCGTCTTCCCAACAACCTGTTCACGGAAAATGCCAATACGGAAGTGGGCAGTGACCTCATCATTCTGCAGAAAAATACCCAAAAGGAGTCGCTGCGAGGAGACGACAACCTGCTTGACACTGTCTATAATGACGAGAACCACATTCCGACAAACAACTACTTTCTTGAGCATCCGGAACGCATTATCCATACAACGGCAAAGTTGGATACTGACCCGTTCGGCAAGCCTGCAATGATATACACGCATGAGGATGATGTGGAAGGCATTGCAGAGGATTTGCGAAAGATGCTCCATGAAGACTTTAAGAAGAACCTCAATTTGAACCGATACTTGGGGATAGAGGAAACAATGGCTGAGGAAGTTAAGGAGTTTGAAGAAACAGAAAAGATAGAAAAAACAGAGAAGATAAAGCCTTCCATTGAGGAAAAGCAGAACGATACGGTAGTATCCTTGCAAAAGCAGGAAAAGCCTACTGATGATGCTGAGCTATCCCAAAAGTCCAATCATCAGCAGCCACCAGTCCAAATGACTCTGTTTGATCTTTGGGGAATGGAAGAAGAAAACCGTCTGACTGTCCATGCTACGAAGAAGAAAGCAGAGATAACAGTGGGTGCTGCCGCCAAGAAAGTGTCAAGGAAGAAAGCAAGTCCGTTGGTAAAAAGCGTCAATCCGACTTTTGAAGTTGTGACAAAGCCTGTGGAAAAAGAAGAAAAGCCTTCGTTGACAGATGCAAAAGAGCAGGAAACAACACAGGAGACAAAACCAATCCTGCCTGGTGATGAACCATACGCAAGCATCTCTTGGGAAGAGAATCCGCCAATCAACGGCTTTTACGAGATGATGATGACCATGGCTCCCGAAGACAGGGTGCTGCTGCGCCAAAAGGCGGAACTGCACCGTCAGGAACAACTCAAGGCTCTGGGCGTTGAAGATACGCTTGATCCAAAGTTCAAACCACCAATGGAACCGATAGAAGTTCTCAAAGCTCAAATCGGGCATGGACAGTCAAAAGGGAATGAGGCAAAAGAAGATTCCAAGACTCAGAACACCTTGAAAGAAACAAATCATGAGCGGGAACAACAAAATGAGCCAGAAAGAAAGCGTGAAGAGCAGGCAAGGAAGAAAGAGGATGTTATGAATCCCCGTCCATTTGATGAGAAACTGGAAAGTTTTCATCGTGAGGGTTCTATGGTGCTCGACTCTGCCAGAAATATCGGTGTATTGAAAGACCTTACCAAGTATGGTGCTACCTTCATGCCGTTGGATCTGAATATGGAGCAGAAAGAAAAGGCAGTCTTGTATATCGCCCTCCGTGATGCCTATCAGAAACTTTACACCTATGAAGCGGAAGAACAGACGGAAAACAAGCAGATGCGTGAGAGTCTGAATGTCTATTATGACTCTTTCTTCATCCGCTTCGGCAACCTCAATGCCAAGCAGAACGTGAAGTTCATCCTCATGGATGCCTCAGGGCGCGACATGCTGTCGTTGGAACGGGTAGAAAACGGACAGTTCACAAAATCAGACATCTTCGACCACCCGGTCTCTTTTTCGCTTGACGAGGTCAGTCATGTGGATTCACCAGAGGAAGCGCTCACTGCCTCGCTCAACAAGTTCGGCCGTATCGACTTGCCGTATATGACAGAATTATCGGATATGCCGGAACAGGAACTGACGGAAGCGCTTAAAGGGCGCATCTATTACAATCCGCTCATAGACGGCTACGAGATAGCCGACCGCTTCATTGCTGGCAATGTAATAGAGAAAGCGGAGCGTATAGAAGAATGGCTGAAGGAAAATCCCGACCATGCAATCGTGAGGGAGTCGTTGGAAGCCTTGAAGGCAAGCATTCCCGAACCGATAGCCTTTGAGGATTTGGACTTCAACTTCGGTGAACGTTGGATACCTACAGGTGTGTATTCCGCTTACATGAGCCACCTCTTCAATACACAGGTCAGCATCGTCTATTCCGACAGCATGGACGAATATTCGGCAAAATGCAGTATGAAGACCATGGCCATCACGGATGAGTATATGGTGAAGGGATATTACCGCCACTATGACGGCATGAGTCTTCTGAAACATGCCCTGCACAACACCTGTCCCGACATGATGAAGAGCATCGGTGAGGATGAACACGGCAACGACATCAAGGTGCGTGACAGCGAGGGCATACAGCTTGCCAATGCCAAGATTGACGAAATCCGCAACGGGTTCACTGAATGGCTGGAAGAGCAGTCTGACTCCTTTAAGGAACGCTTGACCACGATGTACAACCGGAAGTTCAACTGCTTCGTGCGTCCGAAGTATGACGGTTCTCACCAGACCTTCCCCGGATTGGACTTGAAAGCCCTTGGCGGAAAGTATGGTGTCAAGAGTGTTTATCCAAGTCAGAAGGACTGTGTTTGGATGCTTTTGCAGAACGGTGGCGGGATATGTGACCACGAGGTGGGAACTGGCAAAACCCTCATCATGTGCATGGCTGCGCATGAGATGAAACGCCTCGGTATGGCTCACAAGCCGATGATTATCGGGCTGAAAGCCAATGTCGCGGAGATAGCTGCCACCTATCAGACAGCTTATCCCCATGCGAGGATACTCTATGCCTCGGAGAAGGATTTTTCCACCAAGAACCGTGTCAGTTTCTTCAACAACATCAAGAACAACGACTATGACTGTGTAATCATGTCGCACGACCAGTTCGGGAAGATACCTCAATCGCCAGAACTCCAACGGCAGATATTGCAGGCGGAGCTTGATACCGTGGAGGAAAACTTGGAAGTGATACGCACGCAGGGCAAAGACGTGTCGAGGGGAATGCTCAAAGGCTTGGAAAAACGGAAGTTCAACTTGGAGGTGAAGTTGCAGAAGATAGCCTACAGCATCGAGCAGCGCACCGATGATGTGGTGGATTTCCGCATGATGGGCATCGACCACTTGTTTGTGGACGAGAGCCACCAGTTCAAGAACCTCATGTTCAATACCCGTCACGACCGTGTGGCAGGACTCGGCAACAGCGAGGGGAGCCAGAAGGCACTCAATATGCTCTTTGCCATCCGAACCATACAGGAGCGGACAGGCAGAGATCTGGGAGCGACATTCCTGTCGGGAACAACTATCAGCAACTCACTGACAGAGTTGTATCTGCTTTTCAAGTACCTGCGCCCAAAAGAACTGGAGCGTCAGGACATCCGCTGTTTCGATGCGTGGGCGGCAATCTTCGCCAAGAAGACTACCGACTTCGAGTTTAACGTCACCAACAACATCGTACAGAAGGAACGTTTCAGATACTTCATCAAGGTACCGGAGCTTGCTGCTTTCTACAACGAGATAACCGACTATCGCACGGCGGAGGCGGTTGGTGTGGACAGACCAAAGAAGAACGAGATCCTTCATAACATACCACCGACACCCGAGCAGGAGGACTTCATCCAAAAGCTGATGGAGTTTGCCAAGACGGGTGATGCCACCATCCTCGGAAGACTGCCTCTGTCGGAAACGGAAGAGAAGGCAAAGATGCTCATTGCTACGGACTATGCCCGAAAGATGGCTCTCGATATGCGCATGATAGACCCGACTTGTGAGGACCATCCCGACAACAAGGCGAGCCATTGTGCGAAGATGATAGCCGACTATTACAAACGCTATGACAATTACAAGGGCACACAGTTCGTATTCTCAGATCTGGGAACATACCGACCGGGCGAATGGAACGTGTATTCAGAAATCAAGCGCAAGCTGATAGAGGATTACGGCATACCGTCGTCTGAAATCCGCTTCATTCAGGAGTGCAAGAACGAGAGGGCAAGAAAGGCGGTGATAGCAGCTATGAACGAGGGATCGGTACGAGTATTGTTCGGCTCCACATCCATGTTGGGTACAGGTGTAAACGCACAAAAACGGTGTGTGGCTATCCATCATTTGGATACACCGTGGCGGCCGTCAGACTTGGCACAGCGTGACGGTCGAGGGGTGCGTGCAGGCAACGAGATTGCCAAACTGTATGCCGACAATAAGGTTGATGTCATCATCTATGCGGTGGAAAAGTCGCTTGACTCGTACAAGTTCAACCTCCTGCACTGCAAGCAGACATTCATTTCACAGTTGAAAAGCGGAGCCTTGGGAGCGAGAACCATTGACGAGGGAGCGATGGACGAGAAATCGGGCATGAATTTTTCAGAGTATATGGCTATTCTCTCCGGAAATACCGACTTGCTTGACAAGGCGAAGCTGGAGAAGAAGGTTGCTTCTCTGGAGGGTGAGCGCAAATCGTTCAACAGGGGCAAGCGTGACTCAGAAACAAAATTGCAGTCAAAGATGGCAGAGCTGGGCAACAACAAAGCCTCTCTCAAGGGAATGACCGAGGACTACGGCAAGTTTATGGGCAAAGCCAAGAAAGACAAGGACGGCAACATCCTCAACCTCATCACTCTTGATGGTGTGGAGTCCACGAACTTAGAGGTTATAGGAAAGCATCTGCAAATGTTGGCGGAGAAAGAGACAACTGGCGGACAATACAAGCGGATTGGAGAAATCTACGGATTCCCTGTCAAGATTGTCAGCAAGACAAGTTTCGAGAATGGTCTTCCATTTGTTGACAACCGCTTTTTTGTCGAGGGCAATTACAAGTACCAGTACAACTACGGTCACATTGCCAAGTCGGACCCGATAGCAGCGGCAAACAACTTTCTGAATGCCTTACAGAAGATACCAAGCTACATTGAGCAGTATGATTCAAGATGCAAGGCTTTGGAAAAGGAAATACCGCAACTGGAAGAGATAGCTGGCAAGACTTGGAAGAAAGAGGAAGAACTGAAAGGTCTTAAAGCGGAACTGGCGGCGTTGGATAGAAAAATACAGTTGGAATTGGCACCACCACAGGAGCAAGATACTGCAGAAAAACACGAAACAAAGAATATAGAAACAGAACAAAGCATAGTTGGAAAACAAGCACGCTCCGTCTGTCGGTTATGACACCTAATTATATATAGGGGTATCTTGATGTTTTTATCATAATAAGATACCCCTGTTTTTTACATGAAATCTCAAATTTGTAAACATAACCCCATCATAAAAAATGAATAGCAAGTATTCCTGCTGAGTTTATCAAATCAGGTCCATTGTTGTTGATGACGACTCTACCATCAGCTCATATATACCTTTCCGACACAAGCATATAGTGTTTTCATTTGTACCCCGAATGTGTACAGTTTCAAACCATGATTTACATTTTAACATAAGAAACTGAAGCCGTGACCATTTGTGAATTTTTGCCAAACTAACTCCAGTACATACAACAGATGTAAAAGATTTCTGCAAAATTGACCGAAATCATAAAAAAAACACCAAATCAGCAAATTTCTTAAAGATTATATCCGTTTCTTAAGATTATTTTTGTATATTTGCAGCATTAGTTTGGTGGTAAAGCCTATTGGCCTGCCACGTGACAATAGGACCTTACGGAGCAAGCCTATATCACAATTCTTCTCCGTAGCAACAGTCCGTTCTCTCTCACTGGTCTCTCCCTGCGCGGCAGAGGCATACGTTTTTATATTTTTCAAACACTCCAAATTGACAGCGCATGAGAAAGTTTACTTCTTTTTTACTGTTAGGCTTCGCTATCGGCAGTTTCGCGCAAACGCCCGGAGGAGTCAGCGGAAGCGAACTGTGGTTCAAGACTGCGCCTTTGAACTCAGACCTGCAAGGTTATTACCGTTGGCAGGATTTCTCTGGGGATTCCATACGGCTGATGCTATTGGACAGCCGTGGCGTCAAGTCTGAACTTACTCTTCCGAACAGTTCAGTCCATTACTTCAACTTTAATCCGAGTCTCTGGCTCGCAGACGGATTTCGTAGTCTGAGTGCCAAACTCAAACACGGCAACCTCTCGCAGGCTACCGTCATCGGTGTCTTTGCACCGGAACTGGCAACCATCGGCAAGGATATGGTTGTCTATGCTCTTGACGGCCGAAAGGGCGACGGAGCCATTCTGAGCAAGGACAAAGCCGTAAGGGGTAGAGGTGTTGAACCACTGGACTATGGTTCAGCATCGGGTGAAGACCTGCTTTATCAATCAAGTGATTCTTTGTCCGAGAACGGTTTTAAGGAAAGCGCTCTGCGAGTTGTGTCCTACTTCAAGGTAAGCAATCCTTCAACAACATTGTGGGGAGACAACTCCAACACCACATTATTCATCGGAACCCCTTCCACCTCTGGCAGTTTCGGTACGGATTTCCCGACCTCGCTCTTCGGTAATGCTTCCATCCGTGGATATGCCCCTGAGCTTATTGTGTTCAGCAGGATGCTTACACCCGATGAGCGCAGAAAAGTGGAGAGCTATCTGGCGGTAAAGTACGGCATCACCCTCAAAGGCTCGTATCTTGACAGCGACGGAAACCTGACTTGGGATATGGCGGAGAACCAAGCCTACCACCATAGGGTCACAGCTGTTGGAACCGACATGGCAGGAAGTCTCTCCCAACCGCTTTCCGCAACATCATATGAGGAAAGTCCGGTGTATGCGGCCTTGAAGGAGAACGGAACTTATCATGACGCAAATCCATACAACCCTTCATCCGCTTCCCGTCTGTTTGTCATGGGACGTGAAAACGGCAATCCGATGCCGGACAGAGGCTTTACTTTCTGGGGCGACGATGATGTGGCACTTGCAACATATACCTCACCTACAGATTCCCTGTGGCATGTCATGAAACGTACATGGATGGTCAAGACCAACGTGCCGTCAAAGCCCGACAGTACAGTGGCAAGATGGACTGCGCAAGGACTTGAAGTGTCAAGGAATGGCTTTACTGACAATATCATCCAAGAGAAAGCCGCTTCCGGAGCTTATGCCACGACCCCAGCCCTTGTTGGAGGTGGCGGTGCTTTTGAGTTCACCTGTCCGACAAGTCACCCGACTTTTGACGTTGGCTTCGGAAGCATCGGTGGCAGCACATGCAAGTATGGATTCCGGTTCACCAATGCTGGAGTTGTTTATCCTATCATCAACGGAGCGGTCTCAAATTCATACATCGCCACGGATGTTGACGGAACGGACATCTCTATCCGCAAGGAAGGCAAAAACATCTATCTGCGTGTTGACGGAACAGGAAGTGCGACAAGAACCATATCCCTTTCGGATGCAACTGACACAGACACAAATGTGGGCATTATCCGAACGGAAGGAGCAGAGTCCGCCTTGAATATGGCAGGCTTGAGGACAGGAGGAATAGATGATGTCGGTTATATGGCAGAGTTGAGCTATGACCTCACACCGGACAGGGAGTTCTCGGACTATTGCCGCAAGCGTACCGTCATGCTCATAGATCCAAGCGGTGAAGGTGATTTCGACATCAACAGCAATAGTAACATAAGATGCTCCAAGCCTGATATGACAAGGGGCAAGACCATATTCCGCAATATCCTATGGGATGCAGACGGAAGCGGAAGCGATGTGTTCACATTCGCCTATTATGACGGCATTTCCTATGATGCCACTCCTACGCCGTCAAGTTGCGAGAATGGAGTTCCACGCAATGACGGGTATATCGACATCGGCATCAACATCGGTACACCAGTCTATTCCTATGTGCTCAGCGTTGACACCGTTGCAGGAAAAGTAAAAGGAGAAACCATTGCCAGAGGAACATTCTTCGGTGACACGCATAGAATCACGAATCTTGCCCCCGGCGCCTATGCGCTGTCCGTATCACAAGGTGGAGGCAACGAGATTTATGCCACTGGCAATGCACTCTACACCTCATACTCACATGACACCAGGACCTATCTGTCTGGCGACATCTCATGGACGGTGAACGATACAAAATCAAACTACCGTGTGGGATTGGAGCCAAGCCTCACGGACGAGATCACCCAATATGGCTTCGACATGCGGGGCGACAAGGCGCATATCATAACCGGTGGATATACAAGCCTAACCAAATATGTCACCATCAAGCCTGGCGATGTGCTCAGTGTTACAGTCCGCAATATGCAGGTCACATACAAGTTGAACGGACAGACCGTGCATCATGAATATGTCTGGTCACTTCGTGCATGGCGGTTCTGCATCAAGTACGGAAAGGGCGAGACACATATCACAGACCTTACCGTAAACGGTACGCCTGTAACCTCATTCACCACAAGGGGCAACGTGCAGATAGAAACACCCAAGAAGTGTACGACAACGATGACCGTCTATGTCGGCAGCGAGTGTGATGCAAGTATGCCTAACGGAACACAGGCAAGGGAGAACCATGTGGGCAGCTCGGACAGACAGGCTGACAATACCTTCATTTCTGGAGAAGACGAGGATTTCACTGTCAAGGGCAACGGTTCTACGACAGGCATCTACGAGGCTAAACTCACACAGGACAAGCCTTCTGCAGCCACATTGATGGTGTTTGACGTATCAGGCAAACTGGTAGTGTCACGCCAAATGACAGGCGAAAGCGTCAAGCAAGCCGACTTCAAGGTTCCCGCATCGGGTGTGTATGTCGTGAAGGCAATCTCCGAGAATGGGGAGCATACAAGGAAAATCTCAGTAAAGTAACTTAAAGGAAGATACGCATGAAGAATTATATACAGAAGGTGGCGTGGGCATTGGTTTTACTGCTTGCCGCCACACTGTCCCTTTCGGCAAAGGACGGGACAGCCGTGAGAAAACTCTTCAAGAAGGGTGTCTCTGACAGTATCTCCGTAGGAGGTAGCAAACTGGTCGTTCTTCAGAAAGACCTCATTCGGAACAGAAGCCTTTCCGTGAACTCTATCGGAGAGGAGAATGTTCCTGAGCTTGACTTTGCCATGACCAACGTCACGGCAGGAGGACAGGGCTACCGTTTTCTCCCTCACGGAACACACTTCACAGGCGAGGGTGCGACTGTCAAGATAAAGTATGACCGCACGAGAATACCAAGCGGCTATACCGAGGACGACATCCGTACCTATTACTACGACCCGGCCGAGAAGCATTGGGTTGCGTTGGAGCGTGTGCGTGTGGACAAGAAGGAAGAGTGTGTCGTTTCAAAGACGACCCACTTCACCGACATGATCAACGGTGTGATACAGGCACCGGAGTCACCGCAGACAGAAGGCTTTGCCCCGACGATGATGAACGACATCAAGGCGGCTGACCCGACGGCGAAGATAAATGTCATTGCGCCTCCAAGCGCAAACAACCGTGGCTCTGCCAACTTGCAGTATCCGTTCGAGATGCCGCCAGCACGAAATGGTATGCAGCCAAGCCTTGGCTTGCAGTACAGCAGCGAGGGCGGTAGCGGTTGGCTTGGCGAGGGTTGGAACGTCAGCGTGCCAAGCATTACGCTTGACACCCGGTGGGGCGTGCCTCGTTATGACCAGTCAAAAGAGACGGAGACTTATCTTTTGTCCGGTTCAATGCTCTCCACTATGGATGACAACGGACAGATGGGAGTCGCACACCGTGGCGAGAAGATGAACAGAAAGGCTGACCGCCAGTTCTACACCCGCCAAGGCGGTGATTTCAGCCGTATCATCCGCAAGGGTGACAGTCCTGCCAACTATTATTGGGAGGTTACAGACAAGCAGGGTGTCAAGTACATCTATGGTGGTGACGGAGCTGTTGTAAAGGGCAATGTCACTGATGCTTCGGGCAATACCCGTGAGGTGATTGCCGAATGGAAGCTGAAACGTGTCGAGGAACTCCACGGTGACTATATAGAATATGTGTATGACATCGTGGATGAGGATGTGCGTGGCGGCTTGAAGGCCAAGGCTGCATATCTGAAAGAGGTTCACGCAGGTAATGCAGGACAGGAACCGCACACCGTTGTACTCTTTGAAGGCAACAAGGTAAAGCAGGTAAAGACCAACAATGCCCGCTATGGATTCCTCGCCTCCTCCAACAAGCTGCTGGAGAAAGTGACCGTGAATTTCCAGGGCGAGACATTGCGCAGCTATGCCTTTGACTACAAGGAAGGTGCATTCCACAAGGAAATGCTCACAGGTGTCAGACAGTACGACAACACCGGAAAGGAAGTGGCTTTCCAGAACTTCGACTATTATGATGATGTGCAGGCTGAAAAGGGATATGTTCCGTTCAAGGACGATTCCGAGAAATGGAACACGCACGATGACGGACTTGACGCTGGTTTCGTCAATCCTTTAAAGACTGTCAGCAAGCGTTTCAGCGACAAGCCTACTGCACTTGGCGGAACAACAAGTTCTTCTGTAAGCGGTTCGTTCTATGCAGGTGTGGGACCTTGGGACGGAAGCAAATGGAAAGGCAATACAATAGGAGGTTCTTACAGTTACTCCAGCGATACCAGCAAGGGACTTTCCGCATTCGTTGACTTGAACGGTGACGGACTTCCAGACAAGGTTTATAAGTCCGGTGGTTCCGTATATTATCGTCCACAGGTCAAGACTGACAACGGAGAAGTCGTATATGGTGAGCCTGTCAAGGTAAAGGGCATCAGTAACTTCTCGACAACCAAAAGTTCTACGAACTCTTTCGGTGCGAATGCCGTTGTCGGTTGGAATGTCCTGACTGCCGTTGTCGGAACGGACAAGTCAACCACTAAGACCAAGACCACCCAGTATTTCAGCGACATCAACGGTGACGGACTTGTTGACCTCGTTTCAAATGGCAAGGTTTATTTCAACCACTTGGAGTTTGACGAGGCAGGCAATGCCGTGCCTACATTCACTTTGAGCAGTGCCGATACGCCAAGTCCTATCATCTATGGCGGCAAGGTTGACACATCCGTTATGGAGGTTAGCGAGGATGAGCAGGCAGAAGCCATCAAGAACTCCCCTATGGAGGATATTGTGCGTGTATGGCAAGCGCCAAAGGATGGAACAGTAAGCGTGGCAGGTCAAGTAAGCCTTGTCGCTCCTACTGGAGACTATGACGCTGACGAATACCAAAAAGCGGACGGTGTGAGGGTTGCCATTCAAAAGGGTGGCAATGAGCTTTGGAACAAGACTATTGCAAAGGGCGACGGCAGTTCTTATGCCGCTGCAGTCTCTTCTGTTGCCGTCAAGCGAGGTGACAGAATCTATTTCCGTGTGCAGTCGGGTTCCGAGGAAACAAGCAACGGCTCATTTGACAAGGTGAACTGGTCGCCTACCATTATATACGCTGGCGAATCTAATGTTTTGCCTAACGGGCTTTCTTCAACAGAGTACAAGCCTGAGGATGGTGCCATCTATGATGTGAACACCTCTGCCAATGTGGAGAATGGTTCAAGTGTTGAAGTTCACAGTGTCTTCCACAAGCCTGTAACAACCGACGATGTTGTTCTCAGCATCATCGGCAGCAACGACAAGAAAGACAGTGACGGAAACGACAACCCGAACTATATCGAGAAGACGGTCTTTGCTCGTACACTGAAGGCTAATGAGACTTTCAATGGCGATTCACTCAACATCAGTCTGGAGAATACAGAAAAGCTGACCAACTTCAGCTTTGAGATTTCATCCACCTCAAATGTTGATTGGAAGAATATCGGTTGGCAAGCGTCTGTGACTTATAAGGACTCTGCCAATATCGAACAGACGGTAGCCGTTCCTGCACACTACAATACATTTGCAAATGCCTTGGCAGAGGGCAAGCCATACTTGACCACAGCGACTGATACAATTATGGTTGTGTCACCAGTGCTTATCCTTTCTGACAATTCCATCAATGGCCAGATTACTTTGACTGCCAAGACAGAGGATGCACTTGTTGGCAAGAAGTCTTTCACTATCGAGAATGGCATTTTGAAAGCCGATACTCTGCGATTTGCAACAACCGCAGGAAAGAAGTTATGGTTTGAATACAGCTATCCTGCAACTATCTCGGATGAAACTGTTACTTCTGCCTCTGTTTCCATTCAGAAAGATGCGGCAGGTCTTGTGACAGAGAATGTCCTTGCTGGATTCTATGCAGAAAGCGATAATCTTGGCTTCGGTATGCTTTACCGTGGCTGGGGAGGTTTTGTCTATAACTCTGCAGAAGGCAGATATGCAAAGCCTATTGACGAGTCATTGCTGAAATTGCCGGAAAACGAGAACGACAAGGTTGATCCTCTCACAATGGCATTCACTCCATTGGGCACAGACCAGACCTCTATGGACAAGTGGGTCGGTCAGCGACAGGACATCTATCTTACTGCGACCGAGGCAAGCACAGCCCGATTGACCGAGCAGGATGTACTCCTTACCAATCCTTTGGATAACAATGCGGAGGTGGCAGGACTTGCAGGTGAATACTTGCAAGGCACTGGCGCAGCGGCGGTAAACCAAGTTGTATCAAGCAAGAGTACCGTTGTGCAAGGCGGTGCGCTGGGCATTACCCACAACAATGCAAATGGTAGCTCCAAGACGGAAGTTGCCATGATGGATATGAATGGTGACGGATTCCCTGACATCATTGCTGGTGGTAGTATCCAATACACCAATTCACAAGGCGGATTGAGTGGAGAAATCTACAAGGGTATCGGAGCTAATAACTCTGACAATGCTTCTGAGGCATGGGGATATGGCGGCAATCCTGTGGCTTCCGTATCACAGATTACGAATTTGGCGAAAGGTGTAAAGCAGTCTTTGAGCAATGTACAGACAGAATGGCAAGCTCAATTCTCTATCACTGGCAGTGCGCCAAAGAACACAGATGAAGCCGTAGAGTCATTCATTGACATCAATGGTGATGGACTTCCAGACAAGATTCTTTCCGACAAGAAAGTAAGATTAAATCTTGGTTATGCCTTTACTGAACCTATTGATTGGGAACTTGATCGTATTCAAGGTGGTAAGAGTCTCTCTTATGATATAGGTGCAAGTGGTGGCGCTAACCAAGGATTTGGCGAAATTAAGGAAAAACAAATCAATAAGGCCTCCGGCAGTTTCTCCGCAGGATTTGGCATCGTGACTTCTGAAAGCGAAGAGGAATACAACCTTATCGACATCAACTCTGACGGTCTCCCAGATAAGGTCTGGAAGAATGGTGATGGTATCATTGTTGCCCTTAATACAGGCAATGGCTTTGACGAGCCTATCAGTTGGAAGGGTGCAAGTGCGCTTAGTGAATCAGCCTCTACATCAGAGTCTGCAAATGCAGCGTTCACTTTGACCATCAACATTCCTGTCATAAGCATCAAGATTTCAACCAACCCTGGTGCTTCCACCTCACATAGCATCAACCGCCCTACATATTCTTTGCAGGATGTGGATGGTGACGGCTATCTTGACATCGTTGAGTCTGAGAAGGAAAGCGAGTTGAAGGTTACACGCTCTGCCATTGGCAGAACCAACATGTTGAAGTCAGTCACCAATTCCTTGGGCGGAACTTTCACATTGGACTATGCCCACACCACTCCGACCTACGGTCTTCCTGGTGGCAAGTGGGTAATGTCTGCCCTTACCGTTGACGACGGAATCCATGACGATGGTCCAGTCATGACAACCGCCTTTGAGTACAAGGACGGAAAGCGTGACCGCCATGAACGTGAGTTCCTCGGTTTCGGTGAGGTTATCACCAAGAACCTCGATACGGAGAATGGCAATTCTGTTTACAGACAGGCTGTTGAGAACTACGATGTAGCCAACTACTACACGCAGGGCAATGTTACCGCTACTTCCGTGGAGGATGCCAACGGCAACAAGTACACCGAGACAAAGAACCGTTACGACAGCTACTATCTGACTGCCGACGGTGACAAGTACACGTTCGCAAAGCGTGACGTGAACCTTTGGAGCGACCGTGCTTCTGCATTCGTTCCTCTCCGCTATACGGCAAACTTGCAGTATGAGGGAGCGGCAAACGGTGTGGTTACATCCGAGGCATGGAACGAGTATTACCTCAATGGCTATCATGGTGAGTTGAAGTCCTACAAGTACAGCGACAAGGGCAGTCTTGGCGAGGACGGAAACGGCAAGTTCGATTATGCGACTGCTATCAAATATACCGACAATGCAAGCAAGCACATCCTCGGACTTCCTGTTGATGTGACTGTTACAGGCGGTGACGGCTCACTCTATCACCATGTGACGGCGAAGTATAATACCAACTACGCCAACCATATCACTCAGATTACACAGCAGTTGAATGACGGTGCGGCAGTTACTGATTACAAGTACGACTCTTACGGCAACATCATCCAGAAGACCCTCCCTGCCAACGGCAAGGGACAGCGTATGTGGTACAAATACCGCTATGAGCCGGAAATGAACATGTATGTTGAGCGTATTGACGATGCGTGGGGTTACCGCAGCGAGCAAGGCAACTTCGACTATCGCTATGGTATCGCCAAGGAGCATCGTGACCTCAACAACTTCTACTATGAGACTGATGTTGACGACCTCGGTCGCATTACTGGCGTACGTGGTCCAAATGAGTTGGCTACGGGCGTGCCTTATGCCATCGCCTTTGAATATCAGCCTTTGGCTACATTCAATGAGAGTGGCATTACCGCTCCTGCTTACGCAGTGACCAAGCACTACGACATCCAGCACCCTAACGACGACTTGGAGACCGTTACATTCGTTGACGGTTTCGGAAGAGCCGTGCAGGTGAAGAAGGACGGTGTTGTGACAAGTGCATCCAAGGGAAGCTCTGCCAAGGACGAGAACGTGATGATTGTCAGCGGCAGAAACGTGTATGATGCTTTCGGACGTGTGGCAAAGGCTTTCTATCCTACAACGGAAGGAACTGGATCGAACTCAACGTTCAGCAAGTCATTTGACAATGTATCTCCAACGGTTACTGTTTATGACGTGCTCGACCGTGTTACCTCTGTGACATTGCCGGACAACTCTACGACAACTACGGCATATACAGTTGACAATAGCAGTCATACTCTCGTTACAACCGTAACGGATGCACTTCATAATGTGCAGGCAACCCATACCAACGGCAGTGGCAAGACCTTGAAGACCATCCAGAAGAGCGGTCCTGACGGTGAGATTA
>OFMN01000927.1_pt1 | contig 22677 bp, 20 predicted proteins | sample 1541791 | NCBI WGS metagenome assembly OFMN01 (sample SAMN04209248, study PRJEB22552) | human gut metagenome | biome: gut; material: feces | host: Homo sapiens | place: USA: Oklahoma
TTGTTTGGGTAATCCGGCAACTGCCAGCCCTGCCGTTGGGGTGATACAGCGGCATTAATACTTTTATTAAATAAAGGTATAGTTTATATGCGAAGGATGCCTGATGGCCTTGCGTTATGATATCCACTGGCGCACGGCGGAAAACTAATCAGCGTAAAGAATGGCATTAGCTGAGCTTCGCTCCAACTTAACCTACATAAATAATTTAGCATTAAAAAGCCGTTAAAACACGGTAATATATATCAGAATTTAGCATATAACTTAATATAAAGGCACTTAACTTCGGTTAGGTGCTTTTTTATTTGCAAGGTGGTGAGAATATGGCAGAAGAGAGCAAAGAAGAACGCAAGTTGAAAGCTTGTGAGTGTGGCTGTGAGGATGTAAACACAGTAGAAATTATCAGTACAAGAGGAAGACAGTGCTATGTGTGCTGTCGTGAATGTGGGAAGAAAACCTGCTATTGTGACAGTGTGCAAGAAGCTGTTGCAGAATGGGAAGCAATGAGAGGTGATTAATATGTCAGTTGGAAGGCCGAAGAAATACACCAAAGCAGAAAAAATGCAAGAAAAGATTGATAAATACTTTACCATGTGTGAGCAGAAGGAAGAACCCCCTACAGTATGTGGGCTTGCTTTAGCGCTCGATATGGATAGGTCGGGACTGCTGAGGTATGAGCAAGAAGGTGAGTTTTGCAACACCATAAAGAAAGCGAAGCTAAAAATTGAGGCTAACTATGAGCAGATGATGGTATCAGGCAAGGGAAGTACGCCTGGTTTGATATTTAATATGAAAAATAACTTTGGTTGGAAAGATAAGCAAGAAGTGGAGCATAGCGGCACTGTTAGTATTGCAGAAACACTTGCTAAAGCACAGGAGCGAGCTAAGAAATGATTACCAAAGAACTAATTGAGTTTATAGCACAGTTTGAGCATGATCCTGTTGGATTCGTTAAAGCTATGTATCCTTGGGGAGAAGGAGAGCTTGAAGGACAATACCCTCAAACGTGGCAACTTGAATTGTTAAGCAGTGTAGCAGAGAAAATGCAATATGATCCGATGAAGGTACAACGATATGCAACTGGCTCAGGGCATGGCATTGGTAAGTCTGCTGTAAATGCTTGGCTCATTGAGTGGGCGCTATATACTAAAGTCGATGCTAAAGCTGTAATCACTGCCAACACAGACACACAGCTAAGAACTAAAACATGGGTGGAGTTGTCGAAGTGGCACAGGCTTAATATTGCAAGTGAGATGTTTGTTTATACAGCTACTTCACTATACAGCGCAGACCCAGCACATGAGAAAACATGGCGAGCCGATGCTATACCCTGGAGCAAAAGTAATCCGGCGGCATTCGCGGGCCTTCACAACAAAGGCAGCCGAATATTATTGGTGTTTGATGAAGCCTCAGAGATTGATGATGTCATTTGGGATGTTGCTGAAGGTGCAATGACGGATGATGATACAGAGATACTTTGGTTTGCGTTTGGGAATAGAACACGAAACACAGGAAAGTTTAATGACTGCTTTGGGAAAGATAAAAGCCGATGGGATACACGAAAGATTGACAGCCGTACAGTAGAGGTAACCAACAAGCGACTATTACAAGAATGGGTAGACTATTACGGCATTGATAGTGACTTCGTGAAGGTTCGTATACTCGGAGAGCCGCCATCATCCGGTGAATATCAATTTATCGGGCGTGACATTGTCGAAGCTGCTAGAGCAAGGACATTGGATTACCACAGTTATCAATTCGCTCCTGCTGTTATTGGCGTTGACCCTGCATGGTCCGGCAAAGATGAAGCATCTATATACGTTCGCAAGGGTAACTGGAGCAAGCTGCTTTACACAGAAGCTAAGAGCGATGATCATAAAGCCTTTGCACACAGGATAGCTCTTTATGAGGACGAATACAGGGCTGCAGCTGTTTGCATTGATATGGGATATGGCACAGGCGTATACAGTGAGGGTAAAGCTCTTGGCCGCAGGTGGCACTTGATACCATTTGCCAGTACAAAATGCGATATGGGATATTTCAATAAACGTGCTGAAATGTGGGGGAGTATTAAGCAATGGCTTATAGAAGGTGGCGCACTTGACCCGCTGGACAAAGATATAGCAGATGAACTAATGCTGCCGGAACTTGTTACAAGTAATAATGGCACTATCAAGCTGCAGAGGAAAGAAGATATGCCCTACAGTCCTAACAGGGCTGATGCTCTAGCGCTGACCTTTGCGGTTAGGCTCAAGGCAAGCTCTTATGGACTGCCGGCACAAAAAGCCAAATCAGGTAAACAGGCACAGCGATATGACCCATTAAAAGCTATGTATTAACTTTTAAATAAATCCAGCATAAAAGAAAGGGATGGTAACATGAGCAAAATTTTTAAAAGTCCATCATACTCTGCTCCTGCACCAGAAGCAACAGTAGTTGAGCCAGCAGCTCAAAGGGTAGAAGCGCCAACAACTGACAACAACATCGCAGAAACAGCAGAGAAAAAGAAAAAACGCTATGGCTTTGCTAAGACTGTTGGTAGCGTAACTGGCGGCGACACATTGGGGGCGTAGCTATGGAGATTACTTATAGCGATGCAAAGAAGCTGCACAGCGCATTGTTTGCAGCAGAGGAATTCTCACGCCACAGGGAAATGTGGCTGCGTATCCAGGCTAAGCAAATACCGTTTTTGGGCGAACTTGGACAGACAGACCAGCTTATTAAAAAGGACCGCGGCATTGTCGATATGACAGCATGGCGGTCTAATTTAATTTTTGCAGGCGGTATGGCAAATGGTAGCGTTCCGCAGACTGTACAATGGTTTGACTTTGATGTAGAAACAGAAGATCAAGTCGCCAAAGAGATTGCGCAGGGCCGCAGGGATACAGTTAGCCTTGCACTTAATCATTCAAACTTTTATTCAGCTGTGCATTACGCATACCAAGAATTGACCTTTGGCCAGTCGCCGGTGGGAACATTCTTTGACCCATCAAGAGGTATTGTGTTTGAAAATTACAGTGTAGGCAGTTATGCTTATGCGCTTAACCAGTTCCGTGATGTAACTGCCTTTGCTGTCAAAAAGAAATTCACCTATAGACAACTTGCACAGAAGTTTGGTATTGAGAAGTGCCCAGATAAAGTTAAAAATGCTCTCAAAGAGAATAAAGGCACAGAAAGCACATTGAATTGTTACTGGCTATTAACACAGAATCCTTCTATCAAGCATGATTCCTTTGGACCAGAAGGCAAAAGATACTTGTCATTGTATTGGGTAGAAGGAGAAAACGATTATATCAGCACTGGTGGCTTTGATGTTATGCCTATTGCTATTGCTCCTTATATCGTAATACCTAATAGTAATTACAGTATCGGGCCTGGTTGGTTTGCAGATAGTGATTGCGCAATGCTGTATGAACAGCTAAAGAATGGTTTTGCAAACATGACAATGCACAGTGAACCGCCGTTGCAAGCTCCAAGTGGTGTAGAAGTTGACTATAGGCCAGGCATGGTCACTGAGCTTGATGGATCTAATTATGGCAAAGTTGAATCACTCTTTAATGTTGCTCCTGCATTCCAAGCTATATTTGAGGTGGCACAGCGTACTGAGAGCAATATCGAAGCTGCTTATAATGTCAACCTGTTTGCTATGCTCGAACAATCTAAGTTTGACGGTCAAGGCAGAACGGCCTTTGAACTTGAGCTTAGGCAACAAGAAAAAATGCAGCTGCTGACTCCAATTGTTACCAGAATCAATCATGAGTTTTTGGGCAAGATTATCGAAGTTGTTTATTCGTACTATGAGCGCAACAATGGTTTTGCTTCTGTACCGCCTGAATATGATGGGATTGACCTGGAAGTAAAATATGTATCGCCGCTGGCTCAGGTACAGAAAATGAGTGGCATGGAAGCGTATGAATATCTGCTGAATATGATCATGCAAGTGTCGCAGCTTAAACCTGAGATTGCAGGAATCTTAGATGCAGAAACATTCATTAGGGAGTTTGGCGACAAGTCAGGCGCACCGCTAAAATTGCTCTTTGATCAGAAAGAGTATGCAGATATTCTGCAGCAGCAAGCACAGGCTGCAGAAGAAGAAAAACAGCTTGCGCAAATTACAACAGCAGCCCCAGCGGTCAATGACTTTGCCGATGCTGCAAGGAATGTTCAAGAAATGGCAACAGATGGTAGTAACCCAGCAGTAGAACAGCTTATGGCAAGCTTGCAGCAGTGAGGTGAGTAAATGTTTGCAGATGATAAGCGCAAGGTAAAAGAATACGAAACATATAAAGCAAAGGCTTTGGCAGAAAAAGATGCCGAGGCCTTTCGTTGGTTATTGAACGATCACAGAGGGCGTTGGTTTCTCTCTAAGCTTGCAGATGAAGGGTTTGTGCATCAACCAACATCAACAACTGATACAAACGCTATCTGTATGCGTGAGGGGCGAAGATCATTGGTTTTAGACCTACATAAGCAAATACGCACTCTAGGTATATCAGAAGAATTGTTGCTTGTCAGAGCTGATGGTGAGCGCAGAACATGGCGCAGCGATATTAAAGAAAGCTTTAGTCGAAAGGAGAAAAGTTAATATGTCAGATGATATTAAGACGAATCACAAGCTAATCTTGCAACTTCATGCAGGAGAGGGGGAAGCTGATCTTGGCAATACGGAAGAACAGCAAGAAGCGCCACCGCCAGAACCGCAGGGTGATAACCCGCCAGCAGAACCGGCAGTAGAACAGAAAGAAGCGGCTGCACCAAAAGAGGAAGAAGCTAAAAAGCCAGATGAGAAGTCAGAAGAAAAGCAGGATGATGAAGTCCCTGTTATTGACGATGAATTTGTAAAAAACAAACTGACAGAGCTTCTGGGTGATGTAAATGACGAGAACATCACAAAAGAATCTATTGAAAAGCTGCAGGCGATTGGCATTACAGATCCTGATATGGCCAGTAGAGCATTGGAATATGTCTGTTCTGCTCATGTCGAAAAGTTATCAAATGATTGCGCAGAGTGCTTGAAACACTTTGGGGCGACAGAAGATAACTTGACGCCAGAGTATACCAAGGCTATGGATGATGCGAGAATTGCTCTAAATGCTATTGACGCAAAAGTCCCTGGGTTTAAAAAAGAAATTGATCAGGCAGCGCTTGGTAGCAATTTAAGAATGGTTTTGGCGTTGCAGAAGCTGCTACCTTTTGTCGGCGATGAAAAAGGCGGTATAAATAGCAACACTGGTGTTGGTGCGCAAAAATCAGAACAAGGTTTTATGGACACTGTGTTCGCAGGATATCCTAGCGAAGCAGACCTAAAATAAAAACAAAGAAAAGGAAGGTAAAAAGAATGGCAACTATTGCAGTAAAAAATCCTACAATCAAAGACGTCATTGACGGACAATCCCCTGATGGGAAAACAGTACTTGACTTGGTTAATTTGCTTAGCCAAGAAAACCCTATCTTAGAAGATATGGTAGTTAAGGAGTGTAACCAGAATGACCAGAACAAAGAAATCGTTACAACTTCTTTGCCGCTTATTAAAAAGCGTAAGTACAACGAAGGTGTAAAAAGTTCTAAAGGAACTCGTGCACCGATTACTGACGCAACATCTATCTACACCGCACGATGCGAAGTCGATGTTGACTTGGCAGAATTGAATGGCGGTACTCGTGAATTCTTGATGCGCGAGAATGAAGTGTTCTTAGACGCAATGAGCAAAAGCGTTGCAACTGATTTGTTCTATGGAGCTCAGGACCCGGGCAACAATGGACTTGTTGGTCTTGCAGAGCGTTATAGCACTCTGACCCGCAAGAACTCTGATGGTAAGCTGCCGGAAACAGCAGACTATATCATTGATGCTGGCGGTACTGGTAACGACTTGACTTCCGTATGGTTTGTCGTATGGGGTTTAAAAACCTGCTTCACTATTTATCCTAAAGGCAGCAAAGCTGGTTTGGACGTTGAGCCAACAATCATGGGGGATGCTTATGATGAAAACGGTGATCCGTATCCGGCTCATATCACCAAGTACAAACATAAAATTGGTTTGTGTGTAAAAGACTTGCGCAGCGTAGTCCGCATTGCAAACATTGATACTGTTGCACTTGCTGCAGACCCTGACAAAGCTAAATTGATTAAATACTTCATTGATGCTTTTGTTAAGATCAAAAACAAAAATTCTGGTAAGTTAGTTATTTACTGCAATGATGCAGTTTATGCTCACTTGTGGAAAATGGCTATTGATCGTAACAATGTAGAGTTTGAAGTATCCAACGTTGAAGGTAAGCCTGTGGCAACGTTCCAAGGCTATCCGCTCAAGCGTTGTGATGCAATCTTGTCTACAGAAGCACAAGTGGTTTAAGAAGGGAGATAAAAGAATATGTTTGATGTACAAGCAATGAATGCGAATAATGTGGCTTATGCTGCAGGTGCGCTGCCTGATGTAATCGACCTTGGCGCAGACTTCTCTAATGCCATTGACCCGAATTTGAATTATGTGGTGTCTTTGTCTGAACCTGCGGGCGCTGCAGTGACTATCACTGTGAACGCTTCTGCAAAAGAGAATATGAGCAATCCAGTAGTAGTTGCAACTGTTAAGGTGGCAGAAGGCATGAAGTATGGCTTTGCACCGCTTGGAACAATCCCTGCACGTTACCTTGGCGCTACTGCGTCCGGCACGACTACTGGTAATATCGAAGCAGGCTTAGCCTATGGTGTGCGTAGTCCCCTTGGCGTAGGCATGGCGCAGGGGTGATAGTATGCTGACTAAAGTATTTGCCATCTCCACGACACAGGTTAGAAAGAATGGCAAGCCAATAACATTAACAGAAGGTAGTGTTATTGAGCTGGATTCTTCTATTGGGGACACTTATTCTAAGCGAGCCTGTAGAGTTATTGAGCAAAATAAGACTTATTCAGTTCCTGTAGAGGAATATGAAGAAGGTGAGGAAGTAGTCGAACCGAATGTTATTGACCTGGCTACTGCAAATAGAAGTGAGTTATTTGCTTTTGCAGAGGAAAATGGCATTGCGCTTCCGGCAGAGCTTCAAAAGAAGAATGTAGCAACTGAAAAACTCCGTGAAGGTATTTTGAATGCGCTGCGAGGTTAATTATTAGGCGGGTAAAACTACCCGCCTTCTTCTAAATATACAAATCAAATTTGCCTAGTTAGAAGAAGGAGTGATGAAAATGTATTCGATAACGGACCTTGTAAATATGGCTCTTAAACAAATCAAGGTGAGGGAGATAATTTCACTTGATGATGAAACGGTGGAAGCTAAAGGAGCAAAGCAAACTCTGCCTATAGTTTTAGAAACCTTGCTTAATAAGACTGATTGGCGGTTTGCTAAAGTTCGTAGGGTTTTGCCGAAACTGGACAAGGATAGCATCAACAAGGAGTATGCGACCAGAAAGCTTATGCATGAGAATGTCTATTTATATCCTGATGATGTTGTAAGGATCCGTAGCGTAACCAGTGGCAGAAAAGAAAACGTTGAATATGAGCTGCTGTCTGTGAAGCTTCATAACAGAGAAGCTTTTGTACCGGTGCTGGTGTCCAGAGAAGAAAGAATAGAACTTTCTTATACCAGATACTGCGATGAAGTTAATTTATGGCCAGCGATATTTCAACGTGCCTTTGTGCATTACTTTGCTTATAGCATGACGATGCATTCTGCTTTAGGAGATGCGCAGTCTACACAGTTGCAGCTTTATAACATGGCTGTTAAAGAAGCAATGGCATCTAACACCAATGAAGATAAACATAGGCTCAGGCGTGACACTGGACCTCTGAAAGCGAGGGATTGGTAATGGCGTATAGATACTTAACGCCTAACCTGACAGGGGGCGTAGCATCAAAAGATATTCTTGCTCGGGTTGATCTTGAAAAATATGCTACATTTTTAAAGCAATGTAAGAATGGCATTGTTAAACCTTATGGCGGCGTATATAAGCGTAATGGCACTATTTATATTGATGAACTGACCGACCAAGGTAACATCAGCCTGTTTGCATTCAAACAGGCTGACGTAGATTATCTGCTGGAGTTTACCGACAAACATTTAACGGTGCGTCAGCAAGGGGGCGTGGTTAGCGAAGTAGACAGTCCGTTTACATCAGATGATTTGCCGAACTTGAAGGTTACTCAGTCTGCAAATACGATGTTTGTTTGTTCCGGCAGACTGCCTATTATGGAAATTCGAAATAATAACGGTACCTTTACAATCGGCAAATTGAAAATCCCTATCCCCCCTTTTGATGAATTACAGGATGGCGTGAATTTTAGTATATCTAATTCGACAGGGGATGCTACCTTATCATCTGACGTTGATTTTTTCGATGCATCTACAGAAGCTTGGGGGGTCAAAATATTACAGCGTGTAGCGACTAAGATAGAAGACGTCACTCTTAGCGGACAGCAAACTCTTGGACCAGTAACATTATATAAGGACGCTCGAATTATTATTAGTGGGGAGTGGTCTGGAAATGTTATTTGGCAATATTCTAGTTGGAGCAGTCAGTTTCAGACTATTGGAACATATACTAGCAATGGTACTATATATTCTCCTGCATCAATCAGTGCTAACTATAGAGCATTAATTACCGTCGCAACCGGACAGGTTGCAGTGAAAATGATAAGTGAAAATTATAGCGGCGGCAGCGGAGGAGAGGGTGACTAATGGTAGAAATACAAGGCACATATTCAGGTCAGAATACGAAAGAATTTTTCGTCGGCGATAGCCTAAATCTCCTCACCAAAGGAACTTGGACAGGAACTATAATACTCCAGCGAAGGGCTAAACTTTCAGAGGAGTTTGTAGATTACAGAAAATATTATTCTACCGATGATTTTAACGTCAATGAAAGCTTTACAGAAGATGGTGATGGGCATTATTACCGTTTGGCTTTAGATATCAGCAGCGGTTCGGCAACGGTTAGGATCACAAATTATGGCTATACAAATGAAGGGATTGCCTACATTAAAGAAGTAGTTGATTCAAAAAACGCCATAGTGGAAATACAGAAAAGCTTTGCGACAGATGCAATAGCAGAAGGGTATTATATTAGTTTGTTCTCAGCCGTAAATGGCTATCCAAAATGCGCAGATTTCTTTCAGGATAGATTGGTATTGGCAAATATAAACAGTAAGCCTAATGGTATTTGGTTTAGCAAGAGCGGTGATTACACCAATTTTGATGAAGTAATAAAAGACGGGACATTGACTGATGACAGTGCTATAAATACAAGTGTTGTCGCCCGGAATGATTATAATATCAAGAATATTATTGCAGCAAAAGACTTGTGCGTATTTACCGGCGACGATGAAAGAATCGTTAGCGATGGTGCGACGGTAACACCTACAAGTATTAATATACGCAGACAGTCTTCGTGGGGTAGCACTGATAAGCATGTTCCGTTTGTAGCAGATAATCGGGTTCTTTATATACAGAGCAATAATAAATTCTTGCGTGACTTTGGTTATACATATGAAACAGACGGCTATACCGGCAACGAATTAACGCTGTTCGTCCATGACATTATTGATTCTGAGGTCAAAGATTATTCATATGCAAAGTATCCTGAGAACCTTATTTACTTTGTGCTGGATAGTGGAAAGATGATTTGCCTGACTTACCTGGTCAATGAGAAGGTTTTTGCATGGAGCGAGTTTGTAACGGATGGGAAGATAAAACAAGTTGAAACTATCTCTGAAAATGGTGATGATGTTATTTATATTGTCGTAAGCCGTGATGGTAAAAGGTACCTTGAAAAACTTGCTTTTGATATGCTGTCAAGCAGACCTATTGATTATGTAATGTTAGACTGCAGTACAATATTTACAGATAGTGATGGACAAGGAATTAAAATACCAAGGCTGGCGAACAAGTTGGTTTGGGTGGTTACAAGCGGCGATATGTTGAACGTAAAACCGCAGACGGCAGACGCAGAAGGGAATATCGCTATTGAGCCGACTGAAAGCGGGGTATATGGAAAGATTATTGTCGGACTTCCTTATGAATTTGTTTTGGAGTTGCCGGCAGTACATGTCACGACCAAAGGGCGGGGTAGTTCTATCGGGACTATTAAATCAGTTACCTCTGTGACAATGGAACTTCGAGAGAGCTATTATGGTGATGTTTATGCAAGGGAAGGTCTGCGTCCGAATCCTATTTTCAGTACAGTTAGGAGGCAGCTAAGCGCATTGACACCTGAACTTCAAGTGGAACTTTATACTGGACTGGTTGAAGTACCTATATCTTCTGATTCCAATACAGAAGGCGGCATAGTGATAAAACATGACGAGCCGTATCCGTTTAAGCTACTTTCCATTGCAAGGGATGTTGATATGTCGTGATCGAGTTAAAAGACTACAGCGAAGAAATGCTGGAAGATGTGCGGTACATTTTTCATAATCTTAGGTTAGACGATCAGAGGATGTTTGCTGATTCTCCTGACGTGGAAGAAAACATAAGGCTGCACATAGAAAAAAGCTGTGAAATGAAAATAGTATATATAAATGATAAGCCAGTATGCCTTTTCGGGGTAACAGAAAGATACCCTGTTTTAAAATGGCGATACATGGCTTTTCATTTTGGTACAGATGAAGTTGACCGGCACAAAAAGAGTTTTGTAAAAATAGGCCGAGCGGTTATCGAAGGATGGCTGAATAAATACGGAAATTTATATATGGCGGCCTACAGTTATTACAAAAAGTCTTTTGTTATGGCAAAAGCGTTCGGATTTAAGTTTAAATTCAATGTTCATGAGATTTATATATTTACAAAGGAAAAACCACAGGCATAAATAACCTGTGGCAAGCGAAATGATTATTGAGAATATAAGCTGTCGAACAAAGAAGTAAAACACGCCATAGGCGAAATATGAAGATAATAAAAGGGGTGATGATATGTCAGCAGTAATGGCTGTAATGCAAGGGGTAATGACGTTTGCCCAGGGGAACCAGCAGGCATCGCAGATGAAAGCACAGGCTCAGCAAGCCGAGTATCAGGCACAGGCAGAGAGGGCCAATGCCCAGATCGCAGAACGAAACAGAGAAGTAGCGGGAGCTAATGCTGCCGAGGAGTTGCGGGGCGCACGCAACAGGAAAGATTTAGTTGCCGGGCAAAATACAGCGGCTCTAGCCAGTGCTGGGCTTGAAAGTGACAGCGGTCTGGGGGCGGCTCTTGACAGAGCGAACATAGGTAGCTTTGAACAACAGACAGAGAAAATCCGGCAGAATTTATTTACAAGTGACCTTGACCTGCGGCAGGAAGTTGCTAACCGCAATCAGGCTGCAGCTGCTGCCGACGCTACGGCGAAGAACTTGCGGAGTGCTGCTAAAAACACCAGGCGTATGGCGATTCTCGGAGGAGTACTTACTACTGCGAGCGGATTACTGGGTGGCGGTGGCAAGGCAAGTAAGGGAGCTTCAAGCGGCGGGGCACAATCTTATGGCTTAGGCCCGAATGGCTATCAATGGGGCGCCAACAATCATATTGGATTCCAGACAGTCAGCAAGAATTATAAAACTGTTTATGGAAATAGTTTTTAGTATGAGGTGTTTATATGGCTAATTTAACAATAAAAAACAATACATATGAGCCAATAGCCCTGCGGCAACAGCAGTCAAAAGTAGGGTACAACGGTGCACAAATTGTTGATCAAAGCGGATTTTACGGGCAGATGAGCAAAACCGCGGGAGCGGCGCTAAAGGTAATACAGGACAGAGAAGAATCGGACGAAGCTCTCCGTGTTGCATCTGCAAGCAATAGTGTTGCGAAAAGGCTGGCAGAGTTAAAAGTTGATATTGCAAAGAATAAACAGGGAAGTAATGCCACAGATTCACAACTTTTCTTTGAGCAGAGAGCTGCCCAAATAGAAAAAGAAGAATATGCCAAGAGTGGGATAAAATACAAGGCTGGAGAAAACATGTTCAAAAAAGCCGCTATGGATAATATTGTTAGTGGTAGTGTTTGGGCTTATAAGTGGCAAGCTGAACAAGATAATGAAGTGAGGGTAACTACATTTGACCAGTATGCTCAAGACCGGATTTCAGATGTTTTAAGTGGTGGTTCCTTTATTGAAAATTATGTGTTGACAACTGAAGAAGCAAAGTCTATGTTTGCTCATAGCCCTGTTGAAAAACAAGAAGAGCTTGCTAGGAATATAGCTGACCAGTTTGCTTCGGTATTGGTTGTAGATCATGTGAATAATAAACAATTTGATAAAGCATCATTAATCCTAGAGCAAATTGGAAATAAAATGACCCCAACTCAAAAGGTTAAGCTAGAAGCTCTTGTAGCTAATAGCACAAAAACATATTCTGTATATGATTCTGCTCGCGCAATAATGAAGAATGCTAGACGACCTGATGGCTCTATCGATTATGCTAAAGCCATTGAAATGGCAGATAACCAATATGGCTATAACAGCAGCGGGGAAATGCCAAGTGGCTCATTTCAGTTTAATCCAGGAGTGTCTTTCGAGGGGGCTCAAGCGGTAACTTCTAAAGGTGTAAATGCTCTCTCTGGACTACTGTCTCAAAAGGCAGGTTTAGGTGAGATGATTATAACAAGCGTCAACGACAGTCATGATATTCATGTTGGCAGTGGCGGTCCTCATACTCATGCGGGGGGATACAAGGCAGACGGTGTTATTCCTGGATTTGAAAATTTATCAACAGCAGAGCAGTATGCTTTGATTGCCGAGTGGGAAACTGCAATGCCAGGCTTAAAAATAAAGAATGAATATGCTGAACGTTCTCCTGGTTGGACAGGTCCTCACTTGGATCTTGACTTTACTAACTACAAAGGCGGTTCTGGTAGACGATTTGACCCTGAACAGCAAGCAGCAATAAAAGCTGTTATTTATAATGAACAACAGCAAGAATCACGTATTAGAGGATTTAAAGCCGAAGGCTATAACAAGAATCTAGTTGAACTTGTTATGAATGGAACGCCGACAGTGACACAGCTTGACCAGCTAGCTCAAGAAATTTATATGGATGACCCATTAGTATACAACGAGCTGGCTCCTGCCATTAGTAAGCTTAAAAGTCTTGGCGCGCCGGGTCGAGTTGGTAGTGCAAAAACTAGCGATCCAGCAACGCTGGCAATGGTTTATCAAGAGGTAAATAACGGTACATTGACAGTCGCTGACTTAACAACCAAATACGGTGGACTTCTATCTATGAGCGACTATAAGCAAATGTTGAAACAAATCACTCTAAAGACAAGCCCTGCGGTAAAGGCTGCCAACAAGGAAATAATTAATCGGATTAACGCAATGTTCAGTGACGAAATAGACAGAATAGATGTTCAAAATTTCGTATTCGAAAACATTGACAAGATTCCCGAATCAATGAATCCAGATGTGAGGGCAGCAGCGGCGGATAAACTTATGAGAGAAAAAGCTGATATCTTGGCTAAATCTAGGATTTATAGGGAGGATAGGGTTGCGGCAGGCAACTTAATAGCGGCGTCCGTTCCATATGGTCTGAGCAACGAAGTGGCTACAATTATGGAAATGCGCAGCAATAATAGTTCCATAGCTGCTGAAATTGCAGATGTCTTGTCTGTTATGATCGAAGGAGACATTGTTCAACAGGAAGCGTTTCAAATGCTGGTTGGTAATAGCCAATCTGTAAATCGAACCACAATGAACAATGCCATTACTGCAATATGTGAAAAACGAAAAAAGCCTCTTGAAAAACACTTGCTGAAAGAAAATGAAGTGCCACCCACAAGTGACTCAAGTGACTACTGGGATGGGCGTTATGAAAAAGAGAGGGATTTTTGATATGAGTAGACTTAACGTAAGCAGTTGGGATACAGGACTTTTAAGCTCTCTTAAAGCATCAGAAAATCTTGATCCCAAAGCCAGCGAAGAAGCATTAAGGTATGCAAATAAATTTGGTATAAGCGCAAGCCAAGCCATGCGAGAAGTTGATAGCATCAAAAGCACATGGGGCAAAGGAGACGATAACGGACTTATTGAGCTACCAAAAACAAGCCCTCAAGTAGCTGAACTTCTTAAAGATCCTATTATGGCCAGCATTTATAGGAACTCTCCTGATATGGCATTACGCTGGGCTAAAGATACTGAAAGTGAATATGGCTTGTTTAAATCAGTTCTCAACGGCATGACCGGATTCATGGGAGCTACGACTGGCGCAGTTGGCGGGGGGCTTGAAGTATTAGGGCACGTTCTTGATAACGAGCGAATTTACAATGCGGGACAAAGAGCCGTTGCCAACGCTAATGAATGGTTTGGAATGCGCTACAACGTACAGGCAGAAACAAAAGCAGGGAGAATTGGTTATGCGTTTGTTGAGAATGCCCCACAGTTTCTTGCTCAAGTTTTTGTTGGTATGTACAATCCTGTTGCGGCAGCAGCTCTTATGGCTGGTCAAATTGGCGGTGGTCAATACGCTGAGTTGCGCAGGAATAATATTAATATTGCTGATTCAGCTTTAGCTAGTGGGGGCAATGCTTTAGGGCAAGGACTTCTTGAATCCATCAGTTTAGGGAAAATATTAAACGTTGGTAGGAGAATCAGCAAGGGTACTAATGCGGGGCGAGCTATTGCAGAAGCAATGGCAACGGAAGGCATTACTGAGTTTATTCAGGAATATCCTGATGCCGCAGCGGAGATATGGGCTAGGTATAATCATTTTTCAACAGAAGATCAAGTAAATAGATTCATCGCAGACTTTGAAGAAATTACTGAAAATGGTATGTATGCAGGGGCTGTAGGAGGTTTGTATGGATTGATTGGCGGCAGCGTATCCGTTGCTGCTGGTCGCCAAATTCAAAAACAAAAGACAGCCTTTGTTGACCATATGGCAGAAAGGGCAAGAACTTCTGGCGTAACTCCTGATGTAGCTAAAGCGACTATAGATGGTTTGGCTGACGGCGAAGTAGTTTATTTGGACGCAGAAACAGTAAAACGTGTATTCAACCAACAAGGGATAGACCCTGCGCTAACACTTGGCATTACTGAATCTCAAATAGAACAGGCCGTAGAAAGCGGCAGTGATATTGTTGTTTCAGCGGGAACCTTGGCAAAAGCTAGAATGGAAATCCCTACCCTCTTTGAAGAAATGAAGGGTAACTTTGCTTTCGGTAACGGTGAAGCGATGGAAAGCCGTGTAAAAGAAAAACGCACAATGGAAGCGGCCATTTACAAAGCTCAGCAGCAAGAAAGACAGTCTGATGCTATCTTTGGTGAATTCAGAAATCAACTTGAAGCTGCTGGATATAAAGGCCGTGAAATCAACGATATTATAACAATATTGCGAAGTCGTGGCGCTTCTTATAATCCAGAGAATCCAGGGCAGTATTATATTGACCATCCGCTAGAGTTCGCTCGTGGCGGCGATGGCGGAGTATATGCCCAGGCTGCAATGAAAAAAAGTGAAGCCAAAAGCTTGTCTAATTTTTATAATGAGATAACAACAAGCAATATTGATTCGCAAGGCAAGTCCAAGCTTTTTTATCCTATGACGACTAGCCGCGGGGCAAGAATAGATGTGGCTAACGATAATATTTTGCATTTTGCGAAGAAACATAAGTTAGATACAACGCTTTTAGATACTATTGAGGGTAATATAGAAAGTATTGAAGACGCATATGTTGACAATAAAAAACGTGGAAGCAATGGTGGCAAGCAGGTTCTGGCAAAAATAAAAACACCTGCAGGGAATGCAGGCGTTTTATTTGAATTCTTATCTAATGGTAGAATTTTTATGACTACAGCTTTTTTCGACAGTGATGCTAATATAGAAAACTGGATGAAAAAAGAAGGCGCCAGGACGAGTAAACTGGAAATATCCAATCCCTCCACTTTCACTGGACCACCTTCTATTATTAATATTATAAAAGAAAAATTAGGAATTGTCAAAGATTCTAACGATGAAACGAAAGGTTACAATCAGTCTGCTTTCCATGGGTCCCCGTACAAATTCAATGAGTTTGATTTGGGTGCTATTGGTACAGGAACAGGCGTACAAGCTCATGGATGGGGCTTGTATTTTGCTTTCAGTAAAAATACCGCTAAACGGTACAGGGATAGATTGAAGGGAAGTACCGACGAAGGTTCTCTGTTTGAAGTTGATATTCCTGAAAATGATGTATTACTTGATGAAGGAAAAGCTATTGAAAAACAACCGCCTAAAGTGCGTGCGATTATCGAAACTGAATTAGAAAGAATTGGCGGTAGCGCGTCTAATGGAAAAAGTTTTTATAAAGAAATAATATTTGAAATGCAAAGGATGGGAGCAGAAAACCCTGCCAGAGCAGCATCTGAACATTTAAATAAATTAGGCATAAAAGGCATTAAATATGTTGGAATGGTAGACGGAGAATCATATGTTATTTTTGACGATCAGGCAATAAAGATAATCAACAGTTACAATCAGAAAGTCAACAACGATAAAAAAGGCTCTATCCATTGGGATGCAGAAGGCAAAGCAATTATAAACCTGTTTAAAGGCGCTGACATGAGCACTGTTATACATGAAGCTGTAGGTCATTATTTTAATCAAAACCTTATGAGTGACGGCGTACTTGGAACTGCAACCGAGCAAATGCGTAAAGATAGGCAAACGATGCTTGATTACGCAGAACTTACAGAGCAAGAATGGAATGAGCTTAATAGACCTAACGAAGAACTTACTGACGAGCAGTTTGCACGTAAAGAAGCTGCGCATGAACGGTGGGCAGAAGCTGCCGAAACGTATTTCATGGAAGGTAAAGCCCCGACAGAAGAACTGCGTGGAGTAATGAGCCGGTTTAAGAAATGGCTGCTTGATTTGTATGGCTCAATCATGGGTGAGCGCAGGAATCAAAATGCAGTTGAGATAACAGACGATGTTCGCCAGGTATTCGATAGAATGCTAGCATCTGAAAAAATGATTGCAGAGGAAGCTAGAATAAATGGATACTTTGCTCCGTTTCCTGAAAACATTAGGAACGGAATCTCAAAAGCTCAGTTGAAAAGCCTTGCTGCGCTTGAATCAGAAGCCAAAGGATTAGCAGTAGAAAAGCTTTCTAAGGAGATGACAGCCAACTTCACGCAAGAGCGCAGAGAAAAAATTGCAGCTCGTGAGAATGAATTACAGAAGGCCGCGGAAGAACAAGTTGCAGCTGAGAGAGTATATATTGCCTCAGAACTCATTAAAGATGATATGGGACATAATGCAAAGTACCTTTCTAAGCATTACATTGAAGGAACTCTCAGCGATGAGCAAGTTGCTTCGTTTGAATTAATTGCAGGCCTTAGCGAGTACACTAACGGCCTTGAGATGGCAAACGATATTCTAGCTGCTCCTACCTACAATACTGCCGTAAAAGATGCGATACAAACTGCAATAAAGCAAGAGTTTCCTGACTTAGCAGCAGAGAGGGCAGCGGCTAGACAAGCGGCAAAAGAATCCTTGTATAACTCATCCTCTGCGCTTCTTGTTGCAACAGAAGCAGAAATAATTTCAGGGCACGTTGATAAAATTGTTGCGGCTAAGTATGCAAAGGCTCGTGCAGAAACTGCAAAAATTCAAGCACAAACAGATATGCGTGAACGCTTTAAAATCAATGAAGCTACAAAAACAACCAAGTTTATCACGGCAGAAAGAAATGCAGCGATAAAAGGTTATAAAGCTTTAACTGAGGGCGATACTGCCACGGCGGCACGTTATAAAAACATACAGCTGTACAATCATTATTGTGTTCAGGAAAGCATAAAAATAAGAGAAGAACAAGGTAATTTAAAACGTTATATTAAAAAGATATCAAGGAGTGATATTAAGTCTTGGAAAAATGAGAAGCATCTTGCTCAGGCAGGTGCTTTGCTAAGCCGATTCGGCGTTAAACTCAAGGGATATGATCCAGAGGTAAGGACACAATCTCTCTCTGAGTATATGACTGAAATGAATGACTTGTATGATAACGTTGACATTGCCTTGTGGCTAGTTTCTGAGGACGTGCAGATTGCAAATCCAGGGAAAGAGCTAACTATTATCCAGCTTCAAGATCTCGTTGATGCAGTAAAAAACATTAAGCACATTGCAGCTGATGAAAATAGCCTTAAAGTTTTGGGAGAGAAAGGCAGCTTCCTAGAAACAAAAGCTCAGCTTCTGGAACATTTGGGGACTTTGCCAACCAAGAGCACAAATGAAATTGGAGCAGAAAAGAATATTTCCATGAAGGACAGATTGCTTGCCAGTATCCAAACTCCAGAAACATTGCTGGAAAAATACGATGGCTGGAAACGTGGACTTCTAAGTAAACTTTTCGGCAAACCGGCAAGGCAGCGAGACGATGTTTTAAACGTCATGAAAGCAGAATGGATCAATTCAATTAAGGACGCACGGGAAGCTTGGCTGCCTAGCAAGAAAGATAAAGTAGCTGCCTATGAAAAGAAGCTCAGGAAAGAGCTTGGCGGAGAGCCTATTAGCGACATGGAGCTGGTGCAGATTCTATGCAATTTAGGTAATGCTGAGGGCATAGAAAAAATGTGTGCTGTCGGAAGCAGAGAACGGCCTACATTGCAGTCTATGCGATTTAAGGATTCAGAGCTTTGGATTGAGGGTGACAAAGATGCAACGCTAAAAAATATTCTTAATTTCATCGGTAGAGAAATTGGGGCAGGCGGTATAAGATATGCCCAAGCTAAAATTGATGCAGCAGGGAAACGAAAGAATGAAAAGTTTGATCTTGACCGTAGGTATGTGGGCTTTGCTCCTACAGAAGTTAAGCCTGTTAGCTCAGCCATAGAGACGCCTGAAGGTGTCGTAATGTTCCGAGGCGGGTATTTCCCTTTGGTCAGAGATAAAAGCGCAGGAAGCCGCCCTCAAGGGCAAGATGCCATTTCTGATACTCCTAATATCGGCGGTAAGATTCGGACTAATCGAGGTTCTTCTAAAAACAGAACCAAAGCTGTATACCCGATAGATATTTCTGTAGACGCAGAGATGAAAGCAGTAATGGATTCTCTGCATGATATAGCGTATCGAGAGCTGTTTAACGATGTAAATAAATTGTTTAATGACGGTGAAATTTATTCTGCTCTTGTGGAGAAACTAGGCGTTGCGGATTTTACAGCTCTGCGTGAATACTTCTTGGCTAAAACAAATAACACCAAGAGTGCTAACATTGGCGAAAATCTAATGAGCGATACTGCATCCTGGCTTAGAAGAAAAACTAGCAACTTTGTTATCATGTTCAACGTTAAAGTAAACATTCAAAACTTAGGGAATATATTCTTGTATGGCAATGACGTTGACGGCTGGACCCATACAGATACGATTGCTGCATTGTCTAACTGGGGAGCTAATTTACAGGAAGCAGGGAAGTTTAGCGGCTTAGTAGATGGCGTTAATGAGCTTTCTCCGTACATGAAATACAGATCAGAGAACCCTGATTACACGATAGCAGAGCTGCGTGCAGAAGGGAAAATGTCTGGCATTGAAGAAAAATTCGTTGACGCTGGGGCAAAGATAATGGCTCTAACGGATGGATTAACCGCTTATCCTGTCTGGATTGGTGCATATGCCAAGGCAAAGAGAAATGGAGCTGGGCACTTAGACGCAAGAGATTTTGCTGATACGGTTATCCGAAGAACATTAGGCTCTTTCGATTCCAGTAACGTTGCTCCAATAATGAGAGCCGGCGGTGCTTGGAAGCTCGTGACTATGTTTCAGAGTTTCTTTATTACTCAGGCTAATCAATGGATTAGAGAGTACGGAATTTTCATGAAAGAAAAGGATGTTATGCGCTTAGCGAACTTCGCACTTAGCAAGTGGTTGGTTTTCTGTATGATGAATCTATTATTTGCAGGAGAAGATCCATTTGAGGAAGATGAAGGACTTGGCACTAAGCTATACAACGAGCTGGCAACATATCCTGTTAGCATGTGGGGACCAGTAGGAACAGTTGGTAATATATTCCTAAGTAATGCTTTAGGGATTAAAAACTATGGGTATCGCCTTTCTGCAGCACAATCAACTATTGAAAAGACAGTTGCCGCTCCTGGTAAAATTAAAAAGGCTTTTGAGGGCAAGCGGTCGGTAGAGGAAGCAACAGAGGATGTAACATATCTAATGGCGTTGTTTGGTGGTGTTCCCAAAGGAATTCATACTCTATTTTGGAACTCTTATGATTACATCGAAAACGATATGGATTTGAAATTAGGTGATATTTATAGACGTAGACCAAAGAAAGAGCGTGACGAATAAAAAATACCAGCCTCATAAAGAGGCTGGTATTTATAAACTTATTGATTTTTCATTACGAATTCCCATATACATAAACTGTTCGTCAGTAAGCTTGTTTTTTCTTTCTAGGTCAAGAGCAATGACTGCTAAGAATCTTCCGCTAACCAGATTTAAAGAGAAAGATGTATCATTTATTCGCCAAGTTTTATTATAGGAGTCGGGCTCATCACTGCTCCGGTCTATACCTTCGCCATATGTTTTTGTGAATTCAGAATTTAGGTAATTGTATTTTTTTAAGCAAACCTCTTTGCTGTCAAAATCAGAAGGATATATATTTACTTCATACAATTCATTATTAAAAAAATTTAGGACTAGGTCGCATTTCATTCTATAATATGTACCACTTTTATTTTTAAAACTATATGACTTTACATTCATAGGAAGGTTATTGCGATCTAGGGATGGAAGTTCTGTAACATATATCAAATTGGATGAAGCTTTAACTTTCTCCAAAGAATCGCCAAAGTTTAAACCTTCATACTTGGTTGTTGAAGAAACGTCAATGGTTGATGTTTCAGAGAAGCTCTTTGCAGGGCTTATCTTCAATGGTTTAGTAGATGAACAGCCCACCATAAACAACGATACAATTAAAAGACAGACAAGATAATATTTTTTCATTCTGCACCTTCTCAAGCTTTTTCACAATTATATCACAAATAAACACAATGCAAAATACTTTTTAAAGCAAAGGAGTGACAAAATGAGCGTAACCACAAGAGCAACAAAGGTAAGCTATGAGTATGCACCGGGGCTTGTTTATTCATTGCCGTTTGAGTATCAATCCCCCAGCGATGTAAAGGCTAGTTACATCGACAGCGTTGGCAGCGAGGTGAGCCTTGATTACAATGCCGATTATACTGTTAGTGGCAGTACTGTAAAAGTAACAGCAGTGTTACCGGATGGCGTAACAATTACGTTTGCAAGACGAACAGAAATAACCCAGCAAATGGAATTGCCACCACAGACAATTACTAAGGCTATTGAAACTGCTATCGATCGGAATACATTGTGCATTCAAGAGCTGGATACAATTACTACAGATCTCGGCGAAAAACTCGAATCAGACATTACACAGATGGCGGGGAAGGTTGATACAGCATTAAGCGAGGTTGAAGGTATAACTTCTGCTGCAGTTGATGAAATGAATGGCATTAAAGATGAAACACTGGAGATAGCACAAAACGTCAATGTGTTTGTACCGAGTGTGACGGAAAATATTCTTTCTTGGACAAATAAAGCTGGGCTAGATAATCCTGCCCCAGTGAATATTAAAGGCGAACAAGGGGAACACGGAGCAGACGGTAAAGACGGCGTAGATGGTAAAGACGGTGCAGCTGCTACAGTCGCAATAGGAACCGTAACAACAGGAGAGCCGGGAACTACAGCAAGCGTGACCAACGTTGGAACAGATACCGCAGCCGTACTTGATATAACAATACCCAGAGGTGACAAAGGCACAGACGGCACAGGAGCAGGTGATGTAGTCGCTGCTGCCGATAACACTTTTACAGCTACAAATGCCTTTGAAGGTATGTTAAAAACCACTTGCGATATGCAGTTTGTCTCTTTGATTGTGAACGATTCATTAATACTTAATCATAATAGCGAGAACATACAAAAAATTGAAATCGTTGACGCCAGTGTTGTTATATCATTCAAAGATACTGATATGCCCACAGGCTGTAACAAAATATTTTTAATCAGTATCCATAAAATTGGCAGCGGTTTTTTCATGATAGATGATATGCCGATAATAGGAGGCATTACCGGATTCACTACAATTATAGACGGCCCCCTTCCTGAAATTGGGCCCAATGAAGTGCTGAAAATTGCCATGGAGGTAGATGCTGACCTTAAAAGGGTTTTCGTCTATGTTCTTGGAAAGGCGGCGTTTTAATGTTATCTAATAAGCTTCTATTGGCTGCTGCCCGCGGGAGAGCTGTTCAATCGTGGTTAGGCAACGTCGAATGTCAGTTAGTTAAATGGGATGACCCCAGCCTGATGTTTCTTTACGGTTCGCAGGCCTCCCCTTGGCTTACTGGCGGCTTCGGAACTTTACACCCCCTTCTGGAAACAGTAAAGGCAGATACGCAAATAGCAGAGGTATTCATAAGCGTAGATGCAGCCACGATATTTATGACGGAATGCTACCTATATTTTGACAACGTGCCCTCTCTACAATATGGTATAAAGTTTGAGAAGTTAAGTAAGATCATAATTCACAGCACTACAGGGGGCGAACCGTTTACGATATATGATGTTCAGTCCTGCTGGGATAATATAAATATGTGCTATGACCTTTTTAGCGAAGACTTGGCTAATTGGGGTTATACAAACCTGACGGCGGGTTCGACATTAGGCTTTACTTTAGAATTGGAGTGGTACGAATGATACAGAAGGTTATCAAATATAAATACGAA
>OFMN01000933.1_pt1 | contig 22618 bp, 17 predicted proteins | sample 1541791 | NCBI WGS metagenome assembly OFMN01 (sample SAMN04209248, study PRJEB22552) | human gut metagenome | biome: gut; material: feces | host: Homo sapiens | place: USA: Oklahoma
ACGGGGGATCCGCCTTACCCCTTTAATCTCACCTCAATCCGTTCTTTCTCCAGCCACTCCCCGATCACGATGAGCACTTCCTGCCCCTTGGGGATAGCGTTTGCCGTCAGGCCGTCGGCGGTGGCGTTCGTTGCAGCCGTGATAGTTTTGCCCACGCCGGTTGCATGGTACAGCAGCGCAATGGTTTTGCCGTCCTCACGCATCTTCTTGAGGTTGTCGATAGCCTCCTGCTGATAATCCCGAAGCTCGATGGTCTGTCCCATCTGCACCGGCAGGTCTGCTTCAAATGCCTTGAACATGGGGCTGGTGCCCAGAAACGTAATCAGCTCATCCTTGACCTTTTCCGGTTGCTTTTCCAGCTGGCTGTAGATCCAGCGGTAGACTTTCCAGTTGTCATAGATCAGGCTGTTCTGCTTCAGGAGGTCATCGGCATACTTGTTTTCGGACACCTTGCTGGGGTTGTGGTAGGTCTCACCGTCAATCTCGATTGCAATTTTGGATTCAGTGGATTCCAGAGCAAAATCAATATAACGATGCCGACCATAAATATCCACACAAGGGTATTGAACCTGCAGATTTTCAGTCTTTTCTGGGCCGAACGCCTCACAGAACAGCTGAACAAACAGTTCTTCCGCACGGCTGTTAACACTGGTTGCTTTTGATAGCTCCATGATGGCCCTCCTTTTTACATTTTAAGCTTAATCATACCTAAATCAATAAACGGCCGTTCAATTTTTCTGTCCTTTTTTGAGAACATTCTCCACAAATCGCTTCGTCATCATCGCGATCATGTTGATAATATAGGGCTTTATATCTGTCAGAACCCGTGACATAGAAGCCTTTTTTCTTCTATCACTCCTCTATATTTTCCTATCATTGGTCAGTCATTGACTTGATCCCATTGGAGCCAAAAGCATTTTGCTGGAGCTGTCATATTCTTTTCCTGTGAGTTCAGACCGAACAATATCATCATTCAACATTTTAATAAATGCCGCTGCTTCTTTTTGTGAAGAAATCACAATATGATCTTCTTCAAACTTGAACATCGTTTTGTAGCGAGAATGCTTTTTCAGATTCTCTAACAAATCGTTCTTTTTCATCTGCAAAACAGGCGAATTCTTTGCCTTTAATAACTTCTTTGCATTTGTCAACTTACTTTTATTTTCAAACGCAACAAACTTTTCAAGGCTATCTACAATATCCAGATTGCGAATAATCTCAATCGTCTTCTGTGCCCCCGCTCGAATGTATTGCTCAAATCCAAAGAATCTCTGCATAAGATCCATTTTCGCCGTAACAGCACTTGAAGAAAAGATTATTATATCTGCTCGTGAATCTATCTGCACAATATCGCTATCGACTTCATCGTATGTATCTCCAATAAATAGGGCTATCACATTTTTACTTCGATCAATTCTTGATACAGAGTATATATGTTGATAAACCCAAAAGTACTGGTCATTCAAATTGATTTTAAAAAGAAATCCAGACAGTTTATTTCTATCACTTTCCGAGTAGTACTCTGTACGCTTTTCAGCATCATCAAGGAAAGCAAAGGGGCTATAACTCTCTGTCAGACTAATCTCATAAAATTCTTTCTTATTGTCTGCAATATTTTCTGATGTGTCAAATTCTGCATCATCTGCAAGATAGGTACAATTGATAAAGCCCGCCACCTTATCTTTCGTACTAGAAAGCAACTTATCTGTTGCCCTGATTTTTTTAGTTTGATATCCACTTTCATCGCGCAGGCAGGCATATATTTCAATCCCGCAGACTAAACCAGAAAACATTATCGACTTAATCGATGCCTGAATTTCTTCCTTGGTCATTTGTTCATCTCCTTCATGTAGAGGACTGTATCATTAATCACTTTATATTCTACTGTGCTCGGATTTTTTAGAAATCCACCTTTTACTACAGCCAAGCAAACTTCATTATTAAAGTCAGGGTTACTTTTAAAGGTAACCTCATAGACTCGGTATCCTAAAATTGCCAACACAGGATTCGCATAGTACAAATGTGTTTTGCTTAGCAGCGCACACATCATAACCACAATAATAAGGAATGTTACCGCTCCCTGAATCGTTCCTACATCATCAATCAAAAGCGGGATAATCATTGTCATAAAGAAATTCAAACTTGCGTCCTCTTTTTCTACGAAGGAAGAAAGTTGATACCCTTGTTTCTTATCAGTCCATCTAAATGCCGTAAAAGAAATAAAAGATATGACTGCTGCTAAAATCCATGTAGCACATAACAAAAACACAACAATCAGCACATTATTAAGGCGAACAAACTCTCCCCCATATGACTGATTTTCAGCAAGTTCGCTGACGGGGGTAAATTTGAAATTGCGTACAATAGTCAAAAAAGCCAATGGACTCAATGATTGCAGCATTAGCTTATGTTTCAAGCTTAAATTCATTGACGCACCTCCATAAAGCTTACAGTTCAACAAATATCCTTTTGAATACCAGTGAAGTAAATATATCCTCTACTTGTTTAGCCAATTCTTTCGAATGGATTCGTGCCCCCAGCTCGATATTTCCTTCCTGTCCATGATATGAAAGGTTTGCGGATGTAATCAGCGTATCCGTTTGATCAACAGAAATTACCTTTGCATGAAGAGCAGACATTTTATCTTCCTGTTTCGGATAGTTATAAATTCGCAGAAATTTTCCCTTATAGCAGCATAAACGGTCAAAGGCCTTCTGACTCTCAATGTCATTCACAAAAAATTTCACGAGAACGCCTTCTTGGCTCTTTTGAATTACACAATCGACTAACTCGGCAAAATAATCCGAGAGGGAGTACCCGGTAATTAGAATGCTCTTCCTAGCTCCCATAAGCATTTCTCTTACGGTAACCTTTGTCGGTTTTGTTTTCAACGCAAAAGAAGGTGGCGCTGTAACAACTAATTCAGCGCTATCATCGTTACTTTGGGCAGTCGCTGAAACCATAGCAAGAATTTCATGAGCTTCTTTTTCAGAAAGAGATGGATATCTCTTTTGAATGGCTCTAATAGACTCATTTCCACCAGATATAGCATCTGTGAGAATTTTGTTTAACAAAATATCTAAGCTTATACTTCCAGTTGACATAGTTCTTCCACCAAAGTTTTAAAATAAGACTGATTTTCTCTTCCGTCAATAGGCACAATTAGTCCGCGATCCAACATGCGATTTCCATTCTCGCAAGCTGTTTCTGAGATCATACAGCAGGAATGGCACGCCGCGCCATTTGAATTATTACCAGCAGGCACATTGTTAAGGCATTCCGGATCATTTGTGCAAACCAGTGCTTCTTGGAAAGCGTCTTTCATTAAAACAATAAGCTGATCAATATTTCCCAATTCTACAAGTCCACCAAGTGAGCCTTCTTTATCGGCACTTCCGGTATAGAGCAACACACCAGACATATCATCCCCAAAATAAATACGCTCACGAATAGCGGATGAAGAGTACCCCGAGGACATTGACATCTGCTTAATCAACAAATGTGCGAATGTATGCATCAGGACATACCTTGCATCTCGTGATGTGGTAACAGTCCATTCTTTAGATTCACAGAATTCCTTATAACACTGCGCATATTTCTGAGAAAGTGCTCCCAGTTCTGGATCTCTTAACCACGCATCAATACTATCCCTATTAAATTCAATAAAGACACCTTCACCGTGCACTTCTGCAGCAGGAAGCCATTTTTCAGTCTTACCCTTATTTAGATAAACGATATTTGTCTGCTCATCGGCATCTGGATCCGGAGCATCTACACGGGTGAAGCCAAGCAGCACTCTCACTTCTCTTAATCGTGTAATGCGAATGACTCTCTTAAAATACGGGAGCAGATAATCCGGAAGCGGATCCTCCTCAGCCTTAAAATGTTTTTTGTTGGAGGCGTACACAGGATCTGCGTGATGCGTAATGGCGTTGTATTCCATCTGCTTAATCTCAGTAAATTCCTTGATGTTCTGTTGCCTGCGTTCTAACGCTGCATCGAATTCATCTTTGGCATAAGCACCGAAATAGAGCTCGTAAATTTTAGCCACGCCATCGTCACCCATTAGAGTCTTAGCCAGTTCAATATCTCGCAAATGTTCATCAATCAAGTTATAAAGCGGATTGATCCAAGGTGGAATGGATATGGCACTTCTCATTACTGGAAAATATACATTCGACGCGCCACGCTGAGAAGGAATCATTTCCTTATCGCATTTTTCATTTTTATGATTTGGCCGAAACGGGTGATGTCCGGAACATTTCATACCTTCAAAATTCTCATGCTGCGTTGCGCCGCTCATACTCCGTCGTGCCCCACAGGAACATTTAACCCACATATCTGCAAGCGTTGATGTATTACCAGTTGAATACATCCTCATCGTACCTTTGCAGATTGTATTGCCACCGTGAACCCACCAGCTCCAAGGGAAATCATCCATATGGCCGTTCTCACAAATAGTAATAAAACGAGAAGGATAAGCCTGTCTATGACATTCCGGACAAGTTACACCAAACTTCAGATATCGATCTAGGTCAAAATTCTCTCTTAAATCAAATATTCTCCCACATTTCACATTGGAACAAACATGCATATAAGGGAATGAGACCACAGGAATATCTCCGCTATAAGAAGTCCGTGGCATATAAAAGCAGTCAACGCCCAGATATGAGGCCAATCTGCCATCTATAATTTTCTTTCCTTTTTCCTTCCAATAGTTCAAGTCCAGAACCGTGACGGAATCTTTCACGGCATCCACAATAGAACCTGGACCAAATGTAGTTATCAACTGATTAGGACGAATCTCACCTAATTTATTATTATCAAACATAGGCTTTTAGTCCTCCGTGTAATAGAACATATTTGCTGCACTCTCAACATCACGCATAGAACGAAGAGTCGGCTTTTCAAGATCAGTACAAACTTCGCCATAAGTGTTCATTAGACGATTATACGTTTTAGTTGTATAAACATAGTATCTAAGTCCCTTGGATTGAGTTGCCAGTAATTTCCAATTGCTTATAAAATCATCAATCTCATGTTCGGCATCTGCCTTAGCAGAAGGCTTGATGATGTTCAATCGATTCATGATAAGAGCCTTCACTTCATTAAGCTGCTCATCGGTTAGCTTATCAATAGCTGCTGCTCCATCATTGCTTGCAAATTCCGGATAATGCAAACGAATTGCAGAAATAACCAGCGCATGCAGCACGCGATCTCTTGCTCGTGCAGAAAACGGTGTCGCAGTTGTGCCTTCAACAAAGCGATACAGCTGTGCATGATAACCAGTAAAATTCTCATAATGAGACAAGTCACGAGGTCGATAAGGGTTATATAAAGTAACTACTAAGCCTGGATAAGAACGTCCAATACGGCTAGTTGCCTGAATATATTCGGAGTTCTGCTTCGGTTGACCAGTTACCACCATGAGACCAAGCCGATCCACATCCATACCAACAGCAATCATATTAGTTGCAATTGCCGTATCTAGGCAATTGCTATCTGTATATGGAGTTTCCAACTGACTTAGTTTCTTCGGAATGTCATAAGAAGGCATGCGAGAAGTAATTTCAACCTTATGATTAAGGAAACGCTGCCTACTCATTCCATATTTTTTCTTAATACGTTGAATTCTGTCAGGAATATCATCCTGTAGCAATCGAACGGCACCGCCGAGTTCTCGAATACTGTTATAATACCCAACAAGGGTATAGTAAGGGTCAATAACATCCTTGTACTCATCATCCAGCGAAAGATTATAAGCACTTTGAAGGATAATCGAATATACACGCAGCAAAGCTGTCTTTACAGACTGGCCTGGTGCGCAGACACCAACGTATCTTCTAAACGGATCTTGTTCGACCGGTACCTCACGAATATAGAAACTGTCACCGATTTCAAACCCATTTGGTGGAAATTGCGCAGTTACTTTTCTGCCATATAAGCATTTTGTCTGCTCAGCAGCATTTTTGATAGTTGCCGTAGAAACAACATACTTTGGCTTGATTTTCTTACCTCCAATCGTATAGGAACACAGATCTTCAATAACTGTTTCATATGCACCGTATACGGTTCCCAGAGGTCCTGTGATAAGATGCAGCTCATCTTGGATAATCAGCTCCGGCGGAAGGAACGGTTTAATCGATCTAAGCGTAGCTGTGGGTAACTCTTCTGTACGAGTATGCCGAGCATGGTCCGCTCCAATAGCAACATAGCCATCGCGACTGCAAATTCTATCAACGCGACCAAACAGAGCATTTGTATTCACATCCCACGGAAGGCCGGCAAACTTATCAACTGTTGACAGAATAATGGTTGGGCACTTAGCATAAATTTCTTCATCTACCAGATAAACCGGGATTTTCATCTTATTGCTGGGTTTATACCTATAGAACATGCATTTATCATCCGAACAATAGATGCTAACCGATTTTGTAGGAATATCTATATAAAAATTTTCCTCTGTAAGTGGCTTCCCGCAGAATGGACATGTAAGCAGCTGTTTGTAGATAGCGTTTTTCTTGCTTCTTGCTGTTCTTGTTTTAGCTGGATCCTCCGGATCTTCTTCCAATTCTTTAAAGGTGTTCGGAGTCACAGTACCACCAACCCAGAAACCAATACTGATGGGTTCTTTTCCGTATTTCGGATATTCTTTTTGCCGGATGAGTTCCGCGGCCAGAATCATCTTGGTGATACGGTCTCTCTGCTGTGTAGTGAGCAGGCGCAAAGTATATCGCAAAATTGCAGTTACACCGCCGTCACGATTGTATTCATCGTTCTCGTCAGCACGCAGCCTTCTATTTGCAATAACAAATGCCATAAGACCCAGATATGCCTCAGTTTTACCTCCACCAGTCGGAAAGTATAGAAGATCCACGACTTCACGGTTATCATGTTCCGGATCTACAATACCTTTCAGATTCATGAGAATAAAAGCAATCTGGAAAGGTCTCCAGCCAAAATTATTGGAAGGATTACGAGGATCCACAAAATCCCTAAAGGCACATTCGATACCGGCTCCATGCTTCTTAGAGAAATTCATAATATTTCTCTGAAGAATCATGGAACGATTCATAAAGCAAAAGGCATCAAACGAAATATCATCCTCTACAAGTAGCTGAATGCCCGCGCGGATTCTTCCAAGAGCTTCTATACATTTATTTATTATTGTGTCGCCAATTTCTTTCTTGAACTTAGCATCATCCATTTTTGAATCGTGAACCAATTTTTTCTGAATCCAATTCTCATAGGAGTCCGCCAAGACATTCAGCCGGTTAATGATGTCATCTTTTTTCTTTGCAACAGAAAGAGTTCTCATAGAGAAGAAGAACGGGTCAAATCCTTCCAAAGCAGCACTAACACCTGGAAATTCGTACTCTGGAATAAATGTCGATACAATTTCAGAAGCACGCCCATTTTTATTGGCTTTCCAAGTTGCTGCGCAACCACGTCCCCTTCCTAAAATAGGTCGCTGGGCAAAGTAAAATTCATCGACGGCAAGGATTTTTCTGCATATGTGTTCTGCCACGAAGATATCCATTTTGTCCTGGGAATAGGCACGCAAGTTGACTTGGAACATCATTCCAGCAATATCACTCTCAGGATTTTTGCGCTTGTTGATAACATAAGCTGTTACCAAGGTATACCCCTGCTTGAGGCCGATTTTAGAAATATATAAAATAACATTTGAATCACAGACCAAAGGGTATTCTTTGTTCTTACTAAACTCTTGCAGATCAATAACAACTGTCTCTTTCTGCGGATGACGTGTATACGTGCTTACATCAACTTTTTTTCCCTCTTTGTTAGTGGTTTTATCAGAAGCTTTGGTGTAATCGCCCCAAGTCACATCCACATTGAAAGATTTTGTACTACTTTCTAGGTAAAAGCTGATGCCCATGGAAGACGGTGTTTTAAATCGATTTGTAAAGACCGGCTCATTATCATCGTCTTCGCCCGCAGTATAATCTGCATCCCCTTCGAAAGAAGCATCTCCATCGACTTCCTGCTCATTCGAATCATTTTCACTGGTTTGTGGCGCAAGCATACCCACGATATATTCAAAGCGCGGGTTTTGATTCAGTATTTCATTTTCACTACTCGGTCCCAACAAGTCTTTCTTTAACATTTCTATGACTTCTTGGCGAACCTCAGCAAACTTAAATCTATCTGCCATGTGGTGCCTCCTGTTAAAATTTAAGGACAATGTTAATCAGAAGCAATGGATTGATTTCCTGAGACTGATTAAATCGATCAATTTCAGCCTGCGCCTCGTCTTGAATCTCTTTTCTGCGCTTAGGCAGGTCGTTTTGCAGCTTATCCATTTTTTTCTTTGCTTCAGCCGCTTTTTTTCGGATATCCTTTTTTTCCAGCGTGTCGGTAGCCGCCATTTCAGCAAGTATGTACTCCTCAACTTCTTTTTGAGCATCAGTAAGCTGAACATGAAGCTGTTCTTGTTGGACATTGGCCCAGTTTTCAATCTTCTTCTTGTTATATGCGATAGTAGGGGCTACAGTTTTATCATGCTGATCCTGAACTTCTGAAATCAAGCGGGCATAAATCCGGTGAAAATAAGGTTGTTCTTCATCTGTCGGTTTAAAATAACGAACATCCGAATCATTAGCCTCCTCCAATGCGGAGACAATCTCATCTTCAGTAAAATTGATATACTCACCATTTTCATCACAAAGTAGTAAAACTGGGAAGAGGAGTTTTGTATTGTCCATGAATGCTCCAAGAAACAAAACGCCATGTGAACCAAATATCTTTTCACCCCAGTTATCGATTTTCCAGTAATGTAGCTTGTGATCCACTTCCGGTTCTTCAAACTGGTTCCAATATTCAACATCACGTAGATATTTATCGATATCAGCCTTGGTCTTTTCCAACGCTTGCCCCTTCGCCTCTCTACTTTCTGTAAGCAGAATTGAGCGAAGTTCTGCTGCATGAGCATTCTTCCTTGCATCTAGCTGCCTGTTCAAAGCTGCAAATGCTTTCCTTACCGCCGTGATATTCTTACAATTCTGGTAAATATCCAGAATACGCTTTTCAAAACTCACACCAGATTCAAGTGCGCCTAGCGCAACATCCGATGCACCAAACACGCCCTCGAACAGTTCAAACTTCTTAGAAAGGATATCATATACTCTGCGATCTGCTTCATTGTCCGTATTCAACAGATTGATTGCTACCACATCGTGAGTTTGTCCATAGCGATGACAACGTCCAATTCTCTGCTCAATTTTCTGCGGATTCCAAGGCAGGTCATAGTTAATGATTGTGCTGCAAAATTGTAGATTTAGACCTTCTGAACCAGCATCTGTAACAATCAAAATCTTGGCATGACTCTTGAAATAATCGACAATCGCGTGCTTATATTCCACACTTCTGCCATAGTTTGTTTTACCAAAATTCTTGACCTGCCATGTTCGAAAGATTTCCTTCGTCATGGCATCATCAAAGTCACCATTAAAGAGAAGGATATCTTCCTCGCTATAGCCAGATCTTCTTAGTTCTGCGGCTATATATTTCTGTGTTCGCTTAGACTCTGTAAAGACGACAGCCTTCTGATTCAATCCCTCGGAAATCTGGTGGTCAAATGCAGATTTCAGTGCTTTCCTCAACGCGGCGATCTTTGCATTCGTCTTTATAGCCCTTGCCATTTCAAGAATATGTCTTACAATCTTGAGCTCAGCCTGAATAGCCTGTTTCTTCTCTGCTGTTTCTTCATCATCGTATTCGTTGAACCCTTCCTCGTCGATTTCATCTTCTACAAACCCCCAGAATAAATCGAAGCCTTCTTGAGCATACGCAGATTTTGTACCTTCATAGAGTTTTTCAAGACGTTTTTCTAATACTTCAAAGGTCTCTATCAAAGCAAAGCTAGAAGATGCAAGCAACTTTCGAATAACAAGAATAATCAGCCCACGATTCGCATTCGGAATAGAATACAGCGGATCACGACGCAGAAAATCATTGGTCACATCATAGAGCTCTTTTTCTTCTGCGCTCAAATGGAAATCGACCGTAATACAGGTTCTCTTGCTGAAGGCCATGTATTTTCCGACATCGCGCCGAAGGGTGCGATATAACACCGGAAGAAGTTCTTGCTTCAATTCCTCATAATCACAGCCATCCACAAATCGACGGTTGAAAACCTTTTCTGATCCGAAAATACGAGGATCGATAAAAGAAACCAGTCCATGAAGATCTGTAAGGGAATTCTGTAACGGCGTAGCAGTCAAAAGAATTTTAGGAATCCCATGTGTCAAATCATATAGATTTTTTGCCCGCTTTGTGCCATGAAAAACATTCCGCAGATTATGAGCCTCATCAATAATCAAGAAGTCCCATTTGACATGAGGAAAGCGCTTAATTAGTTTCGATGAATAATCATAGGAAGCAATGACAATACTAACCTCATCTGCGTTTCCAAGGTGAGTTTGCACATTGGCAAGGTCATGCTCAACCGTGTACCGATCCAGAATAACAGCTTGGCGTCCAAACTTCTCCAAAAGCTCTACTTCCCATTGTTTTCTCAAAGTAGCAGGAAGAGAAATCAGTACTTTTTTTGCTCCGTTGTCCAGAACATAATTAAGCACCAACCCAGCTTCGATTGTTTTGCCCAGACCAACCTCATCTGCCAGAATGATGCCACCTGTCTTTAATGCTTGAATGGCCGCACAAAAGGCATTGACCTGATGGGGATTTGGCTCAATATCTGCATTCAGCAGACATTCAAATGGAGCCTTGGCCAATTGCTGCTTCTTATACCAGCTATATTGTTCAAGTAGGAGATTGCTTTCCATCGATACCCTCCTGACTTAATTCATTGGCGATTCCTTCTGCGATGCCTTTAGCCATTAACGTAGGAACAGCATTGCCTATCTGTACAAATTGAGCTGTTCTCGGGCCTTCGAAGAAATAATCATCCGGAAACGATTGGATGCGAGCAGCCTCCCGGACAGTAATGGAACGGTGTTGCTCAATATCCGGATGAATAAAGTAATGTCCATCCTTTGAGATATGAGCCAGCATGGTGTGGCAGTACGCCTCGTCGCCCTCTACAACTTTAAATCGATCCAGAAACGATTTCCGGTTTTTATGTGTCTTCAGCTCATCCGGCAGATCATTATAGTTCAGCCGTTTGTGCCCATCATTCCAGAGTTCAATTGTACGCCGATAAATCTCAATATCCCTGTCTTTATTGGGTCTTGCGCAATGGTGCGTCAGAATGTCAGAATCCTTGCGGATTCCAGTGCTTCTTAAATAATTGCTGAAATCATTTGATCTGTATTCACCCGATTTTCCTCCTGGCTGCAACGCTGGCAGATCACTGAGAATATCGTTAACCGTAGCATCCGCTATTGTCTGCTCAAACTGCGGATAAGAAAGCCCACTATTCTTCAGCCACCCGACAATGATCATTCTTCTTCGGTTTTGCAGCACACCAAAATTCTTTGAATTTTGCTCATGGCATTCAATCTCATAGCCAACGGAACGCAGCGCTTCCTGGACTTTCAGCCAGGTTGCACCACCGTTTGCTGACTTGATTCCCATAACATTCTCAAAAACGAACATCTTTGGCTGATATTTCTGAAGGAATCTCGCATACAGCTTATAGAGATCATTTCTAGGATCCGCTGACATCGGCGTTTCCATATGCTTGCTTTGCGCCCTTCCCACCAAAGAATATGCCTGGCAAGGCGGTCCACCAATAATGACATCTACTTGCTTGATGCCTCTTTGCGTAAGGATCCTATCTATATTTTCAAATAACCTTGGAAGAGTTTCATTTGACATCGTTTCGCAAAATACGGATTGTAGCTGCTCCTCTGGAATATGTTGCAGAAATTCGTCGCGGGTGATTTTTCCGCTAATATAATCCTTGTAGATATCAAGCTTCCCTTGTGCTTTGAGATAGTAGTATCCCGTTCGCGTTTCCAATGTTTGAGCAGCATATGGGTTCATCTCCACATGCGCTACAGGTGAAAAGCCCGCTTGGATGAAGCCTTCGGACAATCCACCAGCTCCTGCAAATAAATCTATAAAATTGTAAGAGCCTGTTGTGGCGTTGATACGTTCCATGATGAACCCCTATCTGTGCAATAAATTTAGTCTTCAAACACACCGTCTGTGTCAAAAATATGGTCTAACTCATCCGTGTTGATTGCGGCAAGCACCTTATTGCGGATACTGCCTTTTGCAAGATCTAACCGCTTAAAGCGATTTTCTCCTGCTGCGTCTTTTCCAATACGTATCAGCTGCACTCTGCCAATTCTTGGTTCATTTGCAGCATAGTTTGCAAGTCCCTTAGCTTTGCCCAAGTTATCCTTGAAATCCGGATTGTGCGGTTCCAAAATATCAACGATATACTTGAGAATTGGGTCTCGGCGAACAATGATGAAATCCGGATAAAGCTCCTTGCATTTCCCGTCCATTTCATAAGGCATCCGCAGTGACCAAGACTGTCGAGACGGATTCCGCAGCCAGCAAACATAATCCTCTCGTTTTTGCTCTTCTGCCAAAACAGCCTGTTCCCAGCCATTCAACTTAATTTTTGCTATTCCATCTGCATTGGCAAAAAGATGATCCGTGTACTTTATTCCATCTGCTTCGACCTTGGCACTGATTGTCTCCGGAAGAGTAAAGTTGTGCTTACTGATTTCATCGCCGTTAGCAACAATATCGCTATACTGCTTTTGACACTTCTCCGGTTTGGCCACAATATATTTACGATACTGGTCGTTCAATTCATGAAACTTCTTCTCAGCGTATTTAGTTAATTCCGCAATACACTCGCTGTCGAATGCGAACAGAATACAATCCACCTTAAAGGCGTTCGGATTGTCGAAGTCGATATATTTACGCCCATATGCCAAGTGGAAACCGCATCCACCCATTTTTGCGTCTGCTACTCTTAGCTGACGATCAAGGTCAGACTCGGATGCAGTAAACATATCTATCCGGTTATCGCTTTGTATTTTCTCACCGAAAACATCGAATATCTGGGCAGACAGCTTCATCTCCATGACTTGCTTTGTAAGCTCATCATATTTTCCGGCATCGTGCAAGCCATTCACATAGTTGCGAATGATTTCAGCAACATCGTTTTTCACATCCTCAGCCGCCGTAATACAGATATTGAACTGCGATAACAGCCCTGCCAAGCTCATCAAAGACTTCAAATAGCTGTTGATTTTTACCGCACGGACGATATAAGTCAGATATCCCTGTTCATTGATGAACTTTGTGATTCCTTCACGATCTATTGTTGGAAGCATCGACATCTGCGATACAGCCGGTGTCAGCACTGGCTGCTCTTTATTCGCAGATTGATTGCCTCCACCAGTTCTCTCAGTTTCTTGACCTGCATGTACATCGTTTCCAGACACTGTTTCCAGCGGAATCGTCTGGTGTTGTCCTTCTGCGGGAATTTCTGAATCTGCTCCACCTTGGTTCGCTGCCACAGCTCCAGAATGTGACATATCGTCAACTGCTGTGGAAGGTGCCGCAGCAGGATCTTCTTGGAAGCCATTCGGGTAATCAAAGATGCTCAGCTGACCAACCGTCTGTTTTTGCGTTTTCTTTCGCTGGTTGTGAACCGACCATGTATCATAGGTCTGATCTTCCAGAGATTCACCATCGACAACTGTCGGGATTTCTCCGCCTTCGGTTGCCTGCAATTCATCAATGACCTTTTGAACGGTATCCTGGTTGAAATACGGAAGGAATAGCCGCACATCATTTAAGGAATCATCCACGAGAATATGGCACTGGAGTGGTGTGCGAACCATGCGTCCGAGCAGCTGTGCAATATAAGTTGCGTCTTCCGCACGCCGGAAGGACATCATAGTTTCTGCACGAGGGCAGTCCCAGCCAGTGGACAAATTTTCTTTAAATAAGACAACACGGATGCGGCGATCTTCTGCAATCTCGGATGGCTCGATATGCGGCACGGTCAATCCGTGAATCGACAATGTGCCCGTAGAACCGAAGGTATGCACAACTTCATTTTCTTTGAAGGTGTCGCCCATACGCTCTTCGATTTTCGCAATTACATCGTCCAGATCGGTGTCAGATACTTTCGTACCGGAACCAGCACAGACTTGGATAACAAACACCGGATTTACATTGGTGTAGTGCTGCTCATAGGTATACTGATACCAGTGCTTGCACTTATCCTGCCATTCGTCTGTTGCAGCTTGGAGAACAGCCATGTCACCGTGTTTGATTGGATCTTCCGGATAAGTGATTACAATACGATCTTTCAGCAATCCAGATTGGCGAACCTGAGCCGGGGAAATAACAACCTTATGCAATGTAGAGTTTGTTCCCTGTCCTACAAGGGAATTAAAACGCTCGGCGGTCGCGCTCATTCCGATGACGACCGGAATGGGCGACAGATTCTGCTCGTTGCTGCCCTTGATAAAACGCTGCATGATGGTGGTAGCTGTTCCCGCTTGGCGTCCCTGCATACCGCGGTGTGCCTCATCAATAATGAAATACAGACGGTCAGCTTTTTCTCTTGCTGTATTTTCAATGGTCTCCCAAATCGTATACTGTCTCGTATCCGAATGGCGGCTCAGATTACCGGCCTTGCCAAGCTTTTGCGTATTCAGGAAATAGATATGACCGTCCTCCAGAATCTCTCGGTCGAAAGATTCATCTGAAATCACTACGCACTGATCCATACGGACCTTATCTGCCTTCAGCTCGATCTTCTGCTTGGACTGCTCATTCAGCTGCGGAGAATCCGAAAGCCATACAAAAATAGCCTCCGGCTGTTCAGTAAACTGCTCTGATCCGTAAAAAATATCTTCAATCAGGGCAGACATGATAATCGTTTTGCCAGAACCCGTTGGTGCCTGGAGTGAAACCACCTGAGGGATCTTCAGCATGCGATAGTTATTCAGCGCCATCGCCACGCGGAGGCGCATTTCATTGACCGCCTGTTTTTGAAATGGGAATAATTCACAAATCATTCTTAGTTTCTCCCTCTGTTCACACGGAAGTGATCTAAGTAATCCCGGTAAAGCTGATATACCTCTGTGACATTCAGATTTTTTACCATAGATTGATAATTCACTTCATAATCGGTTGCTAAGAATACAGTTTGGATTTCAGGATGTTCTGCAAGCTTTTCTGCGAAATCGGCAAATGTACTCTCGTTGATCAAGACTGCAAATTGATTCTCCGGCAAGATCAGCATGTCCGGAACTTGTTCTCCGGTCAATTCCGGGCATTTTCCTTTTGCACCAGTTTTTAACCACAACGTAGGCAGCATTTCCGAAATGCGCATACCAAGAGAAACCGCCGTCGGATCCAAGAAGCCAAGTTTGAAGAATGCCGCATTTGCTTTGAAACCATCTGCCATATGCATCGGAGGTTCGCTGCCAAGATAATCTCCCTTGAGGGGATTGCCGTTTACGTCATGTCCCTCAATGGAGCAGACCGTGCGCGGCCAGGTAACATAGTGGGCAATGCCGAGCTTTTCCCATTCCGCATCGCCGGGCTGATAGCCTTTATCTTTCAGCATCTTTGCTTCATCTGCGGAAACCTCATTGTTGGTCACCATAATGCAACGCCTGTGCCCACCGTCCTCAGCATTGAGCAAATTCACTGCGTGCAGTGTCGTGCCTGAACCAGAAAAGAAGTCAACGATAATGGCATTGGGCTTGTTGGCAACAAAGAAGCGAATTACATCATGAACAGCGTAAAGAGATTTCGGATAATCGAATCTTTTCCCAATAATCGCATTCAAGATGTTGGTGCCATATGTCTCAGCATTGTGTGTTTTCATATTCCACACGCGTTTTGGAGGTGTAGTCCCTTCAGAATGATATTTTGCCTCTACCGATCCGTCTGTATTATATCCAACAATTGTTGCCTTGCCATTTTCTATATCTTTAATTGTCCCAGATGGCAAATAATATACCGTACCGCTTTTATTTGCAGAATTCCAATTATTAACTTTCAAGTACCCTTTTTCAAAATTCAGTCTAGCTTGCTCCGGAACAAGGCTCCACAGCCTTTCGTCCCCATCTTTACTTAAAGGCCACAAAGCGGTGCATCCATCCGGTACAAAGATCGAATTTCTGTCAATGCCATGCTGTACAACATCTCCAATTGAAGCTATCTTTCCATCCACATTGTTGACATAAATGGGATAAAACTGGTTCGGTCTTGAATTTCTCTTTGCTTGAGGTGCCCTGCGCCTAAAACCCAACCATTCAATGGATCTATCAGACTCTTTTTTCACCTCATCATCAAGCATATTATATATACTTGAGCAAACGCAAGAACCACCCCATTCGAGAATAAAAATGTACTCTTCCACGCGAGAAAGCTGACCAGTACGAACTACACCTTTAGCACTAATTACTGTTGTAATCATCTGCATCCTTGCCTCTGGAAACATTTCTTCCAACAGGCAACCCAGATGCAGGTATTCTTTTTCATCAATGGTCACGATCAACACGGAATCCGCTGGATTCAGCAACTTCTTTGCTAACTGCAAACGTCGTTGCATGAAGGAGAGCCACTTGCTGTGACGGTAAGCATCATTGCCGTCCACATAGTCGTTGTTATATTTCCAGTCCTTTGCGCCGGTATTGTAGGGCGGGTCGATATAAATGCAATCCACCTTACCCGCATACAAATATTCCAGAAGCTGCAAGGCGTGATAGTTGTCTGCTTCAATCAGCGTGTGCCAAAGATTGCTATCCGGTGCATTGCAAACTGAATCCAACGGCTTCAGATAGGGATAGATGGATTCTCCAAATTCCGCAACACGAACGATATCCTTCAGCTCAAAGGTGACCGCTTCATCTTTCTGTTCCGGTTTAACGCAAACAGCAGTATTGCCTTCAACTTTCAGCACAACATAGATAGCTTTGTCATCCTTGCTGTCCCGGAGCATAACATTACAGCCTCTTTTGATAGGCATATCATAGAGAGGCGTGCTTTCCGGCATATGTTCTTCAAAGACCAAGCCGAATTTCTTCTGCTTGGCCATTTTACTCACTTCTTCCTGAATTCTATTTCGAAGAGTCTCATCTTGGATCTGGCTAATTAAATCATTGATTGCAGCCATAGGTACGACCCCTTTCTTAGTTTTCTTTTACCTTCACGTAGCGGCCGCTCTTGACTCTTGCGTCAGCTGGCTTTTCCGCATCCGCTGGAATCGCCCAGTATGAACCGATTTTCGTTGCTCCGAGAATTCGTCCTTCTGAGCACAAGACATTAATTCTTCTTGTGGAAAGCCTCCATTTTTCAGCCACCTGACTGATTGATAAATATTCCATAAGTTATCTCTCCATCTATAAGTGAAAGCTAAACAATACTTTATTATAGTATAATCTCAACCTCGAACAAAATCAACCCGTCTATTTTCTCTCGCAGTAATCTTTAAATCCACTTTCTGCAAGCAGGGCGTCTGTCTATACAAACGCCATTTTTGCTTCGCAAAATGCCTGTTGGGAATTCCCAAACCCTTTGTGATCTGCATCGTGCCGCTGCAGGCTGCGCGTTCCTGCCGAACGCTTTTTTGATGGAGTTTATGATTCAGTGGTATATTCGCTGGACACAGACCCACTTAAAAGAAAAAGTGCCGACAATGATTTTGTCAGCACCCACTGTAACCTATTTACTTCTCTTTGATGTACGGTATGTTATCGATATATGCGTTCAAAATATCGGTTGCGGCTTTCTTCTGCCCCGGTGTAAGACGGCTCAACTTCCGGTTCAGCTCATCATCTGCCACATAAGATGCTGGGGCTGCGGTGTCCCGGATCAGCACATCTGCGGGAACATCCAATGCTTCAACAATCCGGATGAAAGTGTCCAGACTTGGCGTTTTCACCCCACGTTCCAAATCACCCACATAGTTTACAGACAGATCTGCTTTCTCGGCCAGTTTATCCATTGTCCAGCCTTTTTTCCCGCGTTGTTCTCTGATTCGTTGGCCTAAAAGTGTTTTCATAACATCCTCGCATTCTATTGGCGTTAGTTACACCCCACTAGAATAAAGGCCGTGCATTTCTTTATACATAATCAGTTGGCGTTTATTTAACTCTATTAGTGTTTGTTTCGGACAGAAAATTTCAGAGCATTTCTTTGTTCAAATCATCAATGGCCTTTTTGAACCGGGCATGCTACAATAGCAATGTTGTGCAATGCACATCAAACAAGAATAAAAGGAGCTGCCGAACGTGGATTCAATCTACCTGCTGCCCGGTGAAGAACGCTGTGTCAATTTCAGAGATTCCGATGGCATCCCAAAGGTACACTACACATATTGTTCTTTGCACTGCAGACTTTTCAACTGCACCTGCCGCTCAAAGGACGAAGCGCAGCGGTTATGTGAGGATTGGCTCGTCACGCAGGACCGCTGCTATATAAACTAAAAAAGCCACCGAGGATTCTTTCCCAAAACGGATTGGGATCGAATCCTCGGTGACTTTCGTTTTATCGGGTCTGCTGCTGTTCCTGTTTGCTCCTGTTGTCTGCAAAAAACATTTCTACGTTTTTCTGCGCCTTCATCAGCTCCTGCATCTCGTCCCGTGCTTTGCGATAGTCTGGATAGGTTGCTTTCTTCTTGATCAGCAGTTCGGCATATTCTGTATCCAATTCCTTGACCTTTGGCAGCTTTTTCATCCCGGCTTCGTCAAAGGCAGCTTTCGCTGCCTTGTGCAGGGTAATTTCCTCCCGGTGGGCTTCCAAAAACTTTTTACTGTACCCTGACTTGCGGTAGGCATCATAGGCTGGGCGGGTCTTGGCATAGTTGATAATGTGGGTTTTCAGAACAGCAATTTCCGTCAACCTCGCTTCTGCTGCCTTGATAGAATTGCCCATGGTATGATAGCGTTCGGTTGCCGCCGCTGCACGTTCCCGCAGTTCCTCGGCACTGCCGATTTTCTGCTCCTGTAAAAACAGCAGCGTTTTGGACATTTCTTTCAGGTTGAACTTGGTCGCCCACTTTTTGTAGCCGACGCTTTTGCCCTCTGCCATTTTTCCCTGAATGTCCACCAGCAACTGGAACGATTGTTCTTTGAGCGGCTGCTTCTGGTACGGCTGGTGCTTCGCCTTTCCCTCCAGCACCGCCTTGATCTCGTCCTCGCCGTAGCCGGTACCCAGTGTGCGGAAACGGATAAATCGTTTCTGCCCCTTGCCCTTCACTGCCGTATGCTTGCCGCGCTTGACCTCATATCCCTGCTGTTCCAGTTTTTTCAAAAATTCTTCGTAACTGCCCGGCTTGTCCGCAAGGATGCTGTCAATCACACCGCACAATTGATCGCGGTTGCTTTCTTTTGGCGGGTAAAGTACACGCTTCTGCCGCTCCCGGTAGGGCTTTATTTCAATCACAGACAGGCTGTGTTCCAGGCAAATCAGGTCACTCAGCCGCTGCACGGCCAACCCCGACAGCAAAAAGTCCCGGAATTTACGGCTGCAGTCCAGAGCCGTAGAGTTATAGATAATGTGATTGTGAATATGCTCCCGGTCGGTGTGCGTAGCAACCAGAAAAGCATACTTGCCTTTTGTAAAGCGCATCGCCAACTCATAACCTACTTTGTTGGCTTCTTCAGCGGTGATTTCTCCGGGTTTGAAGGACTGCCGAATCTGATATGCAATCACGTCATTTTTCTGTCTGCGCCCTGTAACAAGTTCGTACTGCCGTTTGGACAGCATAAATTCTTCATCTACAGTCAAGGGGCTGCATTTATAACTGCTTACAAGCTGCCCCTGCTCCGTTTTATCCGGGTTTTGTGCATAGTCGGTGCGGCTTTTCAAGCAAGCCGCAACAGACTTTCCCTTGTTTTTATGCAGCGCAATCAGCCGTGTTGCTGCCAGCATCATCACCCCCTATTGCAAAGAAAAAATGCCGCCCGAAGGCGGCATATCATCCATCAGGATTGACGGAACAACTTTTCAAGATCAGCGGCACCGGTCAGATACATTGCCTGATATCGTACGCTTTCCAGCTCATTGCAGATCTCGTCCAGCTGAAGATACTGCTTCCATGCTGCTTCGCCCACCATTTTCCGGTGTGCGTCTTCCACTGCCAGTTTTTTCTGCAGGAGTTCGTGATACCGTGCATTGCTTCCCAATTCATCCCGAAAAAGCGTTGCCTCACAGTCATTGAAATAATCCAGCATTTTATCTTTATCCATCGTTTTCTCCATTACAGTTCCGTAAGCCATTCGCTGAATCGCTCGACGGCTTCCACAATCGCCGTTCCTGCCACGATGAGCAAAAAGCACCCGAACTCTGCCACAAAAAGGATCAGGAACTGTGTCCATTCCTTACAATAAAGAGTATAAAGTCCGCAGCCAAAAATATACAGCATCGGCAGCGCAAGCACAAATGCCGACAGATTCAATGTCAATTTCAGCATCAGCGCAAGGAAAGCCGTAAGCAGCGAAAATGGAAGAATGACCATCTTAAAAATGAACCTCATATCGAGCACCTGCCTTTCGCCCTTATTATAAAGGTATCTCCGCATCCATTGCAAGGATGTCAATCGATATGTAATCCGCAGCTCCCCTCTGCGGAAAAAAGTTAAAGTTCAGACAATTTGGCAAGAATCTGTTTTCCGATGCCAATCAGCTCGTCCAGCCGATGCCGCAAATCTTCAATGTCTGCAGCATAAAGCTGATTGCTTTCATTCACACGTTTTGCCACCTGATTCAGATTGTTGCTGCAATTCTGAAGCAGGTACGACATCCGGCGCAACTGCGGCAGGTCAAGGTTCAGACAATAACCATCCAATGCCATTTTGCGGATATACGCACTCAGACTGCGGATGCCCATGCCATACATCTTTTCGTAAATCCGATTCTTTTCGGTTTTTGTGATGCGCAGGATCAGAATCTCGTCCCTCTTTTCTCTCATCGGGCATCACCATCCCGGTCCGAGTAGCTGCGGAACGGCTTGACCGGTTCCTCCTTATCCGACTTTTCGTTCAGGGCAGCCAGCACGGAAGGGCGCGCAGATTCCTCATCCGGCGTTTCTTCCATCTCCGGCTCGTGATGTTTTTCGTCCACATCCAGCTGTGCATTCAGTTCAGCCAGCCGTGCAGATTTTTGTGCCAGTTCTTCTTCCTGCGGAAAGGGCTTTTCCACTTCTGCCTGTGCCGCCGTCTGCTGCTGCAGCAGATTCTCCAGTCGGTTTTCTGCATTGGCAATGCGCTCATCAAAACCGGCCAGCAGGTTGTCCAGTCGGGTGATATTGCCGTGCGGATCGGCACCAAGTGCCACCGGATAAATCGCCTTTCCTTTCAGCACCGCCTGCTGCTCGTTTCGGACCGACTCATAGCGCACCGAAAGCTCAAAGCCGCGGTACTCGCCCAGCACAACAGGCTCTGTGTCGGGAAGTTCTTTTGCCGCCAGAATCAACCGTTCGCCGGCAGTCTTTTTGTCATCGAACATCATGCCCTTTATGGTCATCCCGCAGAAGTTTTCCTTGTCCTGCGGATGGGCCGCAGCCGTTTCCGCATCGGTTTTCAGTGCGGAAATATGCGCTCTCTGCTGCTGAATATCTGCCGGGAACTGCGTCAGCAATTTGTCTTCCAGACGACATTTCTGGCTCTGATGGTCAGCTTTCAGAACTTTCAGTTTAGCCACCTGCACATCAAGGTCCATCTTTTCCTTAATCAGCGGGTTTCCGGCACACCGCGCCTTGACTTCGGCGTAAGAGAGCGCCTGCTCATCCACATCATCGCAGGAACGCACCGGGGATTTGCTGGTCATAATCTGCGAGATAAATCGCTGTTTATTTTCCAGTGTCTGCCAAAGGTACGCGTCAAAAGTTCCTTCCGTGACATAGTTGAACACCTTCACCTCTTTGTTGCGGTTTCCCTGCCGGATGATACGGCCGTTGCGCTGGGTCATGTCGCTGGGCTTCCAACCAACATCCAGATGATGCACCGCCACAAGCCGGTCCTGCACATTGGTGCCTGCACCCATTTTTGCAGTGCTGCCCAGCAGAATCCGCACATCGCCGGAGCGCACTTTGGAGAACAGTGCCGCCTTTTTTGCTTCAGTGTCCGCCGAATGGATAAAGGCCACCTCACTTTCCGGCACGCCTGCGGCCAGCAGCTTTGTTTTGATGTCATCATAAACATTGAACTGCCCATCGTTTTTCGGGGTAGAAAGATCACAGAACAGCAGCTGTGTCAGTTTCTGCTCCCTACCGTCCTCCCAGATTTGCAGCACATTCCGCACACAGGCATTCAGTTTGCTGGCAGGGTCATCGGGCAGCAGCAGATTCATCAGTCTCTGGTCAAGGCCGATTTTCCGGCCGTCATTCGTGATGCAGAGCATGTTGTCCTCGGACGCATCCACAGTACCGGAATGCACCTTGGCTGCACGCTCACTCAAATTCTGCACCATTTCTTTCTGGATGTCAGACGGTTTTACAACCACCGTTTCAAACTTTGCTTCCGGCACCGGCAGATGCAGCTGGTCGCTGGTCTCGATGTCGGCCACTTCCTTGAACATCGCCATCAACTCCGGAAGGTTGAAAAACTTGGCAAACCGGGTGCGTGCACGGTAGCCCGTGCCCTCGGGCTGGACTTCGTCAAGAGGTTTTCGGTAATTTTTCTAAATTCATCAGGTTG
>OFMN01000963.1_pt1 | contig 22151 bp, 17 predicted proteins | sample 1541791 | NCBI WGS metagenome assembly OFMN01 (sample SAMN04209248, study PRJEB22552) | human gut metagenome | biome: gut; material: feces | host: Homo sapiens | place: USA: Oklahoma
TTAAAATGGGAAAAGTTTCTCATTTTAACTTGTACTAAATCTTGACATAGGACCAATGCCCCCACTAAACTTTGATTACCCCAATTTAAGTGTTTAGAAAAAAGATGCCTGTGTCTTGATTTTTTAATTCTTTAGTTCTTAAAATAAAATATCTGATCGTACTTTTATGATATGCTCACAATTGATGAGTATTTGTGGCTTTATAAGCTAAAAAGTATTCGCTTCTGAGAAGAAATTGGTTGAAAGTATTCGCTCAATAGAATATAATTTATATGATTCTTATTAACACGGATTATGCATTGAAATTGTAGTGTTTGTATAATTTTGAACTTATGAAATGAGGCATTTTTTACATGAAACAGAAGGAGCACATTGAAAGACATATAGCTACACATACGGTTCATTCAGCAGAAGATAGATCTGCTGTAAGTTTTTTGGAAAGTGTTTTGAATCCGGGAGGAAGAATTTGCACATCTTTTTCGAGTGATGATAAGTGGCCAAATCATGATGGATTTTTTGAATATGTATCTAATCCAGATATATCTAAAAGTCCTAAACAAAATTTCATTGTGCAAATTAAAGGAACTCACAATTTTAGCGAAAAGAATGGAGTGGTATCCTATTGCCTAAAAAGTTTATCGTTCCCTGCATTTATAGCAAAGGAAGTAACGGCAGATCCAGGGATTTTATTTGTTGTTTTGAATCCGGACATTAGAGAGGGACAACGTATATTTTGGAAGGCTATGTCGAAATCTTTTTTGAGTGATATTGATTTTGAAAAAGAGAGTAAGATAATTAAATTTTCTCCAGAGGATGAAATAAAGAATACAGATGAAAGCATCGAATTATTTTGCGAAAAGTTAAATGGTATTATTGATACACACCTTTTTTTGAATAAGTTAAATTCTGACGATTTGGAACAAGAAGATGCATTAAATATTATTGAATATCAATGCAATGAAATTTCTTGTTTTATTGAGGATTTACATGATAGTCCACAATATAGAGACGAAGTATCAAGAAGAATTGTAAGAGATTTAAATGATTTATGTTATGCAACACTTATTCTTAATGCGTATAAGAATGGGTATACCAATGTTAGTGAAAAATTAGCGTGGGAAGTATCACAGCTTCGAGTTGATACAAGATATCTTTGTAATTTCTTAAGAGGGTTAAAATATATTAATCGCCGTATTCCAAAAGAAGGACAGGCAGAGAGACTGATGCTCAAATATTATAATTATCTTTGGGAAATCCGTAGATTTATGAGAGAAAATTATAATAAAAGCATCTTAGAGAATCTTGAAAAATTTCCTTTGGATTTAGATACGGTGGATTCAGAATACTACGAAAAAGTTGCAAAACAGATTGAAAATATTGATTTAACAAAAAGAAATGTAAGAGTATCAAGATATTATGTGCATAAAATCACCCCTTTTTTTGTGAATGGAGAAAGATATTATGAGATCACTCTTCAATTAGCTGGAGTATATTCTACCAAATACAATAGGGTAACTGTTTACAGTAAAATGACCATTACTACATATTATTCAATTCAGATAGCATATACAGAAACTGAACTAGAATTATGGGGGATTAGAAATAATATTAAAGTACTTAACGATTGGAAAGTAGCCATTGATCCAACCTGCTTAAATAAATTATCAAAGATGTTGATGAAACATACAAAAATTAATCGTAACTACCAGGAGTATGTTAATTTAATGGAATTCTTAACAGAGACGGGGATGAATTTGTTTGAATTGATTAACATGAGGAAAGAGCGGTTTTCGCAAATATATAATAGGGTGTTTGGTACAACAAACACGCATGATTTTGGTGATGTTTTGATACAAATCAGAAGAGAGTATTCAAAATCATCTTGTAAAGTAGGTAAAAATACAATTGGATATGCGATGCTACATATGAGAGATGAAATATTAGAAGATTTATTGCCAAATAAATTTTATCCAAAACGGATTTCTGAAAAACTTTTTGTAAGCAGCAGATGTTATCCATTTGAAAAGAATCCAATGATTGCGAACCTTGTTGGCACAAAGACAAGTAAAAAAGATAAGGAAAGCATTATCGAATTATTGGATGATTCAAAGGTGGTGTCATTAGTACAGCCATATATGACTATTGATAATCTAATTAGTGAAACGGGAGAATTATTATTTAAAAAGTCAGAAATTGGAAGCGATGCTGTTATTGAAAATTATAATACCAGCTTAGATGATTGGGAAAGAGATAAAGGATATTTTATTATCGAAAAGGAAGGATTAGTGACTATTGCTTCGTATTATGATACAACGATAAATATACTCAAACGATTATTACAATTAACACATAATGTAAGTTTAGATCGTCAGGAAGAAAATGAGAGGTTCATTAAAAATTGTGGTATAAAGTTTGATGATATTGATAAAAAAATTGCATTAAAACACCTTTTTGTTAATTCTAATATAATGCTGATTTATGGAGCTGCTGGTACAGGGAAAACGACATTAATAAATTATATATCAAGAATGTTTGGCAATGCTAGAAAGTTGTACCTTACCAAGACTCATACAGCGCTACAGAACGTCATAAGAAGTCTGGATAAAAACATTGACAATTGTGATTTTGAGATAATAGATAGTATAACAAGAAGCAATTCAGCTGTAATCCATGATATTGTTTTTATAGATGAGTGTAGCACTATAGATAATAGAACAATGGAATTACTCCTCGGGAAAATAAGTAATGATGCATTAATTGTTATGTCAGGGGATATATACCAAATTGAATCTATCGATTTTGGAAATTGGTTTTTTTATGCAAAAGACATTGTTAAGGCAAAAGGGGCAAGCATTGAACTTTCTAGTACGTGGCGGACTGAGAAAGAAGAATTGAAAGGTTTATGGAAGGCGGTTCGAGAAAAATCTACTATAGTAACGGAAATGTTGTCTATGGAAGGTCCATTTTCTGAAAACTTAGGAGAAAATATATTTCATTTAGATGAAGACGAAGTTGTTCTATGCTTAAATTATGATGGTAAATTTGGATTGAACAATATGAATCAGTATTTTCAGAATGCAAATACAAATAGCAAAGCATTTTCTTGGGAGGAATGGAGTTATAAAATTGGGGATAGGATTATCTTCACAAATACAAGGCGTTCTACTTTACTGTATAACAATTTGAAAGGTACTATTATCAATATATCATATGCAAAAAAAGCATAATATTTGAGATAGAAGTAAAAGCGTTTCTTACAGAATGTCAGTGTGAGGAGGAAACGTTCGATTATGTGGATACAACAGAAAAAGGGACAATTATAAGATTAGAAGTTGTTGCTTGGGATGATGATCTGTCAGAGGAAGAAAAAGTGAAGACAGTTATTCCATTTCAGCTTGCTTATGCAATTTCAATACACAAAGCTCAGGGATTGGAGTATAAATCAGTTAAGATTGTAATTCCTTCAAGCAATGCAGAGAAAATAACGCATTCTATTTTTTATACTGCAATAACGAGGGCAAAGGAAAAACTCAAAATATTCTAGAGTGCTGAAACAATGAAGAGTGTTATTGAAAGTTTTACTACTGATGAAATCGAACAGAGAACTCTTCCGATTATTAGAAAGGAGTTAGCTCAATAAGCTAATAAAAGTTTTATTTTAATTAAGTTTTACATATTTTTGGAGGAAAATACATGGAATATTTAACTTCGGCGGAATGCGCAGAAAAGTGGAATGTATCTCAAAGATGGGTGGCTATATATTGCAAGGAAGGCAGAATTGAAGGCGCTATTCAGAAAGGTAGAATGTGGTTCATCCCAGTTGGAACAGAAAAACCGATAGACCCGCGTAAGGTCAGAAAGCTGGAACTGAATAAAAGTAATTAATTCCGGAGGATAATGATAAATGGATAATGCGAGTATTAAGAAGCTAGAAGCAGATTTGTGGGAGTCTGCGGATCTCCTGCGTGCGGGATCAAAGCTTACATCAAATCAGTACTGTATGCCCGTATTGGGACTGCTGTTCTTAAGATATGCATACAGCAGATATAAAATGGTTGAGGAAGAAATATTAAAGGACAGGCCGGTAAGAAATGGCCGTAAGATGCCGGTGGAGGCAAGTGACTTTACGGCTAAGAGTGCATTGTTCCTTCCTGAAATGGCGCAGTTTGATTATCTGGTAAATCTTCCGGAGAATGTTGCTTCCTTGGGACTATTAAATGTATCAGGACAGACCATGGGAAGTTTGGGCGAAGTGGTAAATAATGCCATGGAGCTGGTGGAGCAGCAGAGTGACCAGTTGACAGGTGTCCTTCCTAAAAGCTACACCGATTTCTCGGATGAGCTTCTGGGTGAGTTACTAAGAATCTTTAATAACAACGCTTTGGATGAAGTGGGGGGAGATGTAATTGGACGTATTTATGAGTACTTTCTGAATAAATTTGCCAAAAATATTGCGTCTGACGATGGTGTATTCTTTACCCCAAAGTCATTGGTAAAAATGATTGTAAACATACTGGAGCCGAAAAGCGGAGTTTTGTTGGATCCTGCCTGTGGATCCGGCGGTATGTTTGTGCAGACCGGTGATTTTGTAAATGAAACCGGACTGCAGGCCAACAAGAGCATGACTTTTTATGGTCAGGAGAAGGTGGAATACAATGCACAGCTGTGCCTTATGAATATGGCGGTTCATGGACTTACCGGTGTAATTAAATCTGGTGATGAAGCAAACAGCTTCTACCATGATGCCCATCATCTGGAGGGTAAGTGTAACTATGTTATGGCAAATCCACCTTTTAATGTGGATAAGGTAAAAACAGAAACAGCTGCCAATGCCGGAAGACTGCCTTTTGGTATGCCAAAGGAAAACAAAAATAAGGAAATCGGAAATGCAAACTATCTTTGGATTTCTTATTTCTATGCATACTTGAATGAAACAGGCCGTGCAGGATTTGTTATGGCTTCCTCTGCAACTGACAGTCAGGGGAGCGATAAGGATATTCGTGAAAAGTTAATTAAAACAGGTCATGTGGATGTCATGATCTCTGTAGGTAATAATTTCTTTTACACAAAGAGTTTGCCTTGTTCACTGTGGTTTTTTGATAAGGGAAAGGCAGAGAATCTGAAGGATAAAGTCTTATTTATTGATGCACGAAATTATTATACTGTAGTAGATCGTACCCTAAATGAGTGGACGGAGTGGCAGTTAAAGAATCTGAATGCCATAGTATGGCTGTATCGTGGAGAAATGGACAAATATACAGCCTTATTGCAGGAATACAGAAAAATTTTGGGACAGGTGATTTCTTTTGAGGAAGTTTTGCAGCTTTTAAAGAATGAATTAAAGGATTTGCAGAAGAAAGCAAAGCTGGAAGTAGAACAGGCTGATAGAAAGGATAAAAAACGAATTCAGGCTAAATATGATGAAATGATAGCTGCAAAGAATGATGAAATTATTGTGGCTAAGGAAGCCGTCTGGCTATATGAGAAGTTTGGCGAAGGAGAATATAAAGATATCCTAGGACTTTGCAAAGTGGCAAGTTTGACAGAAATCGAAGAAAAAGGGTGGTCTCTTACCCCCGGTGCTTATGTAGGAGTAGCTCCGGTTGAAGATGATGGTGTTGATTTTGAAGATAGAATGCTTGAAATCCATCGGGAATTATTATCATTGCAGGCTGAATCCAATAATCTGATGGATACCATCTCAAAGAATATGAAGGAGATGGGGCTATGAGTTGGGATTACAAGATTTTAAATGAATTAGGTACTGTATCAAGGGGGAGATCTCGACATCGTCCCAGAAATGATAATTCTTTGTTTGGTGGAAAATACCCATTTGTTCAAACTGCTGATGTAAAAGCAGCCAATTTCTATCTTACGGATTATACAGAGACTTACAATGAAAAAGGGCTAGAACAGAGTAGATTATGGAAAGCTGGAACATTATGTATTACTATTGCAGCAAATATTGCGGATACTGCAATTTTAGGTATAGATGCATGTTTTCCAGATAGCATAATGGGGTTTGTTCCATTTGAAGGAGTATCGAATGCTAAGTTTATTAAGTATGCATTTGATATGCTTCAAAGAGATATTAAACAAATTTCGCAAGGGACAGCTCAAGATAATCTATCATGGCAAAAATTGGAGATGATAAAGTTTCCAGCTCCGGATATCAAGATTCAAAACAAAATTGTAGAAATTCTTGGAACTTTTGACGATCTCATAGAAAACAATCAGAAACGAATTAAAATCCTTGAAGAGGCAGCACAGCGGTTATATAAGGAATGGTTTGCTGATTTGAGATTTCCAGGATATGAGAATTGCAAAATTGTGGATGGAGTGCCGGAAGGATGGAGCAAAGCTAAGGTTACAGATTTCCTGGAAGTAAAGTATGGAAAAGATCATAAGGCATTGGCTGATGGCAATATTCCAGTATATGGTTCCGGTGGAGTGATGCGATATGTTAAGCCGATTTTATATTCTGGAGAGTCAGTGCTTATTCCAAGAAAGGGGTCACTAAATAATATTCTGTTGGTTTCCGGCGATTTTTGGACGATAGATACTATGTTTTTCTCAATCCCCAAGCTGGAAAATGTAGCAAAATATACATATCTATTTCTAAAAGGACTAGATATGTATTCGTTTAACATTGGAGCGGCTGTTCCTAGCATGACAGTAAAAATCCTTGAGGGAATAGATATACTTCATCCTACCGATACGGTGTTGGAACAATTTGAAAGAATAACATCACCAATATTTGAAATGAAAACTATATTAGAAAGGCAGATTAAAGAGGCTGAACAGGCTAGAGACAGACTGCTTCCAAAACTTATGACGGGAGAACTTGAAGTATAACGAAAAATGAAAGGGAGGACAATCGGATGAGCTACGATTACTCAGAGAACATATTAGTACAAGAGAGCGCAGGACATCTGCTTGTTGATGAACTGGGGTGGCAGGTAGAACTTGCTTATAATCAGGAAGTTCTTGGAGAAAATGGAACATTTGGAAGAAGTTCCTACAAGGACATTCTTTTAGTTCGTTATTTTCAGAAGGCTCTTCGTACGCTTAATCCGTGGATTACAGATGCTCAGGTTACAGAAGCTCAGAATACCTTTGAGAAGCATCTTTCATCTGCTTCTCTGATGCAGATCAATGAAGAAAAGTATGCATATATTCGAGATGGAATTCCGGTTACAGAGAAGAAGCCAAATGGTCAGACTGAAGAAAAGCGAGCAATAATTATTGATTTCCAGCATCCGAATGATATGGAGAGGAATCATTTTCTGGCTGTGAAAGAAATGAAAATTCATGGGGATCTCTATCGTCGTAGAACAGATATTGTAGGTTTTGTAAATGGCATTCCCCTTCTTTTTATTGAATTGAAAAAGAACTCTGTGGATGTTCAGAATGCGTATACAGACAACTACACAGATTATCTGGATACCATTCCACAATTATTTTATTATAATGCATTTCTGATGTTATCCAATGGTGTGGAAGCTAAGGTTGCTACCTTGGGCAGTAAGTATGAATTTTTCCATGAGTGGAAGAGACTATCCGAACAGGAGCAGGGCAGTGTAGCCCTAGAAACAATGCTGCGTGGAATCTGTAAGAAAGAGAACTTCCTGGATCTTCTGGAGAACTTTATTCTTTTTGATCACTCCGGAGGTAAAACAGTCAAAATCCTTGCAAGAAATCATCAGTATCTTGGAGTAAACGAAGCAGTCAAGGCTTATGAGGCACGTAAGCTGAATAATGGTAAGCTTGGTGTGTTTTGGCATACACAAGGCTCCGGTAAGAGTTATTCTATGGTTTTTCTGTCACAGAAGATTCGCAGAAAGTTTGCAGGATCTCCTACTATTGTTGTGCTTACGGATCGTGAAGAACTGAATACCCAGATTTCAGATACCTTTGAAAACTGTGGTCTATTGGGAAAAACAAAGGCATCCAAGTTTATAGCAACAAGCGGTGAGGATCTAATTAATAAGTTGAAGGGAAATCCGAGCTTTATCTTTACTCTGATACAGAAATTTAATAAGAAGGTGGATGAGCCAATCATTCCGGATCACGACATTATTATTATGTCTGATGAAGCTCATAGGAGTCAGTATGGAGTTTTTGCTGACAATATGGTGGAATTGCTGCCAACTGCTTCAAGAATCGGATTTACCGGAACACCGCTTCTTTCGAATGACAATATTACGGAGCGAACCTTTGGTGGATATATTTCCATTTATGACTTTAAGCGTGCTGTAGAAGATAAGGCAACTGTCCCTCTATATTATGAAAATCGAGGAGAAAAGATTCTGGATATCAATAATCCGGATATTACGGACAAAATTCTTGATGCCATTGAAGCTGCAGATCTTGATCCAGAGCAGGAAGAAAAGTTAGAGCATGAATTTGAAAAGGAAATTCATTTGCTTACTGCTGAACCGAGACTTAAGTCTGTGGCCAGAGATTTTGTTTCACATTACTCTGATTTGTGGACTAGTGGTAAGGCTATGTTTGTCTGCTTGAATAAAGTTACCTGCGTGCGTATGTATGACTTTGTGCAGAAATATTGGCAGGACGATATCAAAACTTTAGAAAAACAGATACAGACCGCATCACAGCAGGAAGTCCAGGAACTTGAGAGAAAACTGAACTGGATGAAAGAAACGGAGATGGCAGTTGTTATCTCGCAGGAACAGAATGAAATTCAAACCTTCAAAAAGTGGAATTTGGATATCAAATATCATCGTGAAAAGATGGAAAAGCGTGAGCTGGATAAGGAATTCAAGGACAAAGACAATCCGCTAAGAGTAGTATTTGTCTGCGCAATGTGGCTTACCGGTTTTGATGTGAAGTGTTTGTCATGTCTGTATCTGGACAAGCCACTCAAGGCACATACTCTTATGCAGACCATTGCCCGGGCAAACCGCGTGGCAGAAGGCAAGAGTAATGGTCTTATTATTGACTATATAGGTATTGTAAAAGCTTTGCGAAAGGCACTTGCTGATTATACCGCTAATGTAGGTGGTGGAAGTACTGACCCGACGATTGACAAGGGTGAACTGATAGAAAGAGTGCTTGAGACAATTACAGCGGCTGCTGAATTTCTGGATTCCAAAGATTTCGATTTGGATGATCTTGTATATGCAAAGGATTTTGCAAAGATTTCCTTACTACTGACAGCGGCTAATGCAGTATCCGACTCTAGGGAATCAAAGAAGCAGTTTATGACATACGGCAATGAACTTAACCGCATGATGAAATATCTGGATCGTGATGATATTTCCAAGGCAGACCGTGAAAGAAAAGATGCCATAATTGCCATTGTTGATGAATTAAAGAAAAAGAAGAAGCATGTTGATAATACAGATTTAATGGTGCAGATTAACGGAATTCTGGGTGATTATATCATGATTGAAAGAGCAGCGAATGATCGTGGATTTGCAAAACGTTTTGATATCAGTAAAATTGACTTTGATTTATTGCGGAGAGAGTTTGCCAAAGTTAAAAAGAAAAATCTGGCATTCATGGATTTGGATGAATTGATTCAAGTCAGGCTGGATGCCATGATAAGGGAGAATCCTCGCAGAGTGGATTATTACATACGGTATCAGCAGATTATTGAGGAATATAATTCGGAGCAGGATAGGGTCAATATTGAAAAGACATTTATGGAACTGATGGATCTGGCAAATTCCATGAATGAAGAGGAACAGCGGTATGTTCGTGAAGGATTCGGTAGTGATGAAGAACTTTCTATGTATGATATGCTTTTTGACGAAAATCTGTCCAAAGAGGACATCAAGAAAATCAAGAAGGTTGCTGTAGATTTGTTGGATAAGATTAAGACAAAAATATCAGAACTTGATCATTGGACAGACAAGCAGGAGACTAAGGCTGAGGTCGATAACCTGATCGGCAAGATTTTGTGGGAAGAACTGCCGGAGAGTTATTCAGATAGCGCAATCTTTGAGTATCGCAAGCTGATATTTGAGTATGTGTTTATGAGATATAAGCAGGTAGCGTAGTAACAAAAATTATGAAATGATGTAATATTGACTGCATTATTGTGGAAAGACTAAGGAGAGACTCAGTTGAATAATGTAAATTCTATTCAAAATGCAATCATGCAATTGGAGGGTGGGGCCTTTCAAAAATTGTTTGATGCATATCTTTATAAAAAATATAAATTTAATAATATTCAAACTTTAGGAGTTCAAACTGGTACCAATAAACCAACAAAAGGCACGCCGGATTCCTATGTTTTAGCTGATGATGGAAAGTATATCTTAATAAATTATGGAACTGTGAGTTCACAGTCAGCAGAGAAAATACGTGCTGATATTTTATCATGTTTTGATACAACAAAATTATTACTACCTAAGGATAAAATAAAAAAAATAATTTGTGGTCATTGTTCTACAAATATTCATATAGAACAATTTAATAGTATTATGGAAACTATTGATGGTGTAGAAATTGAACTTATTGGAATAGATACACTTTCTCATGATCTGGCATTACTTTATCCACATATTGCAAAAGATGAGTTGGGTATAGCAATTGATACAAATCAATTTTTTGAGGTAGAGGATTTTGTTAAAGCATATGATGCAAATGGTATAAATGCTCCTATTAATTGCGATTTTTTCCACAGAAAGCCAGAGATTACGGAGATATGTACTAGTATACTTAATAATAGAGTGACTGTATTGACAGGACCATCAGGAATTGGAAAAACAAGATTGGCTTTAGAAGCGTGTAGAAAACAGAATGATGGACAGACAAAAGTTTTCTGCATTAAAAGTAATGGAAATCTTTTATATGAGGACATAAAGTATTATATTTCTGATCCGGGAAGATATTTGATTTTCTTTGATGATGCTAATATGGTTGCAAGCTTAGAGAATGTGCTTGGCACTCTTTTGACATTATCCACAGATTTTGATGTAAGGGTACTTATTTCAGTAAGAGATTATGCCAAGGAGAGAGTAATAGATGCTGTATCGCAGTACATATTACCCAATATTATTGAAGTTGGACGACTTAAAGATGATGAAATAAAAGATATTTTGAAAGCTGATTTAGGAATAGTGAATTCGGATTACCTTAATAAGATTGCTGGGATCGCAAATGGAAATATAAGACTTGCTTTTCTTGCTGGTATGAGATCAATAGATGGTGGATATCAGGCCATACGTAATGCTGAGGATATTTTTAAAAACTACTATGGAAGAATTATTGATGAAGCGAAGTTGACAAAACAAGATATTCTTATATTGTTTTTCATTGCTATAGCTGGTCCGGTAAAAAATAATGAAAATCAGTTGTATCGTGATATGAAGAATTTATATGGTGGGAAAATTGTTGAGAAAGATATAATCGAGAATTTGTATTCTTTGGAATTAGTGGATTGGTTTAAAAACGAGATAACAAAAATTACTGATCAGAGCTTCGGCAATTATATCCTGTACTATGTGTTGTTTGAGAAAAAATGGGTAAGTGTAGAAAGTCTGATCTCTGTTGGATTTCCTGCATTCAGGAATAAAATTGTATATGCATTGAATACATTGATGGAAATATTCAATTCAGAAGAGTGTACAAAATATATTGAAGATTCAATAATTGCTGCTTGGGACAATGCACCTATGGAACAGGATATGGAGTATCTTGAATCATTTTATCAGGTTAATCTGGATAAGGCATTATCTATTATTAAGAATCATATTGATCAAGACGTAAATGTCGATTTTGACTTACATAGTTTTGACATTAACTCTAAGAAAAATTATCACAATATCAAAACTAAGGTAATAGAAATATTAGGAGGTTATAAGTATACAGAGAACTTTGAAGATGCAGTTGATCTTTTGATGCTGTACTTTGAAAAAAGGCCAGATTTGATAATGGATTTTTATTTTGTATTAAGTGAACGGCTCTTATATGATAAGTATTCATACAGAGATAAGTATAATCATGAAATGCGTCTGTTAGATAGGGTGTGGTGTTATACAGAGGAAGGGAAAAACTATAATAATAGTATACTGTATTTACAAATTGCTGAATATGCATTAAAAACAGAAATTTCTTTCACAGAAGAAATTAGAAATAGTAGATCTGTCAATTTTGTAAGGATGCCACTTGGGTACACTGATGAATTAGCTGATATACGAACCAATATATGGAAGAATTTAGCTATTTTGCGTAAGAACGAAGAGTATCGTAACGCTATTAATAACATCCTTTCAGAAGTTCATTATAATGGATTGAATGAAGAGGATGTTAAGAATTATCTACAGTCAGATTTTAATACAATATATGAATACGTAATTGACAAGAATACACCAGATTTTTATGATGCGAAGATAGTTACAAGATACAAACAAGTAGCTGAGAAAATTGGTATAAGGCTAGACGATCGCTATATGGTTGCTGAACGGAATCCAAAATTCAGAATTTATAGAATGTTGATTCGTGAGCATTTGATTGGCAGAACAATAGAGGAAGATGAGAGATTACGTAAGGAGTCTATTTCAAAAGAAATAAGTATATATGATTTAAAGGATTTCCAAAGATTATTTTGCACTTGTAAATTCTTGGAAAAGACAATCTGTGATAGAGAGCAATGGTCCATAAGTACGGGATTAGATTGTGTTTTTGAAATCATAGAAGGCAATATTGAACTATATTTAAAGGTACTTAAAGAGTATTTTGATGCAAACGCACCGCTTAGACTGAATGGATATCGCCAGATAAGATATTTGCTTGATAGTATTGGATATGAAGCTACATATTGTTTTATAAAAAATAATGTGTTTGATAAGAAAAATGTGTGGATGTCATTTATTTGGGAGTCTGTGCCAAAAGAAAATATCAATGAAAAAATTGTCAATGACTATAAAACCTTTGTATTCAATAATTTGGAAAAAGACAATCCTATAATCCCTACAATACAAGTTGTGGCTCGTTATGGCGAACGAGATAGTGAAATTAAAGAGGCGGTAATAAAGGAAGTATTGGATAATCCTAAACTGTCGGTAAAATTTTTAGGTGATATGTATCATGATGATGGAATTGAGGAAATTATTAATTTCTTTAAAAATGATATTAGTGCATTAACGAGTATTTACATGAGTGCAATAGAAATTAGTTGCGAAATTGATTATAATGGAAAACTTTTTGCAAAGATATTTGAGCAACAGCATACAATTTGGAATGAATATGTGGATTGGGTTAAGTCTAAAGACAATATGTGTGGAGATGAACATAAAGTCTTTGAATTAGTATGGCGGGACGATAAGTGGTGTGAATACGTGGAATATGCTTTTAAGATCCTTATAGATGATAACAGATTCTTTTATATAAATGAATTTGCTGGTTTACTGTTTGCTAAGACAACTGACGCAACCATATTGGAACGAAAGAAATATTATCTGCTTGAAAAATTACGAGAAAACAATTCAGAAATTGAAAAATGTAAAAAGCTTATTGACGTGGTTGTAAATATCCTTCCGGAGTGGAAATTGGAATATATTCTTGAATTTCTAAAAGTAAACAAGAAATTGGAGGATTTCAAGAAGATAGATTTATTTCCCTCATTCTGTTCATGGTCGGGAAGTGAGATTCCGCTTATTATAGAAAAAATAGATTTCCTTAAATTGCTGAAGGACAACCTTAAGGGAATTGATTATATTGACCACAGAAAATATATCGAAGAATATCGTATGGATCTTGAAAAGTATAAAGAGAAAATAGAATTAAGAGAATATATTGAAAATGCTGATTATGCATAAAAAACTTTGGGGATGGGTGGTAAAATTTGAGCAGAAAATTAATAGAACAATAATTAAAGAGGAAAAAGAAATATGATTAAGATATTATTCATCTGCCACGGCAACATCTGCCGCAGCACCATGGCCGAAAGCGTCCTCACCCACCTGGTCCACCAGCTGCACCTCGACAACCAGTTCGAGATCGACTCCGCTGCGACCAGCCGTGAGGAGATCGGCAACCCGCCGCACTACGGCACAAAAAATAAATTATACGAAGAAAACATTCCGCTTGTTCCGCACCGGGCGCGCCAGATGACAAGGGATGACTATCTGTATTTTGATTATCTGATCGGCATGGATTCCGCAAATATCCGGAACATGACAAGAATCGCGGGAGGCACGGACAGCCAGGATAAAATATACAAGATGCTTTCATTTGCGGGCTATGAAGACACGCAGAAATTTACCGGGGCGCGGGATGTGGCAGATCCATGGTACACCGGCAATTTTGATGAAACCTATGAAGATGTGGTTGCAGGATGCAAAGGATTCCTGTATTATTTACAGCAGAAAGGGGACATTTCAAAAGAAATCGAAATTCCCCGGTAAGTAAGGAGTGACATTGGGTGAAATATCTGATCATTGGAGCTGGTTGTAAAAAGATATTATTTCCGTAAATCAGCAGATGTTATCCAATCTTCCGCCGGAGGCAACCACGTCCATGCAAAGGGATGTGATGGCACACAGACCGTCGGAAGTGGATGGTCTGGTATACGAAGTGGTGCGCATGGCGCACAGATATCAGGTTCCGGTGCCCGCATATGAAAAAGTGGCACAGAAACTGCAAGGAGAAATTATGTGCGAAAAAATTCTCACACAGAAGGAAATGTGGAGATAAAAAGGGAAGAAAAATAACAGGATTCATTGCAGATAATGAATCATAAAAACACAGGAGAACAACATGGAATACAAATACAGCACAATTAACGAGGTAAATCATTTTGAATTTGGCGAGGCTGTGGTTGGGGACATCCAGCTGACAGAGCGCATGTTTCATCTGGTACTGGACAATGTAAAAATCTGTCCGGAAAATTCCTGCAACCGCGACATCCGGATGATGCGTACCAATGAACTTTTATTTAAGATTTCAGATGCAGAAATCATTTCGCTTGTTGAGGAAGGATACAACGAATACGATGCTGATGGAAATTTAAAGCACACGTATCCGGACGAGGAAGTGGAAAAAGCAAAGTATGATGAGGTGGCACAGGTTCTTTTGGAGGGAACCATATATGAACTGACGTTACAGAGCGGTGTTTATACGTTTATCATTGACGGAACCAACGACCGTACCTACGCGCTGAAAGTAACCGGAAGCGGCGATACGCAGGAGTGGAACCGGTTTCTTGAGGTATAGAGTCGGGAAAGCTTTTGTTCGCCGGGTAGCCTTTGAACAGAAACACAGGAGGAAAAAGACATGATACAGACCGTTATTTTTGATCTGGACGGGACCCTTTTGGATACAGAAAAATACTATTTCGCGAAATGGAAAGAGGCTATGGCGCATTTCGGATATCATATGACCGATGAGGAGGCATACAGTGTGCGTTCCCTTGGGATGCCTTATGCACCGGAACATTTTAAAAAGCTGTATGGAGAAGATTTTGACTATGACAAAGTGCATACCTATCGCAGAAAACTGACGGATCAGGTGCTTGATGAGGGACCGATTGAGGCAAAACCGGGAGCAGAGGAACTGTTAAAATATTTGCGCAAAAAAGGTGTGCGTACAGCGATTGCCACCGCAGGAGGTGTGGAGCGCAGCAGCAGTCTGCTGAAGAGAGTGGGATTGTATGACTATCTCGACCATATTGTTTCTGCCCGGCAGGTCGCCCATGGCAAACCGGCGCCGGATGTTTATCTGTACGCCTGCAGCCAGCTTCATGTGCAGCCACAGGAATGCTATGCGGTGGAAGATTCTCCAAATGGAATTCACAGTGCATACAGTGCAGGATGTAAGGTGTTTATGGTGCCGGATCTGACACAGCCGGATGCTGAACTGGAGAAATTTATATACAAAAAAGTGGAATCACTTGTAGCACTAAAGGAGTATTTTTAAATTTTTTCTTGCAATCACTGGAATTGTGTGATAAAACAGATTACAAAAGGAACGTACATCAGGGATGTACGACAGAAAATGCATAGATGGAGACTCTGATCATCAGACATCGACAGGAATACAGCGTCACCGACTGAGAGCGCTGTTTGAAAGAGATGATTATGGGAACACTGCCGGAGCAGACGGATTGAACACGGGCAGGATGGTTTTGAAAAACCGGAATGTGGAAGTAGGTTCGTACGTGAGCGCACGTTACGCGTAAGAGAGGGAAGATGAGAATGTCTCATTTTTCAATGCGGGTGGTACCGCGGATAATCTGAATTATTCGCCCCGGAATACAATTATAGTATTCCGGGGCTTTTCTTTTTTCATAAGAGGAGCCCCGGACCAGAAAAAGGAGTAGAAAAGATGAGTAACATTTACAGAGATGTCACACTGAATCAGGTAAGCGAGCAGGACATCGGAAAGACGATCCGTGTCGCTGGCTGGGTAGAAAATATCCGTGACCATGGCGGAGTATCTTTTATTGATTTAAGAGATATGTATGCAGTGATGCAGATCGTTATCCGCGATGGAAAGCTGTTAGAAGGAATCCGTAAAGAGCAGGCTATTACCGTGGAAGGTCTGATCGAAAAGAGAGATGAGGAAACCTACAATCCAAAGATCCCGACCGGAACCATCGAGCTGGATGCAAAGGAAGTGACGGTACTCGGAGAAGTATATTCCCAGCTTCCGTTTGAAGTAATGACCAGCAAGAGTGTGGTACACGAAGATGTACGTCTGAAATATCGGTATCTGGATCTGAGAAACCAGAAAGTAAAAGACAATATCATTTTCCGTTCTAAAGTGATTTCTTATCTGCGTGAGAAAATGACAAGTATGGGATTTCTGGAGTTACAGACACCGATCCTATGCGCATCTTCTCCAGAGGGTGCAAGAGATTATATCGTACCATCCAGAAAATTCAAGGGAAAATTTTATGCACTGCCACAGGCACCACAGCAGTACAAGCAGCTTCTGATGGTATCCGGATTTGATAAATATTTCCAGATCGCACCTTGTTTCCGCGATGAGGATGCCAGAGCCGACCGTTCACCGGGAGAGTTCTATCAGCTGGATTTTGAGATGAGTTTTGCCACACAGGAAGATGTATTTGCAGTTGGTGAAGAAGTTCTTTCGTCTGTATTTGAAAAGTTCGCACCGGAAGGAAGCGTTGTGACCAAGGCTCCATATCCGATTATCAGTTATAAGCAGGCAATGCTGGAGTTTGGTTCCGATAAGCCGGATCTGCGTAACCCGCTTCGTATTATCGATGTGACCGACTTTTTCCAGAAATGTACGTTCAAGCCGTTCATCGGAAAAACGGTTCGGGCAATCCGCGTACACGCCGATATGTCCAAAGGTTTCCACGAGAAACTCCTTAAATTTGCAACCGGACTTGGCATGGGTGGTTTAGGATATCTGGAAGTATTGGAAGACGGCTCTTACAAGGGACCAATCGACAAGTTTATTCCGGATGACTGCAAGGAAGAGTTCCGCATACTGGCAGGACTTGAAGTTGGCGATACAATTTTCTTTATGGCAGATAAGGAAGAACGCGCTGCATATTACGCCGGAATGATCAGAAACGAACTCGGTGAGAAGCTGGATCTGATCGAGAAGAATGCATACCGTTTCTGTTATGTCAACGATTTCCCGATGTTTGAGAAAGATCCGGAGACAAAGAAGATCGGATTTACCCATAATCCATTCTCCATGCCACAGGGCGGCTTAGAAGCACTTAATACCATGGACCCGCTGGATATCCTGGCTTACCAGTACGATATCGTCTGCAACGGTGTGGAATTATCTTCCGGAGCTGTACGTAACCACGATATGCAGATCATGGAAAAAGCATTTGAGATTGCAGGTTACGACAAAGAAGTGTTAAAGAACAAGTTCGGCGCATTATACACCGCATTCCAGTACGGAGCACCGCCACACGCAGGTATGGCTCCTGGAGTTGACCGTATGATCATGCTTTTACGCAACGAAGAAAATATCCGTGAAGTCATCGCATTCCCGATGAACGGAAACGCACAGGATCTGATGTGCGGTGCACCAAACGAAGTCACCGAGCAGCAGCTGCGTGAAGTGCATATTAAGGTTAGAGATTAAGGAGAAGGGAACAAAATATGGCAAACGTAATCTCAGACGAGACAATGGAATATGTTGGAATCCTTGCAAAGCTGGAATTGTCTGACGCGGAAAAAGAAGCTGCGAAAAAAGACATGGAGAGCATGCTGGATTATATTGATAAATTAAACGAACTGGATACCTCCAATGTGGAACCGATGTCCCATGTATTTCCGGTACAGAATGTGTTCCGGGAAGATGTTGTGGAAAACGGCGATGGTGGAGAGGACACACTTGCGAACGCACCGGAGCGTCGCGACCGCGCATTTGTAGTTCCAAAGACGGTAGAGTAAGGAGGGGCAGCTATGAATTTATTATCGCTCACAGCGGTAGAGCTGGGAAAGAAAATAAAAGCGCATGAAGTGACCGTTGAGGAAGCAACAAGAGCTGCTCTTGACGCGATTCGTGCAAAAGAAAAGGATATCAACAGCTTTGTCACCGTAGATGAAGAGTCTGCGATGATCCGCGCAAAAGAAGTACAGAAAATGATTGATGACGGGACACTGACCGGGCCTCTGGCAGGTGTTCCGGTTGCCATCAAAGATAATATGTGTACAAAGGGAATGTTAACGACCTGCAGTTCTAAGATTTTATATAATTTTATTCCAACTTATACAGCGGAAGCAGTGATCAATCTGGAAAAAGCGGGCGCAGTCATTCTTGGAAAGACGAACATGGATGAATTTGCCATGGGAAGTACCACAGAGACTTCTGCCTATGGGGAGACAAAGAATCCATGGAATACCGCACATGTACCGGGCGGTTCTTCCGGTGGAAGCTGTGCGGCAGTGGCAGCAGAGGAATGTTACTATGCACTCGGATCGGATACCGGAGGATCTATCCGTCAGCCAAGTTCATTTTGTGGTGTGACCGGAATCAAACCAACTTATGGTACCGTTTCCCGTTACGGACTGATCGCATACGGTTCCTCTCTGGATCAGATCGGACCGATTGCAAAGGACGTGACCGACTGTGCCACAATTCTGGAGACAATTACTTCTTATGATAAGAAGGATTCCACATCGGTAAAACGAGAAGAAACCGATTTTACATCGGCACTGGTGGATGATGTAAAGGGAATGAAGATTGGTATTCCGCGTGACTATCTGGGCGAGGGACTGGACCCGGAAGTAAAGGAAGCCATTTTTGCAGCGTCAAAGACGTTAGAAGAAAAAGGCGCAATCGTAGAGGAATTTGATTTAAGTCTCGTAGAGTATGCGATTCCGGCTTATTATGTCATTGCGGCAGCTGAGGCAAGCTCCAATCTGGCACGTTTTGATGGAGTAAAATACGGATACCGCACAAAAGAGTACGAGGGACTGCACAATATGTACAAGAAGTCCCGCTCCGAAGGATTCGGACCGGAAGTAAAGCGCCGTATTATGCTTGGATCTTTCGTGTTAAGTTCCGGATATTATGATGCTTATTATCTGAAAGCACTGCGCACCAAAGCCCTGATCAAGCAGGCATTTGACAAGGCATTTGCAAAGTATGATGTGATTCTCGGACCGGCGGCACCGACCACCGCTCCGAAACTGGGAGAATCTTTGAGTGATCCGCTGAAGATGTATCTTGGAGATGTATATACCGTTTCGGTCAATCTGGCAGGTCTGCCGGGAATTTCCGTGCCGTGCGGTGTGGACAGCAAAGGACTTCCGATCGGTCTGCAGCTGATCGGGGATTGTTTCAAGGAGAAAAACATCATCCGTGCGGCCTACAGTTTTGAACAGACAAGAACGTATCAGCACAGTCCGGCAGCAGAAGCGTAGAAAGGAGAGAAGAGATGTCAAAAGAATATGAAACCGTCATTGGACTGGAAGTCCATGTAGAATTAGCAACCAGGACAAAAATCTTCTGTGCCTGCTCCACTGCATTCGGAAGTGCACCAAATACCCACACCTGTCCGGTATGTACCGGTATGCCGGGATCGCTTCCGGTCTTAAACAAAAAGGTGGTAGAGTATGCCATGGCAGTTGGTCTGGCAACAAACTGTCAGATCAATCAGTACAGCAAATTTGACCGGAAAAATTATTTCTATCCGGATAACCCGCAGAACTATCAGATTTCCCAGCTTTATCTGCCAATCTGCCATGACGGAGGGGTAGAGATCGAGACGGAATCCGGCGGGAAAAAGACCATCGGTATCCATGAAATCCATATGGAAGAGGATGCCGGAAAGTTAGTACACGATGACTGGGAAGGGGTATCTCTGGTGGATTACAACCGTTCCGGTGTACCGCTGATCGAGATCGTGTCCGAGCCGGATATGCGCTCCGCAGAGGAAGTCATTGCATATCTGGAGAAACTGCGTATGACGATCCAGTACCTGGGTGCCAGTGACTGCAAGATGCAGGAGGGTTCCATGCGTGCGGATGTCAATTTGTCAGTTCGTGAAAAGGGCGCCAAAGAGTTTGGTACCCGTACCGAGATGAAAAATATCGGTTCGTTTAAGGCAATCGCACATGCCATTGAAGCCGAGACAGCCCGCCAGATTGATCTGATTGAATCCGGGGAAAAGGTTGTACAGGAGACCCGCCGCTGGAACGATGATCAGGGATATTCCTATGCGATGCGTTCCAAAGAGGATGCACAGGATTATCGTTATTTCCCGGAGCCGGATCTGGTACCGATCGTTGTCAGTGACGAATGGCTGCAGCAGATCCGGGACAATCAGCCGGAACTTCATGATGAAAAACTGGCCCGTTATATTGCAGAGTTTGGTCTGCCGGAGTATGATGCACAGATTCTTACATCGGAGAAAAAGCTGGCAGATCTCTTTGAGGCGACTTCTGCGATTTGCAATAAACCAAAGAAAGTATCCAACTGGCTCATGGGAGAAACGATGCGTCTGTTAAAGGACCGGGAAATGGATGCCGAAGATCTCCGTTTTTCACCAGAGCATCTGGCAAAAATTATCGAATTGACAGAGGCAGGAACGATCAATAATTCCGTTGCCAAGGAAGTATTTGAAAAAGTCTTTGATGGGGACATTGATCCGGAGCGTTATGTGGAAGAGCATGGCTTAAAGAGTGATAACGATGAGGATGCACTTCGCGCAACGATAGAGCAGATTGTCAAAGACAATCCGCAGTCGGTGGAGGATTACCACAACGGAAAAGAGAAAGCAATCGGATTTTTGGTCGGACAGACGATGAAAGCAACCAAAGGCAAGGCAAATCCGGGAATCGTAAATAAAATCTTAAAGGAACTGCTTTAAATCTTAAAGAAAAATGAAAAAACAGGGGAAAACTTGGCTTAACAGTGATAAGGAACTAATTTACTTATCAACTGTTAGCTGACGGTTTCCGGGGTGCATACGGACAAATCCCGTCTGATTTCTAACAGGAAGTCAGACGGGATTTTCGCTTTATATTTCGAATTATGGAGGACATACCATGAAAACCTTAATATCTTGTGCTTACACTATGGATAATTGCTGTGTGGAACTGAAATTCAGGGACGGCAGAATGATTGCGATTGACACTATCGCTGTTGAGAACGAGATTGCAGACAATATGTATCAGCGGTCAGAGTTGGATTATTTGATCTACAATGACCCGATAGCATATGCTGACTTGATATTGAATGGCGATCCCGAAACCTATCTGAAAACTGTAACAGAATACAAGCCTTTGGATAGCTGACAACACGCTGCCCGCAGGAGAAAATCCTGCGGGCGTTTTTCCGTTTATATTATTTCCCTCCGTTGGATCTCAATTTAGGAAAGAAGATGACAATCTTGAAGCCCTTTCCCCACTGGGAAGCTGCTTCCAGATGAAGATTTAGATCGTCGGCCATCTTCTTAACCAGGTAAAGTCCCATACCGGTAGCCTTCTTTCTGCTGTCAGTAGAATCCCCGGTAAAGCCCTTTTGAAAAATGTACGGCAGATCATATTTTTTTACGCCAATGCCGTTATCTTCAACAGAAAGGATATCTGCGGTCTCCGAATGTATCATGGAAATCGTAAGCATGGGACTATCGCTGCTATATTTGATGGCATTGCTAACGATTTGTCCCAACATAAACTGAAGTCCTCTACGGTCTGTATAGACTGTTTCAGATTGCAGTTTGTTGAGAATGACAAACT